>Ga0247839_1000871_pt1 | contig 52899 bp, 39 predicted proteins | sample LaCruzMarch2015__6_FD_192405 | JGI IMG/M metagenome (GOLD analysis project Ga0247839, IMG submission 192405) | Freshwater microbial communities from meromictic Lake La Cruz, Castile-La Mancha, Spain - LaCruzMarch2015_16m | ecosystem: Environmental > Aquatic > Freshwater > Lake | place: Spain...
CTCATTATACCCGCAAGCGTAATAATAATGGTCATTATGTAAATACTTGTTTTGTTATTTATAGCCCAACTCGAGGGTTTAAATTCTTTTATTTTATCTAGCATATTTTTTTGCTTTTTGCCTTTGGCTTCCACTAACTAAACGGCCTTTGGCTGTAATTTTTTGTAATTTAATTTTTAAGTAAATAATAGCTAGAGGCCAGCAGCCAAAAGCTAGAGGCTCTTCTAAAATTTAATTAATTCACCATCGTTTAAGTCGCCATAACCAACAGTAATTAATTTTTCGCCTTTTTCTAAACCACTTATTATTTCGGCTTGGTCGTTATAAGTTGATCCAACTTTAACCAAACGTTTTTTAGCAATTGTTTTTCCATTTTCAGTAACAGCAACAAAAACATTTGTTCCTTCTTGGCTATTTTGAACACAATTTACAGGGATTACAATGGCATTTTCTTTTGAATAATCTATAATTTTTAACACTGCAATCATATTTGGCAAATAGCTGTTATCGTTTGGTAATGCTACTTCTACACCAAAAGTTCTGTTCAACGTACTAATGCCTTTTCCGCTATAAGTAATTTTTGAAGTAATGGTTTTTTCAATATCAGGAAACTCAATTTGTGCTATATTTCCTTCTTTTATTTTGTTAGCAAACGACTCAGCAACATCAGCTTTAATTTTCAGTTTGTTAAAGTTTACTATAGTAAAATAAGGCATTCCAGGTGAAGCAATTTGACCAATTTTTAAATTTACTACATCAATAGTTCCGTTAACCGATGAAATAATTTTATACATATTTAACTGTTCGCGCATGGCAGCTATATTTTGTTCCAAAGCTTCTTTGTTTGTTTTAGCTTGTTTGTATTGAATTTCCGAACCAACTTGTTTTTCCCAAAGTGCTTTTTGTTTGTTATACAATTCTGTTAATAAACTCAAGTTAGTTTCCATTGGTTGAATTTGTTTTCTAATAGCATTACCATCTAGTTCAGCTAAAACTTGTCCTGCTTTTACTACCGAACCTGGCTTAACCAAAACGTTTAAAACCAATCCAGGAACTTTAGCACTAATTGTAGCATTTTCATCACCATCTACTCTGCCTTGAACAGCAATATAATGGTTGTATTTTGAAGTTTCAACATTGCTTACCGCAACTGCAACAACTTTTTCACGTGATTCAATTTTTGCACCACTCGCTTTTATTTCGTCTTCTAGTGCTTTAATTTTTGTGGTTAAAGCTGCTTGTTCAGTTTTTAATTTTTCAAGTGAAGCCATTTTTGCTTCCACTGTTTTATCACCACCACACGAAGTTAAAATGATGGTTATAATTGATAAAACTGCAATAATAATTTTTCCGTTGTTCATATATTTTATTTGTATTTTTTTTAGTATCCTATTGATTTTTTTACATTTAATTGTGCTACCATTAAGTCGTACATTGTACTTAAATAGCTAGTTTGTGCGTTTTTTAAATCGGTTTCGGCAAGTAATAATTCTGTGCTTGAACCAACTCCTTCTTTCAATTTTAATTGAGCTCTGCTGTATATTTGTTCTGCTAATTCTATGTTTTTCTTTTGAACTACTACTTGATTTTTTGTTCTTAAATAAGTAGTTTTTGCATTATATCTTTCTAACTCAATGGCAGTTTCCAAATACTTTTTAGTATTTTCTGTTTTTTCAATATTGATACTTGCTTTTTGAGTTTGAGCGTGTTTTCTAAAACCATCAAAAACTGGTAAACTTAACTTTCCTCCAACAATTGTAGAAGGGTACCAATTGGTTCCTAAATCGCTAAAATTTGTTGAAAAAGTATTTCTTCCTATTGATGCAAACGCTGTAATAGTTGGCATATAGCCGGTTAAATAACGTTTTTTATCTAATTTATTTAATCGCAAACCTTGTTCAGCCATTTGGTATTCTATACGTTTATTATATTCTCCTCCATTTAAATCGTAATCAGCAGAAAGTTGGGTAGATAAATCATTCAATTTTTCTGTTAATTGTAAACTATCGGATATTTTTGCGCCCATGTTCATTTTTAAAAGTTGATACGAAATACTAATTCCATCTTTTAATTGTTCACGCTGAATAATTGCACTCGAATAACTTAATTCCAACTTATCTAAATCAATTTTTTCAACTAAACCAGCTTTGTAAATTTCACGCATATCGCTTAAACTTTTTTCCAAAAGTCCAATACTTTTGTTTACTTGTGTCATACGTTCTTCATTTATAAGTACAAAATAGTATGCTTTTGTTATATCGGTTTCTACATCTATTTCTGATTTTCGTAAAGTTAAAGTTGATAATTTTACATATTCTTTGGCTGCTTTAACACCTAAAAAAAATGTTCCGTCAAATAATAGTTGACCAATTGATAAACTAGCATTGGCAGAATTTTTTTGCCCAAATTGAACTGGCAAAGGAGCACCAGGAACATAAGTTTGACTTGGGTTTAAACCAAAATATTTTATGTTAGTTCCTATAACTGCTGGCGTAATAAAATCGGGTAAAGGAGTAACAGGAATATCAATATTATGGTTGTACGATAATTCAGCATTTGCTTGTGGCAATCCATTTGCTAATAATTCATTTACCGATTTTTTCGACAATGTTTCATCTAATTTGGCATTTTTTAAAGTTGCATTGTTTTGCTTTGCAAATGAAATTGCTTCATTCAATGATATTTTTTTTACTTCAACATTTTGCTGTGCAATAAGCATATTCATGCTGAATAATGTTGCCACGATTAACGTGGTAATTCTAGTAATCATATATTTTTTATTTGGGGTTTTGATGTTGGTTTTCTAATATTTTGTTTAATTTTTTCAATCCTTTTTCCGTACAAATTGCACGCAAATGGTACTTGATGATTTCTTGATGTATAAAATAAAAATCAGTCGAAATATCCTGATATAATTCTGGCCTCATCATAAATTCTATGCTATGTACATATAATTTTGCTGTTAGCTCGGTGTTTATATCATCTCTGTATAAACCTAGTTCCTTACCTTTAACAATGTTTGCAAGCATTTGTTCATTAATAAATACCGATTTGAAATTTTCCATTTTATCCCAAGCTGGTTTAAAATATTTTTTCAAATCGAATAACACAGCAACATTTACTTTTCTATGGTTATCAGTAATTGATTTACTCATTTCAAATAAAAAATCTATTGGATCAAAGTTTTTATCTAAAATTTTACAACAATTCTGCTTATCGCAATGAATGTGATTTTCGATGGCTTGATTTACTAAATCGTTTTTATCTTCAAAATACTGATATAATGTTTTTTTAGAAATACCCAATTCTCTCGCTATGTCGTCCATAGTAATACTTTTAAAACCGTACTTCATAAAAAGTGCTTCTGCTTCTGCTAATATTTTCTCTTTTGGTTCCAATAATGTATTTTATTCTGGGAGCAAATGTCGTAAACTTTTATAATAATGGAAACTTTTTTTATGTTCAAAGTTTCTACTGCAATTTTAGTTTCTCTAATTTGTTGATTCGCTGAATAATTATGATAATAGTATAAATTTTTTCTGATAAACATCAGGCAACAATTGCCTTTATGAAGTTTGTTACACCAAATAATTCTAAAGGTTTTTTGAAAAATATTTCTAAAAAATTTGATAAAAAATAATTATTATTGCCACCCAATAAGAAAAAGTAATAAGTGCATATAATATAGATTATTTGTATTTTAGATTCAAAGAATGAAAAATATTAGAACAGTATTAGTTGATGATGTTGAAGTAATGAGAGTTACTTTGAAAAAAGTTTTAGCACAGTTTCCACATATTGAAATCGTTGGAGAAGCCTCCACTTTTGACGAAGCAAGAGATGTAATAAATAGTTTACAGCCCGATTTAGTGCTTTTGGATATTGATTTAAATGGCTTAACATCAATTGATTTAATTGGAGAATTAAACTGTACTCCAAAAATTATTTTTATTACTTCTCACGAAAATTTTGCGGTAAAAGCTTTTGAACTAAACGCAGTTGATTACATAATAAAACCAATTAGTGCTAAACGTATTAGTACAGCAATTGATAAAATTACTAAACCAAATGATGAACTTTCTGGTGCAAGTTCTGAAAACGATGAAACATTCCAATCTGATCAAATAATTTTGTTGAACTTTGATAACAAAATGAATTTTATAAAAATAAAAGACATCAATTTTATTGAAGCTTATGGAAATTATACCAAAGTAAACATGGATGATGGTAAATTAAGTATTACCTATAATTCTATAAAAAACTGGGATAGTAAATTACCAGAAGATATTTTTATTCAAATTCACCGTTCTACAATTGTAAATTTATTAAACGTTCAAAAAATTGAAAAATGGACGAACGATACTGGAAGGTTATATTTAAAAGACATAGAAAAACCTTTTGAAATTAGTAGAAGTTACTTTTTTCAAATCAAGAAAAAATACAAAATGTAAAAACAAAAAATCCGAAGTTTATAAAGCTTCGGATTTTTTTTGAGTTGAAATTGCCGATATGGTTTTACAATGCACACTTACCTACTAAAAGCATTTATACCAAGAAAATAATCAATTACATTTAATACATTTTCTTTAACCCAGAATATAAATTAGAAAATCTATTACGAGTCAAATCTACTTCAAATCAGCTTTTCCATAAATTTTAAAAACGTAGCTCTACTATGATTTTAAAATTTAAGGAACTGATTTATTGCACATTTAACTCTCATAACGAAGTTCTAATGCGTATTCTGGGTTTAAAATAGGCAAGGAAATAGTAGATTACAAATTATTACCGATTAGTTTTATATGCGTTAACTTAAGAATTATCAAAAGCAAAGTTCCAAAGGAACTTTTATATGTTAGCCCCGAATGAAATTAGGGGTTAATGAGATGTTTTTTCGAAAAAAAGGTTATGTTCATTTTTTCAACAGGTTAAACCCGTTGCTACCATAAGGTTGTTCCTCTGGAACTTCAATGTTTATCAATGTTTTTTATTTTAAAAATCAAACTTAAGTCGACATACATGCGTTTAGTCTGGATAAAAGATTTGGATTGCAAATTCAAACCAATGGGTATTCCCACCAAAAATTATCAAAAAGTTGTTGATTTAAAAAACTAGTTTTATTCTCAACACCTATACTTTACAAGATTTACGGTATAACTCCTTTTTTGTTGAATTGGTTTGAACAAGATAGTTTGACTTCGCTTACTATAAGTTTTTATGATTACTACATAGACAAGATTGACTCTAAAAATCTTGCCTATCTTGCAATCCTTTAATCATGTTCAGATATTGTTAGCAGTCAAAGTGACCGTTGAGCGGAGCCGAAACGCTACTTCGGCTTCCTCAGTGACCGTTCGGTTTTATTTACTACCACCACTTTACTTTTACTTATTACACCATTTTCAGTTTGGGCATGTATAAAATAAATGCCATTACTTAATATAGAAAGATCAATTGATGTGTTGGTTTGTTTATTGTTGTTTTGTTGGCTATAAACCAATTTTCCTGTTACATCCACTACATCAATATTTGCAATAACTTGGCTTAATGAAATTGTTGTTATTCCAGATGTAGGGTTAGTGTAAATAGTAATATAAATTGTTTTGTTTTCTTCATTATTGTAAATGTCAGTTGTTTTACTCTCCTTATTTTCAATAATTATTTTAAACTCTTAGGTACTTTCAAAAGTTTTGAACGTGAAATTGCATATATATAGCTGTCCAATGGGTCTTTTGAAACTTCAATAGGACCAATATTAAATGCACTTGTTTGGTAAATAAAGTTTAGTAAAATTGTTTGGTCTGTAGTAGTTGGTTGTGCAGGTATAATATTGGTTTCAGTTAACAGGGCTAAACTTTTTTTGGTTCCATCAGTTGAATACATATAACTATTGTCAATACAAAAATCTCCACCCATAAAATTGGCACCATTGTTAATAGTGTAAAATAAACTTAGTGTGTTGCCATCCGCTATTTTAAATACTTTATTCTGATATCGGAAATAAACATCTTTATACAATACATCATACGAAAAACGAATTTTTTCAATTGAATGTGATAATAAATCTGGATTGTCATAAGCACTAACATCAAAAACAGTAATAGCTCCGTTTACTGTTATTTTATACAACTCTTTACCAGAAGCAGCCCATACTATAGCATCATATGGATCAGCCTCTGCAAAATTAATACCTCCCCCATTGGGAACAGTGCAAATAGTATTATACTCGCCAATGTTAGTATTATCCTGTATTTTAACTACATCTCCAAAAAACGCCCATTTGTAAGCGCCCGATGAGTTATCAACTAGCATTTCGTTCAACGCAGAAAAACCTGATGGATGTTTTTCCTCCAACAAGAATGGTAATCCTGTATTGATGTTAACATAACCATTCTTATCAATAGTTGAAAAGAAAATTGCAAAGTCATCCGCTGACTCTGTAATATAATTACATGGTTCCCAATCAAAATAAAGTTTTGATTGTTCATGAAATGTCCAGCTGGGGATTCCCCCATTTTGCAGTCTGTAAATCCATGGGTTTTCTGTAGAACCTTTGTCTACGCGCATATAGATTCCTTCATTTGATGTTTTCAGTTCTGATGCGTTATCACCTACAACACCAGAAGTAATGCCAGGTATTTCAATAAATTGACCCCACGAGACTGAAGTATTCTGTGGAGGAGTATTATTATCTTTTTTAGAACAACCATTGATTGTAACCACAAACAAAATCAATAGTAAGTAATGGATTATTGGTACTTGTTTGAAAATATTTTTCATTTTATTGTTTTTGAATTTTAAAATTATCCTACTTATTTTGCTTTTCGGTGTCGCCCCGTTTTTTGTGTGGTTGCTGGTCTCCACTTTTATAAATAAAAGATTGTTGTCAAATGGAAATGACAGTCAAAATGCGATAAAAAGAAACTAAGGCAACTTACGAAAACGCTCACCTAATATTATTGCATAGCCTTCAGTAAAAGCCATTGTTATTTCTATTCTGCCATAAGTGCCTGCTTTATCTCCACGCCATCCTGATTGACCGTTACTGCCATATTTTAATATTAAAACAATTTGATAGTTACTATTCACTTCGCTTTTGCGTTTGTGAATCTCTCCCTTTTCATCAGTTTCTATCCAATACTCGACTGGATATTTTGGAACGTCATGCACTTGAAAATAACCTGTGCCATCTTCGTTAATTTCAACAATCGGCTCCTTCACTTTTTCATACTTATAAAGACCCGTAATCTCTTTAGGTATAGCTTTGGTTCCGTAATACGTGTTATTGTTGATAGTGAATTTTTCCACCGTCTGAGCGGTTGCATTTGCAAACAATCCAATTGTTGTTATTGCACAAATTAACATTGATTTCATGTATTTATTTTTTTTAATTCCTACTCGTATGGCTTTTCAGTGTCGCCCCGTTTTTTAAATGGTCGCAGATCTCCATTTTTGATTTGTAATATTACAACATTTTCAAACAATCAAGAACTGTCGTAAAATATTTTTGGCCGTTCTCGTGTCTGTCAAATGTGTTGCTGTCTTTTTTTAACTTGCCCATAACACTTTTTTTTTTCAATTACTCACTTTTTTTAAGCATTATCGCAGTTACTCCAGAAAGGTTGTCGATTTAACCTTTGAGTTAATAACGATACATACCAAAAGCAACTTTACTTACTCACCACCACTTTACTTTTACTCACTCCACCATTTTCAGTTTGTGCATGAATAAAATAAATGCCATTACTTAAATTGGATAAATTGAGTGATGTGATATTTTGTTTGATGTTTGTTTTATTATAAACCAATTTTCCCGTTACATCAAATACATCTATTGAAGCTATGGCTTGGTTTGATGAAATGGTTACTATTCCAGTAGTTGGGTTGGGGTAAATCCTAATATTGTTTAACATATTTACATCATTAATTCCAACGGATGCATCTTGTTTTATATGAAGTTCTTTAATAATAGCTCCTGCCGAAATCAATACGTCAACACTTCTAACGCTTGTGGTTGAGTTAGCCAAAATATTTACACTTAATACAGCATTATTAGTTCCACTCATGGGTGAAATAGTTACCCAAGATGCAGGATTAGTGATAGTCCAAGTTCTATTACTTTGTAACTGAACAGTGGTGCTTAGTGCTGATGAACCTGTAACAATTGAATCTTTATTTAAACTCAATTGGTCGGCTGTAGCTAATGTGCTATCTTGAGTAATATTTACTATTTGAGTTAAACTTCCAGCAGTAAAAGTTGCTATTGCTGTTCTTTGACTATTAGTGGTATTGGCAATAACATTAATAGAAATAATATCATTTCCATTACCTGATGTTTTACTAAAAGTAACCCATGATAGGTTGGCACTAACCACCCAAGTTCTATTGCAGTTTATAGTTACTTGCTTACTACTTGCTGTTGATGAATAACTTAAATTCTGAGGATTAATTGTTAAACTGTCATATACTACTGTTCCCTTAAATGTATAAGGTAACGACCATTGAACCAATGAAAGCGCAGTATCTGAAAACAATTTAAAACCACCTGCCATAACCATATATAATTTAAAATCACTGGCTGTTGTATTGTTTTTGTAATTAAATACAAAATCATATTCAGGGGTAGTGTTGGTTGACATAAAATTTATAGTTTGTGGCTTAGCAAATGAATAATTCCACCAAGTTGCATCAAAAACTCTTGTATTTACACCTTGTGTATCGTTCCAAATTTTTATAAAACTATGGTTATCTAAATTCTCTAATTTGCCTCTCACAAATTCAGCATTTAAGCCAGAACGATTATTTAACCATGGATAAAATTCAATGGTTTCATTTGGTTCACAAATATCGTTGTCGTTACCTTTACTATCTGGGTTATTGTCGTCATCAATTGTTGCAGATGAGATAGGAGAATATACCAAAGGTGAAATAGGAATTGAAATACAAGTTGTAGCATAATCTTGCCCATTTTCTTGTACAATAAAATCAATAAACGCAGGAACTCCTGGGGGAGTTGCAGAATCAATATCTATTTCAAATTCATCGGCAGACCATGCTTTGTTACTCCAACCAATATTATTTAAAGCTGAAGAACTATCAGTAATTTTTATATAAGGACTGTTGCTTCTTACTTTACAAATACCACTCACAATTGATTGTCCATTAATTTTTTTATTTGTACATTCTACTTTAAATCGTGCCTTTTTTCCAGGATCTACAAAATTTCGAGGATTAGTTGGATTTGCATTAATTGTTGTTGGTAAATTATAACTATAAAAAGATGCAAAAGCAGGTGATAATTTTACATGATCAATGGCTGCTAAGTTGGTTAAATATATATTGGGGTTGGTTTGTCGAATTAAATCAACACATGCAACTCGGGGAGTGTCATAATTATTAGTACATCCATTAGCATCAGTTATTTTAACTATATAACAGCTGTGTGAAAGTTCTATTGCAGTTTGTGTTGTTTGATTCTTAGCAAATGAATCCCACAAATAAGTGTAAGGTGGTGTTCCGCTTGGTACATTAACTGTTGCAGTTCCATTAAACTTACCACTACATTTAGTATTTGGAGTAGAAGTCATTTCTATTTCTAATGCAGGTCCATTTTCTATCTCAAAAGAAACAGTTTTTTGGGAATTACCAGAATCAGTCACTTTAACAGAATAGAACCCAGGTGAAAGACCTGTAATTGAAGCAGTTGTTCTTTCTGGGATTGTATTCCATAAGTAGCTATATGGAGGCTTTCCACAGCTAATTACTACGGAAGCACTTCCATCTTTCGCCTTATTGCAGCTTGCTCTATTTTTTGTTAAAGTATAATCTAACAAACCATAACTAATGTTTACACCATTACCAAAACATGACGCAAAATCCAACTTATTATCATTGTTCAAATCGGTACATAAAATATAATTTGGTACTGAATTTACTAAAGTATCCAAAAAGAATGTAGATAAACTAGAAAATCCTCCAACTCCATTACCATATGCAAGATAAAGAGTACTATAAGCCGTAGAAATTACTAGGTCATTTTTACCATCTAAATTAATATCAGGACTAAAAATTTGTATTGCTAAATTTGTTTTCAATTTTTTTGAAATGGTAAAACTACCTGTTCCGTTTCCTGTAAATAAAAGCACATTAGAATCTAAACCTAAACAAGTTATTGCCAAGTCTTTTTTATTATCACCATTAAAATCAGCACTAGTAATTGAATTAGGTCTTGAACTTAATGGTAAATTAAATTTAGTAGTAACAAAACCTCCTAAACCATTTCCTAATAAAATCGAAAAATTATTTGAACCCTCATTAACAGTTGCTAAATCCATTTTGCCATCAGCATTAAAATCAGAATTAATAAATGCCCTTTGTTGATTTCCTGCTGCAAAATACTTGACAGTATTAAAACCACTCATGCCATTGCCTAATAAAATGGCAATCGAATCTTTTCCAAAAAGTGAAACAGCTAAATCGGCTTTCCCATCATTATTAAAATCAGAACTAATTAAATCTATTACAAAAGTATTGGCACCTACAAATATTTTTGTTGAAGTTGAAAATCCACCTAGCCCATTTCCTAAAAGTAGTTTTAAGCTATCAGTGGAAATATCAATAACCAAATCCTTTTTCCCATCCGAATTAAAATCAGCACTTGTTATTAATGAAATGGGACTGAAACCAGAAAATAAACCAGAAATATTTGTAGCAGTTGAATAAACTCCAAAACTATCTGCTAGCATTACTGAAATAGATTTTGGATTAGATGAATTTGAAGTTATCAAATCCACTTTCCCATCTCCATTTAAGTCAGTATGAATAATTTTACTAGGTGATGTAACAGGGATGGTTTTTTGAGTTGATAGACATAGCTGAGCATTAGAATTATATGTTATAAGCACAGATAGTAATAGTATTATTTTTTTCATTTTAAGTTTTTTTTATTATTTAAGTTTTGTATTGACTTGAACATGATTACGAGATTGTTGGATTTCCATGATTTCAAAATCTTGTCCATCTTATAATCCTTTAATCGTGTTCAGACTAATGTCTTGAACATGATTACGAAATTCCAAGATTCCCATGATTTCAGAATCTTGTTCATCTTGCAATCCTTTAATCGTGTTCATACTACTGTCTTGAACATGAATACGAAATTCCAAGATTCCCATGATTTCAAAATCTTGTTCATCTTGCAATCCTTTAATCGTGTTCATACTACTGTCTTGAACATGAATACGAAATTCCAAGATTCCCATGATTTCAAAATCTTGTCCATCTTATAATCCTTTAATCTTGTTCAGACTAATGTCTTGAACATGATTACGAGATTCCAAGATTCCCATGATTTCAAAATTTTGTCTATCTTATAACCCTTTAATCGTGTTCATACTACTGTCTTGAACATGATTACGAGATTCCAAGATTCCCATGATTTCAAAATTTTGTCTATCTTATAACCCTTTAATCGTGTTCATACTAATGTCTTGAACATGAATACGAGATTCCAAGATTCCCATGATTTCAAAATTTTGTCTATCTTATAACCCTTTAATCGTTTTCAACTAATGTCTTGAACATGATTACGAAATTCCAAGATTCCAATGATTTTAAATCTTGTGCATCTTGTAATCCTTTAATCGTGTTCAGAACTTTTTTTGTTTACCCGTCTGACACTAGACAGGCCAATAGGCCACTTAAGCGTCTTACGGTTTTTTGATTTTATTTACTCACAACCACTTTACTTTTAATTACTTCACCATTTTTAGTTTGTAAATGTATAAAATAAATACCATTGTTTAATGCAGATAAATCAAGTGTTGTGTTGGTTGGTTTGTTGTTTTTTTGTTGGTTGTAAACCAATTTTCCCGTAACATCATATACATCAATATTTTCAATAAATTGGCTTGATGAAACCGTTATAATTCCATTGCTTGGGTTAGGAAATATAGAAATTATGTTCTCAAAATGACTTGGGGGTACAATTCCAGTTGTTGATTCACCTAGCTTTGCTATAAAAATACCGCCTAAAGTTAATGTTGTGCTACCAAAAATAGCACTACCATATTGGTTACTATTTAAAGCATTTCCTGTAACATACAAGTTACCAAAATTATCAGCAGAAACACCATTGGTCATTAAGCCACCACCATAAGCGTTTGTTTTTTCAACAAATTTAACCCAAACTTCGTTACCTAAATTATTGTATTTAAGTACAAAAAAGAGTGGTTCATCAGAATTTGATTTATTTACAACAAAAGAACCAAATGTAGCTGACTTACTTTTAAAATATCCAGTAACATAAGTATTTCCATCTTTGTCAGTTGAAATTTTATGACCCTCATCGTCACTCGTTCCTCCTGCTTTTTTTGCCCACACTTCGTTGCCTGACGCATTATACTTCAATACAAATATTTCGGAAATATCATTAGTTGTACTTGAATTTGTTAAAGTAATTGCACCAAAATTAATAGTAGGAATGTTAAAACTACCTGTAGCAATACAATTTCCATTTAGATCTGTAGTTATATCAAATCCTGAAGCTTGTACCCCTCCAAATGTATTACCTATGCTTGATTTTGCCCATAATTCTTTTCCTAAATTATCGTATTTTACTACATACATATTTCTACCATTACAAATTGGCAAGGTGTATGTGCCAAAAGACAGATTGCTAGAACTTGTTTTTGCGTAATCTCCAGTAATAAAAACATTATCATTTAAGTCTGTAGCAACTGCAAAACTCCAAACAGTAACACCAGAAAATTTTGTTTGAGTTGCACCTTTTGCCCATATAACATTGCCAGATGAATCATATTTAACTAAAAAAGGATTAACATTAGCAAAATTAGGAATTGTTACATTTCCAAAAGTGATTGGAGCATTCGAGAATGAGCCAGTAATTAATGCATTACCTTTTGTATCTGTTGCTATATCGTAAACCCAAACAGTATTAGTGTATCCAGTATTTTTTGCCCACAACAAATTACCTTGTGCATCATATTTAACAATAAAAATATCTGAACTGCTACCTACACTTGTATGTGATAAAATTGTACCATTAAAATTGGCCGCTGCAACATCAAAAGCCCCAGTTATAAATACATTACTATTTGCATCTGTTGCTATTGCTATTGAGCTTCCTTGAACATATTTAAGAATACTTGTGTTTTTAGCCCATAATACGTTTCCATTTTTATCAAATTTAGCTATAAAAACATCGGTACCAGATGATGCTGATACTTTATTTAATGTAATGTCTCCAAATTTTATTGTGCTAGAACTAAATGTTCCAGTAATATAAGCATTACCTAAAGCATCAGTAGCAATATCTTGTGCGTTGCCGTCATATTCTTTATTTGTACTTTTAGCCCACTGAAATGTTTGTGATTGAGCTTTTGCAATTAATATTGCTAGGAAAAAGCATATTATTAGTATTGTTTTTTTCATTTTATTTTTATTTAAGTTTTTAGTTTTGTATTGTCTTGAACATGATTACGAAATTCCAAGATTCCCAAGATTTCAAAATCTTGTCTATCTTATAATCCTTTAATCGTGTTCAGAACTTTTTTTGTTTACCCGTCTGACGCATAGCCGCGCTAATGGCCAACTAAGCGTCTGACGGGTTTTTGATTTTATTTACTCACCACTATTTTGCTTTTACTTATACTACCATTTTCGGTTTGAACATTTATAAAATAAATGCCATTGCTTAAAATTGATAAGTCAAGTTGGGTATTGGCTTGTTTGTTGTTGTTTTTTTGGCTATAAACCAATTTTCCTGTTATATCAAAAACTTCAATATTTGCTATAACTTGGGTTGATGATACCGTAATAATACCAGTTGTTGGGTTAGGAAAAAAGTCAGTAGTTGTTAATTTGATTTGCTCTTGCAAAGAAGTTGTTAAGGCTGGGCCTCTGCGATAAAAGCGTAAATTATAGTTATCATTTGCAATTAAATATTCTTCGTTTACAAAAACTGCATTGGTACCTCCAGTAGGTAATTTACCTATAAAACGTAATTTAGCAGGATTGCTTACATCAAACAACGCCACACCAAGTGAAGTGCCTATGTAAAGTGTATCTTTAAATAAATACATACCTGAATGACTTGATGGATTGAAGCCAGCAACAGATAAATAATTAAAGGAATCAAGTTTGGTATTATTGGCCATATTTATTGAATAAATAAAATTTCGTGAGGAGGTTGCAAATGCAGTGTACATTATTTTATTGGGTTCATCGTATATCATTTGCTTTGGATCGCCATAAAGTGTACTCACGGGAGTAGAAGTAACAGTTGGTGCAGCTGAAACATCTAAATTTAACAAGTCATAACCATTACTAACAACTACTTTGTTAGCACTAATGCCCTGAATACTTCCACTATTTATTCCTGAATAACTTTTTGTTGCTAATTTATTTAGCGAGTTTAAATTACTTATGTCAAGTAATTTATAATCAAATCCACCATAATGCAATTTATTACCTTCAATAAATATAGAGGCAGTCATGTAACCAAAATTTACTGTGTTAGTTCCATCTTTAAAGGTTTTAATATTTTTACTTAATACTGGATTTGTTGGTGTGCTCACATTTATAATTTGCAAACCCTTTGAACCAATTGCATAAATATCGGAACCACGAAATACAAAATCTGTAACACCAAACGAATCTGTTAAAATGCCCATTCGTTTTGTTTGTTTTATGGTGTCAGGTATAGACAAATCATAGGTGTCAAAAAAACCTTTATAACTCGAATTTACATTTTGTGCACCCAAGTAAATAACTTTGGGATTAGAAGGATTAGCTTTAATAACTTTGGCGTATAAGCCATCACTTGAATAAGAATAAGACGCTACTGAATGATAAATTTGTGCTTGTATAATTCCTTTAAAGGATAGCAATACTGCGATTGTAAAAAGTGCTTTTTTCATGTTTTTATTTATTATTATTTACCCGTCTGACTCTTAGCCGCGCAACTGGCCAACTAAGCGTCTGACGTGATATTCCTTTACTTGCCCACCACCACTTTACTATTACACACTTCACCATTTTCAGTAAGTGCATGTATAAAATAAATGCCATTACTTAAAGTTGAAAGATCGAGTGTTGTGTTGGTTTGCTTGATGTTTTGTTGATTATAAACCAATTTTCCTGTTACATCAAATACATTTATTGAGGCAATTGCTTCACTTGATGAAATGGTAACTATTCCAGAAGTTGGATTTGGGTAAATAGTAATAGTATTTGTTTTATTTATTTCATTAATTCCAACAGTAGCATCTTGAATAATGGTTACTGTTTTTGTAATAGCGCCAGCTGTAAATGTTGCTATTGCTGTTCTTTGACTATTAGTGGTATTGGCTGTAACATTAAATGTTAGCATATCATTTCCATTACCAGAATTTTTGTTAAAAGTTAACCATGGTTGGTTTGAATTTACTACCCAAGTTCTATTGCAATCAACGGTAACTTGCTTACTACTTGCTGTTGATGTATAACTTAAATTGTGAGGATTAATTGTTAAACTGTCATTTGATACTATTTCATTAAATGAATAAGGTAACGACCATTGAACTAAAGACAAAGCATCACCATTGAACAATTTAAACCCTCCTGCCATAACCATGTATAATTTAAAATCACTGTCTGTTGTATTGTTTTTGTAATTAAAAACAAAATCATATTCTGGGGTAGTATTGGTAGAAAACGTATTTATAGTTTGTGGCTTTGCAAATGAATAATTCCACCATGTAGCATCAAAAACTCTTGTATTTACACCTTGTGTATCGTTCCAAATTTTTATGAAACTATGGTTGTCTAAATTTTCAAAACGGCCTCTTACATATTCCGCATTTAATACTGACCTATTATCTAACCAAGGGTAAAATTCAATGGTTTCATTTGGTTCACAAATATCGTTGTCGTTTCCTTTGCTATCAGGGTTATTGTCGTCATCAATAGTTGCAGCAGTTGTGGCTGAATACACCAATGGTGCAACTGGAATTGAAATACAAGTAGTGGCATAATCTTGACCGTTTTCTTGCACTACAAAATCAATATAAACATTATTTCCCGGAGGCGTTGCAGTGTCAATATCTATTTCAAACTCATCGGCCGACCACGCTTTGTTACTCCAACCAATATTATTTAATGCAGACGAGCTATCAGTAATTTTTATATAAGGACTATTACTCCTTACTTTACAAATTCCACTTACAATTGATTGTCCGTTTGCTTTTTGATTTGTACATTCTACCTTAAATCTTGCCTTTTTTCCTGGATCTACAAAGTTTCTAGGGTTAGATGAATTTGCATTGATTGTAGTTGGTAAATTATAGCTATAAAAAGATGCAAAAGCAGGTGATAATTTTAATTGATCAATGGCCGCTAGGTTGGTGAGGTAAATGTTGGGGTTGGAAATGGTTTTATTACTTACATTTATATTATTTACATCTTTGCATCCATTAAAATCTGTTACAGTTACAGAATAATTTCCTTGACATAAAAAAGAAGCGATATCTGTTGTTTGACCATTTGACCATAGATAAGAAAATGGAGTTGCTCCACTTGTTGCATTTACAGTTGCTGTTCCACTACAAGTACCACTACATTTTGTAATATCTGTAGCCGAAATAGTTGATATAGGTTTAGAATTTACAATAAAAGTCTTTGTTGCTGTATTCTTACAACCTGTTAATGTGTTTGTACCAGTAACAGTATATGTTATTGTCCCTTTTGGTGGTTCAAAACTTACTCCATTCATAACATTATCTGACCAAGTGTAGGTATTAGCATTACCACTTCCTGTTAAAGTTATTCTTGTGCCTTCGCAAATTGTGGTTACTGTTGTATCTGCTGTAACTATAGGTTTAGGATTTACGTTAATTGTTTTTGTTGCTGTGTTTTGACAACCAGTAGCATTTATTGTTCCTGTTACAGTGTATGTAGTAGTTCCTAGCGGAGGGAAAAAAATACCACCATTAGTTCCTCCGTTAATTCCATTGACTGACCACACATATGTGTTTGCATTACCACTTCCTGTTAAAGTGATGGTTTCACCTGCACAAACTGTGGTTGCAATTGCATTGGCTGTAACAGTTGGTAAAGCATTTACGATAATTGTTTTTGTTGCAGTGTTCTGACATCCTTTTAAAGTATCAGTTCCTGTAACGGTGTAAGTGGTGGTTCCTGTAGGAGGAACAAATCCAACACCATTTGTAATTCCACCTGACCATGAGTAATTATTAGCGGATCCACCTGCAGTTAAGGTTATACTTGTGCCTGCACAAACTGTAGTTGCAGATGCGTTAGCAATTACTGTTGGAAGTTTAATTTTGTTTCTGAATATTGAAACATTTCCGTAACCTATATTCGCTACTGCAAGATCCGACTTGCCGTCTCCATCAAAATCACCTGTAGTTGCACTATTAGGATATGCTCCAGTTGCGTAATCCACTTTCGAAGAAAAAGAAATTGTTCCACTGCTGCTGGTATTTCTGAATATTGATAAAGAGTTGGAACCATAATTCGTAACAGAAATTTCTGGTTTGCTGTCTCCATCCAAATCGCCTATTGAAACGCTGCGTGGTTCTGTTCCTGTTGAGTAATCCACTTTTGAGGCAAAAGAAATTGTTCCATTGCTGCTATTGTTTCTCAATATTGAAACAGTGTTGGAATCACTATTCGTAACAGCAAGGTCAGGCTTGCCGTCACCATCCAAATCGCCTATTGAAACGCTTCGAGTATCAAATCCTGTTGTAAAATCTACTTTCGTGGCAAAGGAAATTATTCCATTGCTGCCTGTATTTCGCAATACGGACACAGAGTTGTAATATATATTAGGAACAGCGAGGTCGAGCTTTCCGTCACCATCCAAATCGCTTATTGAAACGCTCCAACAGCCTGCTCCTGATGTAAAATCTACTTTCGTGGCAAAGGAAATTATTCCGGTGCTGCCAGTGTTTCTATACACTGAGACAGTGCCGGAATTAACCTTCGCAACAGCAAGATCTAATTTACCATCTCCATCAAAATCTCCTGTAGAAATACTATTAGGATTTGCATCAGTTGTAAAATCTACTTTTGTTGCAAAGGCAATTGTTCCGCTGCTACTTGTATTTCTAAATATGGAAACCGTACTGGAACCTTGATTCGCAACTGCTAGGTCTGCTTTTCCGTCACCATCCAAATCACCTATTGAAACGCTTTCAGGATATGATCCTGTTGTAAAATCCACTTTCGTGGCAAAGGAAATTGCTCCGCTGTTGCCCGTATTTCGAAATACGGAAACAGAGGAGGAATATTGGTTCACAACAGCAAGGTCTGCTTTTCCGTCACCATCCAAATCGCCTGTTGAAACACTATAAGGAACTGTTCCCGCTGTAAAATCCACTTTTGCATCAAAGGAATTTGTATCAACTGCACCTCCACAAGGAAAGGTGGTAATAAATGGTTTTGGGGAGTAAGCAGATAAACCGTTAATTATGTTAGTAACAGATACAGGTTGGTAACTAGCACCAACTGGCACAACTAAGGTAAGAGAAGTAGAGCTTCCAGCAGATACTATTGCTCTAGTTGCGCCAAAGAAAACGATGTTGTTGGCAGGGGTGGTGTTAAAGTTGGTACCCGTAATGATTACTGTTGTTCCAACAGGTCCTGAGGTTGGCGCAAAGGTGGTGATAGTAGGGGGGCATAATCCATTTATTAGATTCCTGAATACCGAAACAGTGCTGTTGGGAAAAGAATTTACAAAATCGGCCTTGCCGTCTCCATCAAAATCGCCTATTGAAACACTTCGAGGACCAAGTCCCAATCCAGTTGCAGTTGCAAAATCCACTTTCGTGGCTAAGGAAATTGTACCACTACTGCTTATGTTTCGTAATATCGAAATAGTACTTGAACTATAATTCGCTGCAACAAGGTCCAACTTACCATCACCATCTAAATCACCTATTGAAACGCTATAAGGGCCTGAACCTGTTGAAAAATTCATTGTAGTTGCAAAAGAAATTGTGCCAGTGCTGCCGGTGTTTCTCAATACAGAGACAGTCCCAGAATTATAATTTGCAACAGCAAGGTCTAGCTTGCCATCTCCATTTAAATCACCTATTGAAATGCTTTGAGGGTATAATCCTGTTCCGTAATCCACTTTTACTGCAAAGGAAATTGTTCCAATGCTGCCTGTGTTTCTGAATACCGAAACACCATTTGAACCAGCATTAGCAACAGCAATGTCCATCTTGCCATCTCCATCCAAATCAGCTGTTGAAACACTAATTGGTTGTGTTGTTCCCGTTGTATTGTCCACTTTCGTGGCAAAGGAAATTACTCCGGTGCTGCCCGTGTTTCTTAATACAGAAACAGTTCCAGAATTAAGATTCGCAATAGCAAGGTCAGGCTTACCGTCCCCATCCAAATCGCCTGTTGAAACGCTACTTGGAGATGTTCCCGTTGTGAAATCCACTTTTGCAGAAAATGAAATTGTTCCGCTGTTGCCCGTGTTTCTGAGTACCGAAACAGTATTAGAATTTTGATTCGTAACAGCCAGGTCTGTCTTGCCGTCACCATCAAAATCGCCAGTTGAAACGCTTTGAGGATTTGTCCCCGTTGTAAAATCCACTTTCGTGGCAAATGAAATTGTTCCGCTGCTGCCTGTGTTTCTGAATACAGAAACAGTGTTGGAGGAACCATTTGCAACAGCAAGGTCTGCTTTTCCGTCTCCATCAAAATCGCCTGTTGAAACACTAAAAGGACTTGTACCTGTTGTAAAATCCACTTTGGCTGCAAAGGAAGATGTGTTAATTGCACCTCCACATGGAAAGGTGGTAATAAATGGTTTTGCAGAATAAGCTGTTAAGTTGGCAGTTAGGTTAGTAACAGAAATTGGCTGGAAACTAGCGCCAACTGGTACCACTACGGTAAGAGAAGTGGCACTTCCAGCAGATACTGTTGCTCTAGTTGCGCCAAAGAAAACGATGTTGTTGGCTGGGGTTGTGTTAAAATTAGTTCCAGAAATAATTACTGTTGTTCCAATAGCACCAGAAGTAGGTGCAAAAGAAGTAATTGTTGGTACCTGTGCAAAACCAGAATAGCCAAGTAAAAGTAATAAGAATGTAGAAGCAATGTAACGGAGGCTCATGGCTTGTTTTTTTGCAATTATTGTTATATTTATTTTCATATTTGTTTTATTTATTATGAGCAGGATTAAAGGTACTTCGACAAGCTCAGCAACCTTTAATCCTGTTATTCTTTATTTACTCACCACCACTTTACTTTTACTTACTCCACCATTTTCAGTTACATCATTTATAAAATAAATGCCATTACTTAAAGTTGAAAGATCGAGTGTTGTGTTGGTTTGCTTGATGTTTTGTTGGCTGTAAACCAATTTACCTGTTACATCAAATACCTCAATATTTACAATGGCTTGGTTTGATGAGATGGTTACTATTCCAGATGTTGGGTTAGGGTAAATGTTTAAATCAATAGGCTTACTAAGCTCACTTACACTTACTGTTGCATCTTGCGTAATTAATAAGGTTTTTATTGCCGTACCTGCTGTAAAAGTGATGGTATTGGTTCTAATACTTGAACTTGTGTTTACACTTGCTGTTATATTTAAAGTAGTGTTGCCATTTCCAACACTTGGTGTTAGGGTTACCCAACTAGCTTTACCACTAGTAACCCAATTAGTGTTACTTGTTAGTTCTACTTGTTTGGTTGAACCGCTTGGAGTAAAATTAAGTGAATTTACATTTAACTTTATGGAATCATTGGGTATAGCGGCTATTCCGTCAAATTTCCAAAGCTCATCGCCAAACTCAGCAGTATAACCTCGAAAATATAGATTACTACCCATTACTATAAGTGACCCTGAACTGGGACCTTTTGTAAAAGCCAACATCGTTCCATCTGAATTACCATCACTTTTCCATAATGTACTTCCTTTTCCGTCATTGGCGCTAAAATAAATATTGTTGTTAAAAACTACCAGATCTTTTGGTTCAGAAGAAGTATTGCCAATTCTTATATCCTTTAATAACATTGTGCCATTTGAAGTTCCGTTAGTTTTCCATATTTCAGCTCCTGTGGTGCCGTCATTAGCAAGAAAATACAAAGACCCTTGATAATCTAAAAAATATTGTAAATATGAAATATCTAGTCCACCAGATGAACCTGCCCTAATATCTTTAACCATAACTGTTCCATTAGTAGTTCCGTCACTTTTCCATAACTCTTTACCATTTATTCCATCATTTGCTGAAAAATACAAAGTACCATTCATATTAAAAAAAGAACTATTTGAAAAAGCACTGGCTGTACCTGGATTTATGTCTTTAACCATAACAGTTCCTACAGTTGTGCCATCACTTTTCCATAGTTCTATTCCATTTGTAGCTGTATAAGCACAAAAAAATAAAGTGCCATTTACATCTGTTAAATATGAAGGTTCTGAGCCACCTGAAGAAGCAATATTCTTTACCATTACCGTTCCAGCCGTTGTTCCATCTGTTTTCCATAATTCTTGACCTACATTGCCATCATTGGCAGTAAAAAAAAGAATATTATTAGAAATTGTAAAATTTTCAATGTATGAGGAGCCTACTGATGCAATATCTTTTACCAATACTGTACCAGCAACACTGCCATCACTTTTCCAAAGTTCATTGAAAGTTGTTCCATTATCGGCTAAAAAATAGACAAATCCATTGTAACTTATCAGTTCTCCTGTAACATCAAATCCACCAGAGAACCCAACCTTAATATCTTTTACTAAAGTTGTTCCTGATGCATTACCATCACTTTTCCAAAGTTCAAAACCATTGACATTATCATTTCCAGCAAAAAATAATATATCCCCAAGATTTGCAAAACGAGTAAAAAACAACTTATTTAAGCCATCACCATTAGGGTTTACATCTTTTACTAAAACAGTGCCTAAAGCAGTTCCATCACTTTTCCATACTTCATTTCCATTTATTCCATCATCAGCAGCAAAATATAAAGTAGCGTTTACCTTTTTTAATAGTGAAATATATGAACCTGAATTGCCACTTTTAATATCTTTTACCAACACTTGAGCACTAACACCAATATTTAAAAGTATTAGGACTAATGCGATTATAAATTTATTTTTTTTCATTTTTTTATTAGTTAAATTTATTATTTAAACCCTAATCATAGTTCAAAACTTTGACTAGGGTTAGATTTTTTTACTTACTCACAACCACTTTACTTTTACTCACTCCACCATTTTCAGTTTGTGCATTTATAAAATAAATACCATTACTTAAAACTGATAAATCTAGCACTGTATTGGTTTGTTTACCATTGTTTTGTTGGCTATGAACCAACTTCCCTGTTACATCAAACACATCAATATTTGCAATAGGTTGGTTTGATGAAATGGTGACTAAGCCAGAAGATGGATTCGGATAAATGTGTAAATTATTAGCACTATTTATTTCATTAATTCCTACAGCAACATCTTGTTTTATATGAAGTTCTTTAATAATAGTTCCTGCCGAAATCAATACATCAACACTTCTAACACTTGTGGTTGAGTTAGCCAAAATATTTACACTTAATACAGCATTATTAGTTCCACTCATGGGCGAAATAGTTACCCAAGATGCAGGATTGGTGATAGTCCAAGTTCTATTACTTTGCAACTGAACAGTGGTACTTAATGCTGATGAACCTGTAACAATTGAATCTTTGTTTAAACTCAATTGGTCGGCAGTGGAAGGTGTGCTGTCTTGGGTAATGGTTAATACTTGTGTAGCAGTTCCAGCGGTAAAAGTTACAACATTGGTGCGCCCTACCGAACTGGTATTGGCACTTGCAGTTATATTTAAAGTAGTATTTCCATTTCCACTAATTGGCGTAAGAGTTATCCAACTTGCTTGTCCGCTTGCTGTCCAGTTCCTATTACTTGTTAGTTGAACTTGTTTAGTTGAACCACTTGCAGTGTAAAGTAAAGTATTAGTGCTTATATTTATACTATCAACTGGGTTGGAAGAAACACCTGCTTGGCTAATGTTTACTGTTTGCGTATTACTTCCTGCTGTAAAAGTAATTATAGCTGTTCTTCCAGTTTGGCTGCCATTAGCCGTTAACAAAACATTTAACACTGTATTTCCTGTTCCTGAACTACTACTTAAAGTAGCCCAAGTTTGGCTCGAACTTACAGCCCAACTGCTATTGCTTGTAACAGTTATTGGGTTTGAACTTGCACTACTGCTGACATTTATATTGGTAGGATTAACTGTTAGGGTTACATTACCAATACTAACCAATAACGAAACGGTATCACCTTTGCAGCCATTGCTGTTTGTTTCAACCACCTTTATACTTCCACCACCATTACTAGAAGCCCAAGTAACCGAAATACTGTTTGTGCCAGCTCCACTATTTATAGTTCCATTTGTTACCATCCAGTTATAAGCAGAACCAGTGGTATTGAATACATTATATGTTTGAGTAGCATTAACTATTACATTAGCATTACCACTAATAATGGAAGTACTAGGTTTTGGAGTTACGGTTACTATGGTATCGCGCATATTACTAAAACAGCCGCTTACATTAGTTACTTTAACGGTATAAGTTCCACTTGTTTTAACCACTAACGAATTTAACGTATCATTATTATTCGCAGTGTTAGTGCCATTTCTTAACCAACGGTAGCTATGGTCAGTTTGAGTTGGAATGCTTAAAGTAACACTATCACCTTGGCAAAAAGTTATTGAACCGTTTACCACAATACTTTGAGAAATTGGAGTTGAAATAGATACCATTACAGTAGTTGAACTACTGGTATCGCAAGCGGTAGCTCCTGTAACTGAATAGGCATAATAAGTTCCTTCTTTGGTGCTGGTAATATTGGTTAAACTAATAGCATTACTAGTTGCAGTAAACCCATTTGGCCCACGCCAAAAAATACTAGCACCACTGGCAGGGGTGGCAGAAAAACTAGCATTACCACCAATACAAACATTATAGGTAGTACTACCGTTTAAAGTAGGAGCGTTTGGAGCAGAAGCACAAATGCGAAAGCTTTTAGAAAATGGTAAACTCCAAAATCCTGTACTATCTTTTACCCTTACATACAAAGTATCAATGCCACTAGGCAACCCTGTAGTAAGCGTATTTCTACTCAAATTAATTGAATCAGCCGTAGCAAAACTTGGGTTTATAGCAGTTCCATTACCCATTCCAGGGTCTGTGTTATAAAAGTATTCAGCCGAAACTATTTTAGGTGCATTTATTACCAAATTGTTTTGGTTAATATAAAAAACCCTGTTTTCAAACATTCCCCAAATACCTGCACTGTCTTGTGTGCGAACATTCAGGTTATGAAACCCTGAGCTTAAACCAGCAATACTAATATTACTGGTAATGTTTATACTGTCTGCTAAACTCCCTGTTGAAATTGTAGTTCGTTTACCTACACCCAAAGTATCACCATCAAAAAAATATTCGGCTTTGGCTGTTTTAGGCGATTCAGCAATTGGTTGATTAGGTATTACATAAAAAACCCTGTTTTCAAACATACCCCAAATACCTGCACTGTCTTGTGTGCGAATATTTAGGTTATGAAACCCATTGCTTAAACCAGCAATACTAATATTACTGGTAATGTTTATACTGTCTGCTAAACTCCCTGTTGAAATTGTAGTTCGTTTACCTACACCCAAAGTATCACCATCAAAAAAATATTCGGCTTTGGCTATTTTAGGAGATTCAGCATTCGATTGATTAGACTTTACATAAAAAACCCTGTTTTCAAACATACCCCAAATACCAGTGTTGTACCTAACCCTAATGTTTAAGTTATGAAACCCTGCGGCTAAACCCGTGCTAGGAATATTGATGGTAATATTGATAGAGTCGGCAGCAGTGCCAACACTTATGGGTGTGCCGGTACCCACCGCTACGGCATTATCTATAAAATATTCGGCATAATTTATTTGTTGGCTATACCCTTGCATACACAGCAAAAGCAATAGCCCTGTAAATATTTTTTTCATATTTAAAGCAGTTAGTTGTTTTTACGTGCTTTAAACTCAATGTTTAATTGTTGACCTTGGTTAATTACCGAATTGTTTATGTTTAATTCTTGCATTAAAGGAATTTGGGCTCTACCATCTAAATTATTTCCATTCCATGGGTATGGACCACCTGTAATGCCTAAATTGGTACCATCGGTGCCAGCATTGTAACCTGCTGCTGTGGTAGCGAAAGCAAAATTATAATTTGCAAAAGCAGGTGTTGTTGAAATTGGAGTTGGATTGGGCACATTAATAAAACCTGGATTGGTATTATTAATATTGCCACTACCTGTATTTCCAGTAGGTGGTAAATTTAATTGGGTAACAGTACCAGTATAGGTTAGGTTTTTGTTAAAAACAGAACCAACCGAAGCCGAGGGGATTGAATTGATAAAAATATTATTGCTAACCAGCCCGTTAATGATAGGTTGGGCTCCTCCTCCAGCAAAATTTGTAAATATGTTGTTGGTAACAACCACATTTGGGACGTAACTAGTAACAGAAGTTCCATTATTTATATGACCTGATATGAAATTATTAGAAATAACAATATTTGAAGTAAAACTATTAGGAGTTATATATACAGAACCTATAATAAAATTATTTTTTATTACATAATTAGTTCCTTTTGGGTAAATGCCACCTATTTGGCATCTAGATATAATTACATTATTGGCTTTATTACCAGTAGGATGTCCATTAACGACTAGAAAATTTAAATTACTCGCTTGTATGCCATGCATGCTAAAACCGCTAATACTATACTTGGGAGTTGAGTTAATGGTGTCAACATTTATACTTCCAAGTAGTGTATTATAAATATTTACGGTACTATTTAAGTTACAACCTGCCCCTATTAAACAAAGCCTTCTATTAAGTGTTATGTCACCATAGCTAATAGGGGTGCCATGAATAAGTAAGGTGTCGCCTACAGTAGCAGCATTTATGGCAGTTTGCAAATCGCTGTATTGAGCAGCATTGGCAATGTAATTGTTTACTGTACGCACAGTAGCAAATGAACTTAGGCTAATTAATAAGCCTAGTGTAATAGTTGTTATTTTTTTCATGTTTTTTGGGGGTTTAAATTGTTTAGTTTTTAGTTTAGTTTTTTGTTTTATGTTTTAAAAAGCACAAATAACGTTCATTTACTAACGCTAAACAATACTTACTTCTAAGTATTTTTTAAATAAAAAAATCAACTTAATTTCAACTCATTATCTGTGTAAAGACTTGATGTTAAATAGGTTTACACCCTTTTTTGTTATTTTATAAGGTTTACTAACCAAATTACTTATTGTCGTATTTTAAAAATAATTGGAATGGATAATATAATAAACTGTGTAAAACGTGTTATGGTGGATAATAATCATAACTTGCAACCAAATAAAGCTACTATGAAACCCATAATAATTAATGAAGCATCCAAAATATGGCACGTTATTATGTCTCATCAGCAAGAAAAAAATGAGATAACGAGCGAAATAGAAATCAATAAAAAGTTACTTAATATTTTTCAACACGGAGAGTTTTACTATTACATATTTAATTTAAAAACTACAGCTTTCGACTTTTTAAGCCCTGAAATTTCTAATATACTCGGTTATAGTATTGAGGAAATAGATGTCTCTTTAATACTAAATTCTATTCATCCAGAAGACCAACCCTTTTTTTTAAATTTTGAACGTGAAGTAATGACATTTTTTGCTGCACTTTCTATTCATCAAATTCCTAATTATAAGGTAAGTTATGATTACAGAATTAAAAAAAAAGATGGAAACTATATTAGAATTCTACAGCAAGTAATTACAATAAACTATGATAAAGACGGACAGATACTTAAAACTTTAGGTGTTCATACCAATATCTCTCATATTAAATTAACTGGTAAACCTACCCTTTCGTTTATTGGTTTATTAGGCGAACCTTCCTACTATAATGTACAAGTAAATGAAATATTTAAGGTGTCTGACTTGCAGATATCAAAACGAGAACGCGAAATATTATGCTTATTAGTGGATGGAGAAATAAGCAAAAAAATAGGACTGATATTAAATATAAGCATGCACACCGTAAATACGCATAGAAGAAATTTATTAAGTAAAACTTTAACCAATAATATTGCTGAACTTATAACAAAAGCAATAAAGAATGGTTGGGTTTAAAAAGACATTTAGAACTTTTTCTATTTCTCAAACAAGTCGTTTAGTTTTTTCTTAACTTCCTCCAATCCGATTTGCATTTGTTCCATTCTACTAAAAAATTTCCACAATCTTCTTTCTAAACCCCGCTGGTTTAAATTTGCAATCCAAATCATTTACTCCTGACTAATCGCATATGCGTCAACTTAAGTTTGATTTTTAAGACAGGAAACATTGATAAACATTAGAGTTCCAGAGGAGCGACCTTATGGTAGCAACGGGTTTTAACCCGTTGGAAAAATGAACCTAACCTTTTATAAGAAAATCCCTAAATATTTGCGCAAAGCCTTAGGCTTTGCGCAAATATTTAGGGATTTTCGTTGTGTTTTTCTAAACCTTTAACCCCGAATTTCATTCGGGGCTACCATAAGTTCGTTCCTCTGGAACTTTGCTTTTGATAATTCTTAAGTTGACGCATATGCGACTAATCGGGTAGGATTTGTAATCCGCTTTTTACCATACTATATAAAAGCAAATGTAGTAAAGAGTATTGGTATTTCAAGCATTGCAAATGCTAATAGTATTTATTGCATTTTGCTAAAACGCATCATCTGTAACTTTGAATTTAATAACACAAAAAAAACCTGCTTGACCAATCAAACAGGTTTTAAAACCAAGCCAACAAACCTTTATGATTTAGCATCATTGTTTTTAGATTTTACATGAGATTTCCTTTGGCTAGGTCGTTTACCGCCTATTGTTTCGTACTCTGCACTTTCCTCACCAAACGACATTTTAACACCATTCTTGAAGCGTTTTTGCAATTCCCTAAGTTGTTTATTTCTATCATTTAAATGAATTCTTTTGTTAGAAAGAGCAACTAATTCATTGTTGTAAGCTTCTTCTTCAGCAGCTACCGTAGTAATTAAAGTATCAAAACCTATTACAGTTAAACTTGGGTCTAATTTTAAATTGGCTTCCATTGTTCCTAAAGCAGAATGCAATGTTTTACACTTTTCAATTACTTTCGAATTTCTTGGTTTCATTATTTACCACCTCCTTTCTTTATTATTATATTTAACGAAAGGTTTTGAAAATTATTGTAACATTTTTTAAAAAAAATAAACAAGAAGAAAATTGGATTTTGTTTGCACCAGATAATTCAATGGACAAACAATTAAATTTTATAACAGTTGAATGTGTTTTTTCAACAACTGAATTGAATTTTGCATCAACGAAATTAGATTTTGCGTATGTGTAATTAAATTTTGCATCAACGTAATTAGATTTTGTGTAAGCGTAATTAGATTTTGCGCAAGCGCAATTAGATTTCGCACAAGCGTAATTAGATTTTGCGTAAGCGTAATTAGATTTCGCATCAACGAATTTAGATTACGCATTAGCTTAATTAAATTGGATGGTTGCAAAATGCAATTTAATAGTTAAAATATTGAGTTTATATAATGCTGTTAATAAGTAAATTGTGGTAAAGTTAGGTGTTGTATTGGTAATTGATTGGAACAGATGTTTCGTTTCGGCTTCGCTCAACGACCACGTTTCGGCTACGCTCAACGACCACGTTTCGGCTTCGTTTAACTATTAATTTAGCCTCAAAATTACAGTAACAAAAACCCTCATTAATATTTTAGTTACTTGGACTTCTGAAATCGGTAGTTTCCTCAACAATCCACTTTCCAATTTTGTTAAAAAAAATTGGTGTAATCTGTGGCTTACAACAAACTATATCTCCCAACTATTCCTAATGGCAATTGAATACCTGATTTTCCTTGTAGGTATAGTTCACCAAAATCTAAATTTTTGGTTTGTTTAAAATTGCTTTCTATTAAATTTTGAACCACTAAAGCACTTAAACCTAACGAGTAAACATTCAATATCAAAAAGTGGTTATTTGGTTCTAAAATTTTAGCTACATCTTGCAATAATTCATTGATACTTTGTTCCAACTGCCAACGTTCACCATTGGCACCAATGCCGTAAGCAGGAGGATCTAAAATAATACCATGATAAGTTTTACCACGTTTTACTTCACGTTTTACAAACTTCATGGCATCTTCCACTATCCAGCGGATATCGGTTAAGCCCGAAGATTCCATGTTTTCTTTACTCCAAGAAATCACTTGCTTCACACTGTCAACATGGGTAACATCGGCTCCAGCGGCTTTTGCAGCTATACTTGCGCCACCGGTATAAGCAAATAAATTCAAAAATCTTGGTTGTTCGCCTTTTATCTTTTTTAGGTTTTCAAAAATATAATCCCAATTAGCGGCTTGCTCTGGAAAAATTCCAACATGCTTAAACGAAGTAAGTGCTAGGTTGAAGTTTAGGTTCAAATCGTTGTGTTTGTAATTTAATTTCCAACGTTCGCCAGCAGTTTTGTTCTTTTTTATCCATTCGCCACTATGGCTAGTGCGCGATTTAAAAGTAATGTCGGTTAATTTTTGCCACTCTTGCTCGCTCCATTTTTTACTCCATAAAGCTTGAGGTTCTGGTCTGCGAAGTACTAATGATCCAAATTTTTCTAGCTTTTCAAAATCGCCACAATCTAAAAGTTCGTATTGTTGCCAATTGGTAGGTGTAAATGTTTGCATGTATAATTTTAAGAGGGCAAATATAAGTTTTTATTGCATTGTAAATTTTTCAAAACCAAAAGTAAATAGGTTATAAAAAAACTAAATACAAGCTTTTAAAACAAGCCAATTTATACTATTGAAAAATCCTTTAATTAGCTAAATTGTGATATTTATTCCATTATAAAAGTTCTGCCTTCATCTGCTATTTCTGTATTTGCAAATTCAGTTCTAGCTTCTACTAATAATGGCTGTAAATCGTCATAACGAGCGCTAAAATGCCCAATGATTAATTTCTCAACATGGGCACGGCTAGCTACAATTCCAGCTTGTTTGGCAGTGGTGTGCATGGTATCAATGGCGCGTTGAAGTTTGTCGTGCATAAAGGTAGATTCATGGTATAAAATATCAGAATTTTCAACCGATTTTATCACACGTTCATCAAAAATGGTATCGCTACAATAAGCGTATGTAATTGGTTTTCCTGGTTCAAAAGTTAACAATTCATTTTTTATATGCACTTTTCCATCAGGACTTATATAATCTTTTCCTCGTTTTAAATCGTTAAAATGAGTGAAGGGAATTTTATTTTTTTCGCAAACTTCTAAATTTAATTTGCGTAATTTACTTCTTTCTTGAAATAAAAATCCTGCAGCTGGAACGCGGTGGAATAATGGAAATGAAATAACTTTATAGTAAATATTTTCAAAAATAACTTCAGTTTTATTTGGGTCAACAGTGTGGTAATTCAATTCAAAATTGAATCGTGTTTCACTGTATTTGAAAAACACATTTAGTATTTCAAAAAGCTCTTTAGGTCCATAAATATGTACAGGCGATTCTCTACTCATTAAGTTCATACTGAGCAATAAACCTGGTAATCCAAGAATATGATCGCCATGAACATGACTTATAAATATTTGGTTGATTCTTGATTTTTTTATTTTGTAGCGCTGCAATTGCATTTGCGTTCCTTCGCCACAATCAATTAAAATATGATGGTCTAAAATATTTAAATACTGTCCGCTAGGATGTCGGTTTGCTGCAGGCGAGGCACTGCTATTTCCTAGTATGGTAACTTCAAATGCCATAATGCAACAATACTAAATTATTAACAATTATTATTTGATTTTTATTGTTGCACTTAGCATCTTGTGATCACTAAAATTCATTACATGTGGTTTGTAATTTACAATTTCAAAATCCTTATCAGCTAAAATATAATCAATTCTAAAATTAGGCATTTTGCCAATATAAGTAGAGCTAAAACCTGAACCACTTTCTACAAACGCATCTTTCATATCGCCCTTTATAATATTGTAGGCATAACTTGCAGGTGAGTCGTTAAAATCGCCAGTTAAAATTATTTTATATTTACTTGTTGAAATAAACTTCTGAATGGCTTCGGCTTGTTTTGCTCGCACAATAAAAGCTCTTCTCAACTTTCCTGCAATGCTTCTTATATCCAAAACGTCAACATTTGCTCCATTGTCATTTTGTTGAATTTCAGAAACTGTTTCAAAATCTTTTTTATCGAAAGCAATCGATTTTAAATGCGTAGTAATAATTCTAATGGTATCATTTTTATAAACTATATCAGCATAAATGGTTGAGTTTCCGTTTTCATTTATCCGTTCTACAAATCCTGATTTTACAATAGGATATCTGCTTAAAATACTGATGCTATAACCCGTTACTTCGTTCTCTATTTCTTGCAAATTATATTTGTAAAAATGCTTGTATTCATTAATTAATCTATCGAACATTGGTTTCTCAATTGGTGAATTGAATGAAACAAATTCTTGAAAACACATAATATCTGGCTTTATATTGGTAAGTGTTTCAAAAAACAATTCTTTGTCATATTTTTTTCCTTCAAATGCTCCAAACGATTTGGTGTTAAAGTCTAAAATATTTAAACTGTTTTCCTCTTTTTCGCTTTTTACTGTTCCAAATTGAATAAACCTTTGAACAGTATAAAACCCAATAATTATGGTAATTAAAGAGTACAAAATATTCCAATTTAAACAAAACAACCAATACACAACAAAGCAGGCGTTTGTAATTAAAATGATTGGAAATGCTAAGCCTAAAAAAGCAATATACCATGCTTGAACTGGGCTAATATATGCAGCCAAATAGGCACCTACTAAAAGGAGAATAAAGACCCAATTGAAAAATAAAATTACGTTATTTATTGTTTTCATAATATAAGGCTTCAAATAAAACATTTTTAAATTACATCACCATTTTAAACGTGATTTTTTACCTTAAATATTTAAATTTTTTTTCGAATTTCGAATTTCTTTATTCGAATTAAAATTCGTTATTTTTTGAATTCAGACGCGATAAATTGCGTCTCTACATGGCAATCAATTTAGAAACGCTTCAATTGCAGCACTCACTTCTTTGCTTTTTTCTATTTGCACAAAATGTCCTGCTTTTTTTATAATAACTACTTGGCTATTTTCTATCAATGCATTTGCTTTTTTAGCAATGGATTGAACAGTTTCTGACGAGTGCAATAATTTGTTTGGAATCATGGCATCGTTATCACCAAAAATAATAAGGGTTGGTGTTTTTATGGTTGGTAAAAATTGTTGAACTTGCTCATTCAACATAGCCGAAATAGAATCTTTTACCATTTTTTGCCATTTGATAGAGGAATGGATTGGAATAAATTCTTTGGCATCTTTTATCAATGAACTGATTGATAATTTATCGAAATTATAAAAACTGGTGTGAATGGCACTTTCCAAACTTTGTTCATTGCTATAAAACAATTGACTCATTTGCATGCTTTGGTTAATCATCATTTGGTCTAAATCGGAAAAATATTCCAACCCACTTGCAGCTACCAACACTAACTTTTCAATTAAGTGCGGATAGCGCAAGGTTAGCACCAAAGCTATTTGTCCGCCCATGCTATGCCCAACCAAAACCACATTGGAAAGATTCATTTTATCAATAAACTGCTTTACACATTCAGCATAAAAAAACATGCTGTATTTGTAGTCACCATTGCTCGAATGTCCGTTTCCGGGTAAATCAATGGCAATGCAACGATGTGTTTTACTTAATTCATGAATATTACTTTTCCATACTCCTTTAAAGTTTCCTAAACCATGAATAAAAAGAAGGGTTTGGAAGCCAATGCCTTTTTCGGTATAAGCAATTTGAATTTGCTTTTCTATTTCTATTTTTTTCAAAAATGATGTTTATATAAACGCTGGCAAGATAGGTTTTGATTTCGGATTTGTGATTGATGATTTTTGATTTGATCGTTGAATGAATTGGCAACTGGCAATAAGCAATGGACAATATGCAATTAGCAATAGGCAATAAGCAATAAGCAATTAGCAATATGCAATATGCAATATGCAATTAGCAATAAGCACTAAGCAATTGAACAAAATAACAATCTTTCAATTCATCAACAAACCTATATCAAAAATCCTAAATCCTAAATCACAGTTCAGCTCTTTGGCATTTATATTGTAAATATATTGGTTTTTAACCATACAATTTACTTTTATAAATGATAGATATACCTGAGGATGTTGCTTTTGAAGAGTGGACAGAAAACGATGATGCAAATTTTGAATCAATTCCAATTACAATAAACGATAAAGATTTAGAAGTAAAATTGGAAGATTTGCCCGAAGTGCTGCCAATATTGCCATTACGAAATACCGTACTTTTTCCATTAATGGCATTGCCAGTTAGTATTGGAAGGGTAAAATCGAACAAATTAATTAAAGATGCTAAGAAAAATAAATCGTACATTTTAGTAGTTGCGCAGCAAAATATTAATGCTGAAGAACCAACTATGGACGATTTGTACCATACCGGAACTTTGGCTAAAGTGCTAAGAATTATAAAACTTCCTAATAATCAAGAAACGGTTTTTTTGCAAGGTATAAAGCAAATTACTTTGACTGGTATTACCAATATTGAGCCTTATTTAAAAGGAACTTTTACCGTAAATGAGCAAGAAGATGACTCGAAAGATGCTAAAACAAAGGATTTACTAAAAACTATCAAAACTGTTGCCGCTGAATTGATGAAATTGCAAGGCAACTTCTCGCCTGAATTAATTAGTGGCGTTAAACGAATAGATAATCCGTTTTTATTAATGGCTTTGGTTTCAACTAACCTTAGCGTTGATATTATTGCAAAGCAAAAAATATTAGAAAACAGTTCTGTTGGTAAAATGGCCAATGTTTTAGTAGAATTAATGATGACTGAAAAGGAGTTGTTGATTTTGAAAAACAAAATTCAAGATAAAGTGCGTGGCGATATGGACAAGCAGCACCGTGAATTCTTTTTACACCAACAAATAAAAGCCATTAATGAGGAACTAGGTTCTGAAAGCCCTGAGCAAGAAGTAGAAACTTTAAAAGCCAAAGGCAAGGATAAAAAATGGAAACCTGAAATTGCGGAAGCATTTAACAAAGAAATAGAACGACTAAGAAGAATTAACCCAATGGCACCCGATTATAGTATTCAAGTAAATTATTTGAACACACTATTAGACTTACCTTGGGATGAAACTACTACTGACAATTTTGATTTAAAACGTGCGGAAGAAATTTTAAACGAAGATCATTTTGGATTAGAAAAAGTAAAAAAACGTATCCTAGAATACTTGGCTGTTTTAAAACTAAAAGGCGATATGAAAAGTCCGATTCTTTGTTTATACGGCCCTCCAGGAGTTGGTAAAACAAGTTTGGGTAAATCAATTGCCAAAGCATTAGATAGAAAATATGCACGTATTTCGTTGGGTGGTTTGCACGATGAAAGTGAAGTAAGAGGTCACAGAAGAACTTATATTGGCGCAATGCCTGGTCGTATTATTCAAAACTTAAAAAAGGTAAAAAGCAGTAATCCGGTTTTTGTATTAGATGAAATTGATAAAATACAAAACAGCTACCGTGGCGACCCTTCAAGTGCTTTATTAGAAGTGTTAGATCCGGAGCAAAACGGTTCGTTTTACGATAATTTTGTGGAAATAGATTACGATTTATCGAATGTAATGTTTATAGCTACTGCTAATAATTTAGATGCCATTCAACCTGCTTTGCTAGACAGGATGGAAATTATAGAAATTAACGGTTACACGCTAGAAGATAAAATAGAAATTGCTAAAAAATATTTGATTCCAAAGCAAGAAAAAAACCATGGTTTAAAGCTAAATAGTTTTGAATTAAGTACCGAAGTTTTAGAAAAAATAATTGATGGTTATACTCGCGAAAGTGGTGTACGTGGATTAGAAAAACAAATTGCTTCTGTTGCTCGCCACGTAGCGATGCAAAAAGTAATGTTCAAGAAAAATTTGAAGAAAATTGATCTTGCGTATTTACCAACTATTTTAGGCGTTGAACGTGGTGAAAAGGAAATGTATCAAGGAAATGATGTGGCTGGTGTAGTTACAGGATTGGCTTGGACTAGTGTTGGTGGCGAAATATTATTTATAGAAAGTAGCTTAACGCAAGGAACTGGCAAGTTACAATTAACAGGTCAGTTGGGCGATGTAATGAAAGAATCGGCTATTACTGCGCTTACGTTTTTAAAATCACATTGCGAATATTTGGGAATAAATCCTAAAGTGTTTAACCAATTTGATGTGCATATTCATGTGCCTGCAGGTGCCGTTCCTAAAGACGGTCCATCGGCTGGAGTTACCATGCTAACTTCATTGGCAAGTTTATTTACCCAACGAAAAGTAAAACCTCAATTAGCCATGACTGGCGAAATTACTTTACGTGGAAAAGTATTACCAATAGGTGGTGTAAAAGAAAAAATATTGGCGGCTAAACGTGCTGGAATTACAACCATTTTGTTATGCGAAACCAACAGAAAAGATGTGGAAGAAATAACTAAAAACTACTTAAAAGATGTGAATTTTCATTATGTAAAAAACATGTTGGAAGTTATTGACTTTGCGTTATTAGACGAAAAAGTTTCTAATCCGGTTAATATGGAAATAGTGGAAACAAAACCTACTGTAGTTTAAATAAATAGGAAAAAAATATTCTGTTTTTTGCTTGATAGTAATTGAGCTTATTTTGTATTATTTTTGAAAAAAAATTATGAAAATACTAATTGATATTCCAGATAGTGAGATTGATTTTGGAATGAAGGTTTTAAAAAGCCTTTCGTTTGTTAAAAAAGTAAAACCAATGAATATTTCTTCAGTTAAACTTTGGGAGGATTTAAAAAGTGCTGCAGAAGAAGTACGTTTACACAAACAAGGAAAAATAAAACTTCAAACAGCAAAAGACCTTTTAAATGAGTTATAATATTATTCCAACGGGAAAGTTTGGAAAAGAACTTAAGCGTTTGGTTAAAAAATTTCCTTCTTTAAAAAGTGAGTTTTCTGAACTAATTGAAAAGATTTTACAAAATCCTGAAACAGGTATTTTCATTAGTAACAATTGTTATAAAATTAGATTGTCTATAAGTAGCAAAGGAAAAGGTAAGAGTGGTGGAGCAAGGGTTATAACATATTTGTATATTGAAACAGAAACAGTTTATCTACTAACTATTTATGACAAAAGCGAAAAAGCAGATCTAAAGCCAAATGAACTCAAAGAAATGATTGATAGTTTGCAATTGAATTTGTGAGTTTTTTAGCTTTGAACAATTTTCAATATATATTATAAGCAACTAGCCGTAGTTTTGTGAAATGGCATTTGGGGTGGCTGACTTAGGATTGAAAATGATAGAACGGTCTCCAGACTCATTTTTTAGCCCATGTCAGAGAAAATACAATTCATTTGAAATCCAAAGTGTGTTGCACTAAGTCTACAGATAGTGAGTTAAATTTTTAACCAAAATGCCATTGTTCCTCTAGCTCTTTTCCGAATTTGATAAAAATAGTTATTAAATTTAAAATGTTGCACAATATATTTATTACACTAAATAAATAAATTATTTTTTTGTCTTCAATCAAATTATCCCAAAGCACTATTCTGGAACTTAAGATAAGTAAAAAAATGAATATGAATATTAAAGCTTTGCTTTTATTGTAAAATAATATATCAAATAACTTGTCAATTATAAAGCAGTCTAACTTTAATAAAACCGAATAATAAAAAATTAAGTTTATAATATTTACAATAAAAGCAATTATTATTTGGCTTCTTGCAGTCTTAATTTTTGGATTATTCATTTTATAAAGCCTCTTTTTTTTACATCTTTCCATAACCAAAAACATCCTAAAATAAAAATGATTTCACCAATAAAAAACAACCACCAATCAAAGGAAATTGGTTCGTAATGTTTAAACAAAACCAACATTTTTTCTGGTGCTAAATTGGTTTGTCCAAATACTAAAAGTTGGATATAATCAAGGGTAAAACTACTAACAATTACTAAGCAGCCTAAAAATAAAACGAAATAATGTTTTAGCTTAAATTTTACTTCAAATCCTTTGCTTTCTAACCATAAAACCAAAAAAGTTAATGCTATAAAACTAAGTGAAACTAGGCATGGAGCCAACACTGGACCAATCCATGGAACGGGTAATAAAAACAGGATGTCCCAAGTGAATAACGAAACTGGCCAGTCTAAAAATATTTTTAAAAATACGTAATAAAATATATCCCAAATTCCAAAACTAAATATAAAAAATACAAACCGTTGTGCCTTTGTTCGTCCTGCTAAAAAACCAATGGCAGCGAGCATAATTATGGTAGCTAACTCACGCCAAAGTTCAACAATTATGATGTTCTTTTTGATGTCTTGCAAAGGGAATTTAAATCCATCAGGGTAATACATTTCTCTGATATAAATAACCACAGCCGTTTCCAAAAAACCCATGGCAATGCTAAAAATGGTTAGCCAAATTACTGTCTTTTTCATCGTTCAATTACCAATTTAAATTTCTATATGTAGCTAATAATTTAACTTGATTACTCAAAGTTGAATGTTGTAAAAAAGGAACTTTTGCTATGCATTTTTCTAATTCATCGTAACCTTTACATCTTGCCAAATTGTACGATTGCCAGGTATAATTTTCCTCAAAATGTATAATTCCATTTATGTTTAAAAGCATTCTACATGGCCTTACGCCAATGATTTGGTTGATATAAAATTTCCTGCCAAATTCTTCTAAATTTCCTTGATTTTCTTTCTTAAATTCATAATTTAAAATAGTTGGTAAAGCTTGGTAAGAAAGCGAATACAGATAATCTAAATCTGGTTTTTTATATTTATATATAGCTTGGGTTATATTGAATTCAGCAATGGTTTTATCCCAACTAAAAGGCACAGATAAAACTAAAATATTATACCAAGCCAAAGAGTTGTTTTTAAGTAAATAAAAATTACTTTGTTTGTTAAATAATTTGATGGCTGTAAAAAGTAATCCTGCTAAAGTACAAATCAAAAATACATAGACTCCAATTCGTTTATAAGTAAGTGAATATTCATTGATGTATAAATTATTTTTATAAGCCGCACTCAATAGCATGATGGCATTTTGAGCAATCCACACATAAGCCAAGGTTTTTAAAGTTTTTTGCTTAGCAAAATTTTGAGTTCCTCTAAAATACCAAATAATAATAGCGATGGCAATAATTATTGAAAGTATTAAACTAAATATTCCCTGATGAACAAATTCGGCATAGGTTATATTTGCTGGCAAAGCAGAAGCATTAAACAAAAACTGTAAATCAATAAAATTTACCAAAAGCAATAATCCATTTAACAATCCAAGCATTACAATTCCTGTTTTTAACTCAGTTTCTTCTTCTATTTCATTTCCTAATAATGAGTAAGATTCAAAATTTGACTTGGAAATATTTAACGGCAATGTTCTTTCATAAATGGATAAAACGACTAAAATTCTTGGACGGAAAAAAGCGTACATCAACACAAATGAAATTGCATAAAAAAACAATAAATTAAATGATAAAAACTCAAAATTGAACCGAGCTATAAAATAACGAAAGGTTACATTACTTGCTTGATATAACATGATGAATAGTCCAAAAACAACAATACTACTTAAATAAATCACTACCTTTTTTCGTATCACATTATTTGCAGGCGATTCGTTAAAGTATTTCATTTTAGCTCTTTTTATAATTTCAGCAACTGAAGTAAAATAAGAATAAACTACATGGAATAAACTGGTAATAATAGTTTGCTGTTTTAAACTAATAGAAATAGAAAGAAATGTAAGTGAAGTTATATTGGCAATAACTGTTAAAAAATGTCCGTTTACAAATGCAAAAACTGAGCTAAACAAAGCTCCAAATGCGAACAATAAAGCCAATTTATTTTTCAAATATTCTTTGTTCGATAAGAATAGACTTATTACTAAAACTAAGTTTAGGAGTAATACATTTACACCAATTCCTTGATGGTATAATAAAAATGTGTAACATACCGATGCTACTAAAATAAAGATTCCGTTTTTCATGATTTTTATGTGATTGTTTTATAAAATTGTTTAAAATTTATTTGAATATTTTTGGAATAAATCCATCTCTTGATGTTGTAAATGCTTTGATTAAACCTAAGTTATCAAAGCCAAAAGCAGCAAGAAGTAATTGGAAAATGGTGATGTAAAAAAAGGCAATTCCGAAACCCAATAGCAGGTTATTGATTATACTTTCGTTTTTTAAAACCGAAGTTTTTATATGGTAAATAAATAATGCTGAGTATAGGAAAACATTGATTACGGGCGATATGAGAATTAAACCAATAACAGGAATTCCTGAAAGTAAAAAACCAATTGGACCTAACTGAATGGAACTAATTAAACTTAATAATATCAGTGTTATGAGTAAACCGCTTGTAAAAATTGATGCTTGAACTTGATGTTTAAAAAAACGAATACTTAAACCAACAAGCACAATGGTAGTAAAGTAAAAAATTACCATTTCAGTCAAGTTTGACTCGGCAAATATTCTAAAATTATCGTCTCCTCCCCATGAATCTGGACTTTGGTTATTTTCTGTTGCATTGATACTAAAACCAATTGATGGAGCTATAATGGAAGTGCCAAAAAGTAAAAATAGCCAAGGTTCTTTTTCAGTTTCAAATGTTGTATTATTTGAGTCAATTAGTTTTGCAATAAATTTTATAAGTTTATAAATAACCCAAATAATAAATACGGGCTGAATAAGTAAAAATGGTACAATTAGTAGAATCATAGTTTTGTTTATTTTAAAAGTACTTTCAATTTCAAAGTGAATAGGTAAAAAAATATAGTTTATCTGTTAATTAATTTTTCGAGCGCGTTTAGGTGTAATTTAAAAGCGGTTTTACCCTCATTTGTTGCTTCAAAAGTGGTATTTGGTTTTTTGCCTACAAATTGTTTGCTTACACTAATATAACCTTGTTTTTCTAATCCTGTAATATGGCTCGCCAAATTACCATCGGTTAAATTCAAAAGCTCCTTCATGTTGTTAAAGTCCACTTTATCGTTCACCATCAACACACTCATGATGCCAAGTCTGATGCGGTTCTCAAAAGCTTTATTTAAATTGTCAATATCAATTTTCATGTTTTTATTTTTTTATTTTTTTATAAAAATTGATCAATTATTGCTGTTTGCGTTCGTATTTATAATACATACCTAAACCATAAACAATATGCATTATACCAAAACCAATAGTCCAAAACAAAAGGCCATTTGCAACAAAAAAAGCAGCTAATAAGCCAAGGATAATTTCAATAATTCCTAATTGAAAAATATCGTTATAAGTGTATTTACTCACGTTTACTAAAGCCAATCCATAAAAAATAAGTGTGGCTGAAGCAACAAAAATAAACTGATGATGATAAATAAGTAATAAGCAAAAAATGCCACCTGTTGCTAATGGAACCATCATATTTATAAAAACTCTTTTGGTTAAACTATTCCAAATGGTTTCTCCAAGTTTTTTTGCTTTTTTAAAGCTTAACCATAAACTGGTTGATAATGATAAAAAAAGAACAATGATGCCATCGGCAATACAAAATTCTTGAAAGTTTAAACCAAAAATTCTCATCACTTGAGCATCTTCTCCACCACATTTTGTGATTCCAACTATATTTAAAAAGTACCAAACAGCCAATGCCCCAATCAATGCAAAAATACCAGCAAAAACTCCCGACAAACCACTTAATGAAACAAACTTAGTGCTGCGTTCCATTAATTGTCTGATATGTGCTAAATCGTTTAAATTATTTTCTGAATTACTCATAATTAAAAGTACTTTGTGATGCAAAGTTAAAAAATCAAATGATATAATCAAGTTAACTTATAAAATTTATTCAATAAATTCTATAAATCAGCTATTTAAAAATTCAATAAATTTTTTTAGTAGGTATTGATGGAAATGGTACTTGGTTTTGGAAACACGCGAACTGAACCTGTGCCAGCAATAGTTGCAGAGCAAATATTAGCTGAAGTAAGAGAAGTAATGGTGTATGTTCTAATACCAACAGAGCTATAAACAGGGCTATTAAATATATAAGGACTTGTTGTAATTCCGTTTACAGTAACAGGCGTAGTTCCATCGGTATAAGTTATGTTCCAAGGGCCAGCACTTCCTGTAAATGTAACAGTTAATCTTCCAACACTAGCATTATTTATACAAATAGAATCAGTTCCGCTAATGGTAGCTACTAAGTTTGGTAAAACTATAATTCTATATTTGGCGGTATCTCCCAAACAACCAGTTGGACCAATTTCTACTACTCTTAAAGTATCGGTTCCAGCTATACTTCCATAACTAATTAATATACTATCTGATCTTCCACTAATAGTTGTAATTGTACCCAATCCGTTTTTTAGCGACCAACTGTAAGTAGAGCCAGCACTTGGGTTTACATCATATTTCATGTTGGTTGAATTTGTGCAAACAGTTTGAGTTTGCGCGTTAATTGTGCCAACAAAAACCATAAAAATTAAACTGAATAATAGTATTATTTTTTTCATTTTGGAAAGATAAAAATGTTGTTTTTGCTTATGCAATGTGATTAAATAAATTGGAATAATCAAATTTTTTTATTTTTACTAATAATGGCTTATACCCGAAGAAACTGGTTTTGGGAAAACTGTAATAATACCACTTCCACTTAAAACTGCAGGACAGCTTCCAGTAGCACTAGCATTGGTTAAACTAAATGTTCTAATTCCGGCAGTTAAATATACAGGTGAATTAAAAATATAAGGATTTGCAGTAATACCTGTAATTGAAACTGGAGTTGTGCCATCGGTATAAGTAATATTCCATGGACTAGTTCCAGTAAATGTTACACGTAACCTACTAGCGCTTAAATTATTTACACAAATAGAATCAGTTCCACTTATAACTGCAGTTATATTTGGTAAAATAATGACTGCTAATTTCATGGTATCGCCCAAACAACCTGATGGTCCTGTTTCAACCATTCGTAAAGTATCAATTCCAGATGTAGAACCATAAGTAATTAATATACTATCTGTTCTTCCAGCAATAGGAAATATGGTACCTAAACTGTTTTTTAGAGACCAAGAAAATGTAGAACCAGCACTTGGAACAACATCATAAATATTGCCACTTGAACCAGCACAAGTTGTATCGACTTGAGCAAAAGTTTTTGTATTGCCAAAGGCAACTAATAAAATAAAAATACTAATAATTTTTTTCATAAAAAGAATTTTAAATGCTGTTTTTAGTATGCTTGAATTGCAGGTGTAGTAATATTGGGTCTTATGTAAATTAAATAATTAGTAGGAATAGCAGCTAAAGTAGCAGCAGCATTTCCACTTGCATAACTACCAGGAGCAGGATTATTAGAGGTTGCACTTACATTGGATACAAATCCTGTAACTACTAAATAATAAGTTCCAGCCGATAAACCTGAAGAAGGAATTGACGAAATAGAAATTGCACCCAAAGTAGTTGGTAAAGTAACTGGTACACCAAGCACGTTTGTACCATTAGTAGAGCCACTTCTTAGTTCAAAAGTAATGGCAAATTCACCTAAATTACTTGCACCACCAATGGCCGAAAAATTAGAAACAGTCAAAGTTTTAGTTCCAAGTGTTGCACCCAAACAAATGGTATCATTAGTTCCTAACGATACAACTGGTTTTGGATAAACATCTATTGGTTTATTTACCAAACTACTGTTACAGCCATTTAAAGTTTCAAATGCTTTAACAGTATCTCTTATCATGGCAGTAGTTGCGTTTCCCCAAGTGGTAGTAGTGTTTCCAACTCTTGAACCACCACCATCAACTTTTGATGATGTACTACCAGAACCTAATGTTAAACTCCATGTTACAACAGAGGTTGCGTTCACTGTGGTATCTATTCTAAAACCATTTGTATTCCCATTCCAGGCTTTTTGATTTTGAGCTTGTAAGGTGTTAAATGAACACATTATAATAATTGCTAATATTATGATAGATGCTAATTTATTTGTTATGTTTTTCATATATTTTGTTTAATCAATTTGGAATAATAGTTTGAGCTATTGGACTGTTTTTAATAATACTTTGTACGTTTGTACCAGTTTCATTATAAGCTCTTCCTCTTGCTGCATTACTTATATTATTATTGTCTGCACTAAATCTAAAAGCATATATTTTATAATAATAAGTTGTACCACAAGTAAAAGTAAAATTATCAGTATATGCAAGTGTTGTTGAAGAATTAATATTGGATACAACTGTAGCACTTCCAAGTGTAGCACCAATGGTATAAACTAAACTATCTGAAGGATCGGTGAACGAATTACTGGTGTTACGTAAAATAAGGAAACCAACAGTTAAATCGCTTGGGTTAGGGTCAGTCCAACCGGAGGTTGTCCATGAAAGATGCACTTTGTTATAGGCAAACGAATCGACTGGAGTGTTTAAAGTTAAACCTGTGTATGGTGGTTGCCTGAGGTTGCGCCAATAATTGCGGTTAGCATTACTTATATTAGTAGAATTTGGTAAACCTCTAGTTGTATCAGAATCTACATTTGTTAGTGTATTGCCAGAAAAAATACCAGAACCATAATCTAAATAATCACTTATATTAGATCCAGGACTTACATAAGTTGCTTTTCCAGTAGCCGATGAAGATGAATGATTAAGTTTGTTTAAACTTGGAATACTATCAGTAAAATCTATTCCAGGAGTTGACCTATGAGCTAAAGCATGTATATGAGTTTTATTAGGTGTCCTAATTTGAATAATTTCTCCAGAACCAGCTATATCAAATGAACTTCCAGAGTAAGTAAATTGTGAACTCAATTGTGCTTGAGTTTCAATGTAGCCATCGTTCTTCATTGTATCGTATGTAAGAGGACTGTTTGACCTTAACCAAATTATTATAATTGTACCTGCTCTTAAATTATTCCATAATGAAATGTTATTAAAGGTAATTGGAACATTAGGAGGTGTATTATCCCAATTATTATGGGTAGCATTATTATCTCTAATTGTGTAGTTTCTTAAATCAGAATTATCATTAATAACCAATAATTCAATCCATTCATTAGTTGCATTATCAGAGTTATAATACTCACTTATAACTACATTTTGTGAAAAACAATGGTTTGAAATCAATAAAAACACATAACTTAACACAAATAATTTTTTCCATTTCATGGTATTTATTGTTAAATATTTCATATCAAAAAGCATTTTACGAAATTGCTTAAGCAAACTAATCTCAATATTTACACAATATTTTTAAATTGTTATTATTAAGCAAATACACAAACAAAAAAACCACTTATTGCCAAGTGGTTTTATTTAAAAAATATTCTAAATAGTTATTTCAAGCTTTTCAAAACATTGATAGCGTTTTGGTTATTTGGATTGTATTCTAAAGCTTTTTTATACATTGCTTTGCAATCAGTTAACATGTCTTTTTGATAATAATAAGACCCTAAATAGTCGTATGCTATTGCAATATTTTTAGATAAACTGACCTTAAATTGATTGAATTTTACTGTATCGGCTGTTGAAATTTCAATGTACTTTTCAAACAATTCTTTGGCAGTGGTTTTCTTCCATAAAGAATCAATTGAAGCATTTATTACAGCTCTTTGAAACCAAGCATCACCATAAGTTGGTAGTGCATTATTTACTTTTAAAAATGCTGTATCAGCTTTTTCATACATTTTGGCTTTGTTATAATAATTACCCATTGTATAATTATCGGTTACAGTAATTTTTTTAGCAGTGTTCAAATATTCTTCAAATGTAACTGCTGCCAATTCATACTTTTTCTGCTTATCATATATTTTAGCTATTTCTATTTTTATTTCAGTTTTGTTAGTATTCATTGACAATGATTTTTGTAAATTTACCAATGCCAAACTATCTTTTCCTGGTATTTTTGATTGTAATTTACCTAAATATTCATAATCAGTTTCAGTAATTTTTTCTGGTGCTATAGTTCTCATTAATGTTTCCAAAGCTGCCAAACCTTTTTTAAATCCTTCTTGGTCGTTTTTTAAATTACTGGCTTCGTAACTTGCATAAGCATACAACCTATTTAGGTAAATATTGTGGGTTTTATCTGAGTTTTTAGCCTCTTCTATGTTTACTAATGCTTCTGCATATTCTTTTGCTCTAAATAAAATAATGGCAAAACGCATTTGGTTAGCAGAACTCACTTCTGAGTTTTTTAAATAGTTTTTGTATGATTCTTTTGCTAAAGCAAACTTTCGTTGAACCGAATAAAATTCTGCTTGATTTTTAAATGCAGTAGCATAATTAGGATCTTTGGCAAACGCAGTATCTAATGCTTCTTTGGCTACTTGTAAGTTTTTTACTCTAATCCAAATCAAAGCAATTTTTGCAAATGCTTTTGGTCTGTTAGGATCATGAATTGTAGCGCGGTTATAAAAAGTTGCTGCTTTACTTCCATCAGCCATTTCTAAATATACATCTCCAGCTGTAGTTAATACATCATAATCGGTTTTCGATATTTTATAAGCCTCTTCCATCAGTGCCGATGCTTGAGCCAATAACTTGTTTTCACCAGCTATCATTCCGCTTGCAATGGTAACTAATCCTTTAGCATTATTGTATTCGCCATATTTGTCTTTACACAAAACCAATGCTTTATCAAATTGAACTTGTGCTTCTGCGGTTTTGCCGTCTTGTAATAATAATTCGCCTAAGCCAGCATATAATTGAGGAGTTTTTGGTGCTGCAGCAATACCTTTATTATAAGTAATAAAAGCCGAATCGGGCTTAAATAAATTGTTATACGATTGGCCTAAATAATAATAAGCTTCGCCATAATTAGGCTCTTTTTGTATTAATGAAGTGAAAATATTTCTGGCACTTTCATATTTTTCAAAATCCAATGCTTTTAAACCATCGTTAAATGGTTGCGCTTTTAAAGCTGCACTTACTAATAAAATTTGTACTAATAAAATCAGTCGTTTCATGTTTGTTCTTTTTGTTTGTAAATTAAATATTTTCTTGTCAATAAATATGCCATAAGGCAAATGAAATGTTAAATTATTGCGATAAATAACCAAAACTTAACATTCAGGCGTATTTTTATATTTTTAAACCCAACCATTCTTTAGCAGTTTTATATAAAACTTGCTCTTTCTGTTCGGTGGTTAGTTCCTTCATTTCTTCTATAAATTTTCCATGTTCCAAATCGCCAAGAGGAAACGGAAAATCGCTGCCCAATGCAATTTTATTAGCACCAAACATTTTTATTAAAAATCTAAATGTTTCGTCATCGTGCACCAAGCTATCAATATAAAACTTGTCGATATAAGTTCTTGGGTCGCTAATTTTATGCACGTTACACAAATCTGGTCGTGCATGAAAAGCATGACTAATTCGTCCTAAAGTTTGTGGAAAGCAACCACCACCATGAGCAAATAACACACGTAATTTTGGAAATTTATCGAAAATTCCACCAAAAATTAAGCTACAAATGGCCAAACTAGTTTCTGCTGGCATACCTATTAACCAAGGTAAAAAATAGTTCGGCATTCTATCCTGACCCATCATATCCCAAGGGTGAATAAAAATGGGCATTTCAGCTTTTTCGGCAGCAGCAAAAAACGGATGATAATATTCATCGTCTAAATTTCGGTGTTCTATATGCGTTCCTATTTCTACACCTGCCAAATTTAATTCGTATTTGCAACGCAATAATTCTTCAATAGCCAAGTTTACATCTTGCATGGGTAAAGTAGCCAAGCCTAATAAACGTGTTGGATTTTCTTCACAAATTTTTGCTAAATAATTGTTGTAATACTTAGCCCAATCGTGAGTATGTTCGGCTTTAGCCCAATAATAAAACAAAACTGGAATAGGGGAGAGTGCCATGATGTCAACCCCATGTTCGTCCATATGGGCAATAATGCGTTTTGGATCCCAACACAAATCGTCAATGGTTCTAAAAAAAGTGCCATCCGCTTTCATCATATTTGCCCGTCCCGGCTGAAAATGATCGAGGTAAATAAACTCATCGCCATAACCATATTTGTCTTTTAGGTTTGGCATAAATTCAGGTAAAATATGTGCGTGAACGTCTATTTTCATTGGCTTATTTTAAAAAATTAGTAATTGACTTTAACCTGTCTGACGCTTTTCCAACGCATTGGCCTATTAATCGTCTGACAGGATGTTTCAATCGAAAAATTCCCGCAATAATAAGTTTATCTCAGCAAATATTTGAATGATTTTTGGTAGTGGGTTAATTGGCAATAAGCAATTGGCAATATGCAATTTTATAGATTAGTTCAGTTATCTGCTAAGATTTTACTTAAAAACAAAATCAATCGTCATGCAGCGCATCTCCTTTGACTATTAATTAACTCAGATATTTCAAAGGTTGGTTGTAAGGAAAGGATAACGCCTTTGAGGTATTACTGAATGACGAAAGATAGTTATAGCTTTCATCTAAATAAACAACAATCGTCATGCAGCGCATCTCCTTGGTATGACAACCAACTCTGATATTCAAAGATAATTAATAAGGAAAGGAGTTTCCTTCTGAATGACGATTGAGTTTATTCCCTACAAAGCCAAAGGTTCCGCATTTCTATTTATTAAGCAAATGCCATCCATTTCTTTGGGTTGTTCTAAACCAATTAATGCTAAAATAGTTGGTGCTAAATCGGCTAATTTTCCATTATTCAAATGGTGTGTATGTTCAGTTTCTACTAGTATGCAAGGCACTTCGTTGGTTGTATGCGCTGTATTGGCTGAGCCATCATCGTTCAGCATAAATTCACCATTTCCATGGTCGGCAGTAATTAAAAACGAGTAGCCATTTTTTAAACCTTCAGGAACAATGCGTCCCAAACATTCATCCACTTTTTCAACGGCTTTTATTTCGGCACTAATTACGCCTGTATGTCCAACCATATCTGGGTTTGCAAAATTTACCACCATAAAATCAGCTTCATTTTTTGCTATTTCGTCCAATGTAAATTGGCAAACACCTTCGGCATTCATTTCAGGTTTAAAATCGTAAGTAGGTACATCCTTTGGCGATGGAGCCATGTGGCGAGTTTCACCAGTAAATTCTTTTTCTTGTCCGCCACTAAAAAAGAAAGTTACATGTGGATATTTTTCAGTTTCGGCTATGCGCACTTGCTTTTTATTGTTAGTTTCCAACACTTCGCCTAAAGTGTTGTTCAACTCAATATCGGCAAACATGACTTCTACGTTTTTAAAATTTTTATCGTACGCAGTCAACGTAATGTATTTTAAAGGCAATTTTTTCATTTGCTGTTCAGCAAAATCTTCTTGTGTTAAAGCTTGTGTAATTTCGCGACCTCTATCAGTTCTAAAGTTAAAACAAATTACCACATCATCAGGGCTCATGGTGGCTAATGCATTGTTATTTTCATCTACACAAACCAATGGTTTTAAAAATTCATCGGTTTCGCCAGCATCATATTTTTGTTGAATAGTGGCTAAAATATCGTTGGTTTTTTCACCAGTTCCATTTACCAATAAATCGTAAGCTAATTTTACCCTATCCCAACGTTTATCGCGGTCCATGGCATAATAACGACCAATAACAGAGGCTAATTTACCATCAGTTTTTTGTAAATGATCTAATGTGTCTTTTAAATATTTTACCCCATTATTTGGGTCTGTATCGCGGCCATCGGTAAAGGCATGAAGGTAAAAATTATTGAAGTTATTTTCTTTAAAAATAGAACATAATCCTTTTAAATGATTCAAACTACTATGCACGCCACCATCGCTTAATAAACCCATTAAATGAATTTTTTTGTTATTGGTTTTGGCATATTCAATGGCATTTTTTAACACAGGAATTTCCGCTACTTTATTTTCCCTAAACATTTTATCAATTAAAACCAATTGTTGATAAACCACTCTGCCTGCACCAATATTCATGTGACCAACTTCGCTGTTTCCCATTTGCCCTTCAGGCAATCCAACCCATTCGCCACAAGTATGCAACAAACTATGAGGATTGTTTTTTATTAAATTATCAAAATTAGGCGTATTGGCTAATTCAATGGCATTTCCAGGGTATTTGGTTCCTTGTCCCCAACCATCCAATATCAAAAGTATTACACGTTTGTTCATGTTGCAATTAATTACAATTTTAGTGAATGAACAAGAATATTTGTTACATATTTTTTTGATTAGACCTATTTCTTAATTCAATAATTTTAGAAAAGATCAGTTTGGTTGTTATTGCGAACATTTATTGCGAGAGCAATAACCAGCAATCTCATTTTTAAGTTAACTTAGAGATTGCTTCTTAGATAGCAAACGTCCGTTTGTGCTGTTTATTCATAAGCATCCGCTTTTAAATATTGCAAGCGGACGCTTGCCAGTTTAAAGCACAAGCGGACGCTTGCGCTAGCTAAGTCGGTTGCCCTATTACCAGTTAGTGTAATAGCATCACCGAGTGTCGGTTGCCCTATTACCAGTTTTGGTAATACCATCACCGAGTGTCGGTTGCCCTATTACCAGTTTTGGTAATACCATCACCGAGTGTCGGTTGCCCTATTACCAGTTTTGGTAATACCATTACCGAATGTCGGTTGCCTTATTACCAGTTTTGGTAATACCATTACCGAGTGTCGGTTGCCCTATCTTTAGTTTTAAAGTATGCATAACCACGTCCGTAGAGACACACGGCCGTGTGTCTCTACCAAATAAACCAATTGAAAACCAAATATTACAAATAATACGAAATGCACCCATTCGTTTACCCTAATCCATTTCATCATTTATTGCAGGTTTCAAGTCTGCGGTAAATACCAAAATTGATTATTAAATTGATGAACATCAATTGGATATTCCTAAATACAATAAAATCAACCATTTTTTTCAGCCCAATTATCACGACCATATCATAAGAAACCATTTGGAATATCAAACCCTTTCAAATTATATTATCAATAATCCTATGAATTGGAATAAAGATAGATTTTATGTTCAGATAATTTAGTATAAGGCAATAAATTTATACCAAATGGATTTAACTTGATGATGACACTGAAAACAAGAAAATAATCTATCAAATTCAAAATGAACAAAACAAAGCCACTGGGGAATTAGAGGAATACAATGTAATTTTGAGAAAAGGTTTAAATCCATATAAATTGAAAACAGGGAAAACAACTATCTTTAGAGTTAGCGAAGTTCTCTATTGATAATTAATGAATGTTGTGCCTCTGACACGGATTAACACAAACGAGTCAGGAGACTCTTTACTCATTTTAAATCTGTTGTCCCCCCTTCAATGGCTCGGCTTCAGACTACAGATAGTTGCCAAATAGGAATATTGAAGATTCAAATGAAATTGGTAACTGAATTGCTATTAGCTAATTATTTTAGATTTATTATTTTTGCAAACAAGTAATAAGGTATCTATTGTGAATTAAATAGATAACATTTAACATCATCACGTATATGAGTACAAGTAACTTTTTTAAATTGGAGTTTATTCACCCCATTATAAATCAATTTGTGGAGGATCATCGGTTGGCAATTGAAGTTCATCAGAAATGCTATGACTATTTGACAACCATTGAAGACCAATTGGATTTGGAAATAGAATCGGACACCGATGAATTTACAATTGTTATTGAAGTGTATAGAGATTTAAGCCGTAGTGCATCAGCTTTGAAAGAAACTTATAATAACTTGCTTATTTCGTACTATGCTTTTAAAGAAATTGCCAAAAAAAACAAAAAAGTTGGGAAGGAATTTAAAAAGCTACCAAGCGATTTTACTCCGCTTCGCGAACATTTGGAAGAATTAATTGCCGGATATGATAATTGTTTAGAAAATTTAAAGCAATTTATTTAATGGAAATTGGTTAACTAAGCTTTTGCTGCGATTGCTTTAAAATTTTCGCATTAACGATTGGTTGATTGCAGGCAAAGTCGCCTGCAATGACAAAAAACCTATAGTGCTTGTTGATGTATTATTTACACATAAAAAAACCTCTCTGAAATATTTTCCAGAGAGGTTTTTAAATTATATTTCTTGCTTCGACTTCGCTCAGCAACCGAAGTCTGCTCAGCAACCGAAGTCTGCTCAGCAACCTAAATATCTAATTATTTACCGCTAACCATAAACTTAACCGTTTGCATACCATTGGCATTGCTAATGTTTAGAATATAAACGCCATTGTTTAATTGGCTAATGTTCAATACTTCGTTAAAGTTTTTAGCATTAATGGTTTGTTTCAATACTTCTTTACCTAAAATATCAGTTATAACTAACTGAGCAGGTAATTGATTAATGTTTTCAATACTTACGTTTAGCTCAGCAAAAGCAGGCGAAGGATAAACATTGAAATTGCTAGCAATTTTATTTACTTCATTTACACCTGTATTTTTAACTACTACTATAGTTCTTACTGCTGATGCTGAATTTCCAGCTAAATCAGAAACGCTGTAAGTAATGGTGTAAGTGCCTAGTTTACTTGAATCTAATGTACTAACTTTTGTAATTTTGTTGGTAATGTTACCATCAATATTATCGGTTGCAGTAGCATCTAAGTCAACATAAGTTTTTCCTTGCATTAAAGTATCTTGTGTTTTACCTGTAATAGTAATTACTGGTTTCGTTACATCTGGAGCTATTACATTTACAGTACGAACTACTGAATCCATGTTTCCAGCTAAATCTTTTACTGAATATGAAATAATATACGTTCCAGCAATTGCAGTATTAACAACTCCCGATTTTACAATTTTAGAAGTAATATTACCATCTTTATCATCATTTGCGGTAGCACCTAAATCAGTGTAAACGCTATCTTTTTTAACCGAAAAAGGATTAGCACCAATAATAGTAATGATAGGTTTAATGGTATCAATATTTGAGAAATCAGCATCGGCTGCATTTCTAGGAATCAATTTAAAATTACCATTAGCAAAATACATAGGACCTTGAATATAGCTCATTTTCATTCCTACATTTACCAAGTTATTGTAGTTTTTAAAGTTGGTATTGAAATCGTCAATTCTTAAACTTAAGCCATTGTTTTTCTTTACAGCAAATTCGCCAAAGCTGCCAGTAGGAGCATCAGGGTTTTTGCTCGATACTTCCACGCTATCAAAACGTAACAAAACACCTTCCCATTTGCGGCTATAAGGAACATTAATTACCGAGAATGAATCAATAGATAAATTTCTTTCAAAAGGAGGCAAAGGTCTTCCTGTTGCTATTACGCTACCTAATGCATTAAATAATGTAGTAACATTGAAGTTTTCAGTTACTCTTGCATTGGTAATCAAAACAGAGTCGCCTACTTGCCAATTGGTTAATGAATCGGTAGCATTTCTGCGTTGAACAAAAATTGCTGAATTAGGACCAGTACCAGCTTGAACAGTTAACAGATTTCCAAAATTACGGCCAGTAACTACACCTCTTACAGTCATGTTCGACAATGAATCGCCTGACCAAATAGATGCACCACTAGGTACTACACTTGTTTGTAAAACCCTGATGTCATTTACACCATTAGCACCAGTAATAAAGTATTTGTTTCCAAATGCAAATGGATCAGGAATTAAAGTTGATCTGTTTCTGTTGTCAGTTGCTTTTACCCAATAAGTCATAACACATTCAGTGTTTGTTGGAGGAATAGTAGCTATATAATTATCTGTAGAAGGTATTCTTGTCATTACAATAGAATC
>Ga0247839_1000874_pt1 | contig 52853 bp, 47 predicted proteins | sample LaCruzMarch2015__6_FD_192405 | JGI IMG/M metagenome (GOLD analysis project Ga0247839, IMG submission 192405) | Freshwater microbial communities from meromictic Lake La Cruz, Castile-La Mancha, Spain - LaCruzMarch2015_16m | ecosystem: Environmental > Aquatic > Freshwater > Lake | place: Spain...
GGCGGCAGGCAAGGACCCGGACGCCGAGTTCGACCGTTTCTACACCTCCAGAGCCTTCCTGGACGCCTACTTTGCGACCTATCCTCACCTGGGCGATGTCAAGAACGTCAGCGAGGCCCTGCGCGCCCAGTATTCGGTGGAGGTCGAAGAAGTCGGCATCGCCGAGATGCTCACCGTCATCCGCCGTGCCTTGGAGCGCGGGCGTCCCGCCCGCGATTCCCGGCCGGGACGGCCGGGCTCCCTTCTCCCCTGCACTGTGATTGTCCTGGACGAGATCCAGCAGTTCATCGCCAACAATGCCGACCTCGCCCACGACGTGCAGGAAGTGGTCGAGGCACTCTCGAAAGAGATGGACGGCCGCGTCCTGGTGATAGGCACCGGCCAAAGCGCCCTGACCGACACCCCCGCACTTCAGCGCCTGATGGGCCGCTTTACCACCAAGGTCCACCTGAAGGACAACGATGTCGAGCGCGTGGTGCGCACCGTCGTGCTCCAGAAGAAGGAAGAGGCCAAACCCCTCATCGCCGACCTGGTGTCCAGACGCTCCGGGGAGATCGCCCGCCAGCTCAAGTCCACCCGGATCGCGACCCGCGCGGACGACGACCAGGGCTATGTCCCCGACTATCCGCTGCTGCCCGTGCGCCGCCGCTTCTGGGAGCAGGTGCTGCACAGTTGCGACCCCAGCGGCACCGCCGCCCAGATGCGCACCCAACTGCGTGTCACCCACGAGGCGTGCCGGCTGGTGGCGGAGCAGCCCTTGGGGGCCATCATCCCCGCCGACTTCATCTACGATCAACTCGCCACCGAGCTGGTCACCGCGGGCGAGCTGCAAAAGCGCTTCCAGGAACTGGTCGAGGAGCAGAAGCGTCACCCGGACGGCCCCCTGCGCTCGCGCATCTGCGCCCTGGTCTTCCTGATCGGCAAGCTCGCGCGCGAAGGTGTGGACACCGGCGTACGCGCCAACCCGGAGCACCTGGCCGACCTGCTCACCGAGGATCTCAGCGACTCCGCCACGCAGTTGCGAGCCAGCGTCCCGGCCCTGGTGCAGGCCCTGACGGACGAGGGCGTCCTGATGGAGATCGAGGGCGAGGTCCAGCTCCAGACCACCGAGGGGGCCGCCTGGGAATCCGAATACCGCAAACGCCGCGCGTCCCTGCTTAACAACGAGCCCCAACTCGCCGCCGAGCGCGGCCAGTTGCTCTCCAAGTCCATCCAGGCCGCGCTCGCGGGGGTCAGCGTCCTGCATGGCGCGGCCAAAGAGCGGCGCAAGGTCAGCATTCACCACGGGATGAGCCCGCCGACCCAAGGCGAGGGTCTGGTGGTCTGGGTCCGCGACGGCTTCCAGGAGTCGGAGGGCGCCGTCATCCAGGACATTCAGGCCCGCAGCACCCTGGATGCCACCATCCACGTCCTCATCCCCAAGACCAAGGCGGACCCGCTCAAGAACGCCCTGGCCGCCGCCCGGGCCGCCGCGGATACCCTCAGTTTCAAAGGCGAGCCGGGCAGTGACGAGGGGCGCGCCGCCCGCGCCGCGATGACCAGCCGCCAGGCCGGGGAAGAGTCCAAGATTGCCGCGCTGACGGGCGACATCGTCAGCGGCGCCCGGCTGTTCCTCTCCGGCGGCCAGGACCTGCACATCGTCAGTCTCAAGGAGGGGGTGGAAGAGGCCGCCAAGTCCGTGCTCGACCGGCTCTATCCCCAGTTCCACCTGGCCGACTCGCCCAACTGGCCCACGGTGTGGAAGAAGGCCAAGGAGGGCAGCGCCAACGCCCTGGCGGCCGTCAACTACCAGGGCGATCCCCATCGGCACCCGGTCACCGCGGCCATCCTCGCCGAGGTCGGGGCCGGCAAGAAGGGCTCCGACCTGGTGTCGCGCTTCACGGCCGGTCCCTATGGATGGCCTAAGGACGCGGTGGACGCCGGCGCGGCCGTGCTGCTCGTCAGCGGTCACCTGGGCGCCCGTCTCCAGGCCCAGCCGGTGAAGATCGCCGACCTGGACCAGCGCAAGATCGGCCAGGCCGACCTGCGCGTGGAGCAACCGGTCCTCACCGCCGTCCAGAAGCTCAAGATCAAGAAGCTCTTCCAGGGCGCCGGGCACAAGTTCCAGCCCGGCGACGAGGCCGCCGTCGCCCCCGCGTTCGTCGGACTGCTCAAACAGCAGGCCCAGGCCGCAGGGGGCGAGGCCCCGGCCCCGGCGGCGCCCAATCCGCCGGTGCTGACGGAGTTGCACGGCCTCACCGGCAACGACCTGCTCTACAAGCTCCACGACCGCGCCGACGACCTCACCCAATCCCTGGCGGACTGGCGGTCGGTCGCCGACAAGATCGACGACCGCGGTCCCAACTACACCCTGGCCGGTCAACTGCTGGCCCAGGCCCGGGACCTGCCGGGCATGGACTCACTGACCCAGACCCTGGAAGCCATCCGCACCAACCGCAGCCTGCTGGACGACCCGGACCCCACCGCCACCGTCCTGCAGGCCGTCAGCAGTGCCCTGCGCGGCGCCCTGGCCCAGGCCCAGACCGACCATGCCGACACCCTGGCCGCCGAGCTGGCCCGGCTCGCCGCCCATCCCGTCTGGGCCGCCCTGCGGGATACCGATCGTGCCGCCCTGCTCCGGGAGGCGGGCGCCGTGGCCCCGACCCTGGCTGCCGCCGCGACCGACACCGAGCTGCTGGAGTCCCTGAAGCGGCGCGACCTGCGCGGCTGGAAGGACCTCACCGACGCCCTGCCGACCCGCTGCGACCAGGCCCTGGCCGCCGCCATCAAGGCCGCCGAACCCAAGGCCCGGCGCGTCAACCTACCGGGCGCTACCATCCACGACGGGACCGAACTGGACGACTGGCTCACTGAGGCCCGCGCCAAGATCGAAGCGGCGCTGGAGCAAGGGCCGGTGATTCTGTAGAAAGGAGCCGGGGCGTCCCGCCCCGGCGCAACCCCAATGTAAGGCAGAGAGCATCCAGCAAGACATGGCACAGACTTTGGACCAATGCAGAGGCTCCGCGTGATCGAGATGCCGACCAATGCGAGAGCGCCCGAGAGGCAGCGCAACAGGACTTGCTCGACCAGCGGCTGTTCCTGGTGTCCGGCAGCCGCTATCGGGCATTTCAGGACCTGCTGGCCGGTCCCGCCCAGGACAACCCGGGATTGAGGGACCTGTTCTCCCGTCCCGAACCCTGGGAAGCCCCCTGAGTCCGGACGCTCTGAGACGCACAGAAGACGCAGCAAGGACCCCCGACATGCCCAGCACCCTGACCAAGGACCAGCGTTCGACGTTGGAAAAGACCACCCTCAAGGCCCGCGAAGCGGCAGAGGTCGCGGCCCGCGCCGCCCTGGACAACCTCGCCGTCCATGAAGAACGGCCGCGCGCCCACCTGGACGAGGACCAGCGGCGCCTGCGCAACCGCCTGCGCGCCCGCGGTCGGGCGTTGGGGGACCGGCTGGACCCGGGCGGCACCCAGGCTATCGACCAGCTCGCCGAGGCCGCCGCCTACGAGCACTGGCACCGGTTGCTCTTCACCCGCTTCCTGGCCGACAACCACCTCCTGCACACCGGCGCCGAGCACGGCGGCGTCCCCGTCACCCTGGAGGAGTGCGACGAGCTGGCCCCGGAGCTTGGCGCCCGCGACGGCTTCGAGTTGGCCTGCCGCTTCGCCTCCGAGACCCTGCCCGGCATCTTCCGCCGGGACGACCCGGTGCTGGACCTGCGTCTCGCGCCCAATCACGAGGTCCAACTGCGCCGCCTGCTGGACGAACTGCCCGCCGAGACCTTCCGTACCGACGACGCACTGGGCTGGACCTACCAGTTCTGGCAGGCCAAGCGCAAAGACGAGGTCAACAAGTCCGGGGTCAAGATCGGCGCCCGCGAGCTGCCCGCTGTCACCCAGCTCTTCACCGAGGACTACATGGTGGAGTTCCTGCTCCACAACTCGCTCGGCGCCTGGTGGGCCGCAAAGGAGCCGGGGCGTCCCGCCCCGGCGTTCAACACGGAGGCCGAAGCCCGCCAAGCCGTATCCCTACCCCCGAAAAACGGCCTCCCCGGCATCGACTGGACCTACCTGCGCTTCATAAAGGAGCCGGGGTGTCCCGCGGGGCCGGGGCGTCCCGCGGGGCCGGGGCGTCCCGCCCCGGAACAGGAGCGGGGGCATCCTGCCCCCGCGTCAACCGGGGCAGGATGCCCCGGCTCCTTTGAATCGGGCCAGGATGGCCCGGCTCCTTTTGTGAACCCCTTCGCGGACATCCAGGTAACCAGCAACTCACTCCCCCATTGGCAACAAGGCGAAGCCTGGATCTTCGTCACTTGGCGCCTCGCCGACTCATTACCCGCCGACAAACTCCGCGCCTGGCAAGAGGAAAAGCACGCCTGGCTCGCCCATCACCCGCAACCCTGGGACCCGGCGACCACCAGCGAATACCACGAGCGCTTCACCAGACGGATCGAAGACTGGCTCGATGCCGGTCACGGCGCCTGCATCCTGCGTGAGCCGGCGGTACGACGCATCGTCACCGACGCCTTGGCCTTTTTCGACGGTCAGCGCTACGAACTGGGCGATTGGGTCGTCATGCCCAACCATGTCCATGTGCTGTTCCGTCCATTGGGCGAGCACCGGTTGCCCGACATTCTGCAATCCTGGAAAAGCTTCACTGCTAAGGCGATCAACAAGGCCCTGGGGCGCACCGGCTCGGCCTGGCAGGAAGACTACTGGGACCGGCTGATACGCAACGAGCGTCACCTCGATGCCGTGCAACGCTACATCGCCGAGAATCCCGTGAAGGCGAGTCTGGCCGAGGGAGACTGGAGCGGACGTTTCACCCAAAGGAGTGGGGGCGTCCCGCCCCCAAAGGAGCCGGGGCGTCCCGCCCCGGATAACGCCGGGGCAGGATGCCCCGACTCCTTTTTCCGCCCCGCAGCAGGAACCTTCGAGGGCTGGCCCAAGCGTGCCGCCGAGATCCGCCTCCTGGACCCCTGCATGGGCAGCGGGCACTTCCTGGTCTTCGCCCTGCCCATCCTCGCCCGGCTGCGGATGGAGGAGGAGGGTTTGAGCACCGCTGCGGCCATTGCCGCCGTGCTGCGGGACAACCTGCATGGGTTGGAGATCGATGAGCGTTGTACTCAGATTGCCGCGTTCAATGTGGCATTGACGGCGTGGCGGTTGGGTGGGTATCAGGCGTTGCCGGTCCTGCATCTGGCGTGCTCGGGGCTGGCGCCGAATACGCCGGAGGCGACTTGGGTCGCGCTGGCGGGGGATGACGATCGGTTGCAGCGCGGGATGGCTCGACTTTATGCGCTGTTTCAGGATGCGCCGGTGCTTGGGAGCCTTATCGATCCGCGGAGTATTGAGGCGGATCTCATCGACGCGGGTTTTGGCGAACTGGAGCCTTTGTTGGTGCAGGCTTTGGACGGGGGGCGCGATCAGGATGACGAGGGGCGGGAGCTGGGGGTGGTGGCGCAGGGGGTGGCGAAGGCGGCGGAGATATTGGCTGCACAGTATATGTTGGTGGCGACGAATGTGCCTTACCTGACTCGCGGCAAGCAATCCGAGTTGCTGAAATCCTATTGTGCACATCATTACCCAGACGCCAAGAACGACCTGGCAAATGTCTTCCTGGACCGCTGCCTGGGATTCGCGCAAAGGAGCCGGGGCGTCCCGCCCCGGCGTTCCCCGGGGCGGGACGCCCCGGCTCCTGCAGGCACGGTGCAAGTCGTGATGCCGCAGAACTGGCTGTTTCTCGGAAGCTACCGCAAACAACGGGAGCGGCTGTTGCGGGAACTCAGTTGGGATCTATTGGCGCGGTTGGGACCGGGAGCTTTCGAGACAATTACTGGTGAGGTCGTCAAGGCCATTCTGCTGACACTGACCAAGGTCCCCGCACCCGAGTCCTTCCTACTCAGCGGCATCGAAGTCAGTGCCGCGCACATTGTTGATGAGAAAGCTGCGGCTTTGATTGCTGGAGAGGTGGTACGAATCAGTCAGGGAGAGCAGTTGAAAAGTCCTGATTGCCGAATCGTATTAGCGGTCGGGGGCAGCGGAAACCTGCTAGCAAAGTTCGGAGCAGCACTGGCTGGAATAAATACTGGCGACTACCCCAGATTCGGGCGCGCATTCTTTGAGCTTGGGCTCGTCACTGACGATTGGGAGTTCCAGCAGACCACCACTTCAGAAAGCACGCTGTTCGCGGGAATGTCGCAATTATTCAAATGGGGCCGAGGCGGCGGTGATTTCGTTGAATACATCGAGAGTCTGGATGGGCGCTTAGGAGGTTCTTGGAAGCGCGGGGTGGAAGTTTGGGGCAAGAGCGGCGTTGCCGTCAGCCAGATGAACGCGTTGCCAGCCAGCCTTTATTTGGGAACTTCTTTTGACAGCAATGTCTCCGTTATCGTACCGACTGACCAATCGTTAGTTCCTGCGCTATGGTGTTACTGCTGTTCGTTGGAGTTCTCGAAAGCAGTACGTGCGATCGATCAGAAAGTAAATGTGACAAATGCCACCTTGGCCAAAGTGCCTTTCGACCTCGCCCACTGGCAACAAGTCGCCGCCGAACAATACCCCAACGGCCTCCCCAAACCCCACTCCGACGACCCGACGCAATGGCTGTTCGATGGGTATCCGTTTCAAAGGAGCGGGGGCGTCTCGCCCCCGACGCCGGGGCGGGACGCCCCGGCTCCTTTGCAGGTCGCGGTCGCGCGGCTGCTCGGCTACCGCTGGCCACGCCAGACCGGCTCTGAGTTTCCGGACTGTCCGGCCTTGGGTCCGGACGGGCTGGAGGTCCATGCGGACGCGGACGGTATCGTCTGCCTGACGGCCATCAATCGGGAACTGCCGGCGGCGGTGCGGCTGCGGGCGCTGCTCGCTGCCGCTTGGAGCGGGGGCGTCTCGCCCCCGACGCCGGGGCAGGATGCCCCGGCTCCTTTTCCGGGGCGAGACGCCCCGGCCCCGCGAGACGCCCCGGCCCCGCAGGATGCCCCAGCTCCTTTCGACGAACAAGCCCTGCTGGCTGCCGCTGGGGCGAAGTCGCGGACCCTGGAGGACTGGCTGCGCGACGAATTCTTTGAGCAACACTGCAAGCTCTTCCACCACCGCCCCTTCGTCTGGCACCTCTGGGACGGCCGCAAGGACGGCTTCCATGCCCTGGTGAACTACCACCGGCTGGACCGGGCCAATCTCGAGAAGCTCACCTACAGCTACCTGGGCGACTGGATTCGCCAGCAAGACGCGGACGCCAAGGCCGACAAGCCCGGTGCCGCCGAGCGCCTGGGCGCCGCCCGTGTGCTGGAGGCCGAACTCGTCGCGATCCTGGAGGGCGAGCCGCCCTATGACCTCTTCATCCGCTGGAAGCCGCTCACCGCGCAGCCCCTGGGCTGGCAGCCGGACATCAACGACGGCGTGCGCCTCAACATCCGCCCCTTCATGCAGGCCCAGGACCTGGGCAAAAAGGGTGCCGGCATCCTGCGCGCCAAGCCCAACATCAAATGGGACAAGGATCGCGGCACCGAGCCCCGGCGCGACAAGTCCGACTACCCCTGGTTCTGGCACGCAGAGGAACCGCCGCTCGCCTGCCCCGGCGGCCCCGACTTTACCGGCAACCGCTGGAACCTTGTTCATCTGACCCTGGCCAGGAAGCGGGCGGCGCGTAAGGTCGGGGGTTAAGGGTGTCTGGACGCTATGAGGCACGGGGCGTCGAGGCAGAGTACGAGCCGGGGTCCCGTGGCCGCGTGCTGCGGAACCTGTGCGGTATCACGCGGGTACGGGACATCCAGCAGGCGGAATCGGATGCCTTGCTGGCGGTACAGGAATGGGCCGTCGAACGCTTCTCCGCGGACCAGCGCTTCGTGGCGTCCGACATCTGCGACCTGCATCGTCGCTGGCTGGGCGGTATCTATGCCTGGGCGGGCGAGTATCGGAGCGTCAATCTGGAAAAAGACGGATTCCTATTTGCGGCAGCCGCGCAGGTCCCGCGACTGATGGTGGAATTCGAGCGCAACGAGTTGGCCGTTGACACACCTTGCGCGGGGATGGATCGGGGGCGACTGCTAACTGCGCTGGCCCGGACGCATGGTGAACTGGTACTCATCCATCCCTTTCGGGAAGGCAATGGCCGCTGTGCGCGGCTCCTGGTCTGGTTGATGGCGTTGCAGGCCGGGTTGCCCCCGCTGGACTTCGCCCCGCTGGCAGGGCGCGGCAAGCGGGCCTATTTCGCGGCAATTCAGGCGGTACTCGACCGGGACTATGGACCCTTGCAGGGTCGCTTCGAGGCTGTTATCCGGCGGAGTCTGCGCCCTTACGGGGAGCGGGTTTAGTCGCCACAGCGCTGTCGTCCCTGGTCTTGGCGAATGGCTTGCGGATGCCCTCGATCGCGGAGGAACTGGCCGCGGAGACCCGCAACGCGGTCCACCGAGCCTTCGGGTCGCTCAGAAAGGGGTTCGTTGTGAGAAGAGACTTCGACACCGGTGTGGCCTCGCCGTGTGCAGGGAGGGGATTTCTTCGGTGCAGTATCGCATACTCGGAAGCGGGTGAGGGACGTCCGCCGCCGGATCGGTCTCTGGTCGGGACTGCGGTGATGGCGCCCGATCGAGCCCTGAAGATGGCGGCCGGACAGGCGTAGCGCCTATGCCTGGTAGAGCGCCGCGAGTCGCTGCAGATGGCGAAAGAAGCGTTGCGCCGACGGTTAACCCTACCATAAATTCTCAAAATCCAGGCAGTGATCATGGCAACCATGAATTTCAGCGTCCCGGACGGGATCAAGGACGCCTTCAATCGGAAGTTTTCGGCGCGCAGCAAGAGCGCCGTAATTGCCCGGCTGACGCGACAGGGGGCGGGGCGTCTCGCCCCGCTAATCGCCGGGGCGGGACGCCCCGGCTCCTCTGCATCATGAGTACGACCGTCCTTGAACAGTTGATCGACCGACTCCGCGCGGCGGCGATCTATAACCGACACGACCTGGCGGCGCCGTCTGTGGTGTTATGGACGGACGGGGAAGGGCTATGGTCCCGGGCCATCCCGCTGCTGCGCGACGCCATGCCGGGGCTTTTTGTGCTGGCGCCCGAGATTGCCGATGAGCGTACCGGGCCGTCGACTTGGCTCCGTTACCAGCTCGCGCGGTCGGGCGGGTACCTGGCACGCGCGGGCGGGACGCCCTCGCTCCTTTATCTGCCGGGTGTGGCGCGGTCTGCCTTTCGCGGCGCGGCCGGGTTTCCGGAGGCGGCGCGGCACCTGTTCGCGCTCCAGTTCCAGGGTCAGTTCTGGGGCCAGCAGAACGGGAAGGACTGGACGCCCTTTGCTTTCCTGTCGTCCAAGGAGGGCGGGCTCGGGCTTGATCTGGCCCGTGATCGGGCCACGCAGGATGCGGTCGACGCCCAATTGACCCAGGTGCTGCGCGCGCCGGTTGCGAGCCTTACCGGCCGGCGCCTGGAGGCGGCGGACTTCCATGGGCTGGCCGCCGCTGATCCGGTGGGCCTGCTGCTGGAGTGGATAGGAGCCGGGGCGTCCCGCCCCGGTGTCGATGGAGAATGGACCGCCTTCAAGGCCCTATGCAAACCAATGTTCGGCCTGGACCCGGACAAGGACGGCATCATCACCGCGGTAGACAAGCTGGTGGCGGGGGGCGGGGTCTGGGATCAGGTCTGGACGCGCTATTGCCAGGCACACAAGGCCTTCGCCGGAGTGCGCAAGGCGCTGGACCTGGCACACCCCAAGGACCTGCTCGATGATGCCAACGACCGGATGCCGGTGACCAATCGCAAGCTGGAGGCTGCCTTGCGCGCTGGGCTCCTGGGGCTCCAGGCGCTCCCGCGGGCGCAGGCGCTGACGCGGCTCACGCAACTCTGCGCCCAGCACGCCCCGCGTGCCGATGCGCTGTGGGCGGATCTGGGCGAGGCGTCCCTGGCACGGGCGGCCGTGCAGTTGAAGGCTCTGGCGGAAGGTATCACCGCGGGCGTCTGCGGGCACGATTGGGACACGCTGGCCGCCGCCTACCTGGAGCGCGGCTGGACGATCGACGCCGCCGCCTGGCGCGCGTTCGCCGCGGTGCGCGATGCCCCGGACCTGGAAGCCGTGACGGCGGCATTGCGGGCCGTCTATCTCCCGTGGCTGACGGGTCTCGCGGAGCAGGTGCAGGGTTGGGCCCTGAACTATCCCGTAGCCAGCCCGGCCCAGAGCCCCCTGTTCGAGCCCAGTCCCGGGACGGTCCTAGTGTTCGTCGATGGTCTGCGTTGCGACCTGGGCCTGGAACTGGCCTGCTTGTTACAGGCCGACGGGCTCACAGTGGAGACGGCAAGGCGCTGGTCCGCCCTGCCCACGGTGACAGCGACGGCCAAACCCGCCTGGCGTCCGTTGGCAGACACCTTGATCGGCGACACCCTGCCGGAAGGTTTCGAGCCGCAGAGCTTGGATACCGGCAAGCACCTCACGACCCAGACCTTCCGCAACCTGCTGGCGAGCCATGGGTGGACCTGGTTGGAGGCGGCGTCCACCGGGGAGGCGACCGGTGCAGCCTGGACCGAGATCGGCACCTTCGACCACGACGGCCATGCCCAAGGGGCGCGTCTCGTCTGGCGTCTGGACGAAGAACTACGGGCGGTGAGCCTGCGGGTGCGGGACCTACTCAGGGCCGGTTGGCAGCGGGCCGTCCTGGTCACGGATCATGGGTGGCTGCTGCTGCCTGGCGGGCTACCCAAGGTCGATCTGCCGGCCCATCTGACCCAATCCCGCTGGCCCCGCTGTGCGGTGCCCCAGCCCGGCGCCCAACACGGGTTCCAGGAACTGCCCTGGTTCTGGGGCGGCGGCCACTGCGTGGTCTGCGCCCCGGGGGTCTCGGCCTTCAAGCTTGGCGTCGAATACACCCATGGAGGTCTGAGTCTGCAAGAGGCACTGACCCTGACACTGACGGTCACGGCCGAAGGGCAAACCGCCCAGGCCGCCGTAACGATCGGCAGCGCCGACTGGAAGGGTCTGCGGCTGCGGGTGCAATTGCAGGGCGGATTCGCGGGGACCCTGCTCGACATCCGCACCAAGCCGGCGGATGCGGGGTCAAGCGTGCTCGAGGCGGACCGGCGGATGCAGCCGCCGGACGCGGACGGTGCCGCCGCGCTGCTGGTGACCGACGACCAACACGAAGGCGCGGCGGCGGTGCTGGTGGCGGTTCGTGAGGATCAGGTCGTTGCCAAGCGGTCCTTGGTGATCGGAATGGAGCGGGGGCGTCCCGCCCCCGACACCGGGGCGGGACGCCCCGGCTCCTTTGAGGGAGATTGATCCATGCAGCTCGACGCACTCGACCAACTCGCCGCCCAGGCCTTCGACGGCTTCATCGTCCGTAAGGACCTGGTGCGCCGGTTCAAGGGCCAGTATCCGGTGCCCACCTATGTGGGCGAGTTTCTGCTTGGGCGCTACTGCTCCAGTACCGACGAGGCGGAGATCCAGGAGGGCCTGGACATCGTGCAACGCCAGCTCGCCAGCCGCACGGTGCGCGCCGGGGAGGAGGAGCTGTTCAAGGCCCGCGCCAAGGAGCAGGGCCGGGTGAAGCTGATCGACCTGATCACCGCGCGCCTGGATGCCAAGAACGATTGCTTCGTGGCAGAACTGCCGAGCCTGCGGCTCAAGGAGGTCCGCATCGACGATGCCCTGGTCCATTCCCACGAGCGGATGCTCACCGGCGGCTTCTATGCTGAAGTGGACCTGAGCTATGACCCGAGTATCGCCGAGGAGAAGAACGGGCGGCCCTTCGGCATCGAGACGCTGCGCGAGATCCAGCTTTCTAAACGCGATGCCCTTGACACCATGGCCCGCGGACGCGCCGCGTTCAGTTTTGAGCAGTGGCAGGCTTTCCTGCTGCGCAGTGTCGGTCTTGAACCTGAGAACCTGTCGCCGCGCACCCGCGACGTGATGTTGCTGCGCATGGTCCCCTTCGTCGAGAACAACTACAACGCGGTGGAGCTGGGGCCGCGCGGGACCGGCAAGAGCCACCTGTTTCAGCAGGTCTCCCCCTACGCGCACCTGGTCTCGGGCGGCAAGGCGTCGGTGGCGCGCATGTTCGTCAATAACAGCACCGGGCAGCGGGGGCTGGTGTGTCAGTACGACGTGGTCTGCTTCGACGAGGTCTCGGGGATCAGCTTCGACCAGAAGGACGGGGTCAACATCATGAAGGGCTACATGGAGTCCGGCGAGTTCAGCCGCGGCAAAGAGAGCATCCGCGGCTTCGGCAGCATCGTCATGGTCGGCAACTTCGAGGTGGATGTGGTCCACCAGCAGCGCGTCGGCCATCTGTTCGGCCCCATGCCGCCGGAGATGCGCGACGACACCGCCTTCATGGACCGCATCCACGCCTACATGCCGGGCTGGGACATCCCCAAGGTCAATCGTGACCAGCTCACGGACCATTTCGGGCTGGTCAGCGACTTTCTGTCCTCGTGCTGGAATCACCAAAGGAGCCGGGGCGTCCCGCCCCGGGTCTTTCAGGAACGTATCCAGTTCGGCGGAGCCCTGAGCGGCCGCGACACCAACGCCGTCCACAAGACCATGAGCGGACTACTCAAACTGATGTATCCCCAGTCGTTGGAATCGGAGCGGGGCCGTCTCGGCCCCGGCGGAGATGCACTCGGGGCGGGACGCCCCGACTCCCAGGAGATCCCGGATCACGCCATCGAATGGGCCGCCCGGCTGGCGCTGGAGTGCCGTCGGCGGGTCAAGGAGCAGCAGAAGCGGATCGGCTCCGCGGAATTTCGCAACACCCACTTCAGCTTCCAGATGGGCGTGGATGGGGTGGAGCAGTTCGTCTCCACCCCGGAGTTGCAAAGCGAGGACAGCATCGGGGACGACCCGCTGCCGCCCGGGCAGGTCTGGGTCCTCTCGCCCGGGGGGCTGGAAGAGCATCCGGGGCTCTATCGCCTGGACGTGACCCAGGGGCCGGGCTCCGGGGTGAAGATCCTCAACCAGCCGCCGCCCGCGCCCTTCAAGGAGAGCCTGCGCTGTGCCGAGCAGAACCTTTACACACGGGCGAAGACCCTGGTCGGTGACCGGGACCCGCGGGCACATGAGTTCTCGGTCCAACTGCGGGCCTTCGACGCCGGAAAGTCCGGCAGCGCCACCGGCGTGGGGGCCTTGCTGGCGCTGTGTTCGGCTCTGCTGGAGAAGAGCCTCAAGGGCGGACTGATCGTGGTCGGCGGGCTGAACCTGGGCGGGTCCATCGAGCCCGTCTACAACGTGGTCAGCGTGGTCGAGGCCGCCGCGGACAAGGGGGCCAAGACGATTCTCCTGCCGGTGACCATGCGCAAGCAGCTCATCGAGTTGGACGACGAGATCGCCACGCGCATCACCGTGGTATTCTACTCGGATGCCCGGGATGCGCTGCTCAAGGCGCTGATAGAATGAGTGATTCAGATTGCCGCGATGGCCGAAGCTGGGAGGTCGGGCGGCGCCTGGGGGCGGCGTTGCGCCAGGCCACCATGGCGGCACCGGTTCCCGGGGCGCGCCTGCACCTGGACATCGGCACCGGCCGCCGTTCAAGGTCCGGCCCTGACTTCGATCCTGCCGGCTGCCGGGCAATATCATTGAAACGCACTGCCAATCAATTCGCTCACCTCCTGCGAGATCCGCTCATTCATCTCCGCGGAGAGGTCGAGTTCCTCGTACAGGAGATTCTGAGCGTGAAGGATCACCATGGACGCCAACGCCATGATGATGGTCCCCGCCACCGGCGCGCACAAGCCTGAAGTCAGCACCAGCCGCTCGCGCCGGGGCGGCAAGTGTCCTATTATATAGTGACAAGTGTCGCCAACGAGGCCAGCAGACATGACCACCAAGACCATCCCCGCCAAGCCCGCAGGCGAGAAGGTCGAGCGTGCCGCGGGCCAGGCCGATGCCGTGACCATGACTGAGGGCGGCAGGCCCACCCGCAAGCCGGCCAGGTACCTGCGCCTGCCGGGCGGCCAGACGACCGGGAAGACAATGTTTCAGCTCGCCAAGGGCCTGAGCCCGCTGCAGGCGCACGATCTGGTCACCGCGGGGCTGCCGGTGGACAGTGCGCGCGAGCTGATGGCGTCCTTCCTGATCATCGACCGCGACACGGTGCTCAAGGCGATGGGCATCAGCGAGCGCACCCTGCAGAGGGCCAAGACCGCGGACCGGCCGCTCGACAGCAACGCCAGCGATCGGACGCTGCGGCTGGCCGCGGTCGCCGAGCAGGCGATCGAGGTCCTGGGCTCGCAGGAGGCCGCCGAACGCTGGCTGGCGGCCCCGGCCATAGGACTGGATCAGCGCCGACCGATCGACCTGCTGCAAAGCTCGGAGGGCACGGAACTGGTCAAGACGCTGCTCACCCGCATGGATTACGGGGTCTACGCGTGACACCCTTGCCCGCGGCGCTGGGCGGCAGCGGTCTTAAGGTCTGGCGGCTGGAGCGCGACAAGCACCTGCCGACCTGGGACGCGGCCGAGGGCGCCTTCCTCGTGGGCGGGCGCTGGTCATCGGCGGGACGGCGCGTGCTCTATACGTCCCTGGACCCGGCCACGACGATCCTCGAGGTGGCGGTGCACACTGGCTTCAACGTGCTCGATACGGTTCCGCATACGCTGCTGGGGCTGCGCGTCGACCCGGCCGACGTCCATCTCGTGACCCCCGCCGACATACCGAATCCGCATTGGCTGCGCCCCGGCACCGTAAGCCCCAACCAGCAGAGGTTCGGCGACGCCTTGCTCGACCGGCACCCGCTGGTCGTATTGCCCAGCGTGGTGAGCACGCACTCCTGGAACCTGATGATCGACGTATCCAAGGCGGCCGGGCTGTTCGCCCTCCAGGACCAGGAGTCGTTCGCACTCGACCCGCGTGAGGAAGGCGAATGACCTTTATTGGCGATTTCCGGCCCGCGCCGCCCTGTCCTTGGCCGCGTTCGCCCGGTCCTGGGCGGCGTGCGCCCGACTGATGGCCGCTCCGGCCTCGGCCTCCGCCTGGTCGCGGGCAATCATGTTGGCCTGGGTGCGATTGGCATGGAATTTGTCGTCCGCGGCGGTGGCCTCGTCCATTTTGATGCGTTTGTATTCCTGGGCGGTAGCGGCATCATCCTCGGCCACCTGGACGTCGGTCGCCGGCCCGGTGACCGGGGCAGCGTCGGCCTCGGCCGCGGCGCCCGGCTGCGCTTCGGCCTCATCCGCCGCGGCGGCCTCGCCTTCAGTGACCGGGGGTGCCGCGTCCTCGGCGACCGGTGCGGGGGCGTAGCCTTCGACGACCGGGGCGGCCTGAGTCGCGTAGGTTCCAGCCTCGACGACCGGGGCGGGCTGGGCGCCAGCGCAGAGCGCGCCGGACAGGCAGATCGACATGGCGGCGCCGGCGACGATGACATGCTTCAGTGACACTTGCTGTTTCTCCAGGATTGCCGGTTGGTATTGCGCACAACGATTGCTTTGTAACGAGTCGAGAACAAGTCAAACACGATCGTTGTCGTTGTCGTAATCGAAGAAGCGCTGCAATTTGGCGTGCAGGTGAATCCGGGGCGCTACGATAATCTCGATTACGACAACGACAACGACAACGACGCGAAAAGTGCCGACTAGCCAAGGGCCAGGTGGCCGGTCTATTGACCCCGTAGCGCCTTCCCGGTCCGCTCGATGAATTCACGTCCCTGCTTCTGCATCGCCCGCTTCACCAGTTGGGCCAGTTCCGGGTTGGTGATGGTGCGGCCGTTGAGGATCATCTGCGAGGGCGAGGTGGAATAGGCCTCGATCGGATTGGCCAGCGTCAGCGCCGTATCATCGACGGCGTCGTACCGATAGTCGCAGCGCGCCTGCCCGGCGCCGTCCGCGGCCGCAAAGCGCACCGTCACCGTCGCGCCCTGATGGCCCCGGGTCTGGATCTGGCTGCCCTGCCAGGACGGCACCGAGCCGAGTTCCAGCGTGACCATGTCCTTGCACAGGGTCAGCCGCACGTCCTCCCGCGGGTTGTCGGAGCAGCCCAGGACGGCGGCCGCGGCCATCAGGATGGCGCAGACTGGCGACAGACGGGGGGGGTTGGGCACGGGAATCACCTCTTCTGATCACTAAAGCGGGCACTCGATCGCGTTGACGCATCCGCGGATCGGCCCCTGCCGCGGGCGTCCGCCCGCGCGGTTGCGGGCGCAGGTCCACCGCGACTATAGCTGAATTTTCCGTTCCGGACCCGCCGGCCAGGCGCTGCGAGGATAATCACCCGTGCCGACAACGACAATCCGTCGCAACGCTGACCTAAAGCCTGAGGGTGCCGGCGGGACCAAGGCCGGCGGCTACCCCGCCGCCAGGCCGCGTCGGGGTAGGGATTCATGACCGACATCCGGCCCGTCGGTATCTGTAGAATAGATCGGGCGGCGCGAGCGCCATCCGCAACCTTGGGTATGGCCGGCGTGTTGGGGCTGCGGTCGGCGTGCCGGCCGGCGGTGCCCGGTCCGCACCGCGAACCAGCAACCGCACGGCCAGCCGGGCGGCCGGGATCATGATCAGGATCGCATCGGCATCCGTGTCGCGGCGCCCTACCCATTCCAGCCTTCAGCCCTGACGGGGGTTCAGATGACGACAGGCGGCACCGGTTTTTACGGCAAGGTCCCGAGCCTGGGCGACTTCGTCAGTCGTCGCCTGCCGAGCGAACTGATCGCGCCCTGGGACCAGTGGCTGCAGGAGTGTCTGGCCGCCAGCCGCGAGCAACTGGGCGACGGCTGGCTTGAGCGCTACCTCACGAGCCCGCTGTGGCGCTTCGTCCTGAGCCCCGGCCTGGCCGGTCAGGGCGCCTGGGCCGGGGTCCTGATGCCAAGCGTGGATCGGGTCGGCCGCTATTTCCCCCTCACCCTGGCCTGTGCCCTGCCGGCCGGCACCAACCCGATCGCGGTCCTGGGCGCCACACAGTGGTTTGAGCAGGCCGACGACCTGGCCCTGACGGCGCTCGCGGAGCCCTTCTCACTGGAGCGTTTCGACGGCCAGGTCCTGGCACTGGGTGCCCCCGACGCCGCCGCGCCGACACCAAAGCCGCCACCGGCGGCCTTGGGCCGGCCCAATGCCTGGCACCTGAGTGCCGCCACCCCGGCGGACCTGCCGGGTGCCTGCAACCGGCTCCTGGCGCAGGCGCTGGAAGTCATCTTCCTCGGGTACAGCCTGTGGTGGACCCAGGGCTCCGAGCGCGTGACCCCGTCGCTCCTGGCGTGCCAGGGGTTGCCGCCGGCCGCCGGGTTCAGCGCCCTGTTGAGCGGCGACTGGGAGGGCCGCGGCTGGCGCCTGCTCGACACCCCACCCGCGAACCCCGCGGGGAGCGCCTGAGATGGCTGGCACGACCACTGATTACCGCTGGACCTCGGGCGGCGCCACCGATCAGGGCCGCCGCCGCACCATCAATCAGGACGCCTATCTCGACCGCCCCGACCTGGGTCTCTGGGCCGTCGCCGACGGCATGGGCGGCCACCGCGACGGGGAGCGGGCGAGCCGGATGCTGATGGAGGCGCTGGCGCTCCTGCCGCGCCCACGCCTCCTGGGCGCCGCGGCCGACGCGGTGCGCGGCGCACTCACCGAGGTCAACCGCGAGCTCGCCGCCGAGTCCGCCGCCCAGGGCAGCGACGTGATCGGCAGCACCATCGTGACCCTGATCGCGCTGGGCGATCACTGCGGCATCCTGTGGGTCGGCGACAGCCGCGCCTATCGGCTGCGCGCGGGCGCTATCGCCCGCCTCACCCGTGACCACACCCAGGTCCAGGCCCTGGTCGAGGCGGGGCTCCTGACCCCCGAGCAGGCCGATCACCACCCCTATTCCAACGTCTTGGCGCGGGCGATCGGCGCCGAGGCTAGGGTGGAGATCGACCTGCGCGTCGAACCCCTGCGCGCCGGTGACCGTTACCTCCTGTGCAGCGACGGACTGGACAAGGAACTGAGCGACCCGGAGATCGCCGCCCTGCTCGGCGGCGCGGACCCGGCGCAGATCGCGCGCGCGCTGGTCGAGCACGCCTGCACGGCCGGCGGACGCGACAACGTCACCGCGGTCGTCGTCTGCTTCGATGCACCCGCTGACTGATGCCGGCAGGCGCGATGGTGCGGACCATCAGGCGTCCGGGGCGCTGAGCGCACCTTGAACCCAGAAAGAGCAGTTCTCTCACAGAGACACAAAGATCACAAAGATTTGCAAAACGATATGTCGCGACGGGGTCACCTGCGCGGTGATCGGCTCAACGCCTTCAATGATCTGTTTTTCTTTGTGTTCTTTGTGTCTTCGTGTCTTTGTGAGAGCAGTTGTCGGATTTAGGCCGAGCGGCTGCGCGCGGGCACTTCGGTCAGGAGTCGCGGGCGGCGCCATGGTGCGCGCGGCGCACCCTACGGCAGCGGTGCGGCCACTGATCCGGGCACCGCCGTTACGCGATCCCGGCCCTGGTCTTGCCAGGCGCCGAAGACCGCGCCCAGCACCGCCTGCGCCTGGGCCTGAATGCCCGGGCACTGGGACTCACGCGGACCGGCGCAGTTGAGCACCCGTACCTGATTGATGCGCAGCCAGGCCGCCAGTTCGGCGACCGCGACCGGGTGGTCCAGGTCGCGCAACAGCAGCGGACGGCCCAGGCGGCGGGCGATCTGGGCGGCGAACCGGGTGCCGCCGGCCAGTTCGCCCCGGTACAGAATCAGGGTGGCGTCGCTGTCGCGGACGTTCCACTCGGTGCGCGACTCATCGTCCGCGCCCGGGGTCGGCGTCAGTGGATACCCCTCCGGGATGGGTCCGTCCTCCGCCCGGCGGCCGGCGGGACACCAGCCGCCGACCGGCAGACCCAGCGCCAGGGCCGCGTCCAGGGCGGCCCGGTCGACCCCGGTCTGACCGCCCGCGATCACCCGCCGCACGGCGCTGTCCGCGCCGTCGCGGTGGTGCAGCGCGGCGAGCAGGGCGCGGTCCTGGCGGGCGAAATACTGATCCTCCTCGGCCCGCTCTTTGAGTTTGAGTTTATTCACGAAGCCGCTCATGGGTGCCTCCGATAACCAGTGGACCAAAACGCCGCGCCCGCCCGGGCCCGGCAAGGGCCGATGCCCAGGGGCGCTCCCTCAGTGTAGATGGCCGGTTGACGGTGCGCACGCGCGGGTCGCGATGCGGGGGCCGTCGACTTCGCCTGTCCATGGCATTCTTGCCGTGAAAGTCGCGAAGCCCTCACGCTCAGCGTACTATTGACTCAGCACTGACTCGGCTCGGGAATCTGTTGGCGGACCCCGACTTAGCCGGTGTTGCCGAAGGCGCAGAGCCGGCGGATCAGCCGATCACGTATGAGGACAGGTAACTGATGACATTTCTCGAATCCGTCCAGGCCCCGGCGATCATCGGTTCGCTGGTGTTGGTACCACTCATCGTTGTCGGGGGTATTCTGGTCCTGTGGAAGCGCTTCATACGCAACCGCAACCGCCGCTCGCCACTGACCACGGAGCTGCTGCGGACCCCGGGGTTCGGGCTTCAGGAGCGGATCGACGTGCTGAACGACGAGATCTCCGTAGACCTAATGGCGATCACCTCTATACCGCTGATAGTGTTCGGCACCTATCAGCTTCACAGCCAGACCACACAGACCCTCAGCCCCCGGACCAGCGGCCTTATTTTCGCAGCCACCGCATTGATCGTATTAGTGTTTATGACCGTCAGACTGATCCGCAGGCTCAACTCACGCCAACGGTATCGAGATGCGCTGGCCGGCGAGTTGGCAACCGCCCAACTCCTGGAACCGATTATCGCGGGCGGCGGCCGGGTGCTGCACGACATCCAGGCCCCGGGATTCAATATCGACCATGTGGTGGTAGCCCCCAGGGGCGTCTTCGCCGTCGAGACCAAGCACCGTCTCAAGTCCACCCAAGGCAAGGGCAAGGAGCAAGCGAAGGTCACCTTCGACGGTCAGGCGCTGCACTTCCCAGACTGGACTGAGACCAAGCCGGCGGAACAGGCGCGCGCCCAGGCCCGGTGGCTGTCCGAGCGCTTGACCAAGTCGACGGGGCTGGAGGTCAAGGCACGGCCGGTCATCGCCCTGCCCGGCTGGTTCGTGGAGAACACGAGCCGGAGCGACGTGATCGCCACCAATCCCAAGGCTTGCCAGTTCATGCTCAAGGCGCGCGCCGGCGAGGCATCGCTGACACCAGACGCGATCAAGCGGATCAGCTTTCAGGTCGAGCAGTTGTGCCGGATGCCGGAACCTGGTCAGGCGACCGAGCTCGCCGCCAGCGGATGGAAGGACCGGCGCGCGGGTTGACCACGCCGTTGCGCCTCACGCGGAAAACCGATCAATGAGCACACCGTGGCGCAGCCCCCGATCGCTGACCTCGAGCTGGTCCTGCCTGAACTTGTCGAGCAGCGTGCGCACGATCAGGGCGCCGGCCAGGATGACGTCGGCGCGGCCGGGCTGCAGGCCCGGGACGGCGGTCCGCCCGGCGCGGTCCAGGCCGGCATAGAGTGTGATCTGGCGCTCGATCTCGCCGCGCGTCAGGATGGCGCCCTGGATCAGGTCCGGGTCGTAGCGGGTCATGGCCAGGCTCACCGACGCCAGGTTGGTGACGGCCCCGCCCATGCCGACCAGGGCGTCGGGCGGCACGCTCTGGTCGAGCCGGGAGAGTTCGCGGGCGATGGCGGCCAGGGCCGCGTCCAGGTGGTCGCGCTCGACCGGGGCGGCCAGCCCGAACTGCTCGGTGATGCGCACGGCGCCCAGGTCCAGGCTGAAGCGCTCCAGCACCCGGCCGCCCTGCCCGATGGTGATTTGGGTGCTGCCGCCGCCGGTGTCGAAGACAACGACCGCGCCGTCCGGCAGGCCGACCCCGGCCTGCACCGCGAGGTAGGCGAGCCGGGCCTCTTCGGCGCCGTCGATGACCTCGATCGTGACGCCGCACTGGTCCCGCACGGCGGCGATAAAGGCGTCGCTGTTGCCGGCGTTGCGCAGGCCCATGGTGCCCAGGGCGAGAGTCCGCGCGACCCCGGCGGCGCGCGCCTGCGCCGCCATGGCACAGACGGCGGCGAGGGTCCGGTCCCAGGCGGCAGGGGCGATCAGGCCCGATTCGCGCAGGCCCTCGCCCAGGCGGGTAACCTCACCGCGGTCCAGGACGCGCTGCCAGCGGCCGGCGGGGTCGCGCTCGCCGATATGGAATTTGACCGAGTTGGTGCCCAGGTCGAGGACGGCGACGCGCAGCGGGGGCACTGCTGCACCGGGGCCGGGCGCCGCGCCTGCGAGGGACTTGAGGCCGCGGGGGTAGCTCTGGTTGGGCAGGTCGGCGAGCCCGAGCCGTCGCACCAGGGCGAGCACCGCCGCGGGGTCCTCGGACTCCACGGCCAGGGTCCGCGTCTGCGCCGCGCCGGCCGCGACCCGGGTCAGTTCGCTCATGCAGCCGTCCACCCGGTAACGCATGCGCTCCTTGTGGACGGCGAGCGCCCGCAACTGAGGCTCCGGCGCGATCAGCTCCCGGGTCAATTCGTCCAGACTGTAGGCAGCGCGTGCCAGGGTCGGCACGGGCAGCCCCAGGGCCGCGAAGACCTGACCCAAGGTCGCCGCGGGCAACGGGAAGCCGGCCTTGAGAACCGGGCGCCACTGCTCCAGTCCGGCCCCGTCGGTCTGCTCCAGTTGCTTGATGTCCATCAGGTCGTCCCGGACCTTGACGTTGGCGCCGCCGCGGTCTGAGAGCAGATAGAGCTCGTCACTCGACTCGACCGGGGGCGCCGCCGCGCCGGCCATGGCAGTGAGCCGGGCGCCGGCCGCGGCGAGATCGGCACCGAAGGTCCGCCACTCCCAACGGGGGACTGGGGCGCTCATGGCTGGTCCGCGAGCGCCCGCTCGGCGTCCGGTACCAGCGTCTGCTCCGCCGCGTCGCGCAGGGCCGCGGCGTGGTGTTCCAAGGCCCAGCGGGTCTTGGTCTGCTGCGCCGCATCCCGCTCGGCGCCGACCTCGGCGAGCAAGGCCATGAAGCCGCCGATGGCCACCGCCGCCTGGACCGCCGGGGCCTTGATCGAAAGCTCCATGAGACGCGCGCCATCGGAGCGCTTCCAGAGTTCCGCGGTGATGGGCCAGGGACAGGTCGGCGCCGTGAACTTCCAGCGGTGCGCCGTCAAGGGGCCCAGGACGCGCAGTGAGTCATAGTCGATCGGTTGCCGACCCATGGCGGCCAGAAACTCGGCCTGCTCCCTGGTGAACAGCCTGCCGATCCCCTTATTGCCCGCGATCACTTGCTTGATCAGACCCTTGGCCACCGGCTTGGTGAGCGAGGCCGACTTGGTCACGGCGGTCTCACTGGCGTCCGCCTCCAGCTTGAAGCCTTCGCAGGCGCGCCAGGTCGCCGAAACCTCGCTCGGATTCACCGGGCGGAACTTGACCGTGCTGTCGTGCTGATCCCCGATGATGCGCCGTGCCCGGGCGATGACCCCCGCCTCGAACAGGGCGAGATCGGGTGTGTCGAAGAAATAGATGAAGCGCTCCTCATCATTGTCGACGCTCAGGGCGTAGCGGTTCAGCGCCTCCTCGATCTGGGCGTCCGGGATCGTGACCTTGATCTCGATGGCATCGACACCGGCAATCTCGCGTGCAACCTGCTCGCGGGTGGCGGCGCCTCTTTCGGCAGTGGATTTCATCGTGTCTAGTCTCCGTGGTGGCAGGTGGGGTAGCGTGCAAACTGGTACCGGGAAGCCCAGCCCCCGATCCCAATTGAAGGATAACCGTGGCCGGGAAAAATGGACAGGATTAACAGGATGTCTTGTTGCGGCACGTCGTACTCGATTCATCCTGTTAATCCTGCAGAATCCTGTTAATCCTGTCTAATTGCCTGGCTCGTGCTCGCTCGCCGAGCGGGTGTCGGCAATCTTGCTTTGCGGTACTCGAGACGGACGGTGCACACCAATGAGTACTGGGCCACGGGACGGAAAATGGGCCGCTCAGCCAGGGTTCGGCTCCCGGCAGTCCATACCGGCGGCGGCGAGCCCGGCGCGCAGCGCGGCCATGGCTGGCCCCAGGTCGCACCGCCCGCGCAGCCCCAGCAGAATATGAGGGTCGGCGCCGATATGAGGCAGGCTGAAGGGTTTGACCCCAGGAAAACGGCTACCCAGGGCCAGCATCAATGGAATCAACTCGCTCTCCGGCACCCCCAGGACCTCCAGCGCCGCCTCCCGCAGGGGCTCGGCGCGGTCATGATAGTGTCCAAGCACCCATTCGGCCATCGGCCAGGCCATCTGCGGGAAGCCCGGTAGGAACCAGTGTCCGCGCAGTGAAAAGCCGGGGATCTGGCTGTGCGGATTGGGGACCAGGTCGCAGCCCGCGGGCAGGTCTGCCATTAAAATGCGGTGAGGGTAGGCGGTAGCGCCGAAGCGCCCCTCGATCAGAGCGCGCGCCCCTGGGTGACGCACCAGGTCGAGGCCCGCCGCCGCGGCGGCGCAGGCCCGGGTATGGTCGTCCGGGGTGGCGCCGATGCCGCCGCAGACGAACACCGGCACCCCCAGGCCGAGCGAGATGCGCAGGTGCCCGGTCAGTACCTCGGGGTCATCCGGCAACAGCCAGTGCCAGGCCAGGCTATGCCCGCGCGCGGCGAGCAACTGCTTGAAGAACGGCAGGTGCGCGTCCGTGCGTGGACCGTTCAATACCTCGTCGCCGATGACGATGAGGCCGAAACCAGACGCGCCGTCGGCAGCGCTTGGGCCCTTATCCATTGGTCGTCGTGCCTCTCTTGGGGGTCCGGGAGGTCCTGATATTACTCACTGGTTCGACGCGCTTGCGCGCTGCTTGAAGATGCAGTCGAGCGCCGGCTGGTTGGTGCCGGTCGGGTAAAAGGCGTTGATATTGCTTGCGTACTCCGCGGCTGGAATCTGGCCGAAATAGAACTTGCTGGTCACATCGACGAACACGACATCGTTGTTGCTCGTACTCAACAGCCAGTTCAGCGGCTGATTACCCACCGACAACTTCCCGCAGTTCGTCTCGATGCGGTCGAGGAAGGCCTCGGCGCCCGGATTTTCGATCAGTGCGTCGGGGGAAAAGCCATTGGTCCCACAGCCGGCCACACCAAGGATCCCACCCGCCAGCAGGGCGACCGCCAACAGCCGGGCGTACCCGCTTGAATTGCTCGTCATCATCATTGCTTCTTGAGTGCCTTATTCATGGCTTTGGGGCGGATTGCCCTTGAGCCGATAAACCAGCCCGGTCTTGGTCGTACCGAGCGCCAGCCAGCCCCGTCCAGCCTGCTGCAAGGCAATGAAGAACTGCTGGCAGCGTTCAATCGCCTTGTCGTGCAAATCGTCCCGGCGCTTGAACTTGGCCTGAAATGCGAACTCGCCGCACAGGGTATGATGATCGCCACGCTCACGCCAGACGGCAATGTTCGACGCGGCCGTCACCCCCTTGCCGAAATCCAGTGTACCCAGGTCCTGCAAGACCTCCTCGACGATGGTTCGGTTCACCAGTTCGACCCGCTCGGCAGCGGACGCCTGCAGGAGCGCCAAGGGGGGGAACACCTGCACCAGAGTCCCCATCGCCGTGCGGTCACCCTCGGGAGCCTGACTCAAGGGAAACTGCGCGTTGTGCGAATACAGCACCCGGTACCCGCCCACCTGATCGCGCAACGGCAGGGCCTCGGCCTTGAACTTGATGCGGTAATTGCCGGCGATCTGCGGCCGCACGTCCAAGGCGGCGGCCGTTTGCAGGTCGGGGTGGCGGAATTTGAGAACGATCTCCGGGTCACCCACGCGAAAGCCGTGCTCGTAGAGGGTCCGCTTGCGCAGGATGAAGGCATTGTTGTAGAGGCGAAAATCGGCCGTGTCCAGGAACACGACCTCGCGCAATTCGGGGTTGAGCACCAGGCCCTGGTTCAGCACACCGATCCCGAATTGCCGCGCCGTCTGCGCCACCAACTCGCCATACTCGAGGAAGACCTGGGCCGACGTGAAGCGCTCCGGCTTCAGGATCAGCTTGCACTCGAGATAATGCACCTGATCGAGCGGACTCCCGTCGCTGTATTGACCCGGCTGCACGCGGTCGTCCACCCCGAGCCGCCCCGGCGTCGCTACCATTTCTGTCATTGCCGAACCTCCCCGAAAAAACTGAAAGCCGTGCCCCAGCATGCCGTATCACACTCGAATCAATAATCCTGAAATCCACAGATGAACACAGTTGAACACAGATGAACACCGATTTTATTTTGATTGTCATGCACTTGCCGCTGATGTTATAAGCGCCGGCAAGGTGAGCCCGCGACCAAGCGTAAGTCAATGAATAATCTGTGTTCATCTGTGTCGATCTGTGGATAACTGCTCTTTCCAGGAAGATCACCGAACCCGATTTTCTCAACCAGATCGACAAATCGCCCAGCGGGCGATTTTTCAATAGAGGTAGATGAGGGCCACCAGTGCGATGGTCACGACCATCGTCAGCAGCAGCAGCGGCAGGCCGACCTTGACATAGTCGCCGAAACGGTAGCCGCCGGGCTCCATCACCAACATATTGACCGGCGACGACACCGGTGTGACGAAGGCGGCACAGCAGGCAATCGACACCGTCATGGCGAAGGCCTGGGGCGACACCTGCAGTGACTGGGCGGCCTGAATCGCAATCGGCGCAATCAGGACGGCAGTCGCGGAGTTGGAGATGAAGAGCCCCACCACCGCGGTCACCAGGAACAGCACCGCCAGCATCGCAATCGGCCCCAGTGACCCGAGCGTGGCGACCAGTTGGTTTGCCATCGACACCGTCGCCCCAGTCTTGGTCAGCGCGGTGGCCAAGGGCAGCATACCGGCAATCAGCACCACCGTCTTCCAACTGATGACGCGGTAGATGCTGTCCAGTTTGACGCAGCCGGTGGCGACCATCAGCAGCGCGGCGATCAGCACGGTCGCCGTGTTCGGCAGCAGTTCCAGGGCCATCACCGTGATCATCAGCGCCAGAATGCCCACGGCGGCCGGCGCGCGGCCGCGCGCGGGCAGCCGCTCCTGGTATTCCGCCGGCAGCGCCAGGACCACAAAGTTCTGCCGATCCTCCCCCAAGCGCCGGATATCGTCCCAGTCACCCAAGACCAACAGGGTGTCACCGAAGTCCAGGGGCTCATCCACCAGATTCATGGTGAGCGGCTCACCGCGATGCCGAACCGCGATTACGGTGGTCCGATACCGCCCGCGGAATTCGATCTCACGCAGGGTCTTGCCGATCAATTTGGATTCCGGCGCGAGCATGATCTCGGCCGCCCCCACCTCCTGCAGGACCTCATAGCGCTGCCGAGCGCTCAGTGGGGGCAGTCGGATCAGGCGGTGCGCCGCGATCAGGGACTCCACCTGTGGGGCGTCCGCGACGACGATGATCGCGTCCTCGGGCTCGAACACCGTCTCCGGCAGGGCCGGCACACCCTGTATCTTACCGTCGCGTTGCCGCTCCACACCCACGATGACGCAACCGAAGCGACTGCGCAGCCGGGCCGCGGCCACCGATTGCGCGAGCAGGGGGGAACCCGCGGGAACGCGCAGGCGGTGCCACCAAGCGGCCAGCCCATAGGCCGTGATCAGATCGACCACGCTTGCCTGACGCCCGCCGTCGGCCGCGGCGCTGCGGCTGCGACTGAGCCAGTTGCGCGCCGCCAGCATGAAGAGCATGCCCACGGCGAGCACGGCCAGACCAAAGGGCGCCCAACTGAAGAAGCCGAGCGGGGCCAGATGCTGCGCACGCAAGGCGGCCTCGACGATCAAATTGGGGGAGGACGCGATCAGGGTCATCATCCCGCTGGTCAGGGCCGCGACGGACAACGGCATCAGCATCCGCTTGCGATTCAATCCGGTCTTGTCGGCAATCGCCAGCACCACCGGAATCAGCATGGCAACGATCGCCGACGAGCTCATAAAGGCCCCGACCCCTCCCGCCAGCGCCATCACCAGCGCGATCAGGCGCACCTCGCTGCCGGCGCCCGCCCGCAGCACCGCCTCCCCCAGGCGATGTGCGACCCCGGTGTTCACCAGGGCCTCGCTGACGATGAACATGCCGGCGATCAGGACCACCACCGGGTCACCGAACCCGGCCAGCGACTCCTGGGGCGTCAGTACACCGCTGAGCATCAGCGCCAGCACCACGAGGATCGCCACCATGTCGGCGCGCAGGCGTCCCCAGGCAAACAGCGCGATGGCGCCTGCCAGGATACCGAATACGATCATCATGTGGTCGGTCATGCCCGTCCCTGCGCCTGAAGCCGGGCCGCAGGGGCCCCGTGCTGCCTACAGTTTCTTTTCAAGCTTCTTGATCCCGGCCTTCAGCTTGTGCCAGCACGACCCCAACTGCGCAATACCTGGTATGCATGATTCACTCCGTCAACAGTTTTCGTTCGGGATGACGCACGGGTACACGAACCCTGGCTGGCCTTGGTTCGACGACACCGCCCGCTGATTATATCCTGCCTGCGACTGCGCCGGCGTGGTGTGCTGGACCCCAACACCATTTCCGTTGTGCTTAACTTGCTCTTAACTCGTTACCTAGTGGAGTTTCAGCACCTGTGGGGCAATCGATTCAACGATGACATTGGTCACCCCGGTGACCACGAACTGCATGCCGATCGAGGCCACGAGCAACCCCAGGACACGGGTCATGATGCTCAGGCCCACATCCCCGAGCAAGCGACGCAGCAGCCGTCCCGCCAGCAGAATCACGAAGGTCAGCGCGCAAATCCCGACACTGACCAGCACCATCCCGATCAGCAGGGTATCGCTCTTGATGGCCCGGGCCTGGCCGGCATGGAGGATCAGATTGGCGATGACGCCTGGCCCGACCAGCAGCGGCATCGCGAATGGAACGACGATTCGCCGATACACGGACTTGGCCTCCGCGACAGCGCCCAGCTCGGTCATCGCGACCAGGTCCCTGGCTGTCTTCCCAGGCTCGGCCGTGACGATTTTGATGCCGATCGACAGCAGCAGGATGCCCCCCGCCAGGCGAAACGAATCCAGCGTGATACCGAAAAAACCGATGATGGACGTCCCGGCCAGCAGGAACACCAGGATCAGCCCCAACACCGTCAATGCCACGAACAGCGCCAACCAGCGCTGGACCCCTGGACCCAGGCCCTCGGTATAGCCCATAAAGACCGGCAGCATACCCAATGGGTTGAGCAGAGCAAACAAGGTGGCGCCGAAGGTGGTGAGGATGGCGGTTTCGCCCATGGTCTGGATTACCTTTAGATCGCGCCGACCCCTGGACCTGGAACGGGCCGCGCGGCTTGGCTGATGGTCTTTCCCGGGTCGCGCCGAGGCGGCGCCTCACTCACCGGCGCAAAACCAGGAATTGTCGCATGACGGCCGGGGGGCGTGGTGCGTCAGTGCAGCAGTTTGGCCCGCGGCAGGTGCAAGCGCAAATCCGCGCGCAGTCACCCACGCCCCTCCAAGTGCGCAGGACCCACCGGCCTGCCATCGACCAGGCGCAGGCACAGGCCTGTCCCCAACCCCAATGCGTTATCCAGGTGCATCATCGCCCCACCGCCTGAACAGTTCATGCTCGATCGCGAACTGGTCGAGGACCTTGCCCAGCGTCTGGTCCACCAGGTCCATGATCGTCGTGGGTCCGTGGTAGAAGGACGGCGCCGGCGGCAGGATGACGGCCCCCATCTCGGTGACCGCCGTCATGTGGCGCAGATGGCCCAGATGCAGCGGAGACTCACGGGGGACCAGGACCAGTTTGCGGCGCTCCTTGAGGGTCACGTCCGCCGCGCGGCTCAGCAGGTTGTCACCGAGCGACAGGGCGATCTGCGCCAGGCTCTTCATGGAGCAGGGGACCACCACCATCCCGCAGACCCGGAACGAGCCGCTGGCGATCGGGGCGGCCAGATTGCCGTGCTCATGGACCACGTCCGCCAGGGCCCTGACCGCGGCGAGGCTGGTCGCGGTCTCCAGGCGCAGGGTGAGCGCGGCGCCCTTGCTCACGACGAGGTGGGTTTCGACCCCCGCAATCCCCTTCAGAACCTCCAGCAGGCGGATGCCGTAGACCACGCCGCTCGCGCCCGTCAGGCCGACGATGAGCCGCTTCATGAGACCTGACTCCCCTGACGATTCATGGGCTGGACCCTCCCCGGCGGTGTCATGCCGCGCCGCCCCAGCCGCAGAGGTGGCGGCGATCAGCGCGCGGCAGCCGCCGATGTTGCGCCGCTTGCGCGCCTGGCGCGACGGCCACACTGCCGCCCGCTCGGCCGGTCGATCCGACGCCAGGCCTCACAGGGTGTAACGCCGCACCGACCACGACCACCTTAACCGCTACGCTTGCCTCTAAGCTACCTCGACTGCATAACACCGTGAGACCCCTATGGACAATTCAGCCATGACCGCCAAGATCAGATCGGCAATCCGGCACAACCCGGCGCTCAAGACGTTCCAGATCAGCGTGACCACCAGCGACGGCATGGTGACGCTGACCGGCGCCGTCGATTCCCTCGCGAGCATCGCGCGGGCGACCGAGTTCGCGCTCAACCGCCACTCGCTGCACCAGAACCTGATCGTCAGTGAGAACGCAACCGCCGACTGCCCGCCCTCGAATCTGAGATGCAACTGAGTCGGCGCGTTGCAAGCGACGACGATTGTGAGACCGAAGCATGTCCTGTGGCTACTGGTTACGGTTGTGTTCGCGGCCTGGTACCTGGTCGATCCGCAGGCCAAGGGCAGCGACGACCAGGCCCCCTACCTGGCCGGGCTGGTCGCGGCTTGGCCGCTGCCGGCACTCGACGCGGGCCGGCCCCAGGCACAACGGTGATGGGTGCGCCCGGCCTAGTGCGCGGTCGCCGCCTCCCCGGCCAGGATCGCGCGGGCCTGCGCCACCAACTCCATGGTTATATTAGTTATTTCCAGAACGCTTGGGACGCTGCGAAAAAACCTAAGGCTCCCGCCCCATTTTCACGCTTGACTGACGGCGCCGATCCGTCTTAAATACGGGGCTCGCAGCGCTGCACGGTTGGCTCCCAGCCTTCAGGAACCAACGCAGGCTCGGCAGGCAGCTTTCCGCGCCCACGCCCAGGTAGCTCAGTTGGTAGAGCAGGGGACTGAAAATCCCCGTGTCGGTGGTTCGATTCCGCCCCTGGGCACCAATAAAACAGCAACTTAGGCCCGCAGGGATACGCGCAGATTCGCCTGAAACGCCCCCTGGTGTCACCCAAGCGAAGTTATCAACCGGGGTCGCGCCCTTTTGATAGCAGGGCAAGCACAACAACGGCTTAGACGGTTCCCGTCTGGGCCGTTTTCGTTTGGGGTAAATTGGGTCGGGTTGGCGTTCGTCGGATCGCTCAGCGGGAGGCCCTGGGGCGCGACCCGGCAGGACCTCGAAGCCATAGACCCCGGCGAACGATCAGGAGGACCAGGTGGAACCCGGCAGGACCGCGGGCCGCTCGAACCCGCCGGGGTGCAGTTCCACCATGGCGCCGACGATCCGCTGGCGGGACCTCGGGCGCAGTGACCGGGATCGGGAGAACCAGGGCGAGCCGGCCGGACCTCGAACGGCCGCGCACACGATGGTGGTCCGGTTCACCTCCCCCGCTCGGCGATCTTCTCCGCGGCTCGCGCCGAATCCCATACCTTGCCGATGTACAGCGTGTGCCGGCGCCCGGCGATCTTGCGGTGGGCGCGGACGTAGCCGTCCCGGTCCCGGGTCAGGGTCCAGCCTTGGAAGTTACCGGGCATGGGCTCGGGCTCGGGGATGTGCAGGAGGCGGGCAATCTCCGCGGGGGCGATCCCGGCCGCACTGAGGGCCGCCGCTGTCTGGGCGTGCTGCTCAGCCTGAAAGGACATCTGTCCCTGGCACGGGTAGTCCTCAAACCAAGGATGTCATCGCGTGCCATGGTCCCGTTGACTGAACTGCAACCCTGCTTGGCGAGGCGGTGCCAGTTCGCGATCATCACCTCGCCCCGGCGCAGCGCTTCCATGTGCTGGGGCGGCACCAGTTGGCGGATGCGGTAAAGGCTGAGATCCCCCAGGGCGGGGTCCAACTCCTTCAGGCGTTCACGGATGGTCACGTTGGGGCAGACAATCAGCACCGTGTCGGAGAAGCGGTCGTCGGTGGGCTCCGCCACCCGGTTCAGGATGGACCAGGCCGCCAGCATTCCCATGAGCGTAGTCTTGCCGGTGCCGGTTGCCATCTTGCAGGCGTAGCGGGTGAAGGCACGCAAGCCCGCCGCCTTCGCCGCGGCGCCGGGCTCGTCCTTGGGGATCGGCCCCATCCCCTTCTTGAAGGTGTCTGGCCCCTCCACCAGGAAGATGATGGTCTCGGCCGCCTCGATCTGGGCGTAGAAGAGCCGCTACGCCCGCTGATCGCTCCCCGCCCGCCATAGTTGCAGCAGTTCCCGCGTCACGGCGGTCGTGCCGGGTTAGCCGGCCGCACGCCAGGGGGCCAGCAGGCCGCGAATCCGGTTGACCAGCGCAAGCTCCTCTTTCTGGCCGATATCCGTATCGCCCAGCAGTGAGAGCTGCACCGCCCGCTTGCGGCCCCGTGCCGCGCTGTCCGGGACCCGGTAGAAATAGCTCGCGGGGCTGCGGCCCGCCACCTTCACGGGCAGCGTTTCCTTCTCGATCTGCCAGTGGAAGCGCGGCTCGACGAAGGGCGAGTTGATGATCGGATTCTCGACCTCGCTGGGGGCGATGGGTCGATCAGTCATTTGGTCTCCTGCGTGCCGCCGGTGAGCCACTCCCCAAGCCGGGTTCGGAGCCGCTCTAAACGCGACGCGGCAAGCTGGCCCAGCGTGCCCTCGAAGATGTCCGCAGAGACCACAGCTAGGCGCGTGAGCCTGATCAGGCTCGTCGACTTCAGGCCAGTCGACGCGAAGTCCGGGTCGGTATCCGGGATGATGTCATCGATGCCGGGTACCGCATGGTACAGGCGCGTGGAAATCATACAGACCAGCCAGTCATGATAAGGTCCCGGTAGGCCACGCAGCACCAGCGCCGGCCTCAGCTTGCCGGCCACCTGATCGGTCCGCGGGAATCTGAATAGAACAACCTGCCCTTCCGCGGTCATCGAAACGACTCTTTCAAGTCCGCGCGAGTATAGATCTCCGGCTCGTCGTCCATACCACGCATGGCCGAATCGAGCGACAGGTCTGACCACTGAGTCTCCTCCTCACGGGCCTCGCGCTCTTGCGTACGAGTGGCGAGGAACTCGGCGAAATCCAACACCTCGCGCAGCGCCGCATCAGGTAAGAACCTGAGTCGTTCGATGATCGCTTCTTCAGTCGTCATGGGTTTTCCTCGCTTCTCTCTGAAAACAGGCAGGCCCAGGCCGGCGCACCACGTAAATCGTCATGCACCAAGCGGCTTGACCACCATCAACTCGTTGCCCCGCTCGTCGATGACCTTCACGGCGATCTGGCGATAGGCGCCGGCCGCGAATGGCTCGCTCTCGGTGCCGGCCAGGTGCGCCCAGACACCTTCCGCGAAGCGCCCGCGCAGTGACTTCTCCAGGTTGTCCCAGGCCGAGGTCTTCGGGAAGAAGACCTGCCGTGCCATGAAGACCATCCCGTTGTAGTCGGTGTCCAGCATCCAGCAGGGCAGGTTATCGGCGGCGATGGATTCGGTCTCCATGTCGTGGGGGCGGAAGATATCCAGGCCCAGCAGTTTCACCCGATACAGGTGGGCGCCGGTCGGTGCGCCCCCGGCGGGACTCACCCGCACGTCCGGCAGGCCGGTAACCGAGAAGACCTCGGACGACTTGCTGGTCTTCAACAGATCCGACATCACCACGTCCGGGGTGACGGCGACGTAGACGCAGGGCAGGCGCAGTTTCTTGCGGTCCGCCACCAGTTCACGCGCCTTGGCCTGGATGGCGAAGCCGAACAGATAGAGCGCATCGAACTTGAGGAAATATGCCTCACGCGCCGCATCGTAGACCTGTTGGGAGTCGATGGCCCCGTCTTCCGGGCCGAAGACTATGGCGATGCGGCGCCCCGCCATGTCACGCCCCTTCAGGGCTGGATCGGTTCGGGCGCCTACCCCAGGGCGTTGCCCTGGGCTGGTATATCGCGCCCCTTCGGGGCTTGCGGCGCTCTGGGTTGCGCCTTGGTCCTGCGCCGACGCCTGATCGCTCCCGGGTTGCTCCACCGCCTCGGCGTGCAATTGCTCGTGGTCCCCGCCGGAGAGTGCGCGCACATTGGCCAGGCTGAGCGACAGATTGCCCGGCAGGCGCAGGGTGTGGCTCTTGCGCAAGACCTCGATCATGCGGTCCAGATAGCGGCGGGGGTTCTTTTCTCGTAGCCGCTCCATTCCGTCGGCACGCGTGGCCCAATGCCTATTGGCCGGTGGCCTGTATTTCATTCCAGAAAAGCTTATGGGGTACCCGAGCGAGTCTTGCCATCCGGGCGAAACCATCGGGTTACGAGCAAATACTCGCCCAATCTCGCGAACCTTGGAGCCGAGCTTCTTTTCTTCTTTAGTTAACACCCGGCGCGTCCCATTTGATAATTCAATATGATCATGATAATCGAGTTCTTTCTTCGTAAGCTCGCGATCTCCAAATATGGGAATCACCTTTTGTCGATCACGCGCCTTCGCATACCAAAGAATAAAATCATGCGTTGTGGATAGGGCCTCACTACTCGCGAAACCGGTCTTCTTGAATGCAATAAGAGCCGTTCTGTTATCCGGGCCGAAAACCTCGTCCAACACCTCGGTGACATGATGCAGATTTTGGTCTGAAATCTGCACAAAAATGCTGCCACTCTCGGTCAACAACTCCTTGGCAAACAAGAGCCGATCACGAATGACGGTGAGATAGGAGTGCAGCCCCAACTCCCAGGTATCGCGGTACGCCTTGACCATCTCCGGCTCGCGGATCATGTCCTCGTCCTGGCCGTGCTTCACGTCGCGCTTGCGTACGAATGGCTGGAAGTTGGAGCCGAATTTCACTCCGTAGGGCGGGTCCATATAGATCATCTGGACCTGCCCACCCAGCCCCTCGTATTCCAGCAGGCTGTTCATGACCTGCAATGAATCGCCCAGGACCAGGCGGTTGCTCCAGGGGCCTACGTGGTCGTAGGCGTCGAGTTGGTCGGACACGTCGAGCCGGGGGTCGCCGAACAGGTCCCCGGTGGTGCCGATGGCCTTGTAGCCTTCGAGCGTGCTGAGGATCGCCTGGGTGGATTGGCGCTCGTGGACGAAGAGCGGGATGGTCGGCACCCGGATGCGCTGCCGCTCCGCCTTGCCGGACCAGTTCAGGAAGGGCCTGGTCAGGCTCTTGAGGCGCGCCACGCACTCCGCCATCGACTGAAAGCGCTCGGCGGTGCCGGCCCAGGTGGGGCCTGGCGTGAACACCGCGGCCTCGCCCTGCGCGGCGCCCCGCTCGATCAGGTCCAGCAGCCATTCGCCGAAGGCCCGCTCGCCGTTCTCGTCCCAACACAACTCGGGCGCGAGGGAGGAGTCATAGCGGTACTCCTTGGGCGGGCGCGGGTCCGGAAAATCCTCCTGTACCCCGACCGCGGGCCGCTGGACCGCCGGGTCCTGGTGCTCATAGTCGCCGGACTGGCGTTGCTCCGGGGATTCGGCCTCAGACTGATCGGGGGCCTGGTCGCGGCCTTGATCGGACGGGGCCTTGGGGTCTGTCGCCATGGGTCAAGTCTCTCGATGGTCCGGGGCTCGGGTCGGCGGCGCACGACGCTGGCGCATCCAGGCACTGCACCCGCGAGAGAATGCCACAGTCCGCCGGCTACCGCCTCACACGCGCGTGACCGGAACGCGATCCGGCCGCGCGCCCTGTGGTTCAGGCAGGACCTTGACCCAACGGGACAGGGTCTTGGCCCAGTTGCGCGGGTCGGGTGCCATGCCCCCGGTCGCTTCGGCCACCGCCGCCAGGATCTCCCGCCGGCCCGCACCTTCGGTGTGCATCCGGGCCGCCATCTGTCGGACTTCCAGGGCGTAGATGCTCTGACCGGGGGCGCTTGCCGGGCATTGCGCTACGGGTCGCGCTACGCCTGCACTACGCCCCCGTTCCAGTTGCGCCATGCGGCCCTCCAGGTCGTCAAGGCGCTGGGCGGTGCCAACGGTAGGAGCCGGGGAAGGCGCAGCTTCCAGGGCGCCGATAGCACGCAGCAGGACGATCATCAGCGGGATCTGTCGCACGATCTCATCGGAGGGCAATCTAACCGGCCCACCCCGGAGACGACTCGCCCTGAAGCCCTGGCTGGGCACCGAGCGGGCGCTCGGCGCCCCCGGCGATCAGTCTGCGGCGGCCTGCTCAGCGTGGTAGCCGGCATCCGTCACGGCCCGGATCAGGTCCGCGGGGGCGGCCTCGCCCTCGACCCGCGCCGTGCCGCCGTCCAGATCCACCAGAGCCGCGGTAACGCCGGGGACGGCCGCCAGGGCCTCCCGGACGGCGCGCACGCAGTGCCGGCAGGTCATGCCGGTAACCTTGAGTGTGGTCGTCATCTCGTCTCCAGGTTCAGATTGGCGGCGCCGGTGCTCAGCGCACGCCCATGTAGCGGGCCGCCCCGAGGAGCGGCGTTTCTGCGCGCAGGATGACGCGCACCGGCATGCGCCGCATGTGCGGCTCCATCCGGCCCTTGGCGAAGAAGCCGTCCAGGAAGCGGCTGGCGCGCAGGGCCTCCAGGTTCTTCGGGGCGATGCCGCCGCCCAGATAGACACCGCCCAAGGCCAGGTGCTTCAAGGCCAGGTTCCCGGACTCGCGCCCGAAGAGGCTGAAGAACAAATCCATGGTCTCACCACAGATCGGGCAGCGGCCCGCGGCGGCGGCGACGGCGGCGGCGGTGTCACCGGCGGCGATCTCCGCGGCCAGCCAGTCCGGCGTCGCCGCCTGGTGCCAGGTCAGCAGAAAGTCATAGAGGTTGCCGATTCCCATCCCGGAGGCGACCCGCTCCCAACTCACCCGGCCGAAGCGTTTCTGCAGAAATCCGAGCAGCGCGAACTCACGCTCGTCCAGGGGCGCGAAGTCGGTGTGACCGCCCTCGGTGGCGAAGGGGTGGTGGCGGGTGCCGTCCCAGTAGAGACCGGCCTCGCCCAGACCGGTGCCGGCGGCGACCACGCAGGCATTGCCGATCGCCGGCTGCTGCGGTGCCCCGCCGGGGTGGAGCTCCGCCACGTCGTCGGGACCCAGGGCGGCCACCCCCCAGGCGACGGCCTCCAGGTCGTTGAGCAGTCCGACCGCACGGAACTCCAGGATGTGCTCGATCAGGTCCGCGTCGATCTCCCAGGGCAGATTGGTCGTCCGGCAGTGCCGGCCCTCCACCGGACCGGCGACGGCGAAGGCCCCCAGGTGACAGTCGCGTGCCGGGACCTGCCCGGTCTCCTGCAGATACTGGATGATGAGCGACTCCAGCGAGTCGAAGGCGGCGCTCGGATAGCGCCGCACCTCCCGCAGGGTCACCGCCATACCATCGGTCTCGGCGACGCCGATTCCGGTCTTGGTGCCGCCGATATCGCCGACCAATACGCGCATAACAAAGTCTCCGGTTGCGGATGCGGGAGCGGAGCGGTCTGCGAACAGGAAGGAAGAGACTGTCCGCAAATGAACGCAAATGAACGCAAATTAAGAAAATGACTTCAGTGCCCGGCGGGCATCGTTCACTAAGGCGAACAGGCGCACCCCTGCGGGGTGAGCCGAATCTATTTGCGTTAATTTGCGTTCATTTGCGGACAATCCTCTTTTTCAGATTCAGCGTTCATCGCGAGGTCGCGAAGCGGAACGGCGCGCCCAGGAGCCCGGCGGGCGTGGTCAACAGCACCCGCGCCTCCCAGGTCATGTGGGTTCGCACACAGACCGGCAGCATCCCCTCGCCCAGGAAGCGCCCCGGGCCGTCCGCCGCCAGCATCCGGCGATTGTAGCCCATGTCCATGTCGGTGCCGGTCAGGTCGAGCGCGACCGCGCTGACCACCAGATCGCGGATCAGGACGCGCAGCACCAGCGGCCGGGCCGGCGGAATACCACGCGGCTCAAGGTCGAGCGTGACCTCCCCGCCCCCCGGGAAACGTCCGGTGCAGGGGCCGGCGCGCAGGTCGCAATCCGGATCCGGGACCGCCAGCAGGACCGGCTCCGGGGTCAGCAGCGGCCTGAGCTTGACCGCGACGACCACCGGTACGGCAACGGCCAGCGCGACGAGCAGCGCCCGGAGTAGACGATTGACCATCAGTCTGAACGAAGCGCGTGCTTTAAGAAACGGTTTACCGAAAAGTCGAACAAGGTCATTAGGGAATGCTAGTCGCGGTTACTAAGCCCCCTCCGTCTGCCACGCCTGGCGCTTGCGGTAGATGGTGGAGGGGCTGACCTCCAGCAGCGCGGCGGCGCGCGGGATATTGCCCTCACAGAATTCGATGGCGCGCTCGATCGCCTCCTTCTCGACGACGTGCAGGGGCCTGATACCCTGGGGGCCGAGCTCGGCCGGCCGGGCCAGCTTGGGTGTGGCGAGCGGCGCCGCCCCGCGCTTGGCGATCCCGTTGAGCGGCGGCGGCAGCATGTCGACGGTGACCTGCTCGGCGTCGTACAGGACTACGACGTTGCGCAGCACGTTCTGCAACTGACGGATATTGCCCGGCCACTCGTAGTCCATGAAGACGGCCTCCACCTCGGGGGCGAACTCGCGGAAGGCCTTGTGCTCCTCGGCCGCGAATTTGCGCAGGAAGTGATTGGCCAGCATCAGGATATCGTCGACCCGCTCACGCAGCGACGGGATGTGGATCGGGATCACATGCAGACGATAGAAGAGGTCCTCGCGGAAGCGCCCCTCGGCCACCTCCAACTCGGGATCGCGATTGGTGGCGCAGATAAAGCGCACGTCGACCTTGATCAGTTGGGTCGAGCCGACCCGCTGAAAGGTCCCGGTCTGGACGAAGCGCAGGAGCTTGGTCTGGAGGTCCAGGTCCATCTCGCCGATCTCGTCCAGGAACAGGGTGCCGCCGTCCGCCATTTCGGCGGCCCCCTCGCGGTCCCGGCTGGCGCCGGTGAAGGCCCCGCGGACATGGCCGAAGATCTCGCTCTCCATGAGGTCCCGGGGGATGGCGCCGCAGTTCAGCGGGATGAAGGGCTTGTCGCGGCGCGTGCTCTGCCGGTGGATGGCCTCGGCGCACACCTCCTTGCCGCTGCCGCTCTCCCCGGTGATGAAGACCGTGGCCTTGCTGGGGGCGGCGCTGTCGATGATGCGGTAGACCGCCTGCAGGGCGAGCGAGGAGCCGATGAAGCCGTGATAGTGGTCGCGCTGGAAGTCGTCGCGGATGCGCTCGACCAGGGTATTCAAGTTCTGCCGGTCCACCGCGTTGCGCAGCGTGACCTTGACCCGCTTGGCGCTGAAGGGCTTCTCGATGAAGTCGAAGGCACCATAGCGCATGGCGTCGATCGCCACGTCCACCGAGGCATGGCCGGTGATGATGACCACGGAGGTGGGGATCTGGCGGTCATGGATGTGCTTCAGGATCTCCATGCCGTCCATGTCCGGGAGCTTGAGATCCAGGAGCAGGGCCTCGGGCGGGTCCTTCTCCAGTTCCGCCATGCCGCTCTTACCGTCGCCGACGTGCTTGACCTGATAGGGTTCGCCGCGCAGGTAACTGCGATAGACCTCGGCCAGGGCCGGACTGTCCTCGATAATCAACACTCTGGGCTTGTTGCTGGACATGGATATCGCTTGCTTCGCCGGGTCTTGCGGGCCGAATCGGACAGTGGGCCCCGGCGGGTCACGGGGAGGTGGGTTCGAGGATGATCAGGGTCGCGTCGTCCCTGGGGGTGTCCCCGGCCGCCGCATGAAAGGTCGCCATCAAGGCGTCGGCCAAGTCCGCCAGCGGCGCACCGAGCCCCTGTCTGGCCGTTGCCAACAGGTCCAGTTCCAGGGCGTTGCGGTCCGGGGCCGTGAAGGCCCCTTCGAACAACCCGTCGGTGAACAGCAAGAGCCGCTCCCCTGGCTTCAACTTGAGCGAGAGAGTGTCGTAAACCGGCTCCGACTGCAACCCCGGCAGGGCCCCGCCGATATCGAGTTGGTGGGCGCCCAGCGCATCGAGGAGCAGCGGCGCCGGATGACCGGCACACGCGATCTCCACCCCGCCGGAGCGCTCAAGGCGCACCGCCACACAGGTCAGCAGGCTGTATTGGTTGAGTTTGTCGTCGAAGACACGCTGCGAAATGGCGCGGCACAGGCTCGCCGGCTCCCACGCGTCGGGGCGCGAGTGCAGCAGGCCGCCGATATAGCCGGCATGGGCATGGGCAAAAAACTTGGCCGCCACCCCGTGGCCCATCACGTCCACCAGCACCAGGGCGGCACCGTCGGGGCCCTGGGTGAAGGAGACGAAGTCCCCGCCCCCGGCCTCCGCCGCCACCGAGCGCACCGCCGCCCGCCAAGACCCCAGTTCAGCGGGGAGTTTGGGCTTGAGCGCCTCGGTAATGGCCGCGTCGATCCGATGCCCGAGCCGGGCGCGCAGGCTGCGGCTGCGAAACAGGGTGCGCTGGACGGCGGCGATCAACTGCCGCTTGCGCACCGGTTTCAGCAGGAAGTCGTCGATCCCGAGCAGATCGGCCTGTTCGCGCACCACCTCGTCCCGACTCTCGGTCATGAAGATGAAGGGCACCAACTCGGTGGCCGGGTCTTCGGCCAGGCGGCGGCGCAGTTGCAGGCCATCGAGTTCCGGCATCCGGATGTCCGCCAGCACCAGGTCCGGCGGCGCACGGCGCAGGCGCTCCACCGCCACCAGGGGCGCGGTGAAGGAGATGACCCGATAGGCGTCCGCGAGGTAGGCGGCGATCACCCGCAACTGCACCGGATCATCGTCGATCACCGCGACCACCACGCTGCTCTCCCCGAGCCCCAGCCGCCACCGATTGAACTCCCGGGCGGACTCGCCCGGTTCGTAGCACGCATCGGGGAACATGGCGGCGACCAGGGCCAGACCGCGGCCGTGGTCCTCGGCCAGGCAGTCCGCCGCATCGATGGCCCCGGTCGTGAGGGGCGCGCGCCAGTCCAGCAGGGGAGCGCCGTTGTCGGCCAGTTCCAGGCGCCAATCCCCGCGCTCGCGCGAGAGCAGGACGCGGATCCAGCGCGGCGGCGGCTCACTGTGCTGGACCAGGTTGGTGGCCAGCTCCGAGACGGCTACCAGGGTCTCGTTCTGGCGCACCTCCGGCAGCCCGGTGCAACCCAACCCCAGGGCGACCTTGCGCCGCAGTTCACGCACCCCCTCCAGACTGGCCTGGACTTCAAAGGTTTGCAGGTTGGTCCGGATCATGGGTGCGGCGCATCGGCGACCACCGAGGAATACTCCGCGGCCAACAGGGCGCAGGTCGCCGTTACCAGGCGCCTGACCTCCGGCAGCAGGGCCGTCAGGCGTGCCACGTCCCCGCCGCGGCCGCTGCGCTCCATCTCGTCGACCGCCTGGCGCAGGGCCATGGCGCCGAAGGTGCCGGCGCTGCCCTTCAGTGCATGGGCCTCGTCGGCGGCGCCGAACGCATCGCCGGCGCCGACCCGCGCCTCCAGGAGGCCCAGCCGGCGGGCCGCCTCCGTAAGAAAGGTGGAGAGGACCTCCGGCAACAGTTCAGCCCCCAGGTCGTCCTCCAGTTGGGCCAGGGTACGTCGGTTCAGCAACGGCGGCGTCACCCCGGGGCGCGCATCCAGACCCCAAGTGGGGTCGTCGGCCGCCTCGACCCAATGGGCCACGGCCTCCAACAGCGCCTCGCGCTCACCCGGGCTGGTCAGAAAACCGTCCATGCCGACGGCGCGGCAGCGCTCCCGGTCAGTCTCGCCCAGGGTCCCGGTCAGCACCAGGATCGGCACGTCGCCCCGCGGGTAGGGCAGCCGACGGATGCGCCAGGTAGCCTCGATCACCCCATCGAGGTCCGCCGCCCCCAAGGCCATCAGGATCAGTGCATAGGGGTGCTGCGCCGCGGCCGCGAGCGCCTCCAGGGCGTCCAGCGCGTCCACGACGTAACCCGCCTGGGTAAGGGTCGCGGCGTCCGGCAGCCCGTCGGTGCGGCGGTCCCCGATCAGCAGGATGCGCCGACGCGCGTCCGAAGGGTTCATTGGTCAGGCCCTGTAGTCAGGCCCCGGATGCGGCCCGGGGTGCCGATGGCACCTCAGGTCTCCAGGTTCAGGAGTTGGGAGTCGCGGATACGCCGACGCAATTCTTGGGTGACACCGGGGAGTAACCGGTCGAAACGCTGGGTCTCGCGCCGCAGTTCCTCCGCCAGTGACGGATTGTGAAAGTCATTGAGCACGGTTCCCACCAGGGTCACCTCCGCGGACTTGAGCCGGCCGAGCGCGGCCCGCACGGCCGAGGCGGGGGTGACACCGGCCAGTACCACCAGGATGGTCCCCTCGCAACCGTGGGCGATCCGCTCCGCCGGAATATTCCCCATGTTACCGCCATTGAGCGGCGTCGTATCGAAAATGACGACACCGTACTGCTTGAGCCAGGCCTCGAGATACTCGTCGAAGTGCCCCGCCTCGCGCAGCAGGATCGCCACCGCGCGGTTGGTGGGCACCGGCATGACGGTGAGCCCGTCGGCCAGTTCCACCCGCGGCAGGTCCCCCGGCCCGTGGGGGCCCTCCGGCGCGGCCGGGGTGAAGCTCAGGCCGAAGCGCCGATGCAGTGCGGGCCGATGCAGATTGAGATCCACCACGAGGGTGGAGCGCCCGGAGTGGCGGTTGCGCTTGGCCAGGGCGACGACCAGGGTGGTGACGCCCTCCTCTTGATCCGCCGAGGTGACGACCAGCGAACGCAGCCCGCGCCCGATAGTGCGGGAGTAGACGCGCTCGAGTTCGACGTAGTGTTCAGGAAATTCGACAAATTCGGCAGTCATGACGGCTCCCGGCGAGGGCGGCCAGTGCGCGTGGTCCGATGGTCAATTGCCCTGCCCCAAGGCATCGAGCAGGCTGTAGAGTGAGATTACGCGAATCACGTCCGTGATTCCTTGACGAACCTCCGCTAACGTACTCTGCGTCTTGTCGGGAACATACACGGTATCGCCGGCACGCACCACCGGCAGCAGGGAGAAATCCGGCTTGCGCACAAATTTTTCAAGGTTGAAAACCCGCGCCTGATCTTTGCAACAGGATAGATTCACCACCGTGACCCGCTCGGTCCAGGCGTTGGTGGTGGGGCCGCCGGCCTGGGCCAGCAGGTCCAGGAGGGTCAGGGAATCGTCGAAGCGGTAGCGCCCGGGCTTGCCCACGGCCCCCAGGACCCGCACCGTCGCCTCCTTGGTTTCCTGCCGCCAGTCCGGGGTGCGGTCGGGAAAGAAGATGGTGTCCCCGGCCCTGATCTTCGGCAGCAGGGAGTCGTCACCCGTCTCGAAATACCGCGCCAGGTTCAGGGTGGTAACCTGCACCCGCTTACCGTTGCGGTGATTGACCCGGACGTTGTAGAGGTCGGCACTCGCACTCGGGCCATTGGCGGCGCCCAGCAGGTCCAGGAACCCCATGCTGTCGTTGAAGGCATAGCGCCCCGGGGCATTGACCTGCCCCATGATGTAGATGCTGTCCTTGGCGGGCTGAAGCAGCCACTGCGCCTTGTTGTCGCGTGGATCATCGGGCAGCGCGGGCACCACGATGGTGCTTCCGGCGACGATCCTGGGCAAATCCTTGGTGTCGCCGCCCTTCAGCAGGAAGCCCTCCAGGTCGAAGGTCAGGACCCGACTGCGGCCGGCGGCATCGGTGCTCACCACCCGCAGGTGGGCGGTATCCCCCTTCATCGTCGGGCCGCCCACATGGGAGAGGAGGTCGAGCAGGTTCATCTCGTCCGACCACTCGTAGCGGCCGGGCCGCACCACCTCACCGATGATGCGCACGGCGCGGCTGGGTGTGATCTTGAGCCAGGACTTCTCGTTCTGGTCCGTCTTCTCCGGGACGAAGATGGCGTCACCCGAATTCATCTTGGGCGGCCGCGTCTTGCTCAGCCCCTCGGTGAAGGCGTGCAGATCGAAGCGTTCCACGCTCCCGTCGGCACGCAGGATCGTGATATTCTTCGTCTCCGCATACCGGGTGGGACCGCCGGCGTTGGCCAGGATGTCCATGAAGGTCGCCTTGTCGCTGTTCTCGAAGGCGCCATTGCGACTGACCTCGCCCATGACATAGACGGTGTTGCGGCCGACCTTGATCTCCTCCTGCTGGCGCGGCACAAAGACGGTCGCTCCGGGCTGGAGTGCCAGCAGAAGGGACTTGTCGCCGCGGTCGAGGTATTCGGAGAGATTGAACTTCTGGGGTGCCCCGTCGGAAATCAGCCGGATCTGATCCACGGCGGCAAACTGGGTGACGCCCTGGGCGCGCATCAGGGCATCCACGATGGTCATCGCGGGCTTGAATGAAAACATACCCGGCGAGCGGACCTCCCCGAACACCTTGACGCCGGCCGTCTCGTCCGCCGCATCGCCGGTCTTCTCCAGCTTGGTGTCGCTGAACGAGCCCTGGACATTGCCCACGAAGGGCGAGGCCGGCACAAAGATCTCGTCCAGGGACTTGAGCCTGGGCATCAGCGCCGGGTCGCCGGTATCGAGATAGCGCTTGTAGTCGAAGGTAATGACCTCGCCCTGGCGGCGCACCTGCATCCGGTCGAGTTGGGCGCCGGCGCGCAGGCCCCCGGCCGCCTCCAGGGCGGCCTGCACCCCGGCGTCCGCGGGCAGGGTGACCTGCCCCGGTTTGGTGACGAAACCCAGGACCTTGACCAGGACCGTCGGCTCCTCGCGCGTGACGGAGAGCCGCGAGAGGTCGCGCAGGACCTGGGCCAGGGCGAGCCGGATACGCTGCTGCGCCTCCTCCAGGCGATAGCCCTCGACCTTGAGATAGCCGACCTCCGGCAGCCGGATGCGGCCCTGACGATCCACCGGAAACTCCGCATTGAGGGTGTCCTCCCCGGGCAGATCGATGCGCAGGACGTCCCCGACGGTCAACGCCTCATCCGCTCCGTCGGTCGCGTCGCCTGGGGCCTCGATCCCCTCGCCCGGGGCTTGCGCCGCGTCGCCCGGGGCGGCGGCCGGCGCCGCGGCGCTGACCGCAACCGGCGGCGCCGGGTCGGCGGCGCCCACCACGGCGGCGGCGGCCAGCCACCAGAGCGCCAGCAACAGCCGAACGCACAAGGCAGGCCAGGTCCGGCTCATGATCGCGACTGGATGACCGTGACCGCGCCCGGCTAGTCCGCAACCGGGTAGGGTGCGCCGGCCGTTGCGGCCGTCATACAGGCGCCGCTGCCTTGAATGTAGTCCAGGCGCCGCTCCAATTCCGCCAGGCGCGCCCGCGCCACGATGAGATCGTTGGCGGCGTCCAGCGGGAGCCCCCCGAAGAGTTCCCGCACGATACGGGTCTGCAGGTCGCGCGCCGCGACCACCTGACCGGGCAGACACCACTGCGCGCCCCGCAACACCAGGATCTCCAAGCGGTCCTGGGCCAATTGGCGCTGGGTGTCGAGTTCCTGCCAGGTCGGGTCCGGGGGTCGCAGACACCCGGTGCACTTCGGCCGGTCGGGACGGCTCAACTCCGCCATCCCGCCGCCGCCGAACGGGGGCCACCAGGTACAGGCCGACAGGACGCAGGCGGTCACTGCCCAGGACAGCAGCACCTCAACCGGGACCCGGACCCGGGCGGCCCCCCTCACGCACCATCCTCCTGCGGCCCCGGCCGGACCACCACCCGCTGGTTGACCGGTATGACATTGGTGATGCGCAGCAGCGCCAACAGGTCATGGGGTTGACCAGTCACGCCGATCAGTTCCAGCGTCCGCTTCAGGCCCACCAGCCGTTTGTGCAGGAACACCAGGGCCCCGGCGCCGGAGGAGTCCATGAAGGTCACGCCGCTCAAGTCGACGATCACGTCCCCGCCGCCTTCCGTCAGGACCCGCTCGAATTCAGTGCGGGTGACGGGGGCGCTCACCGCGTCGAACTCGCCCTCCAGCACCACCAGCGCGACCTCACCGGGTTGTTTGTATATGTTGATTTTCAATTCACTACTCCAAGTCGACCAGGGGCGGGGCCAGGGCCCCGGATCACCGAACGGGACTCACCCAAGGGCAGGCCCCGGATGGCCCGACGCCGCCCGGCGCACGCGCGCGGCCGTTTCGCACCCATCAGGCCCGCGTCCCGCACCTCAGGTCCCCGGCGTCTCGGGGGCCGGGGTGGCGAGCGCCAGGTTGGCCCGGCGCCAGCGCCCGCGCTCCAACCCCAACAGATAACGGACCGAGCCCACCAACCCCACCAGGTGGCCCTGTACCAGATAATGCAGCGCCTGCAGCGGCCAGACGACCCGGGCCGGGCCAATCCGTTGTACCACGAAGGCCGTCAGATAGACGACGGCCTGGACCAAAAACAACGCCAGGAAGACCCGCGAATGGACGGCCAGCACGGCACTGCCGCCCAGCAGCAGCAGCAGCAGGAAGGGCATCAGGGCGCGCAGGGCCTTACCGGAGGCGAAGACGAAGGCCACCCCGCGCAGCGAGGGGCGCAGCAGGGCGCCCAGGCGCACCAACTGCTGCATGTTGCCCGCCGCGATCCGGCGGCGGCGCGAACGATCGAGATCCAAGCCGGCGGACTCCAGTTCCAGGGCCAGGATGCGCGGCTCGTAGAGGGCCCGATAGCCGCGGGCGACGATCCGCATGGGCAACATGAAGTCGTCATTGATGACATCCAGATCCAAGGGCTCGAACAGGTCCCGCCGGATCATATAGAAGGCCCCATGCACACCCATGGTGGAACCGAGTACCCCCTCCTGCCGCTTGATCTCGCTCTGGTACTGCCAGTACAGGCTCTCCCCGCTCTGGTGCCCCGCTTGCGGGTAATAGGAGCCGAACAGCCTATAGGACCCGGTGAGCACGCCGACCTTGGGGTCCTGAAAACAGTCGGCGGCGACCAGGAGGGCATCGACCGAGACCAGGGCCGAGACATCGCTCAAGGCCAGCAGGTCGCAATCGATGTTGGGGATCACATGGTTGAGCACCGCCACCTTGCCGCGATTCTGACGAAACTCCAGGATCTGCAGGGACAGGTCCTGGCACTCGGGCTCGCGGGCCACCCGCCAGGCGCGTTCCGCCGTGGCGTCGGTGCAGCCGTCGCAGGCCAGGACCACGCGCAGCCGATCGCTCGGGTAATCCAGCATCGCCAGATTACGGAGCTTGTCCTCCACATGATCCTCCTCGTTGTAGGCCGGTATCACGATGGCGACCACCGGGCGCTCGGCATCCGCCGCCGCCGGCCGGTAGGCGCGCCGGGGCAGCGCGACCGGCGCGGTCTCCGGCCGTCGGCCGGCGAGCCACTTGAGCAGGAGCGGATAGCCCAGGTGGTGATAGACCACCAGGACGCCGGCCAGCAGGGTCAGGATTGTAAGGATGGTGTGCGTCATCGCGAATGGTTCTTCGGTCTGGGCGGTGCGGGTGCGGGCGCGTGATGATGACCGCCCCCTGGGGGTCTCATTAACGCAACTTTACACAGATTCCGGCGCAACATCACTCATAGAGCGCAGTGTAGGCGTCGACCATGGCGCGCGCATCGCCGTGTTCCAGCACGAAGCGCCGCGGGTCCCCCCGGCCGCCCTGACCGAATTGCCCGGCGAGCGCGGCGGCGAGCGCGGCGGCGTCCGCGGGCGGGACCAGGCGTCCGGTGCGCGGGCACACCGTCTCCGGCGCCCCGCCCACCGCAGTCACCACCACCGGCACCCCGCACGACTGGGCCTCCAGGGGCGACAAGGGCATCCCCTCGGCCAGCGAGGGCAGGCAGAAGAGATCCAGCGCGCGGTAGAAACCGATCATGTCATCGACCCGCCCCAGAAAATGGACCCGCGCCGCCAGCCCCAGGCCCTGCGCCTGGGCGCGCAGGGCCGCCTCCTCCTCGCCGCCGCCGGCCAGGGCCAGCGCGACCCCCGGGGGGAGCCGCGCCAGGGCCTCGAGCAGGAAGCGATGCCCCTTGACCGGGTGCAGACGGGCGGCGCAGCCGATGAGCGGCGCGGCGGGCGGCAGGGCCGACCCGCACCCCAGGGCCGCCCGGGCGGCCGCCTGGTCACCGGGGGTGAAGCGGGTGGTATCGATCCCGTTGCGGATGACCTGGACCGGCCAGCCCGGCAGGTGTCCGCGCACCGCGACCGCCACCTGCGCCGAGTCGGCGACCAAGCGGGGCCGCACCAGGGTCAGGATCAGCCGCTGGAGGCGTCGCCGCCGCGGGTCGCGCAGGTGCCAGGCGTCATGCTCGGTATGGACGATGCGCGGCACCCCGGCCAGCCGGGCCGCCAGGCCGCCGTAGATCAGCGGCCCCACGTGGTGGGTGTGCACCGCGTGCGGCCGCACCCGGCGCAGGTGCCGCCACAGGGCCCACCAGACCCCAACCCGCCAGCCCGGACCCTTGGCGAAAAAATCCAGTGGCGCGGCGGTCTCGGCCAGCCGCGGCCAGGCGGCGCGGGACGCCGCCGGACTGCCCTCCAGACTGAGGATGCGGGTGTCCTGACCCGCCGGCGCCAGGCGCGCCAATTCCAGGACCAGCGTCTCGATACCGCCGGGCCGCAAATGCTGTACCACCTGACAGACCCGGGTCATGCGCTGGCCCTCCGCTTGAGTACCGGCACCGGTTTCAAGACCGGCGGCGCCGGTGTCTCCACGGCCGCCGCTGCCCGCAGGGGCGGGATCCGGGCCAACATCGGGACGCCGTCCCCGGTCAAGGCCTCCAGCACGCGGCGACTGCGGATGGTGGAGTCCAGGAGCTCGAGCACGGTCGCCAGACTCACGCCCAAGGCCAGGCCGGCAAAGACACCGCCCAGCACGAACATGATGGTCTTCTGCTTGTTGGTGGGCGCTTGGGGGGTGAAGGGCGCATCGACGACCTTGATGCGTTCGGACTGCTCGAACTGCCCGAGTTGGCTGGTCACGTTCGCCCGCTCCCGGCGTGCCTGAAGGTCCTCGTAGACATCGCGCTGGATCTTGATGTCGCGTTCCATCTCTTTCATTTTCTGCGCCACGGTACCGGTATCGCGGGACTTCAGCTCCCCCGCCTTCAAGTCCGTGCGCAGCCGGTCGAGCTCGCGCTCCAGCGTCTCGACCTGGGTCTTGGCGGTCGAGTAGCGGTCCAACTGGGAGACCAGCAGATTGTTGACCGAGCGGGCATCGTCGACCCCGGAGGTACCGACCGGGGTATTGAGCATCCGCTCGATGTCGGACGTCTGGTCGTTCTCCGCCATCAGCCGCCCCCGCTCCGCCTCCAGCCGCTCCAACTGGCGCGTCACCCCCTGCACCTTGGAGTGCTTGGCGGTATAGCGGGCACTGAGCAGGGCCAGTTCGCCGCGTAATTCGATGATCTGCTTCTCCAGTTGACCCACCACCGGGTTGTTGCGCGCGAGCTTCCGGCCGATGCTCGCCATGGTCTCCTGCGCGCCCGCCAGTTCCAACTCCTTCTTGGAGATGTCGAGCCGCAGTTGCGCCAGGCGCGCCATGTTTTGCGAGAAAAACTCGGGCAGCCCATCGCTGTGGGCGTCCCGGAACTGGGCCATTTTCCGCTCCAGGACCTCCAGCACGTCGCGTTGCCGTTTGATCTGCGCCTCCAGAAAGTCCACCGACGACTTCAGTGCGGAGCGTTCCGGGGCCATGATCTGTGCGACGAACTGGTCGCTGATCCCTTGCAGGATGGCCTTCATATTCGCGTTGGACTGGGCGTTGAAATTGATGCGCAGCATGTCTTTGCCGATGAACGACACCCCCAGGCCCCGATTCAGCTCACCGATCTTCTTCTCCCGGTCTCCTTCGTAGTTGGGGCCCGGCTTGACCAACCCGAGTTTATCGACCACGCCGCCGATCACCTGGCGGCTCTTGAGCAACTCGGCGAGACCCGCCTTGCGGTCCGACAGGGACACCGGTACCCCCAGGTCCTTCATGATCGGATTCTGCAAGGCGGTCTCCACGATGAGGAGCGAGGTGTGGCTCTGGTAACTGGGCGGCATCTTGTAGCCGACGATCCCGCCCAGGATCGGCATCAACAACATCGGCACTATCACGACATAGCGCTGCCGCCAACCGGCCGCCAGGATATCGTAGAGCTTATGAGAGAGATCGGCTGCCACTTGGAGTCTTCGCCGACGGTTGATCGCTGATCCCGGCCGGCGTCCGGCGCGGCACCCGGTGCCGCGGCCCGACCGGAACCGGGTTGTTTTCGCCCGCCGCCGCGACGGTCCCACAGGGTAACCGCCGCGACCCGACACGACACCCATAGTATCGGACGGCGCGCCCGCCCTGTCCGTTCCCGCGGTCAGGTTTCCGGTGAATGATGTCGTTTTTTTTTCACGGATCGATGCCGACCTCAGCCCAGGGCCGCGAGCAGCGCCGCCGCCTCGGCCGCGCGCGCCGCCCAGGACTCACCCGCCACCCGGGCGCGGCGCGGCGCCGCGCTCGCCGCAGGCTCCCGGTGGGCGGCCTCCAGGGCGGCGGCAAAGGCCGCGGGTCCGGCGGCCACGCCCACCAGGTCCCGGTAGCCGTCCAGCCACGGAAAGTCGGTGCTGACCACCGGCCGACCCGCCGCCAGGTACTCCCTCAACTTCAGCGGATTGGCCGCACGCATCGTCTCGCCGTCGCGAAATGGCAGCAGCGACACGCTCCAGTGCTGGCAATAGCCCGGCAGGTCCCGATAGGGGCGCGGTCCGGCCAGGGTGACATTCCCCAGGGCCTTCAGGGCGGAGACCTCGGTCTTCACGGTCCCGATCAGGAAGAAGTGCCAGGCGGGCAGGAGCCGCGCCACCGCGGCGAGCAGGTCCGTATCCACCCAGTCCTCCAGCATCCCGAAAAAGCCCGCCACCGGACCGGCCCGCGGGAGATCGGGGGCCGGCGCGACCGGGGTACTGAACAGGTCGAAGTCCACCCCCTGGAGCAGCAGCCGCGTCTTGGCCGGGGGAAAGCGCGCGGCCAGGGGGCCGCTCACCACGAACACCAGGTCCGCGAGCCCGACCAGTTCGCGCTCCATGGCCAGGACCGGGGCATGGTCGACCCCCGCCAGGGCACCGAAGTCGTCCCCGCAGAAATACACCACCGCGTGTTCGCCCAGCGTGCCCACCACCTCCACCGCGGTCGGCAGCGAGGTCCACAGGAGCGGCTCGCGCAGCCCATGGGCGGCGGCGGCACGCGCCACCTGGGACCCGAGCACACGGCGATTGAAGGCCCGGGCCAGCGGGTTGCCCGGCCACGGCAGGGCGCGCGGCGCCAGGACCGGGAAGGGCGGCGGCTCGCCCGCCGCCCCCGGCGGCCGGGCACCGCCCCCCGCGCCGGCCAGCATGGCGCGGACCTTGCGCCACAGACGCCCCAGGTCGTGGGCGCAGAGGCGCGGCCGGCGCATACCGATGGAGTTGACCCACAGCACCCGGCGATCCCGGGCCAGGTGGCGCACCAGGTGCTGGGTACTGCTCGGCAAACCGCCCCAGTCCTCGCCGAAGACGATCAGGTCACGCGTCACGCTGCTTGGCTCCGGTGGAAAGTCCGTCGGGATTGTCAGTGATCGCCGACGGGCAAGCAACCACAACCGGCCGGGGCGCGCCTGGCGGGCGCCGGACGGCGGTCAGCGTTTGCCCACCAGGACCGCGCGCCCGGTGACATAGGCCAGGGCGGTCATCAGGGCCAGCACCGCCGCGGCGGCCCCCACCAGCGCGACCGGGCCGACCCCCGCCAAACGGGTCGCGAAGCCATAGGACGCTGCCAGATAGACCGCGAACAGCACCGCAACGGCAAGCACCGGATAGGGCAAGGGCCGGCGGCGCTGGCTCAGGCGGTAGCTCAGCACCAGACGCAGGGCGGCCCCGGCCGTGAGGGCCAGGATCAGGCCGGGGAAGCCGAAGCGGGGGATCAGGGTGAAGAGCCCCGTCACCGTCACCGCGGCGGCGGCATATTGGATGATCATCTGCTCATGGCTGCGCTCCCCCAGGAACAGGCCCATAGAGGTCAGGTCCGCGACGCTGCGCATCAGGAGCACCAGCAGCAGCGCGCTGGTCCACCAGGCCGGGACCGCGAAGGCCGCACCGAAGAGCACATCGAGCAGCAGCGGATTGAGCAGCGACACCGTGGTGCAGAGCAGAAACTGGAGCAGGATCCCCAGGGTCGCGTAGTAGACCAGCCGCCGCTCCCCGTCCGGGCCCGCCAGCAACCGGTAGCGCTGGGCGCCCCACCACAGGCCGAAGGGCTGGAAGGCGATCACGCACAGCACGAACAGCTTCACCGCCGCCGCATAGTGACCATAGTCCAGCGGGTCCAGGTGCGCGGCCAGCACCCAGCGCTCCATCCCGTTCATCATGAAGGCGGCCACCCCGCTGCCCAGGATGGGCAGGCCGAAGAGCAGCAGCGGGCGCACCGCCCGCGGCTCCAGGGCAATGCCGCTGTCGCGAATCTGCTGCACCACCGCCACGCAGGCCATCAGGCAGGCCGACCCGGCGCTCACCGCCATGATGCCGAAGATGCCGTAGCCCAGATAGACGGCGATGACGTTCCCGCCCGCCTGCAGGAGTGCGTAGACGACCATGAAGCTCGCATAGGCCGCCGCCCGGTCCTGCATCCGCAGGATCACGTTGGGCAGGGCGATCCAGGCCGAGGCCACCCCCGCGAGCATCGCCAGGCGGAGCAGGTCCGCCTCCTGAGCGCCCGGCAGCACCCGCGCGAGCCAGGGCGTCACGGCCAACAGGGCACCCAGGAACAGCAGACCACAGAGCAGGGTGAGTCCGAGCCCGTTGGCCTTGGCCGCCCGCGCGTCCAGCGGCGCCCCGGGGGCGGACCGCTCGCCGGTGCTGGCGTAGCGCAGCACCGCCTCCATGATCCCGAAACCGGCCAGCAGACCCACCGCCTGGGTGGCGGTCACCAGGAGATCGAGCCGCCCGAACTCCACGGGACCCAGGACCCGCGCCACATAGGGCAGGGTCAGGAAGGAGACGCTGCGCATCAGCACATAGCTGCCGGCGTAGATCAGGGTCGACTTGATCACGGCCGGCAGCGCCACGGCGCGGTGGTGTTGCCGCCCATCATCCGGCGCTCAGTGCCGCGCCCGGGCATTGTTCGTCGGCGCCTTCATGCGCGGCGTGCGTCGCCTGATCCGCCCGGCGGGGGCGCGGCGGGCGCGAGCGGGCGAATCACCCGCGCCGGCACCCCGCCCGCCAGCACCAGCGGCGGCAGGTCCTTGGTGACCACGCTCCCGGCGGCCACCACCGTACCCCGACCGATGCGCACCCCCGCCATGACCGTCACACCGGTCGTCAGCCACACGTCGTCCTCCAGGATGATGTCGCCGACCTGATCCTCGGTCTCCGCCAGGCCCTGGGCGCGCGCCGCGGGGTCCAGCGGATGGCCCGGATAGCCGGCCAGGAAGCACTGCCCGGCCAGGCGCACATTGTCACCCAGGACCACCCGGCGACCCACCGCGATCGTGTTCTGCCAGCCGATATCCACGTTCGACCCCACCTCCAGGCTGGGCGTGGCCGTCCCGCTGGTCCGCCCGGACAGGGTGGTGATGCCCGACACCCGGCAGTCCGCACCCAGCCGGATGCGCAGGGCGCCGGTCACCAGCGGCATCCCGCTGTAGAGATAGAGCCGCGGTGCCGGCCCCTCCAGTTGGCTCTTGAAGAGCGGCGTGTAATAGAACACCCGCAACAGATTGGCGAACGCCGCGAGGCTGCCGCGATGCAAGTGATAGAGGGCGCGGTGCAGCCCGGGGATCACGGGGACCTCGAAGGTCCGCGCTGCCTTGGCGAGCCGATACAGCAGACGCGAGACCGGATGGTCCCGGCGCTTGACCCAATGTTTGAGGGTTCCGACGGCCATGGGGTTAGGGGTAGCGGGGCTCCGGTGGCGGCAAGACGGCGGGGATTGTCAGTGATTGTCGGCGGGCAAGCAACCGTCACAGGAGCCGGGGCGTCCCGGCACGGGAGCCGGGGCGTCCCGCCCCGGGCAGGCGCGATCAGAACTGATGTGGCAAGCGCGATCCCGGGTACGCTGTCGTTGTCGTTGTCGTTGTCGTAATCGAATAATCCGACCACGACTACGACT
>Ga0247839_1000876_pt1 | contig 52832 bp, 58 predicted proteins | sample LaCruzMarch2015__6_FD_192405 | JGI IMG/M metagenome (GOLD analysis project Ga0247839, IMG submission 192405) | Freshwater microbial communities from meromictic Lake La Cruz, Castile-La Mancha, Spain - LaCruzMarch2015_16m | ecosystem: Environmental > Aquatic > Freshwater > Lake | place: Spain...
CTTCATACCGCCACCTCGGCCAGAAGGGTTTCATCGCAGCGCCCGACCAGACGGCCATCGACCATCGCCGCCGGACCGCAGGCGCAAAGCCCAAGGCAGAACACCGGCTCTAGCGTCACGCGGCCATCCGGCGTCGTCTCATGCCAGTCGATGCCAAGCGCGGCCTTGATCGCACCGGCCACGCGGTCGGCCCCCACGGCCTGACACGCCTCGGCCCGGCAGAGTTTCAGCACATGGCGGCCAGCGGGGGCCTCACGGAAGTCGTGGTAAAAGCTGATGACGCCATGCATCTCGGCCTTGGAGAGGTTCAGCGCCTTGGCGATCTGCGGAATTGCGGCCTGCGGGACATGGCCGAAAGCTGCCTGGACCGCGTGCAGGATCGGCAGAAGCGGCCCCTCTAGCCCCAGATGATCGGTCAGAATCTCCGCGATGCGGTCGGAAAGCAGGGCAGAATCGAGCATGCGGGCGTCCTTGGGCTGGCTTTTGAGCGTGATACGCCGATTGATAGGGAAATCAATGCAGATGTACCGTCAGGCGATAGGCGGGGGCTATCAAGCAAAGGCGCGGGCGGCCTCATCCATCAGGGCTTGCAAGACCGGGGTTTGCGGGTCGCGGCGGGCGGCGATCAGGCCGACGCTGTGTTCGGCCTCAGGCTCCACAATCGGGATCGACACCAGCCGCCCGTCGGTCACAAAGAGGTTGGCGAGCCGTTTCGGCACCACGCTGGCCCACCGCCCGGTCAACACATGCGCCACCAGCGCAATGGTCGAGTTCGATTCGATCATCGCCGCTGCCTCGACCCCGGCCTCACCCAGATGCTGGTTGACGATCCGGCGGTTCTGCATGTCACTCGTCAAAAGGCACAGGGGTACCGCAGCAAGCTCCCCCCAACTGACCTGCCGCCGGGCCGCCAGATCGCCGCCTTGCGTGATCAAAAGCCGGTAAAACTCGGTGTAAAGCGGCACCTGCATCACCCGGCCGAGGGGTTCGTTGTCCAGATAGGTGATCCCGGCATCAAGCTCCAACGCCTCGATCCCGGTCAGGATTTCAACGCTGGTGCGCGACAGGATCGAGACGCGGACATTGGGGTGGCGCGCGGTGAAGGGGCCGGTCAGATCGGCAACCATGGGAAGCGCGGTGGGAATGACCCCGATCCGCAGATTGCCCGACAGGCCCGAGCGTACCACCCGCATCTCATCCCGCAGGGCACGGACATCGCCGACGATGCCCAGCGCGCGGTCAAGGACGCGCTGGCCTTCGGGGGTCAGACCCTGAAACCGGCTGCCGCGAAACACCAGCTGCACGCCAAGCTGATCCTCCAACTGGCGGATGGCGCTGGAAAGCGACGGCTGCGTGACCCCGCAAGCCGCAGCCGCCCGGCCAAAATGGCGCTCGCGGGCAAGGGCGATGAACATTTCCAGCCGGTCGATCATCGCTTCAGCCTGCCCCGGCGCGGCCCTTGCCCGCAAGCCCCCCAGGGCCTACCTGTGGGGCATGAAAAGATTCATCCCCTTCCTGCCGAAACCGGCACTGGTTCCCGTGATCCGCCTCTCTGGCACAATCGGTGCAGGCGCGCGCGGGCTAAATGACGAAACCCTCGCCCCGCTGATCGACCGCGCGTTCAAATCGAAACCGGCGGCAGTGGCGCTGGTGGTGAACTCTCCCGGCGGGTCGGCGGTGCAGTCGTCGCTGATCGCGGCCCGCATCCGGCGGCTGGCCGAGGAAAAGAAGGTGCCCGTCCATGCCTTTGTCGAGGATGTGGCAGCCTCGGGCGGGTATTGGCTTGCTTGCGCGGCGGATGACATCTGGGTGGACCAAAGTAGCATCGTGGGGTCGATCGGGGTGATCTTCGCCAGCTTTGGCTTCCCCGAGCTGATGGCCCGGCAGGGGGTCGAGCGGCGGGTGGTCACGGCGGGGCGGTCCAAAAGCCTGGCCGACCCGTTCCTGCCGCAAAAGGATGAAGATACCGCGCGGCTCAAGGCGCTGCAGGCCCCGATCCATCAGGCCTTCATCGACCATGTAAAGGACCGCAGGGGCACGCGGCTGGATGCCTCGGCCGATCTGTTCAATGCCGATGTCTGGGTCGGCCAGCAGGCTGTGGACAACGGACTGGTGGACGGCGTGGCGCATCTGGTGCCAAAGCTGAAGGCACTTTACGGCGAAAAGCTGCGGCTGGTGCCTTACGGCAAAAAGCGCAGTCTGGCGCAGCGGATGGGCCTGTCCTTGGCCAGCCAGACCTTCGAAGCCCTAGAGGATCGCGCGCTTTGGGCGCGGTACGGGCTTTAGGATGCTGGTCAAGATCATCCTGGTGTTCCTGGGGCTGATGGTGCTTGTCGCCTTTGTCGGGCGGGTCCTCTTCCCCTCGGCCTTGCCCCCGATCCTGCGCAAAAAGGCCTCTGCCCCGGTCTGCGTCAAATGCGGGCGCTACCTGATCGGTCGCACCCGATGCGACTGCGGCGGGCGCGCGAAATGACCGCCTTGGTCACCGGGGCGGGCAAACGGCTGGGCCGGGCGATGGCGCTTTATCTGGCCAGACGCGGGCATGATGTGGCGGTGCATTATGCCACCTCGCAGGCCGAGGCTGAGGCCGTGGTTGCCGAGATCCGGGCCATGGGTCGCAGGGCTGCCAGCTTTCACGCCGATCTGGTGACTGAGGCCGAGGTTGCACAGTTGATTCCCGCCGTCACCGCCGATCTGGGTCCGCTGACGGTGCTGGTCAACAATGCCTCGATCTTCGAATATGACCGGATCGAAACCTCGACCAGGGCTGGCTGGGACCGGCATCTCGAATCGAACCTGCGCGCGCCCTATGTGCTGACGCAAGGCTTTGCCCGCCAATGCCCACCCGCCGTGATGGATGAACAGGGTGAGCCGCTTGCCCAAGGACTGATCGTCAACATGATCGACCAGCGCATCTTGAAACTGACGCCCGAGTTTTCGACCTATACCATCGCCAAGATGGGGCTTTGGGCGTTGACCCGGACAGCGGCGCAGGGTCTTGCCCCGCATGTCCGCGTCAATGCCATCGGTCCGGGGCCGACCTTGCAGGGCGCCCGCCAGTCTGCGGCCCATTTCGCCCGCCAGCGCGCCGCCACGGTGCTGGGCCGGGGCGCCAACCCTGCGGACATCACCGCCGCACTTGGGTTTTTCCTCGACAGCCCGGCGGTGACCGGGCAATTTCTGGCGATCGACGGTGGCCAGCATCTGGCGTGGCAAACGCCGGATGTCCTTGGGGTTGAGTGACGCCGCCATCCGGTCCCTGTGCCAAGTTGTCCACTTTTCTTGCGGCCTTCACGCGAGCGTCATAATTATTGAGACAAATTAGAGATTTGCGAAAACCTCGAAAATCTTTCATTTAGTATCAATGGCTTGACAAAGCGCCCAAAAATTAGGCAAGTTAGCGAACCCGCCTGAATACAACAGAAATTCCGCCTTCCCGAAATCTTCTCCACAGAGTTATCCCCAGATTCCGTGGACAGCTTTCCTCTTGTCGTGGCACATGGTTCTGTGCTGCCGGACATAAGAATCGACAGTTGCAGGCCATGGAAAACACCCCCGTCACCCCCACCAGACCCGGACATGAGGTGATCCAGGATTGCCTTCGGACGCTGGACGCCTCGCCCGGGGTCTACCGGATGCTGAACGCCGCGTCCGAGGTGCTATATGTGGGCAAAGCGCGCAATCTGAAGGCGCGGGTGTCGAACTATGCTCGCCCCTCGGGCCATTCGGCGCGAATCGCGCGAATGATCCACGAAACAGCATCAATGATGTTCCTGACCACGCGGACAGAGCTTGAGGCGCTGCTTCTGGAGCAAAACCTGATCAAGCAGCTCAAGCCGCGCTACAACGTGCTGTTGCGCGACGACAAGTCGTTCCCCAACATCCTGATCTCGGCCGAACACCCGTTTCCGCAGATCAAGAAGCATCGCGGCAAGAAGTCGGAAAAGGGCGCCTACTTCGGCCCCTTTGCCAGTGCCGGTGCGGTGAACCGCACGCTCAACCAGCTGCAGAAGGTTTTCCTCCTCCGCAACTGTTCGGACTCCATGTTCGAAAGCCGCACCCGGCCCTGCCTGCAACACCAGATCAAGCGCTGCACCGCCCCATGCGTCGGCAAGATCGGACCCGAGGCCTATGGTGCGATGGTCGCCGATGCGACCCGGTTTCTGGAGGGCAAGACCACCTCGATCCAGGCCGATCTTGCCAAGGCCATGGGCGAGGCATCGGCGCAGATGGAGTTTGAACGCGCCGCAGCCCTGCGCGACCGGATCAAGGCGCTGACGCAGGTGCAGCAGACGCAGGGCATCAATCCGCAAGGCGTGACCGAGGCGGATGTCGTCGCCCTCCATCTCGATCACGGGCAGGCCTGCGTGCAGGTCTTCTTCATCCGCGCCAATCAAAGCTGGGGCAACCGCGACTTTTACCCCAAGACCGGGGCAGGTGCCGAGGAGCCCGAGATCATGGAGGCCTTCCTCACCCAGTTCTACGACGACAAGGAACCGCCACGGCTGGTCCTCCTCTCCCACCCGGTCGAAAACCCCGATCTGGTGAGTGAGGCTTTGGCGATCCGCGCCGGTCGCAAGGTGGAACTCGCCGTCCCGCAGCGCGGCGAAAAAGCCGAACTGGTGGAAAACGCCGCCCGCAATGCCCGCGAAAGCCTGGCGCGGCGGATGGCGGAATCCACCACGCAGAACAAGCTTCTGACCGGCCTTGCCGAGGCGTTCGATCTGGATGCCCCGCCCAAGCGGATCGAGGTTTACGACAACTCTCACATCCAAGGCACCAATGCCGTGGGCGGCATGATCGTGGCGGGGGCGGAGGGGTTCCTGAAATCGCAATACCGCAAGTTCAACATCAAGTCCGACGCCGGGGCCAATTCCGACGACTTCGGCATGATGAAAGAGGTTCTGACCCGCCGCTTTGAACGCCTTTTGAAAGAGGACCCCGATCGCAAGACCGATGTCTGGCCCGACCTCCTCCTCATCGACGGCGGCGCTGGGCAGGTGTCGGCGGTGGCCGCGATCATGGCGGAACTCGGGGTCGAGGATATCCCGATGGTCGGCGTCGCCAAAGGCATCGACCGTGATGCGGGGAAAGAGGAGTTTCACCGCCCCAATGAGCGCCCCTTCGCCCTGCAACGCAATGACCCCGTCCTCTACTTCATCCAGCGCCTGCGGGATGAGGCGCATCGTTGGGCCATCGGCGCCCACCGCGCCAAACGGGCCAAAGCGGTCAGCCTGACGCCCTTGGACGACATCCCTGGCGTCGGGGCCACCCGGAAACGCGCGCTCCTGCAACACTTCGGTTCAGCGAAGGCCGTGGCCAGGGCGGGGCTGTCGGACCTTCAGGCGGTAGATGGGATATCCGAGGCAATGGCGAAGACGATTGCCGACTATTTCTCGGCCAAGGGGTAGCAGCAGGGCGCAACGAAGCCCCTTCCCCCGTCCCCCCCGCATCGACTACCCTTTGCTTATGAAATGGACGATCCCCAACACCCTGACCTTCCTGCGCCTGCTGGCAGCGCCCGGCGTTGCGATCATGTTTCTCTACTTCACCCGCCCCCTGGCCGACTGGCTGGCCCTGACCCTCTTTGTGGGTGCCGCGATCACCGATTGGTTCGACGGCTACCTTGCCCGGCTCTGGAAGCAGGAATCCAAGTTTGGCACCATGCTTGATCCCATCGCCGACAAGGCGATGGTCATCATCGCGATCATGGTGATTACCGGCTACAATGGGATGAACCCCTGGCTGATCCTGCCTGCCACGCTGATCCTGTTCCGCGAGGTTTGTGTGTCGGGCCTGCGCGAATACCTTGGGGCCAAGGCGGCGCTTCTCAAGGTCACGAAACTGGCCAAGTGGAAAACCACCGCCCAGATGATCGCGATTGCGGTGCTGTTTCTGGGCACCGGGTTTGACTATCTGAACGGGGTGGCGATGCAGGGCATGACCACGGCGGAATATGCGGCGGCGGTTACGGCTGGCCTTGCCGACCCGATCCGGGCTTGCGGTAACCGCGACTGCGCGTCCTATGCCAATCTGGTGGGCATCTGGCTGTTGTGGCTGGCCGCCGCTTTGACGCTGATCACGGGCGTCGAGTATTTCACCAAGGCCTGGCCGCATCTGAAAGAAGAGTCATGATCGACGTGGTCTATTTTGCCTGGGTGCGCGAGCGGATAGGTCTGCCGCGCGAACAGATCCAGACCAGTGCCGCAACTGTGGCCGATCTCGTGGCCGAGTTGCAGGCCCGCGAACCTCGATATGCCGCCGCCTTTGCCGATGTCACCGCGCTGCGGGTGGCGCTGGACCAGCGGCTTGCCGATTTCGATGCGCCCTTGGCCGGCGTGCGCGAGGTGGCGTTCTTTCCGCCGATGACCGGGGGCTAGGGGATGCGCGTCACGGTGCAGGCGGCAGCCTTTGACCCCGGCGCGGAACTGGCCCGCTTTTCTGCCCAGGCCAATGCCGTCGGTGCGATTGTCACCTTTACCGGTATCGTTCGGGATCAGTCCGGTACGCTGCTGGCGCTTGAAATCGAACATTATCCGGCGATGACCGAACCCGCGATTGCCGGAATGGTCAGCGACGCCGCAGACCGGTGGCACCTTGCCGACGCGCTGGTGATCCACCGCCATGGCCGTCTGGTTCCAGGCGAGCCGATCATGATGGTCGCCACCGCCGCCGCGCACCGGGCCGAGGCTTTTTTGGCAGCAGAGTTCCTGATGGATTACCTCAAATCCCGGGCACCCTTCTGGAAAAAGGAAATCACCACCGCCGGTGCGGCTTGGGTGGCTGCCACCGCCGGGGATGAACAGGCGCTGACCCGCTGGTAAGGCGGGTCAACGGCTGACGGATCAGAAATCGAAGATGTCCGACAGAAAGCTGTCGCGCCGTTTGCCCTTGCCGGACGGGCGGTAATCATTGTCGTCATCATCGCGGCGACGCTCGTCCCGGCGGCGATCCTCGCTGGCGCGGGGTTCGGGCTGATAGATCGGGGCGGCCTGGCGCTGCGGTGCCACGGCCATGACAGGAGCCGCGACCGAAGGTGCCACCCCCGACCGTTCGATGATCTTGTCCAACTCGCCCCGGTCCAGCCAGACCCCCCGGCACTTCGGGCACTAGTCGATTTCGACCCCGCCACGATCCGCCATCACCAGTGTTTCATTGTCGACCGGACACCGCATCTGCAACTCCCTTGCATGTTCACCAGCTAAACATGGGGATGCGTTTGCGGTTCGCAAGGGTCGCCAGGGCGGACGCATAAACTGTCGCAAGCCGACGTGCGTGGATGCGGTCCGGCGTGTCGCCAGCAACGGCCCTGCAGGGTCTGACCTTCAGGGCCGATGGCGATTTTGGATCAGCTGCGTTTCACCAACCGGATCACGAACAGCAGCAAGACCGCGCCGATCGTGGCCGCAACGATCGCGTCGACGATTGGAGTGCCCGTGCTCAGATTAAGCTCAAGCCTTGGGAACAACCAGCTGGCGACGAAAGCCCCGATGATCCCGACCACAATGTTGCCAAGCAGGCCATAGCCGAAACCCCGGACGATCTGGCCAGCCAGCCAACCCGCCGCAGCACCGACCAGCAAGATGATAAACAACGATTCCATACTCATGTATAACCCTTTCCCGTTCCCCGAAGCGGGGCGGTTCCTGTGCCATAGCACGAAAAGCCTGAAACTCCGCCTGGTTACGCTTCAGACCCGAAAGCAGCAAAGCTGTCATGTCGCTGTGATGGTGACTGGTCATTGGTAGCGCAGTCGTTTCCATCCGCTTCAAGGAGCATGACCATGCTTGCAAAAACCCTGTCGATGACATCCATCCTGGCGCTGGTCGCCGCGGTTCCGGCCCTGGCCGAACCGGTGTTCAACCGCGTGTCGTCCTTTGCCACCCCGACCAACATGGCGGAAGGTGAAGACCTCGCGCGCGAAACCAGCGCCGAGATCGTTTCGGCGTCCGAGGACGGGATGACCGTTGTCTACACCGACAGCCCGCTGGGCGTGGTCGGCCTGGTGGACATCACCGACGCCAAGGCTCCGAAGCCGCTGGGCAACATCGATGTGGGCGGCGAGCCGACCACGGCAGTGTTCGTCGGCACGATGATTTTTGCCGGTGTGAACACCTCGGAAAGCTATGCCGCCCCCTCGGGCAAGGTCGTGGCGATCGACCCTGCGACCAAGGCCATCGTGGCCGAATGTGACATCGGCGGGCAGCCGGATTCGGTTGCCAAGTCCCCGGACGGATCGTTCCTGGCCATCGCCGTGGAAAACGAGCGTGACGAAGACCTGAACGACGGCGCGCTGCCGCAGATGCCCGCTGGCTATGTGGTCAAGCTGCCGATCGCGAACGGCGCGATGGACTGCGCCGGCCTGCAGAAGATCGAAGTGACCGGTCTGGCCGAAGTCGGCGGCGATGACCCGGAGCCGGAATATGTTGACGTGAACGAAGCCGGTGAGATCGTCGTCACCCTGCAGGAAAACAACCACATCGTGGTGATCGGTGCCGATGGCGTGGTGTCCAGCCACTTCAGCGCCGGGTCGGTTGACCTGACCGGGATCGACACCAAGAAAGACGGCCGGATGGATTTCACCGCCGACAAGTCGTTCCTGCGCGAGCCCGACGGAGTGAATTGGATCGACGCCGACCATTTCGTGACCGCCAACGAGGGCGACTATGAGGGCGGTTCGCGCGGCTTCACCATCTTCAAGCGTGACGGCACCGTGGTTTACGAATCGGGTTCCAGCCTGGAGCGTGAGATTGCCGCGCTGGGCCACTACCCCGACCACCGCAACAAGAAGGGCACCGAGATCGAATCAGTCAAAGTCGCCCAGTTCAACGGCGTGCCGCATCTGTTCGTCGCCTCGGAACGCGCGTCGGTTGTCGCGGTTTATGATCTGACCGACTCGGCCGCCCCGGTGCTGAAGCAGATCCTGCCCTCGGGTGTCAGCCCCGAAGGTCTGGCGACGATCCCGTCGCGCAATCTTCTGATCACTGCGAACGAAGTTGACCTGCGCGCAGACGGCCTCGCCCCGTCGCACGTCATGGTGTACGAGCTGGCCGAGGGCACAGCTGCCTATCCGATGATCACCAGCGCCGGTTCCGACCCGCTGATCGGCTGGGCCGCGCTTTCGGGTCTGGCTGCCGGTGCCGAGGGCACGGTGTATGCGGTCAGCGACTCGGTCCTGTCGGGCGCACCGACGATCTACACCATCGACACCACCCAGACCCCGGCGAAGATCACCGCCGCCCTGACGGTGACCCGTGGTGGTGATGCCGCGCAAAAGCTGGACCTCGAAGGTCTGGTGGCTGACGGTGAGGGTGGCTTCTGGCTGGCCTCAGAAGGCCGCAGCGACCGGATGACGCCGCATGCGATCTACCACGTCGATGCCGAAGGCGCGATTGATAAGGAAATCCCGCTGCCGGAAGTGCTGCTGGACCAGGAAATCCGCTTTGGCTTTGAAGGCGTGACCATGGTGGGCGACACCCTCTGGCTGGCTGTGCAGCGCGAATGGCAGGACGATCCGTCGGGCATGGTCAAGCTTCTGGCCTACAACACCGCCGAAGAGACCTGGGGCGCGGTCCACTATCCGCTGGAAGCCCCGACGGGCGATGCCTGGGTCGGGCTGTCGGAAATCACCGCGCATGGTGACTATCTGTACCTGATCGAGCGCGACAACCAGATCGCTGGCAATGCCAAGGTCAAGATGCTGACCCGCGTCGCCCTGGCCGATCTGGCCCCCGCCGAGCTGGGCAGCGCCCTGCCGGTGGTCACCAAGGAAGTGGTCCGCGACCTGATGGCCGACCTGACGGTCAATGGCGGCTACACCGCCGAGAAAGTCGAAGGCTTCACGGTCGACGCCGCTGGCAATGGCTGGCTGGTCACCGACAACGATGGCACCAACGACAACTCTGGCAAAACATTGTTCTGGACCATCGGCGCGGTCAACTGATCGTTCACCGACCGACATGACCAAACCGTTGCCCCAGAGCGAAATACGTCTCTGGGGCAACAGCATCTGCGAAGATTCGGAAAACCTTGCATTTTTGGGCTTGACGCAAAGCCTCCCGCATGGCGCAAGCTAGTTCAAGCTGCCCCTAACCCAGAGTCCGCCAATTGACATCCTGCATCCCCCGGATCCTCGCGGTCCTGCTTTTGCCGTTGCTTGCTGCCTGCGCACAGGCCCCGACCGTGACCAAAGGGCCCGAGGTGGTTCCGGGCTACGAAGCTATCCAGGACGGTGAGTTTTTCATCGAACCGGTACCGGTACAGTATCTTTATGACGGCAACCGCCGGACCGAGGTTGCCTATGCCGGCGATGAACGCCCCGGCAGCATCGTGGTCGATACTTTCGCGCGCAAGCTTTACCTCGTGATGGAAGGCGGGACGGCGATGCGCTATCCGATCGCCGTTGGCCGAGAGGGGCTGTCGTTCCGCGGTGGTGGGTCGATCTCGCGCAAGGAGGAATGGCCCTCGTGGCAGCCCACCGCGAATATGATCCGTACCCGCCCCGATCTTTATGCCGACTACGCCGGCGGTCTGCCGGGTGGCCTGCTTAACCCCTTGGGCGCGCGGGCGCTGTATCTGTACCGCGGCGGGCGTGACACGATGTTCCGCATCCATGGCACCGCAGACGCCGCCTCGGTCGGCCATGCCACCAGCGCGGGGTGTATCCGGCTGTTCAACCAGGACATCATTGATCTTTACGACCGTGTCCCGAACGGCACCCAGGTCAAGGTCCGCAGCGAGGCGGAAAGTCTGGCGATGGAGGGTCCGCAGATGACCGATGCTTACGGTCGCGTCGTCCCCGAGACGCCAGAGAACATCGCCCAAAAGGAAAAAGACCTGGCCGCCATCGAAAAGCAGGCAGCCAAGGACCAGGAAGCCGCAGAAAAGGCCGAGAAAAAGCGCCTTGCAGCCTGCGAGCGTCGCGGCATCGAGGCCGATGAATGCCCGCGCCCCGACGCGCCGCCCATCGCGGTGACCGTCGGCACATCGGATACCGTCACAAGCGGATGACGTAATCCTTCAAGGTGGTCACCACCACTTCCCAGACCCCGACAAAGCCGGGCCGGATCAGGAAACTGTCTCCGGCCCGCAGGGTGGTGACGGTGCCATCCTCGCCGGTCAGGATCGAATGGCCGCTGTGGATGTGGACGTATTCCCATTCCGCATAAGATACCCGCCAGGCCCCGGGGGTTGATTGCCACAGTCCGGCGTAGAGGCCGTCCTTGTCTTCAAGGGTCCAGGTGCTGTGCACAGGGTCGCCCTTGACGATCTTTTCTGCCTCGGGGCGGGTGATTTCCGCGGGAATTCCTTCGCGGCTAAGGCGTTCGATCAATCTCATGCGGATCTCCAGCGACTATGCTATTCGTTTCCGGTCTGTAGGAGCGCGTCAAGCCCGGTTGTCGCTGCGCTGCGGCGCAAATCTGTTGCGGACAGCTGCCGCATGTGCCCATATATCTGGCAGAATGCGAACTGCCCCCAGAAAGCCCGCCAGAAAGCTTGCATGAGTGCCACTTCCCCCCTTCGTCCGGTGCTGCCACCCGATATCCGGTCCCGCAAGGGTCAAGTGCCGATCGTTGTGCTGACCGCCTATTCAACCCCCATGGCCCGGCTGGTCGACACGCATTGCGATGTGGTTCTGGTCGGAGACTCTGTCGGCATGGTGGTGCATGGCCTGCCTTCGACGCTGGGTGTCACGCTGGACATGATGATCCTGCACGGCCGCGCGGTGGTGCGGGGGGCGCAAAAGGCGATGCCGGTGATCGACATGCCGTTCGGAACCTATGAGGAAAGCCCCGCCCAAGCCTATCGCAACGCGGTGCGGTTGATGACCGAAACCGGCGCGCCGGCGGTCAAGCTTGAAGGCGGGCAGCACATGGCCGAGACGATCGCCTTTCTGTGCGCGCGCGGCGTGCCGGTGATGGCGCATGTCGGGCTGACCCCGCAAGCGGTGAATACTCTGGGCGGCTACAAGGTGGTAGGCCGCGACAATGAGGCGGCAAAGGTCATGGCCGACGCCCGCGCGGTCGAGGCCGCAGGGGCCTTTGCAGTCGTGCTGGAGAAGGTGCCGATGGGCCTTGCCGGCAAAATCACCGCAGCCTTGGCAATCCCCACCATCGGCATCGGCGCGGGGCGGGATTGCGACGGGCAGGTGCTGGTGGTCGACGACATGCTGGGCCTGTTCACCGAGTTTCGTCCGAAATTCGTCAAACGCTACGCCGAACTTGGCCGCACCGCCGATGACGCCATCGCCGCCTATGCCGCCGAGGTGCGCTCGGGCAGCTTTCCCACCGCCGAGCACAGCTTTCCCGATGACGTGCCTGTGAAGCCGTGACCCCGATCCTGCGGACGGTCGCCGACATGCGCGCGCAGGCCCAAAGCTGGCGCAACGCCGGGCAAGTGATTGGCGTGGTCCCGACGATGGGTGCCCTGCACGAGGGGCATCTTTCCCTTGCCCGCCGCGCGCGGAGTGATTGTGACCGGGTGATCACGACGATCTTTGTGAACCCCAAACAGTTCAACAACCCCGATGATCTGAAACAGTACCCGCGCAGCGAAGCCGCCGATGCGGCCCTGCTGGCAACCGTCCCGGTGGATGCGATCTTTGCCCCGCCGGTCGCAGAGGTCTACCCCGAAGGCTTCATCACCAACGTCACCATGCAGGGCGTGGCGCAACCCCTGGAAGGCTACATGCGCCCCGGTCACTTTGACGGGGTGGCAACGGTGGTGACCAAACTTTTCGGCATGACCCTCGCCGACCGGGGGTATTTTGGCCAGAAAGACTGGCAGCAGTTGCAAGTGGTGCTGCGGCTGGTGCGCGACCTCAATCTGGCGGTGACGGTGGTGGGCTGCGAAACCGTGCGTGAAGGCGACGGTCTGGCCATGTCGTCGCGCAACCAGCGGCTTACGGCTGAGGGTCGGGCCAAGGCCCCGGTCCTATACGCCGCGATCAGCCGGGCGGCGGCGGAAATACGCGCCGGTCACGCCGACCGCATGGCGATCCGCGAGGCAGCTGAAACCATGCGTACCGCCGGCTTTGAGCGCGTGGAATACATCGAGCTGCGCGACGCCGAGACGCTGATGCCCTCGGACGACCCGCGCCGCCCGCGCCGGATGCTGGCGGCGGCCTGGTTGGACGGCGTGCGGCTGATCGACAACATTCCGGTCTGACCCGGCGCTAGTCTTGCGGAGCGCTTGCGCGCAAGGCTTTTGTCTCGTCGGCGCGCTGGCGCGCTTCTCCTCGGTCGATGGGGGTTTCACCCCCAAACCCCCAGAGTATTTCTGAAAAGAGCAAGTCTGGGCAGAAGATTCGGGACTTGGCGGATGGGGTCAGTTGCGGCAAGACTTGGCCCAGAGCGGCGCGCGATTTCCTTGCGTCGGGGTGATGTAATCAGCCGTTACATCCATATGTGATGCAGACCAGATTCATTGGAGGACGCGATGGCCGATTTCGACACGCAGATCAAGGAAAGCCAGGCGCAGGTCGCCGAGGCGCAGGCGAAGATCTCTGCCATCACCAGCCGGATCGAAGCGGCGCGGGCAAAGCTTGACCAGGGCGCCGAGCTCGACGTGGAAAACGCCACGCTCGCGGATGTGCGGCAGCACACCGACCTCATGAACGCGAATATCGCGGAACTGATCATGGGGCTTGATGACGTGACGGCGGGGTTCTCCAAGGACTTCGACGAGATGCGGACCAAGACCGGGATGGAGAGCTTTATCGGCATCTTCTCCTCGGCCAAGTCGGAATCGATGCGGCAGGAGCGGATGCGCTCGGCCAGCGTTGATGACAAGCTGCAGGACCTGATCGCCAAGTCGGATGTGATCGTGAAGCTGCTGCAGGGCCAACTTGACCTTCTGAACGTCCAAAAGGTCAAGGTCGAAGGCAACCTTGCCAGCACCTTGACCGAACGCGAAGAGACGGTGGGTGCCTTGGAGGCCGTGCGGGCCGAGATTGCCGCGATGGACCCCAAGCTGATCGAGCTGGAAAACAAGATCGCGGTTGAACAGGACGCCGCCGCACGGACCAAGCTTGAGACGGAACTTGCGACCCTGAACGCCAAGCACAACGCGCTGGTGCAGGACGAACAGGTGAAGCTGGCGAAGTCCCAGACGCTGGAGCGGTACATCGAAAAGGGCAAGACCTGGGTTGATTCGTTGCAGAACCAGGCGGCGACGCAGCTGGTGCTGATCAACAAGCTGCAGACGGATACCAAGCAGCGGGTGGTCCTCTATGACGCGCTGACGTCGTCGTTGAAGACTGCCCAGCAGCAGGATGTGGCGCACCGGATCAACGAGATCGGGGTGAAGACCGACCAGGAGGCCCAGACCGCAATGGCCGCGATTGGGGCCGCGACGAACGCCAAGATGGCCGACATGCTGGAACGGCATGAGGACCACATGGTCTTTGCCCGCGAAATTCTGGAGCAGAAGGCGAAGGCGGATGAACGCTTTGCCCGCCGCTTTGCGGCTATTGTCGAGAAGCACGACAAGAACGCGTATGGGGAGTGAGGAAGGTAGTTCTTGCCAATAGCCTCGGGAAGCCGGGGCACCATGGAAAGGGCCAAATTCGAATGCCTCGCTTCGTAAACTCTGCAGCAGTATTCATTGGAATATTGCTTGTGTTGGGGGTCACAGCGGCGTTTGCCAAGCTCGTAGTGACTCTTTGGATATTGCTCCTCAATAATTTTGGCGGCGGCGGTCTTTTATTCGGGACATTTACACTGGTTCCTGTCTGGTTCTGGATTGCCGTTAGATTCTTTTTCCCAGTCATGAAACAGCTTAGGTCGATCGATTTTGCTCCTGTGCGCCTTGCCACGCAGGCGGTGACTGTAGGGCAGGTGATAACGATTGTGTGCAAACACTTGGGCACCCTGCTTTCAGACATCGTTGCAGTCTTTCTCTGGATAAAGGGTCAGCTGAATGCCTGACCCCACCGTCAAAGACGTCCTCACCTCCGACCATGCCGAGCTTTACGACACGCTCGTCGCGCGGCGGTATTTTGCCAAGTTTGACCGGATTTCCGGGCATCTCGGCCGGGTGGCGGCGGAGATGGAGGCGGAGGGGCGGCTTTCCCGGACTGAGGCGCGGGTGCTGGGGGGATACCTCAAGGCCGTGGCCGCGACTTTCCGCGCGCTATCCCACAAGTACCTGATGACGGGGCGGGGGGAGGCGGCTCCGCGCCTGACCATCGACCGGCACGAAAGCGGGTTTCCTGTGGCTCAGGAACTCATGACCATGGCGGTCGATGCGCAGCAGGCGGACCGGCATCTGGGTGGAATGCCCTCGGAGACCGAGCTCAAGGACCGGATGGTGCGGCAGATCGTCGGGGATCTGACCATCCCCACGGCGCTGCAGTTCGCGCTTAGCCAGCGGTACTACTATGAGGCGCTGGCGGCGGGGAGCATCTTCTGGGCGCGGAACGATCCGGATGCGCAGTGGCTGGCGAACCGGGGTGAGCGGCGGCAGTACCTCGTGCATTGGGCGGTCTGGGATACCCAGGTGAACCTGCCGGTGGTCTATTTGATGGACCTGGAGGACAGCGGCAAGAAGCCCCTGCCGACAGATGAATACCGCTGGCCACAGGTGCAGGCCGCGCTGATGGCGCAGGCGATCGGGGGCCTCAAGCTGCTGACCATCGCCACCGGCTTTGACAAGGATTTCGCCGACCTGCACCCGGTCCGGCTGCGCCGCGTGATCCTTGGCCCGATGTATTCGGCCAGCTTCACGCTGCAATCCGGCCCGATCTCCAAGGTGCTGGAGGGGGCGCGCGCGCCCGAGGGGCAGGATTGGGCGCTGGTCTGGACGTTGGAGGACCTCCTCTCCGACCACGAGGAAGAGGTGAAGGAGGGCTGGTTCTCCTCCTGGGTGCGGCAGGTCTACAAGCTTGATGCCATCGCGGGGGCCGAGTTGGGGGCGACGCGGCAGGACCGGATGATCATCCTGCCGGAGCGGCCCTATCAGGTGCTGGTGGAGCAGAACCCGGCGGGTCTGCGGGGATTGCGAAAGTTCGTGGTTGGGGCCGGAGGGCGGTTGATCCCGGCGGTGTGATTGGCGGTGAGAGCCGGGGCGCTGCCCCGGACCCCGGAGTATTTTGAAAAGAGCAACTACCTTGCGATTTGCTCTTTGCCAAATACTCCCGCCGGAGGCCACTGGTAGGGGCGCAACAGCTGTCTGGAGGATGAGATGAGCACCCGCGACACGATGGAACTGAAGGAAGAGACGATCCGGGCGCAGTATGAGGCGGCCTTGGGGCTGGTCCTTGGCTTTGACCACGCGCCGCGGCTGGCGAAGCCTCTGGCCGAGGCGGCGGTGGAGCGGTCCCCTGGGGTAGGCGCGCGGCCCCGGTTCCGGTCGACCGTGCCTGGAATGTCGGCGCGGTCTACGGCGCGACCGGGGGGCGTGCGGCTGGCTGAGCGGATCGAGGGCTTAGGCGATGGGTTGGTCTCGCCGGTGCAGGCGGCCTGTCTGGGGGCGTTGCGGCGGGCCTTGGCAATTGCGCTGGCGATGGGGGAGACGTTCTCGGCGCAGTCGGGGCTGGCCGAGTTGAAGCGGGCGAACCTTGAGGGGCGGGTGCCGGAGCCCAAGCGCGGGGAGTTTGGCGAGCTTCTGGCCGGTGAGGCCTTGGTGGTGCTGTTCACCTTCGGCAATGCGCTGGCCTATCTGATCGCGCCGCATGTGGGGACCGCGACCGTCGAGCTGGGCGAGGTGGAGGAGGTGCTGACCGATAATGCTCCACTGGCGCTGCAGGGGGGGCTGTGGGAGCTGGATCAGGACATCGGGGCGCTCGCGACGGATGATGTGAAGCTGGTGGCGGTGGTGTCGGCTTTCGCCGAGGCGATGATGAAGAAGGTGGCGGTCCGGGCCGACGGGGGTGCTCGGGTTTCCGTGTTCACTGGCGGGTCGTGGAAGGTCGAGGCGGATGGGCTGACCATTGCAGGCTTCAAGCCGGCCAAGGCGGCGAAGGGTGGCATGATCGCCATGGCCTTCAAGAAACCTGAGGAGGTGGTTGGCAACCACATCGCCAAGTATCAGTCGCTGCGCCTCAGTAAGATGCTGATGGCCTATGATTTTGAGCGTCGGCTGAACCCGTTTGCCGAACTGGGCGGGTTCATCTTTACCTTCATGGGGGATGGCAAGCCGGGGACGGGGAAGACCACGCTGATCCAGATGATGGCGGGATTGCTGAATGATTACTGCAAGGTGGCGGGGTATCCGTTCCGCTATCAGAACTTCTCCATCGACCAGATTGACAGCTATCAGGGCAAGTCGGGGCAGAACGCGAAGGCGTTTATTGATGCGGTTCTTGATCCGACTGTGATCGGGTTTGGCACCATCGACGACATCGACCAGGTGGCGGGCAAGCGGGGGGACCGGCAGTCCTCGGCGGGTCAACAAGAGGTGACGGCGGTCTTCATGCAGGCCTTTGCGGGGGCGGGGACGGTGGTGCGGGGGAACTGCACCTTCGGGATGTTCAGTAACTACCCGGAGAACGTGGACGACGCCCTGCGGCAACGGGCCGGGGCGCGGTTTCTGGTGGACGGGCCGCAAAGCCGGGAGGATTACATCGACATCCTCTCGCTGCTGCTGGGCAAGAACCACGCGATCCCGGTGGGCGAGCATGAGTTGTTCGCGGCGCAGGAGATCAGGAAGGCCGTCGCCGCCAGCTTCGAGGGGCATTCGAAGCCGCATGAGGCGGGGCTCTTGAAGGTCTGGGACCGGGTGTCGGGCGAGATTGACAAGCTGGATACCCTCGCCAAGATGGGGGCCTACCTCAAGGCGATCCAGCAGGCGGATGAGCGGTTCACCGGCCGCGCGATCAAGAACATCACCGATGCGGTGAAGGTCCGGGCGATGGACTTTGAACTGCCCGATGAGTGGATGGAGGAGCCGGACCTGTTCCTCTTCAAGCCCTATGACGAGAAGCTGGCGATGATCCGGGGGCTGATGACGCCGATCTCGGTGGAGATGGTGATCCAGGAGATCAACCGCTATGCGGATTCCGAATTCCGCTATGCCGACAAGTCGGATGAGGTGGCGATTGAGGGGATGGTGCGGGATTTTGGCCGGACGGAAGAGGCGAAGCGGCGGTATGTGGAGGGGAAGGGGTGAATTATGAATACGTTTGGGCCAGCATTTATGGCCTTCGTCGTCGGCGGGATCGTCGCAATCGCAGTGCTGCTTTTGCAGCAGGCTTTCTCAGAAAAAAATCGATCAAGGATCCGCAGTGTTTTTCAACGCCTGAACCTAGTCGCTCTGGCGTGGGGAGGTGTTGGAGTAGCTTTTTCTTGCATGGTGACGATTGCTGCGGCTGGTTTAAGCTCAAACGATCGACTGCTGCCAGCCATACTGATGCATCCAATGGACTTTCTATTCTGGCCCGCCATCTTGGGGTTCCTAGGTGGATTATCAGTTTGGATAATCAGACGACACTAGCCAATCAAGGTGGCGATCCCTCTATTGGTCTTGGCTCCCCAGCCCCCCACCCCCAGCCCCTCCCCACGAGGAGGAGGGGAGGCGCTTTGTTGGTTGGGGTGGGTGCTGGTTGGGGGCGATGTGGCACCCCCTCCCCCTCGTGGGGAGGGTTGGGGTGGGGGGCCTCGGGCATGGGGTGTGACGGATGACCGGCATTCACCCGATCACCCGCGCCAATGCCCGCAAGCTGCGCCATGCGATGACCCTGCAAGAGCGAAAGCTTTGGACGAAGCTGCGGGATTTGAACCGGATGCTGGGGCTGCATTTCCGGCGGCAGGCTCCGATTGGGCCGTTCATTGCGGATTTTGCCGATCTGGGGCGGAAGGTGGTGATCGAGATTGATGGGGGCGGGCATGGTGGGCCTCGGGACGTTGTCAGGGATGAGTGGTTAAGCGCGCAGGGGTTTCAGGTGTTGCGGTTCTGGAATCCGGAGGTGTCGGGGAATATCGAGGGTGTGATGCAGGTGATCTTCGACGCGGTGGGTGGCGAGTCTTTGGACGACGCCCCCCCACCCCATCCCTCCCCCACGAGGGGGGAGGGAGGCTCTGAGCTTTCAGCGTTGTTCGATGTGCATGGGGCAAGAACCTCCCCTCCCCCTCGTGGGGAGGGGCTGGGGGCGGGGGCACGCCGCCAGAAGGGAAAGCACCATGAAACGCCCCACCCAGCGCAGCCAGATGTTCGGTAACCTGATCGACGTCTCCTCCCCGTCGCCCTGACCCCGCCCTGACCCCAGCCTACGCCGAGGAGGGGGTGCTTCTTCGGTTGGCGTTGGCGATGGTTATGGGCGGCTGGGTGCTCCCTCCCCCTTCGTGGGGAGGGTTGGGGGTGGGGGGCATGACGGATGCCCGGTATCCACCTGATCACCAGGGCCGGGGCGCGGTGGCTGCGCCTTGGCCGCGTGACCCCGATCAATCAGTTTTTGGCAAAACCGGAGCGGTTCAGACCCGTGCCCGGCTGACCGGAGCGGTCGGTGAGGCGTGATCAGGCAACGGACGCTTCTGCACAGGCGCTGCGCAGGCCATCCGGCACCGTCAGCAATGCGGCAAGCCCGCAGTTGCCCTTGGTCAGATCCGCCAGCGTGACCATGTCCAACTCGTGATAGAACGCCTCAAGCGCGCGCGCGACATAGCTGCGCAAACGGCAGCTTGCGGACAGCGGGCAGGTGTTGGTGTCGGGTACAAAGCATTCGGCAAAGGGCACGCCTGCTTCAAACACACGGAAAACCTCTCCCATAGAGATCCGGGCAGGTGGACGGGCCAGGCGCAGACCGCCGTTGCGTCCGCGCAGGGTTTCCACGAAGCCATGCGCCTGTAGCTCGTTTACCACTTGCAGCAGATGGTTGAGCGAGGCGTTGCAGGTCTGGGCGATTTCGGCACTGCGCAGCGTGGTACCTTCGTTGACCGCGCAGGCCATCAGGATGCGCGCAGCAAGGTTGGTCTTGGTGGTCAGGCGCATGAAGTCGCTTTCTAGGTGCAGGTTTGCTGTGTCTAGACGCGTGAAACCCGATCATCCTTGATCTGGATCACGTCACTAGGGCGCAGCCTAGCCTAAGTGACATTGAAAATGAAAGTTTGAGTGAGCCGGTGACCAAATCCCCTGCGCTGCCGTCCGACGTGTCTGCCCGGCTTGCGGCCGTGCTGTCCCCCGGTCACCGATACCAGCGTCGTGCTGCGGGACTGTCGGTGCTGGCGGGGTTGGTCTGGCCCGTTCAGGCGGCTGTGGTGGCTTGGGCCCTTGGGGATGTGCTGACCGGGGCATCGCCCTCACCGCTCTGGGCAGCGCTTGGATTTGCCGGGCTTGGTCTTTTGCGTTTGGCCGTCACCTTTGGAGCCGAAGCCCAGTCGCAGGCTGCAGCCGAAGCGATCCTTGCACGGGCGCGCGCCGGAATCGTTGCCACCGAGGCGCGTCGGGCGGGCGACAGCAGCTTTGGCGGGGCGGGAAGTGTGGCCGCGCTGGCCGGGGAAAAGCTGGACCTTCTGGCCCCTTATGTCTTGCGCTATGCCCCGGCGCGGGCGCGGGTAATGGTGCTGCCCCTCGTCATTCTGGGACTGGCGTTCTGGCACTCCTGGGCGGTCGGCGTTGTCTTGCTGATTTCGGGTCCGTTGATTCCGGTGTTCATGGCGTTGATCGGAATGGCCGCAAAGGAAGCCAGCGCCCGCCAGATGGCCGAGATCGGCACGCTGAACGATTTTTTGGTCGAAAGGCTGTCGGCGCTGGTCGACATCCGCTTGCTTGGGGCGGCGGACCAGATCTTGCAGGGCTTTGAACGTCAGGCGGGTGATCTGCGGCGTCGCACGATGGCAGTACTGGGGGTCGCCTTCCTGTCCTCGACCGTGCTGGAGTTGTTCGCGGCGATCGGCGTGGCGATGGTGGCGGTATATGTCGGGTTTTCGCTGCTGGGTGCTTTGGATTTTGGTGCTTGGGGGGCAGACCTGACCCCTCGGGCCGGGATCTTCCTTTTGTTGCTGGCACCGGAATTTTACCAACCCCTGCGCGATTTGTCGGCCGCCTGGCACGACAAGGCGGCGGCCACGGCGGTCATCGACGAAATGGCCGCCTATTCCCTGGATGCCGGGGCACAGCTGCCTGGAACTGGCGGGCCGGCCGCGCGCCTGTCCGGTCCGGCGGGCGTGCGCCTGAGCGGCTGCGTAACGCCTGAGGGAAAGGCGCTGCCCGACATCACCATCGCCCCGGGCGAGCGTATCGCCCTCGTCGGGGCCAGCGGCACCGGCAAGACCAGCGCGCTGCGGCTGATGGCCGGGCTGGACCTGCCGCAGGCGGGCAGCGTCATCGTCGCGGGGCAGAGGCTGACGGCCGAAAATGCCGATGCGTGGCGGGCACGGTTGGGCTGGATGCCGCAAGCCCCGCATTTCCTGACGGGAAGCTTGCGGCAGAACCTGACCCTTGGCCGAAGCGGAGACGTGGCGGGCGCGCTGGATCTTGCGGCTGTCGGGGCGGTGGTTCAGGCGCTGCCACAGGGTCTTGCCACCCGTTTGGGGGAAACCGGAGCCGGGCTGTCGGGCGGTGAGGCGCGGCGGATCACGCTGGCGCGGGCGGTTTTTGCCGGCCCGGATCTGGTGTTGGCAGATGAGCCGACGGCCGACCTTGATGCCGAAACCGCAGACAAGGTCACCAAGGGGCTGTTGGCCCTGGCCGCGCTGGGGATCACACTGGTTGTGGCCACCCATGACATGGCTTTGGCCGCGCGCATGGACCGGGTCATTGATCTGGGGGGCACCCGATGACGGCACTTTGGGCGATCTTCCGGGTGATCCTGCGCGACCAACGCAGGGCCATGGTGCGGGGGGCCGCGCTGTCTGTGGTCGTGCTGGTGATGGGCGTGGCGCTGTTGGGCCTGTCGGGATGGTTCATCACTGCGGCGGCGGCGGCAGGTCTGGCCGGGGCAGGGGCCGTGTTCGACGTGTTTCGCCCTTCGGCGATGGTGCGGTTTCTGGCGCTGGGTCGGGCGGCGGCCCGGTATGGCGAGCGGATGTTGACCCATGACGCCACCCTGCGCGCGCTTGAAGGGCTGCGCTTGCGCGTCTTGGCGGCGCGACTGTCTGCCCCCTATGCAACGATGATCCGGGTGCGCGGGGCGCAGGCGCTGAACCGGCTGACGGCAGATATCGATGCGCTGGACGGGGTGCCGTTGCGGCTGGTCTTGCCGGTGCTGGCGGGGATCTTGACACTCGGGCTGGCCCTTGTGGCGCTTTGGCTGCTGGTGGCCCCCGTGGTTGCCCTGTGGGTGGTCGGTGGATATGTGCTGGGCGCTGCGCTGACCTTCGGCTGGATGGCAAGGGTATCCTTGCCTCTGTCGCGCCGGGCCGAGGTTGCGGCGCAGGCGTTCCGCACAAGATTGATCGACCTGATCCGCGCCCGCCGGGATCTTGCGGTCTATGGCAGGTTGGTGGCGCAAAGAGACCTGGTTCAAGACGCCGAGGCCCGGCGCAAGGAACTCCGCCAGCACTTGGATCGCGCCGAGCGGCGAGCTGGGGCGGCACTTGGCGGCGTGACAACCGTGGTCGCGGCGGGTGCTCTGGGGATCGGGTTGATGCTGGTGCAGGCCGATCAGGCCGAGCCCGCCTTTGTTGCGCTTGGGTTCTTTGCGGCGCTTGCCCTTGCCGAGACGCTGTCGCCGATGCGACGCGCCGTGTCGGACCTCGGCCGCATGGCCGATGCCGCCCGAAGGGTAAGGGGTGATCTGGCTGATCGAACGCAGGCGCAGGCAATGCTCTTGCCCGGTGCGCATCAAGCCGGGACCGGCCTGCAGGTCACGAACCTGACGCTGCACCGTCCGGGTACGACGGTTCCCACCGTGCAGGGTCTTTCCTTTGCGCTGCGCCCGGGTGAAACGGTGGCAATCACCGGCGCAAGCGGGGCCGGGAAGTCGACCCTTTTGTTGGCCATAGCGCGCCTGCAGCCGGTCGCCCAGGGCCAGATCACCTTGGGTGGACATGCGGTTGCAGACTGGCCCGAGGCTGATTTGCGTGACCAAGTGACGCTTTTGCCGCAACGTAGCGCGCTGATCAGCGGCACCGTGTCTGATGCGCTGCTGCTTTCAGGGTCAGCAACGGATGCGCGGCTTTGGCAGGCCTTGGAGGCGGTGCACCTGGCCGCAGTCATTCGCGACCGTGGTGGCCTGTCTGCCTTGATCGGCCCGCGGGGTGAGGGGTTTTCAGGTGGCGAAGCCAGGCGTCTGGCGCTGGCCCGCGCGCTGCTGCGCAATCCGGCCGTCCTGTTGCTGGACGAACCGACCGAAGGTCTTGATCTGGCAACGGCCCAAGCGGTCCTGCACGGCGTGCGGGCGTTCCTGCCGGATGCGGCCATCCTGGTTGCGGCGCATCGGCAGGTCGAAACAGATTTCGCGGACCGCGTTCTGGACCTGACATAAGTCGCATAATAAATACCAGTTTTGATCTGAATCAAGGCTCGACCATGCCAGTCACGTCATAGGGTGACGCATGGGAAATCATGTCGCGCAGGATCCACCCCGCGATAAATGGAGCCAAGGATATGGAATTCGGGATCGTCGAGCTGTCACGGCTGCAGTTTGCCATGACAGCCATGTATCACTTCCTCTTCGTGCCGCTGACGCTGGGTCTGTCGATCCTCGTCGCGATCATGGAGACGGTCTACGTCATGACCAACCGCCCGATCTGGCGGCAGATGACGAAATTCTGGGGCACGCTGTTCGGGATCAACTTTGTCCTTGGCGTCGCCACCGGCATCACGATGGAGTTCCAGTTCGGCATGAACTGGAGCTATTATAGCCACTATGTCGGCGACATCTTCGGCGCGCCCCTGGCGATCGAAGGGCTGATGGCCTTCTTTCTTGAGGCGACCTTTGTGGGTCTGTTCTTCTTTGGCTGGGACAAGCTGAGCAAGGTGCAGCACCTGACGGTGGCCTGGCTGGTGGCCATCGGGTCGAACTTTTCGGCGCTTTGGATCTTGATTGCCAATGGCTGGATGCAAAACCCCGTGGGTGCCGAGTTCAACCCGCAGACCATGCGAATGGAAATGACCGATTTCTACGCCGTTCTCTTCAACGAGGTGGCGCAGGCGAAGTTCGTCCACACCGTTTCGGCGGGCTATGTGACCGCCGCCGTCTTCGTCATCGGCGTCTCGGCCTGGTATCTTCTGAAGGGCCGCCATATCGAACTGGCGCGGCGATCGATCACGGTGGGGGCGGCCTTTGGCCTTGCCTCGGCCTTCTCGGTCGTCCTTTTGGGCGACGAGTCGGGCTATTCGGCCACCCACAGCCAGAAGATGAAGCTGGCCGCCATTGAGGCGATGTGGGAGACGCATCCCGCCCCTGCCTCGTTCAACCTGATCGGTTTCCCGGATCAAGAGGCGCGCGAGACGCATTACGCCATCGAGATTCCTTGGGTCATGGGCCTGGTCGGAACGCGGTCCTTGACCACGGAAATTCCGGGTATCAACGATTTGGTGGCGCAGGCGGAAGACCGCATCCGGTCGGGCATCATCGCCTATGACGCCCTGATGCACATCCGCGAGATGCGCGATGCGGCAGACCCGGCGATCACCGCCACGTTCGAGGAACATTCGGCTGATCTGGGCTTTGCGTTCCTTTTGAAGAAATACGTCGAAGACCCGCGTCAGGCGACCGAAGAGCAGATTGTCGCGGCATCGAACGACACGGTGCCAACCGTTTGGCCGCTGTTCTGGGCCTTCCGCATCATGGTGGCCTTGGGCTTTGGGTTCATCGGCACGATGGCCTATTTCTTCTACCGCGCGTCCTTCAAGGGGATGAACTACCCCCGCCCGGCCCTGTGGCTGGCGGTGGTGATGATCCCGGCCCCGTGGATTGCCGCCGAGATGGGTTGGTTCGTGGCCGAATTCGGCCGTCAGCCCTGGACGGTGGATGGTGTGCTGCCCACGGCCATGTCGGTCAGCGCCCTGTCGATCACCGAAGTCGCGCTGACGCTGGCGGGGTTCGTGCTGTTCTACACCGTCCTCTTCATCATCGAGATGGGGCTGATGCTGAAATACATCCGCAAAGGCCCGTTCCAGGATGTCGAGGAAACCGACGCTTGGGTTGTTCGTCACAATGACCGGCTGGCAGGGCGGCGCAATGCCGATGCCATCGCCATGCCGGCGGAGTAAATATCATGATCTTGCATGAACTTCTAAGCTATGAACTGCTGCGCGTGATCTGGTGGGGCCTTCTGGGCGTGCTCTTGATCGGCTTTGCCCTGACCGACGGGTTCGACATGGGGGTGGGTGCGCTGATCCCCTTTGTCGGCAAGACCGATGTCGAGCGCCGGGTGGCGATCAACACGGTCGGCCCGGTCTGGGAGGGCAACCAGGTCTGGTTCATCCTGGGTGGCGGCGCGATCTTTGCTGCCTGGCCGCCGCTTTACGCGGTCAGCTTCTCGGGCTTTTACCTTGCGATGTTCGTGGTCCTTGCGGCCTTCATCGTGCGGCCCGTGGCGTTCAAGTACCGGTCCAAGCGGGATGATCCGCGGTGGCGCAACGCCTGGGACTGGGCGCTGTTTGCCAGTGGCGCAATCCCTGCGCTTTTGTTCGGGGTGGCCGTCGGCAACGTGATCCAGGGCGTGCCCTTCCACTTCACCGACGATCTGCACACCATCTATGAAGGGGCGTGGTACATGAAGTTTGTCGGCCTCTTGGACCCGTTCTCTATCCTTGCTGGGGTGGTGTCGCTGGCCATGCTGGTGATGCACGGTGGTGCCTGGCTGACCCTGAAGGCGGAAGGCGTGGTGCAACACCGCGCCCGTGCAATCGGGTCGGTTGCGGCGTTGGTGGCGGTGGGTGCCTATGCCGCAGCGGGGATCTGGATGGCCTTTGGCATCGAGGGCTACCGCATTGTTGGCGACTATGTCACCGGCGGCCCGTCCAACCCGCTGCACTTCGAGGTCGAAAAGACAGCCACCTGGTTCACCGCATACACGGATCGTCCGTGGATCGTGGTGGCCCCGGTGATGGGAATCCTTGGCGGGTTGCTGACGTTTCTTGGCATGCGGGCCGGGCGCGAAGTCTCGACCCTTCTGTTCTCAAAGATGGCGATCCTTGGCGTGATCTCTTCGGTCGGGCTGACGATGTTCCCGTTCATCATGCCGTCGTCCTCTGACCCACGTTCGTCGCTGACGGTCTGGAACAGTTCCTCGTCACACTTGACCCTGTTCATCATGCTGGTGGTCACGGCGATCTTCATGCCGCTGATCCTGATGTACACGGCTTGGGTCTACAAGATCCTGTGGGGCAAGGTGACCGAGGCCGACGTGACCGACAACTCGCACTCTGTCTACTGAACGCTGTTGAAAAACAAAAAGTTGCACCGGAACAGCATATCCCCCGGAGTGCGGGTTCCGCGTGCAGCCCACCCTGAAAGGACTGACATCATGAAACGCCTGGCAACCCTTTGCTGTGCCGCCACCGTTGCGATCACCCCGGCCCTGGCGTCCACCTTGCCGGATGCGGCCAAGACTGCCGTCCTGCGCGCGCTTGAGGACGAGTATCACGCCGAGGCCGTCTATGCCGCGACCCTGACGGCGTTCGGCGATGTGCGCCCGTTCTCGAACATCATCAAGGCCGAGCGCAAGCACCAGGCGGCCTTGCTGGGCCTGCTGGAAACCTACGGGATCGCGGCACCCGCGAACGGCTATCTGACTGGCGAAAAGCCGTTGGACACGCTTCCTGCAACCTTGCAGGAGATGTGCGAGATCGGCGTCGCCGCAGAGATCGAAAATGCCCGTCTCTATGACGAAGACCTGCTGCCCGCAGTTGCAGATCACCCAGACATCATAGCCGTTTTCACCAACCTGCGCGACGCCTCGGTCAACAATCACCTGCCCGCGTTCCAGCGCTGTGCGGCGCGCGGCGGCATGGGCAAGGGTCAGGTCGCTGGCTGACCAGTGTTTCCTGACCAAGACATCAACCTGAAAGGACTGACATCATGTGGTATTTCTCCTGGCTTCTGGGCCTTCCGCTGGCCGCCATCTTTGCCGTGATGAACGCAATGTGGCTGGAGCTGAAGGAAGACGAAAAGATGCTTGACCGCGACGGTTCCACATCGTCGCGCAAGCCCCGGGGCTAATCGCCCCATAGTTTCGGTTCGGTAAGGCGGCAGCGTTCCGCAGCCTTGCCGAAGCCCCTGAATTCCATGAACGGATGACGCCGATGACCACAGCCAATCCTGCCGCAATGTCGCGGATTGCCCATTACCCCGTGACGTTTTTTGCCGTCGGTATGGGCATGATGGGCATGACGCTGGCCCTTCGGTCCGCCGAACGCGCCTTTGCGCTGTCCAATCTGGCGTCGACCGGGGCCTTGATCCTGTCTGTCGCCATGCTTCTGGCCGTGGCCGTCGGCTATGCCGCCAAAGCGCTGACCCACTTTGCCGAAGTTCGGGCCGAATGGCACCATCCGGTTCGGATCGCCTTCTTTCCGGCCATCTCCATCTCGCTTTTGCTGCTGGCGGCGGCCTTGTTTGACCCGTTGCCGCAGGTGGCGCATGTGGTCTGGCTGGTCGGCACCGTCCTGCAAGGCGTGCTGGCCCTGTCGGTGATCGGGGCCTGGATCGGTCATCGCCCGTTTCAGCACGGGCAGTTGACGCCCGCTTGGTTTATCCCGGCAGTGGGCAACGTGATCGTGCCGCTTGCCGGGGCGCGACTGGGATATGCCGAGATTTCCTGGTTGTTCTTTTCCGGCGGGCTGATCTTCTGGTTGGTGCTGCTGACGCTGGTCATGAACCGGCTGATGTTTCACGATCCCCTGCCCGGAAGGATGGTGCCGACCCTGATGATCCTGATCGCGCCGCCAGCCGTCGCGTTCACCGCCTGGCTGCGGCTGACCGGCGAGGTCGGGCATTTCGGGCATTTCCTGCTGTCGGTTGCCTATGTGTTTGCGCTTTTGGTGACCACTCAGGCGGGCAAGTTCCGCAGCATGCCCTTTGCCCTGTCCTGGTGGGCGCTGTCCTTCCCGCTTGCGGCGCTGACCATTGCCAGCTTTGGCTATGCCGAGGCAGCGGGCTCTGCCGCACATCGCATCATCGGGGCTGGCCTTCTGGCCCTGCTGTTGGCCGTCGTTGCGGGGCTTATCCTGCGCACGGCACTTGCCATTCGGGCCGGCACGATCTGCGTGCCCGAATAGTCCATCCCCCTGACCCAACCGGAGTCCAACATGCGTAAGCTTGCACTGTCTGTTCTTGCCCTTGGCCTTGCCTTTGGCCCCGCAGCCCATGCCGAAAGTCCGAACAAGCTTGTCACCATCCTGACCGCGCCCGAGGCACAGACCCAGCTGATGGCGATGGTTCTGACCATGAATGCCATGGCGGCAGGGGCGAGTGCCGAGATGCTGCTGTGCGGCCCTGCCGGCGACATTGCTCTGAAAGAGGCCCCCGCATCGGCCACCACCGGTCAGCCACCCAAGGACGCCAGCCCTCAGGGGCTGATGAAGATGATGATGGAAAAGAACGGCCTGAAGGTTCAGGTCTGCGCCATCTATCTGCCGGGAAAGGGCGCGGATGCGTCCATCCTTCTGGACGGGATCACCGCCGCTGCGCCGGATGCGATGGGGGCCGCAATCGTTGCTCCGGGCACGAGCGTGATGAGCTTCTGATCTGCCAGTGCTGCGCCCCAGGCGACCCAAAAGGGTGCCTGGGGCTCAGCACGCGGATCATCGGGTCGCGCAACGATCTCACAAAACCCCCTCATTCTCGAAGGGTCTTGATGCAGATCAAGCTGCGACCGCGAAACATGTGCCAGAGATGCCAGAAATAATGGAGGAGAAGAGTCACATGACCAAGATCGGTCTTTCAGCGTCTCGCCGCGCATTTCTTGGCCTTGGTGCAGCGGGTCTGGCGGTCGCCACGCTTGGTCTGCCGGCAAAGGCTGCGCGCATCGCCACCAAAGCGCGGATCGTCATCATCGGGGCGGGGGCCGCAGGCACGGCGCTTGTCAACCATCTGGTCGCGCGGCTGGAAGGGGCGCAGATCACCATCGTCGATGCGCGGGCCGAGCATCTGTATCAACCGGGTCTGTCGCTGGTGGCCGCCGGGCTGAAGCCTGCGTCCTACACGCTGTCGCAAACCACGGATTGGCTGCCAGAAGGCATCACTCTGGTTGCAGAACACGCTGCCGCCATTGACCCGATCGCCAAGACGGTCGCGACCACAGGCGGGCAAAGCCTGTCCTACGATTTCCTTGTCGTCGCCCCTGGCCTTGTGCTTGACCATGATGCGATCGAGGGGTTCTCGCTGGATATGGTCGGTCAGAATGGTATCGGCGCGCTTTATGCCGGACCGCAATACGCCGCAAAAACCTGGGAGGCCGCGTCAAGGTTCACCGAAGAGGGCGGCATCGGCCTGTTCACCCGACCGGCAACCGAAATGAAATGCGCGGGCGCTCCGATCAAGCACACCTTTCTGATCGAGGATATTGCCAGCCGGGGAACTGCCGCGGGCAAGTATGAAATCCACTATGCTGCCCCGCAACAAGCCCTGTTTTCGGTGCCCATCGTCCATGAAAAGCTGCGGATGCTGTTTGAGACGCGGGGGATTGCCCCGCATTATGGCCGCACTCTGAAATCGGTTGATGCGGGTGCCAAGCGCGCGACCTTTGTCGAAACCAAGGTGGACCCCGCGACCAAGGTTGAAACCAAGGTCGATGTCGAGATGCCCTATGACTATCTCCATGTCATCCCGCCGCAGCGCGCGCCCGAAGTGATCCGTCAGTCGGGCCTGTCCTGGGCCGACAAATGGACCGATCAGGGCTGGGTCGAAGTGGACATGAAAACCCTGCGTCACCTGCGCTATCCCGAAATTTTTGCTTTGGGTGACGTGGCGGGCGTGCCAAAGGGCAAGACCGCGGCCAGCGTCAAGTGGATGGTGCCGGTGGTTCTGGATCATCTGGTCGCGGCGATAGAAGGCCGCGAGGGGACTGCGGTCTATAACGGCTACACCTCTTGCCCGATGATCACCCGGGTCGGCCGCGCCATGCTGGTCGAATTCGACTACAACAACAACCTCGTCCCGTCCTTTCCCGGCATCATCGCGCCCTTGGAAGAGTTGTGGATCAGTTGGCTGATGAAGGAGGTGGCGCTGAAGGCCACCTACAACGCAATGCTGCGCGGCAAGGCATAGGGAGAGCGCCATGCAAGAGCTGACATTCGAAACCATGATCGCTGTGTTCGAGGAAATCTTCGGCCGAGGCCTGTTCTGGGCCATGGTTGCCGCCGCCGCCATCGTGACGCTGGCATACCTTTATGTGCTGATCCGGGATCGCGCCGTGTCGTGGCGCAAGTTCCTGCTGGCGCAGCTGTCGATGCCCTTTGGCGCCGTCGCGGCGGTGGTGTTCGTGCAGGCGATGACCAACTCGCACTTGCGTGACATCGGTGGACCGATCGACGTGATCGTACTGCTGGCGGTGGCGGTGGCAGGCGCGATCGGTGCGGCAATCCTTGTCTACACGGTGCAGGCGCTGTTTTTCCGCAAGGCGGGTACCTGACGCCTGCAGAGCCGTTTTCGCGCTGACTCCAAGAACGGGGGCCGCCCTGGCAAACCTTGGCAGGCCTGTCGATACCTGGACGCCGCAGTACTTTATGCGGCTTTGCATGTGGGTGCCGCATCCCCGCCAACTGGTGCCGACAAAGACGTAAGGCAAGCCGCACTTTAGCCGCGCTTGGCCCTGCTGGTCCACGAAGGTTCAAGCCCATGACCGGATGTCACAGAGCGGCTGAACCCGGCCGGCAGGATCAGGCCCCGGTCCGGTCGAGGACTGAAGCGATTTCATCAAGGGCCGACTTCAGCCGGGGGGCCACAAAGTCCATGAAGGCGCGTTGCTTCAGCGGCTGCATCGGCTGTGCCTTGTGGACCAGATGCACCGGCAGCGGTTCGGGGCCGTGGGCGCGCAAGACGGGCAGAAGACGCGCTGCAGCAACCGGCTCTGCCGCCTGATAGGACATTACCCGCGCGATGCCCAGCCCGGCCGTGGCACCGGCGATCACAGCATCGGCTGTGTTCACCGAAAAGCGCGGGCGAATGTGGATCGGTCGCGGTGGCGTGCCGAAATCCCAGATCCGGTAGGTCTGCAGCCCTTCGAAGGCGATGCAGTCGTGCTGTTCCAGATCCGCGGGCGCTTGCGGGATGCCGCGCCGTTCCAGATAGGCCTGGCTGGCACAGGTGATCCAGTTGACCTGCCCTATTCGCCTGGCAATCAGGCTGCTGTCGGGCAACCGTCCGATCCGCAGCGCAAGATCGATGTGGTTTTCGGCCAGATCGATCACGCTGTCCGACAGGATCAGCCGCACCGTGACATCGCGGCAAAGGTCCAGGAATTCGTGAACCAGCGGTGCCAGATGCAGCTTGCCGAACATGATCGGCGCGGTCACCAATAGCTCTCCACGCGGGGCGAGGTATTCGCCCGAGGCGGCGCGCTCGGCCTCGCCCAACTGGTCGATCACCTGCCGGACGGCTGCAACATAGCCGATGCCGGCTTCGGTCAGGATCAGCTTGCGGGTGGTGCGCACCACCAGTTGCGTGCCCAGATGCGCCTCAAGATCCGACACGCGCCGGCTGACGGTCGGCAATGGAACCCCCATGCTGCGCGACGCCGCAGACAGGCTGCCGCCGTCAACCGCGGCGACAAGGGTTCTGATGGCTTCGAAGCGGTCCATTATTCTTCCATAATGTGGAAGGATGCCTTGTCAAGGCGCCAGATACCCACACGAAACGGAACTGCCTATCTGATGGACAACGCCCGATCAACGGACATCAACAGTCGGGATTTTCCAAATGTCCCGTATCCCTACCCCCGCCACCATCGCCGATGCCCCCGAGGTCGCGCGACCGCTGCTTGACGCGGTCAAGGCACAGCTTGGCTCTGTGCCCAACATGTTCCGTCTGATCGCCAACAGCCCCAAAACGCTGGAGGGCTACCTTGGCCTAGTGGCGGCGCTTGGCAAGGGGGTCCTTCCGGCCGCAACCCGCGAACGGATCGCGTTGGCCGTGGCAGAGGCGAACGGCTGCAGCTACTGCCTGTCGGCGCACAGCTATCTGGGCCGCAACCTTGCCAAGCTGGATGACGCGGAAATTGCCGCGAACCGGTCGGGGGCCTCGACCGATGCCAAGGCCGATGTCGCGGTTCGCTTTGCCGCCAAACTGGTGGCAAAGCGCGGACATGTCAGTGACACCGACCTCTCGGGTCTGTCTGCCGCGGGCTATACCGATGCCCAAGCCCTGGACATCGTTCTGCACGTCGCGCTGAACACCTTCACCAACTACGTCAACGAGGCCTTCAAGACCGACATCGACTTTCCGGTCGTCGAAGTTCGCCCCGCCGCCTGATCCCGCAACACCAAGGGCAGCCCCCGCGCGCCCGATCCCTACAGGAGCACCTAGCATGTCTACCACCTACGCCTTCGCCACCATCAAAGGCCGACAGGTCTTTTACCGCGAAGCCGGCGACAAGTCGGCCCCGACCATTGTTCTGCTGCACGGCTTTCCGGCCAGCAGCCACATGTTCCGCGACCTGATCCCGCTGCTGGCGGACCGGTTTCACGTTATCGCCCCCGACTATATCGGGTTCGGCCAGTCGGACGCGCCCTCTGCCGCCGAATTCGACTATAGCTTTGACACCCTGACCGCACATGTCGAAGGGCTGATCGCCCAGTTGGGCCTGAAAGACTACATCCTCTACTTGCATGATTTCGGCGGCCCGGTCGGCTTTCGTATGTTCGCGAACAATCCCGGGGCGGTGGGTGGCTTTGTCATCCAGAACACCAACGCCTATATGGCCGGTGTGGGCGAGATGCCGGCACAGATCTTCTTGCCGCTGTGGGAAAAACGCGATGTCACCGCCGAGGCCGGCGCGCGTGCCTTTCTTGCTGCCGACACGACCAAGTTCCAGTATCAGGTCGGCGCGCGGAACGTGGCGGCGTTCAGCCCCGACAACTGGATGGTCGATCAGCCGCTTTTGGACCGCCCGGGGCATGACCTGGCCCATCTTGACCTCTTGGAGGATTACAAGACCAACGTGGCCGCCTATGACCGCTGGCACGCGCTGTTCCGCCAGCATCAGCCAAAGACGCTGATAACCTGGGGCAAGCACGATCCGTTCTTCGTGCCCGCCGGGGCCGAGGCGTTTCTGGCCGACCTGCCGCAGGCAAAACTGGTGTGGCTGGAGGCGGGCCACTTCGTGCTGGATGAGAACGCGGCGCAGGTGGCTAGCGAAATCAAGAGCATGTTCGCCATTTGACCACCCGCCCCACGGGTCCGGCGCGCCGTTTGCCCGCGCGCCGGACCCCGCGCCCGAACCGAAAGGACCACCCGATGACCCCATCTTCCGACATCGCCTTCACGCCCGCGGTCAAGGCCGTGCAGACCCGGCGCGGATCGCGCGCCCAATACCGCCCGATGGAAGATCGCGGCGGCTTTCGCACCAAGATCGACGATGGGCTGCGGGAGTTTCTAGATCAGGCCGACAGCGCCTATCTGGTCACGGCCAGCGCCGACGGGCAGCCTTATGCGCAGCACCGGGGCGGGCCGGCCGGGTTTCTGCGCGTGCTGGACGACCGGACCATCGGCTTTGCCGACTTCGCGGGCAATAGGCAGTATGTTTCGACCGGCAATCTGTCGGAAAACCCGAAGGCATTCCTGTTCCTGATGGACTACGCCAACCGCCGGCGCGTCAAGATCTGGGGAACGGCCCGGGTCGTCGAAGGTGACGCAGCCCTGATCGCGCGCCTGATGCCCGACGGCTACCAGGCGCGGGCTGAAAGTGCAGTCCTGTTCGAGATCGTCGCTTGGGACCTGAACTGCCCGCAACACATCCCGCAGAAGTTCGCCGCGCGGGACGTGGCCGCAGCCCTTGATGCGCGCGAGGCCCGCATTGCCGACCTGGAGGCCGAGCTGGCCCGGGTCACAGGAACCCAGCCGTCACCCCCGCTTTAGCCCCCGCCTCAGAATGTGACGATCTGGCGACCGTTGCCCAGCAGATCGCGCAGGCTGGCGTGGCCATGGTCCTGGGTCAGGAGGGTCACACCGGCGGCCTTCAGATCGGCCTCGACACCATAGGCGCGGGCGCAATAGCCGCAGACGCCTTTCAGCGCCGGGGCTGCCTTCTGCCAGGCCCGGTGCAGATCGTGGGTGGGGTCCAGCACGGCTGCCAGCGTCGCGCTGCCGCCGCCATCGAACACCAATGTCACGTCATCGCCATGCGCCAGAAGTTCGGCGACAAAGCCGAAGGCGCGATAGGCGCGGCTTGCCGCCTCGGTGGTGATGTTGGAATAGATCACCACCGCGACACAATGCTTGACCCCTGCGGCGCTTGGGGTGGCGGTGTCCATCTGCGTCTGCGGCATGTCGGTTCTCCTTGGGGGTCAGGGATTTGTGGCGGCAAGAGCCACGGTCGCGGCGACCCCCCGTTGCACGGCGGGGCGGGCCTCCATCGCGGCGTACCAGCGGGCAAGATTGGGGCGAGCGTCAAGGCTGACTCCAGCAAAGTCGCGCCGCCAGAACCAGCCGAAATGGGCGATGTCGGCGATGGAATAGTCATCGCCCGCGAACCAAAGGTTGCGCCCCAGATGCGCGTCGATCACATCGGCCAGCCGGTCGGACTCGGTCTGATAGCGGGCGATGGCGGGCTCGACACGCTCGGGTGCCAGTTTTTGCCAAAAGCCGGATTGCCCGAAGGCAGGCCCGGTGCCCGACATCTGCACCATCAGCCATTCAAAAGCGCGGGCCCGGGCGCGGGCCTCGGTCGGCAAGAGCTGCCCGGTCTTTTCCGCCAGATGGATCAGGATCGCCCCGGACTCGGCCAGCACGAAATCGCCGTCGATCAGCAGCGGCACCTTGGCGTTGGGGTTCAGCGCAAGATAGTCCGGTGCCCGTTGCGCGCCGTTGCGGATGTTGACGGACCGCAAGGCATAGGGCAGCCCCAGCTCTTCAATTGCCACCGGCACCTTGACAGAGTTCGGGGTGGAAAAGGCGTAGACAGTCAGCATGGGTCGGTCCTTTCAGCGGAAGGGGACAAGGGGTGGGCGCTTGCCACTGACCGCCCAGAGCAGACCGCCGATGACGGTCACAAGGCCCACCACCTCTAGCGGCCCGGGCACAAGGCCAAGCACCGGCCAGGCCATCAGCGCGGCAAGCCCCGGCGCGAGGGCGGGAAAGATCGCGGCACGAGAGGCCCCCAGGATCTTGACCATCGCGGCATAACTCAAAAGCGTGCCCACGCCGGCGATCACCCCCTGCACCAGCGCCTCGGTCAGCAGAACGGCGCGGTCCAGCGCCAGCAGCCCCGCGCCGCCCGTCTGCCACAGATAGACGGGCACAAAGGTGACCAGCGCAGAAAAGGCGATCACCGCACTGGCCAGCAAAGGGTCAAGCCTGTGCTTGCGCAACAGGATGCCGAAGCCTGACCAGAAGGTTCCCGCAATCATAAACATCGCATCCCCCGCCAGCCCGTGAAGGCTGAATGATGCTGCATTGATGCCCGAGATCAGCACCAGCCCGACCAGCACTGCCCCAATTCCGGTCAAGCGGCGCAGGGTTAGCCGGTCTTTCAACACCACCGCGCCAAGCACCAGTCCCATGATGCTCATGGCGGCAAAGGGAAAGACGGCGGCATGGCTTGCAGGGGCCAGTTGCAAGGCGCCGAACATCAAAAGGCCAAAGGGCGTGCCGGCAAGAAAGCTGACGGCGAGCCAGATGCGCCAAGGGCCGGTCAGATCCTCTGGCCTGCGGTGCAAGCGGTGCAAAAGCACCGGCACAAGGATCAGACCTGCGATGCCAAAGCGCAGGGCGGTCAGGTCCATCGCACTTGCCCCGTGCCCGATGCCCCAGCGCGCGAACACGACATAAAGCGCGCCGATGCTGGCAGCGGCAAGACCCACCGCAAGACCGCGCAGCAGCCTGTGCAGGTCGTCGGTGCCGGGGCGAGAGGGGGTGTCTTCGACGGCGGTCATGATCTTGTATCCTGAAGCTGGCCCAACACGGGCGAAAGGGTTGTCCCCCGATCCGCAGACCGGGGCTGGCAGGTCAGGTCCAGAAAGCTTTCACGCGGGTCATCCGATGTGCCTTCTGTTGGCAAGATGCGGTGGCGATGACGCGACGATGACGGATGCCGGACGCAGCGAGAACCACTTTCTGTCTGGGTCACGGATCGACGGGCGCATGACCGGCCGCCCATGCGGTGCCAAGCAGCCCCGAAGCCTTCGGATCTGAAGGCGCGGCGTTCCGAGGGTGCGCCGACCGGGGTCAAGGGTGGGCTGGATGGTCCGTGCAACCATCCGCACCGCCACCCTGAATGCGCACCGCCTGCAGCGGGGACAGCGGCAGACCGTCGCGCAAACGCAGGGCAGGTCAGGGTTGGCGCTGCAGGTGCGGCCAAGCGAGACGGTAGCCGGCCGCCCCTCGGGGCAGGGTGTCCGGCCTGCAAGGCGGGGACAAAGGCCCGAGCATCGGCCAGGGTGCGGGCCAGCGGGGCCATCACGATCCGGTTGCATGCCATGATCGCGCCGAACCGGATGGGTTGGGACAGGGGGGAAGTGTCGCAGGTCAACGCAGCGATCCTTTGTCGGGGGCCGGGGCCCGACTGGCCCCGGTCGAGTGTTTGATGTCGATCAGGCTGCGATGGCGGCGCTCAGCGCCGGGGCGGCGGGGAAATCGACCGGCACTTTCGTCGCGCCGTGCAAAAGGTTGGTCACCGTCTTGTCGCCGATGGTCACGATCACATCGACAAGGTTTTCGGTGGTCCAGCCGGCAGCGAAGAAGGCCTCGACCAGCGCCGGATCGCCGTGGCCTCGGTTCTCGGTGATGTCCTTTGTCACCTTGGCCAGCGCATCCAGCCTGGGGTCAAAGGCAGCGCGGCCGTGGCGGATTTCCATGATCTGGGCGGGCGTGAAGCCGACCATGCCGCCGATCACGCTATGCGCAGCCAGGCAGTATTCGCAGGAGTTCACCTGGCTTACCACCAGGTTCACGACCTCGCGCGCCTTGCCGGTGATCGAGGATTTGGCCGATTGCAGCGCCAGATAGGTGCCAAGCGCGGTTTCGCTGTGGGCAAGCGTGGCGTAAAGGTTCGGTACCATGCCAAGCTGGCCTTTCAGCGCGTCAAACATCGCCTGATTGGCCGGGCTGACGGCGTCGCGGGTGGGAACGGTGATAGTCATGTCTGTCTCCTTGGGTTGGGTTCGGTTGCAATGAACAAAGACTAGACGCTGCAGCGGAAATCGATAATCATGTCGCTTTGTATGGGATTGATACGCGCGGTGCATGAATGAACGCAGGGCTTCTGGAACATATCCGCACCTTCGCCCGCGCCGTCGAAACCGGCAGCTTCACCGCTGTCGCCGTGGAACAGCAGCAAAGCCAGCCCACGGTCAGCCGCCAGATCTCGGCGCTTGAAGGCCACCTCGGCGTGCGCCTGCTGCAGCGCACCACGCGGGCCCTGACCCTGACGGATGAGGGGCGGACGTTCTATGACCACGCCCTTGCCCTGCTGGAGGCGGTCGAGGCGGCGACGCTTGCGGTAAGGCCGGGCGATGCGGCTGTCACCGGCCAGTTGCGGATTGCGGCACCGCTTGCCTTTGCCCGCCTGCATCTGATGCCAAGGATGCAGCGGTTTCTGGACGCCCATCCGGCGCTGACCACGGACTGGGTGCTGGGCGACCGCCCGGTCGATCTGGTCGAAGAAGGCGTTGACCTGGCGATCCGCATCGGTCGCATTACCGACCAATCGCTGATCGCGCGCCGCATCGGCGAGATGCGGCGGATCACCGTCGCGACGCCCGGCTATTGGCTTAGGTCCGGGCGCCCCATGCATCCTCAGGATCTGAAGGGGCACGATTGCATCGTCTATACCGGCCTTGCGACCATCGACGAATGGCATTTCAAGGCTCCTGACGGCACGCCACAGGCCGTAAAGGTCAAAGGCCGGGTACGGGTCAGCGCCTCGGAAGGGATGCGATCGGCGGTTCTTGAAGGGCTTGGGGTTGCCGTGGTGCCGACATGGCTGTTCACCGACGAGGTCGAACGCGGCCTGTTGCAACGGGTGCTGACCGACTATGAACCCGCCCCATTGCCAATTCAGGCTGTTACCCCCTCGCGCCGGATGGTCCCGCCTCGCGTCCGCGCTTTCTCGGATTATCTGGCGGCAGAGTTCCGCGCGGACCCAAGGCTGTCGCCGGTGACCCCGCATTGACCGCGCATGACCGGGGCCGGGGCGCAATCCGCGCCCCGGCAAAATCCTGTGGGCGGACCGCTGGCGCATCGCGCCGAGATCCCGAAGTCACCAGCGCCTGCAATGCGGAAGCTCAGCTTGGATCAGACCGGGCCAGGGCCTTTTCACGCGCCAGGGGAACCGCTTTGAAACCCCCCGGTCTCCCGCGTTTGTCAACGCTCTGTGAGGGTCGCATGGCGGTCTTTCATGCCGCGGTCAGACGCTGCGGTACACGGACCGGACAAGGGTGCGCAGGGTTGCCTCGATGCGCGTCCAGGTTGCTTCATCGCTGGTCGCAAGGCCAATGACGCTGTGGGACGTCCGGCTGGCCAGCACAAGGTAGCTGATGCCAGAGACGATCAAGGCGTTGACGACAGGGGCATCCACCCCGTCCGGCGGCCGCAGGTTGCCGCGTGTCTGGACCATCCAGGCACCCAATGCCTGCGCACGCGCGGCGGTCAGCGCAGCAACAGGCCCGAACCCGTCTGTCAATTCCCAAAGCATGCAGTGCAACGCCAGCGGCTCGTTGCGCATGATGGCAACCAGTCTGAGGGCCAGCATCTCGATAAGATCGCCATAGCTTTCCGGTGCCGCGGCAGGGGCAGCTGCCAGCAGCTTGTCTTGCCACCATACCGCCAGCCGTTCGCCCAAAGCCCCCAAAAGCCCGTCAAGCCCGCCGAAATAGCGGTAGATCAACTGCTTGTCGACGCCAGCGGCCCGCGCCACGGCATTGACCCCGAAACCCGCTGGTCCTTGGGCGGTCAGAATCGACTGTGCGGCATCCAGAATGCGCCCTTCTGTCGCCGGGCGGTCGCGGCTGCGGTCCTTGGCGGGAACCGGTTCGACGGGGTGTTCCGGGCTGCTGATGTCGCTGTCCATGCTGCGCCCTTGCGTTGTCACGGGTCGGAAATAGTGTGCTTGCCGCTTTTGCGCAACCCGACTGTGCGAATTTGTCTCTGTGTGGTGACTTTACTTGTCACCATTCGGTGATGCATGTATATCACCTGTAAGTGACAAGAGGATGCCATGACCGACACAGTTCCGAAAACCGGCGTCGCAGGAGGAGGTCACACGCCCTTCGCCCCGGCCAATGCAGGGGTGGAAAGGTTAAAGATCGCGAGCGACCTCTTGGCCGGCAGGGCTCGTGACGAACGCCGGCGCCTGGTGCCCCGAACCGCCGATGGCACCGCAGCCTGCGTTGTTTCGCGGGCTGATGGCCCTTGCCCGGCCACATCCTGTTAACCCCCTTTCCCGGAAAGCATCCATGATGACCCTTCGTTCCCCAACTCTCGGCCTGTCTGCCATCGCCATGGCGATCGGTTTCAACCTGCCCTATGCCAACCTGGTCGCGATCTATGACTATCCCGACATCCTGCGCCGCCCGGCAGCCGAGGCGCTGCAGCGCTTTACCCAGGGTGGGGTGCCGCTGATCCTGACCTGGCACGCCTTTGCCTGGGCCGCGCTTTTGCTGGTGCCGCTGTCCATCGGCCTGGCGCTGACGCCTGCCAACCGGGCCACATCCGACCGTCTGGCGATTGCCGCGGCGATCACCGGAGCCCTGTCGGGCGTTGCGCAGGCCATCGGCCTGTGGCGCTGGGTTTTCGTGATCCCCGGTCTTGCAAGCCGCCACGCCACGGGGGACGCCGCCACCCAAGCCGCCGCCGAGGGCATGTTCGACATCCTCAACACCTGGGGTGGCGTGGCGATCGGCGAGCACCTTGGCCAGTGGCTCTTGGTATTCTTCGTGCTGGCCCTGTCGGCGCTGCACTGGCGTCAGGGCCTGCGCCTGACGGCTGTGATCGGGGGGGCCACCGCACTCGGCCTGGGCATCGGCACGACCGAAGGGCTGGCCATAGCCCTGGGACGCGACGGCGATCTGTTCTCGTTCTTCACCATTGGCGGGTTCCTAGGCCTGTCGCATCGGCACTCTTTGCCGCGCCTGCAAGGCCGGAAAACTGCAAGACGGCAAGCCGGGCGGGGGGCTGGGCGTGCAGCGAAATGGTGGGGTCCCTGGGCTCGGGCAGGTCTTCCAGGCGGTAACGGGCGGGCATGGTGAAGCGCACCAGCCATTCGCCCGCGCCTGGGTCTTTGCCCGGGGTCTGCGTCATGGGTGCCGTCGTTGCAATCGCCTCACCCAGGGGGGTCTTGGTGACGGGCGCTGTCATCGCGATCTTCTGGTGCGCGGTGTTGTCACCAAAGATGTAGCCCGCAAGCTTGATGAACCCGCGACGACCGGCTTTGACCTGATCGCCCGTCACGGTAACCTCGGCCACGACCGTTGCCGCGTAGTCGCGCAACTCGAACGGGCCGTCCTTGTATGCAACGCTGAATTTCGGTTCCTCGATGGCCATGGCGCGGATCTCCTGCGGGTGGGGCTGCAACCTTGCGTCCAATGCGGCAAAAGCGAAAGGACCGGAAACCACCTACTACGCCAAGCCGGAAATCGCGCGGATCGGCATGCGTAGTTTCCGAGGCTGATGCTGCATCGGTCACTGTCCTAAAGACGGGCATATGAAGGGTGCGAGGACTGCCCGCGCCCATCCCGAAAGGCCCGATCATGCCAGCGGACATACCCCTCGGTACTGCCGACACGCGGCTGGTTGCGCGTATCTTTCAGCATCCCTTGTCCCACAACCTGAACTGGCGCGAGGTTCTGGCGCTGTTTCACACCATCGGCACGGTGGACCAAGCGGCGGGCGGCGACACGGTGCTGCAGCTTAACGGCCAGCATCAGACGTTCAGGCCGGCCCATAGCAAGGACCTTGCGGCCGAGGATGTCATCAGCCTGCGCCATCTTCTGACCCGCGCTGGCTGGGGCGGGGGTCCTTTGGCCCTGGCCGAGGCACAGCCCAACGATCTGGTCGTCGTGATCGACCATGCCGATGCGCGCATCTATGCCACCGCGCCCGATGACGAGGCCGCCCCGCAAGAGGTTCACCACCTGTCGCACAGCAGCGACCGTGCCCGCCGCGACGCGGACCGCGACGAGACCTGGCCCGACGACACGCGCTTTTTCCACCAGATCGCCCAGGCGCTGCAGGGGGACGGGCGAATCGTCGTCGTGGGCCACGGCAAGGGCCAAAGCAACGAGGCGGACCACCTGCTGGCCTGGCTTGCCGCGCATGACAGCCCTGTCCATGCCCGGGTCGTGCGCAAGATCACCGCGGATTTGTCGCACCAGACGCTGCGGCAATTGCTGGCTTCGGCGCGTGCCGTCTTGCAGCCCAAGCTGCTTTCCGCCGGCACAGCGGCGGGCTGATCTGCGGCAACATCGCCCGAACCCGGCGGGCGCGACACTCGTTCCTCCACCGCAACCCGAAAGGTAAACCATGACCAATCCGCAAACCACGCTTGAACGCGCGCGTCACGACGCGCAAGAGCTGCACAAGAAGATCGCCGCCAACATGGCAAAGGCCGAACAAGCCACCTGGGCGGACGTCAAGGCCGTTCAGGCCGACATCCACGGCCTTGTCGCCAAGATCAAGGTGCTGGCCGATGATCAGGCCGACGCAACAAAAGCCGGCATCATGGCGGCCATGACCAAGCTGGAAGCCGCCGGCAAGCTGGTCGAGGACAAGGCCGGTGCCAGCGCGGTTGCCGCCCGGGACGCCGTCCAGCACGCCTATGCTGCCATGCTGGACGGCGCCCACAAGACTGCCACCAGCCTGAGCAGCGCGGTCGCTGCCGCCCGCACCAAGCTGGCCCGTGCGATCGAACCAAAGCAGGTGGTGGCATGAACACCTACATCGCCGTTGTCTTTTCCAACCACGACAAGGCCCATCAGGCGCTGCGCAAGCTGTGGAACCTGGACGAAGCGGGAGAGTTGACCGTGCACGGCGCTGCCGTCGTAAGCCGCGACGACATGGGTCACATCCGGGTCGCCGATCGCAACAGCGATCTGGGCATGCGGACCGCCATCGGCGTGGGTGTGGGTGCGCTTTTGGGCCTTATTGCCGGGCCGGTGGGGGTTGCCGCCGGTGTCGCGGGTGCTGCCGCCGTGTCCGTGGCCGCAGCCACGGGCGTCGGTGCGCTGGCCGGTGGTGCCATCGGGGCCACGGCCGACGCCCTGACGGAAACCCGCCGAGAGAACGCGGCCGAAGAAGCCTTCTTCACGCTCAAGCATGGCCAGTCAGCCGTGGTTGCCGACATCTCGGAAGACTTGACGCAGCTTCTGGATGACGCAATGCGGCCCTTCGGCGGCACCATCTACCGCCGGAGGAACACCGCGGCGACCAATGCGGCCTTTGGCGACAATTACTACACCGGATACCTTTATCCCTACTATCACGAGCCGATCTACGGCTGATCGCTTCGGGGTCCGTTCCATGCCAAGCAAACGCCCGCGACCAGCGGGCGCCCAAGCCATTCCCGGCCATATCCGGCCCTTGCGGCGGGGTGAACGGCGCAGATGAAAAGGCCCGCCCGGTGGATCCCACCGGGCGGGCTTTGGCTTGGCCGATGGCCGATCAGGCCAGCGCGTGCTTGGCTGCGTCAAGCTCGCGGTTGCACTCGGCGTCGTTCTTGGCGGTCTGCGCCTTTTCGGCGGCCTGGTAATGCTTCAGGGCCGCGTCCTTCTTGGGTCCGGCTGCAGCCTTGTCCCAAACTTCCTTGACGGATTTCATCTTGTCAGCGGTGCTGGGCAGCGGGGTTTTCGAGTCCATGAGAAAGATCCTTTGTTGGTCTGTGCGACTTGGCGAGCCTTGCCATCGAACTGGAAAGCCTCGCCGTTACTCGTTACAAACACCGACGGCGGGTTGGCGATCATATCTGCCGGCCGTTCGATCTGACGCATGGCAGCGCGCGCTGGGGTGTGGCCCCGCGCCGGGCCGGGCTTTCGCGGCTGTGGCGGCTGGTACGCATCGCCGATGTGCCGCTTGGACCGCAGGACTGCCGCTTCTTTCGCGCCATGGCGATCCGGTTTAACGGCGTGCCTGCGGCAAAACTGGTCCCCAAGGCATCGCTGATCGAGGATCCGACCTTGCTCACGATCTCTGGGCAGATCCTCGGCCATGCTGCGGTGCGCGCGCCGGTGCTTGAAAGCCGCCCTGCCGTGCCTGCAGACCAGCGACCGAACCGGCTGACCTCGATCGTGACGACGATGAAGAACGAAGGGCCGTTCCTTTTGGAATGGATCGCCTATCACCGCGTGATCGGGGTTACGGACTTTCTTGTCTATACCAACGATTGCACTGACGGGACCGACACGTTTCTGGCGCTGCTGCAAGAAAAAGGTCTTTGTCAGCACCGCGCCAACCCCTGGCGGCCGGGCGCGCCGACCAGCCCGCAGCACACCGCGCTGCAGGTGGCCGCAGACGAGCCGACGATCCGGCAGGCGGACTGGGTCATCTGCATGGATGTTGACGAATACATCAACGTCAAGATCGGTGATGGCACCCTTGCGGCGCTGTACCAGGCCGTGGGCGAGGCGAACATGGTCAGCTTGACCTGGCGGCTGTTCGGCAACTCGGCCGTGGTGGCCTATGAAGACCAGCCCGTGATCGCGCAGTTTGATCGCTGTGCCCCCGAGGTTATCCGCAAGCCGCATCAGGCCTGGGGCTTCAAGACGCTGTTTCGCAACATCGACATCTTTCGCAAGCTGGGGGTGCATCGCCCCAAAGCCCTGAAGCCCGAGCTGTGGGAGCAGATCACCTGGGTCAACGGCTCTGGTCGGCCGATGCCGATCAGCGTGCTGCGCAACGGCTGGCGGTCAAGCATTTCCACCTATGGCTATGACTGGGTGCAGTTGAACCACTATGCTGTCCGGTCGGTGGAAAGCTTTTTGGTAAAGCGGGATCGGGGTCGGGTGAACCATACCGACCGCGATCAGGGCAGCAGTTACTGGTTCCGCATGAACCACAACATTGATACCGACCGGTCGATCCAGCGGATGATCCCGGCCCTGAAGGCCGAGATGACGCGGCTTTTGGCCGATCCCGACATCCGCGCCGCGCAGGACGCCTGCGTGGCCAGCCATCGGGCAAAGATCACCGAACTGATGGCCCGGCCGGACCAGCGCGCCTTCCATGACGAATTGGCCGGCCCGAGGATGGTCCGGCTGTGCCAGATGCAGCAGCATTTTGGCTCGGCGGTCTTTACGGCCGGTCCGCAGGTCATCCCCGATGCGATCGCCTTTCGCGAAGACCTGCCCGCAGATTTCTTCTTTACCGTGGCGAACGAAACCGAAGCCAGCCCCTGAACCGGCGGTCAGAACTGGCCAAAGAACCGTTCGGGAATTTGGTGCCGGTTCGGCCGGTCGCGGATGGCGAACTGGAAAAAGCCGCTGTCGGCGCGGGGGGCAAAGCTGTCGCGCATCCCCTTGCGCAGTGCGGTGAAGTCAAAGGTAGCCTCGGCCGGCAAACGGGCAAAGCTGTCGAACACCTCGGAATCCTCGCCTCGGAACTCCTTGAACCAGTGGCGACCAATGCTGGTCTTCGCCAAGGTTGCCGCCGCCGCGTCGGTGACGCGGTTGCGGGCGGTCATCGTCTCGGCATAGGTGGCGAAGTCGCAGTATTTCAGATGAAACAGGTAAAGCGGATCGGGGCAGACCAGTGCGGGCTCGGAGGCGAAATGCCCGCCCCGCGACAGGCGGGTTTCGGTCGAGATGACGCAGGGCTTGCTGTATTTCAGCACCGTGCGGGCATAGCGGCGCGGGCCAAGGATATGGGTGCCAATCGCGGCGGTTTCGGTCGCGCGGTCATGGACCAGCTCAAGACAGACAGGGGTCAGCACGGCCCCCCTGGCCTGCGCGGCCAGCCATTCGGCAAGGGTCTGGCCCGTGGCGGGGTCCAGCACGACCAACTCGTCCACATCGCCGACGATGACATGCGAAAAATAGGGCAGCAGGCCAGTGACGATGCCGTTCAGCAAACGCCACCGGATGCGGTCGAAATTCTTTACATCGCCCTGCGGGATGCCGATCAGATTGCAGCCCGCCGCCTCGGCAGCGACGGCGGCACCCCGACCGTGATTGACGATGTACAAATTCTCGCGCCCGAAATGACCACCGTAATAGGTGATCCAGCGGCGCAGGAAGAACACGTCATCCCTGACCATCGTCACCGCGGCAACCGTCTTGTTCATGAGGGTCCTTCCCCGATCCGGGCGTGACTGCCCGCTGCCGCATCTGAAACGAAATTGGCGGGGTGGTTCAAGCCTTCTGCAGGCCCTGACCGTGGGCGGCATCGGCGCGCGCCGTCAAGGTGGGGGTGTTTCGGGCGGCGGACCTGCTTGCCATCGGGGTGTGGCCGGGTAAGCATGCCCCCACTGGTCCGAACCGATGGTTCAGCGACCGGCCCCTTGATCGGAGCGTGGATGGAATGACTGGCCAGGTGCCTGCCGACTTGACCGATGCGACCCTGCCTCCCAACCCAAAGGGTGGCTGGTCCACGACCATCGTTCCGGTCCCGGACGCGCTGATCGCAACGACAGCCTCGCAGGAAATGATCCAGCCCATGGGTATTTTCGACGCGGATGGCCGCTATGTCCACGAGGCGGTGTTGTGGCGCGGGCGTCCGTTGATGGTCGCACCCGAGCCGCCGGCCCCGGTGGATCATCTGGCCGGCCGCTGGATCTGGGGGGGCGTGCTGCTGAACCACTTCGGGCATTTCCTGACCGAAAGTCTGGGCCGGCTTTGGGCCTTGCAGGCGGTCGCCGGGCCGGTGGACGGCCTGATCTTCGTGTCAAAGCGCGAAGAGGCCGAAGACGGCGCCGATGTCGCGATGCAGGCCTATCATCGGCTGTTCTTTGATCTGGCGCAGGTGGATGTGCCGATCCGGATCATCACCCGCCCGACACGGGTCGATCTGCTGGAGGTGCCCGGGCAAGGCTTTGGGATCGGGCCGATGGCCGCGGGGACCGCCGCATTCCGGGCCTTCATGGCGGATCGCTTTGCGCGCGACGTGGCCCCGGTCGGCGGGCCGCGGCTTTACATCTCGCGGTCGGGGATGAGCGCGCAGCGCGGCGGCATCCTGATGGAGGCGCGGCTTGAGGCCCTGCTGGCGGCCGAGGGCTATGAGATCTTTCACCCCCAGCAGCATGCGCTGGATGCGCAGATCGCGCGCTACAAGGGGGCGCGGCAGATCGTGGCTTTGGACGGATCGGCCTTGCATCTGGCCGCCATGTCAGGTGCGCGGGGCCAGCGGGTTGCAGTCATCAAACGGCGCGACAGCCACGCTTCGGACAGCATCATCACGCATCTGGCGTCGTTCCTTGGCATCGCGCCCGATGTCATCGACGTGATCCGCCAGGACTGGGTCCGGTCGGATCGCAAGCGGGCCGACCGTTTTTCGATCGGCGAACTGGACTTTGCCGCTTTGGGTCGGGCGCTGACCGCCGCTGGCTATGTCGAAGGCGGCGACGGGTGGCTCTCGCCGACGCCGGTCGAGGTGCAGGCCGCAATCCGCGATGTCGAGGCATCGCTAAAGCGGCGCAAGCTGACCTTTACGCCCGTGCCGCAGCTCAGCCAGCGCGCGAGCAATCCCGGCGACGGCGGGTCTGCCCCGCTCCTGCCCGTGCCCGCACCCGCCCGCGACATCCCAAAGCGCCGTGCGTTGCGCATGCAGCAGCGGGCGCTTGCGAAGACGAACCCCGGCACCTGACGCAGCAGGTTTGACAAGCGGCGGGACGGCTGCGCATCCTGAGGCCGGGTGTGGGGTTCGGGCGCTCTGATCCCGTCGTTGCCGGATATGCGGTGTGCCAGGGGGCCAGGGTCGTGACGATGCAGGCGGATCGACGCGGTCAGTCAGGGGTGCCTAGGGGGCTGGCCATCCTTGGCACAGGCCGGGCCTTGCCGGTCCGGGCTGTCGCGGCAGCCGCGCTTGACCGGCAGTATGGCTTGGCCGATGGCTATGTTATGGCCGCCACGGGGGTTGCGACGCGCTATTTCTGCGACGGTGAAAGCCAGATTGACCTCGCTGTGGACGCGGCCCGCAAGGCGCTGGTTGACGCGCAACTGACTGCGGCGGACATCGACCTCGTGATCAGCGCGGCGGCGGTTGCCTATCAACCGATCCCGGCCATGGCCCCGGCCATTCAGCGCGCTCTTGGCATCGCGGATGGGGCCTGCTTTGCCGTCGATCTCAACTGCACCTGCCTTGGCTTTGCCGCAGCCTTGCATTTTGCCGAGCCGCTGTTGCAAGCCGGGCGTCACAAGACGATCCTGATCGTATCCGCCGAGGTTGCCTCGCGCGGGTTGCCTTGGGCCACGCAACCCGCCGTGGCGGGCCTGTTCGGCGATGGCGCGGGGGCTGCTGTCGTCGCTTTGCGGCCCGATGTCGGGATTCGCGCGGCGCATTTTGTGACCCTCACCTCGGCCTATGAGGCCTGTGCCATCGGTGCCGGCGGAACCCGCTTCGATTTTGAACGCGAGGCGGAGGCGTTTGCCGCCCACAGCAAATTCGCGATGGATGGCAAGGCGCTGTTCCGCATCACGGCCAAGCACTTTGGCCCGTTCGTGGACGTGCTTTTGGACCGCGCGGCCACCCGGCGCGACGACCTTGCCTGCGTGATCGCGCATCAGGCCAGCCCGGGGGCATTGGCCCATATGATCCAGATCTGCGGCTTTCGTTCCGACCACGTCATCGATATCGCCGGGCAGTTTGGCAACCAGATCGCGGCCTCTATTCCCTTTGCGCTGGACTGGGCACGCGCAGCCGGGCGGTTCCGTTCTGGTGACCGCATCCTGATCTTGGGAACCTCGGCAGGCGTGTCCTTTGGCGGCCTGGTCATGGACGTCTAGGGGATGGAGCGGGTTCTGGTCACGGGGGCTACGGGCTTTTTGGGTGGCGTGCTGGTCCGCCAGTTGCACCGGTCCGGCGTCAATGTTGTGGCGACCGGCCGCGACCGCGCCAGGCTGGACCGGCTGCCCTTGCCCGAAGCTGCGCGCATCGCGCTGGACCTGACCCAGCCCCTTGCGGTGCCAGAGCATCGCCTGGCGGGCGTGACCACGGTCGTGCATTGCGCTGCGCTGTCGTCTCCCTGGGGGGCGGGGGCGGCGTTTCAGGCGGCGAATGTGCTGGCCACCGAAGCCCTGCTTGCCCTGGCGCACCGGATCGGAGTGGCCCATTTCGTGTTCATTTCATCACCCTCGGTCTATTTCCGCTTTGCCGATCAACATGGCGTTTGCGAGGCGATGTCGCTGCCCCGGCCCGTGAACGCCTATGCCCGGACCAAGCGCATCGCCGAAACCCGCGTGGCCGAAAGCGGCCTGCCGTTCACGATCCTGCGCCCCCGCGGGCTGTACGGGCAGGGCGACACAAGTTTGTTGCCACGCCTGCTGCGCGCGGCAAAAAGCGGGGCCCTGCCGCTTTTGCGCCAGGGGCAGGCCGTGACCGACCTTAGCCATGTCGAGGATGTGGTCGCCGCGATCCGCGCGGTTCTGGATCAGCGCGGCCAAAGCCTGGGCAAGACCTACAACATCTCTGGTGGGCAAGCCCTGCGGTTGACCGATATCGTCGATGCGGCCTGCAAGGCGAACGGGTTTGCTGCCCGGTGGCGGTCGCTGCCGCTTGGCCCCACGCTGGCGGCGGTCCGGCTGGCCGAGCTTGCAGCAGCCCTGACCCCCGGCGCAGCCGAGCCGCGGGTGACGGCCTATGGGCTTGGCATCTTTGCCTATTCGCAAACGCTTGACCTGACCCGCGTGCAGCACGACCTTGGATGGCGGCCGCAGATTGACTTTGACGAGGGTTTGCGCCGGACCTTTTCAGCCAACCCGGGGGCAGAGACATGACGCTGGACGGACCCCGGTTCTTTACCACCTCGCTTCTTCCGGTGCGCGAATGGCTGGTGCTGCGCGGCGGGTCCAACCAACGGCTGCCCTTGCAGGTGCGCGTGGGGTATTTTCGGCATCCCCGGTTCGGCCACACGCTGATCGACACCGGCTATGGGGTGCCGCTTGCGCCACCGCAGCAAAGGCCGGGTCTGTATCTGACCTTGTACACCTGGCTTTTGCAGCCGTCGGTTCTAAGCGACGCGCCGTTAAGCGATGGTCTTGCCCCGCTTGGTCTTGCCAAGACAGACATTCAGACAGTGCTCTTGACGCATTTTCACGCCGACCATATCGGCGGGCTGGCCGATCTGCCCGGCACGCGCATCCTGACCGCGCGGCGGGCCTGGGCGGCGGTCAAGGCAAGGGGCAGGGCCGCCAATGCCCTTGCCGGGGTCTTTCCTGACCTGTTGCCGCCAGATTTCGAAGCCCGGCTAGAGTTTTATGACGATGCGCCCCAGGTTGCGGCCCCGCTCGGCCTGGGACCGGCTTGGGACATCGCCGGGGATGGCAGCGTTCTGGTGGTTGATCTGCCGGGGCATCACGCCGGGCATGTGGGCTTGTGTTTTCCAAAGCGAGAGCAGCCCCTGCTTTATGCCGCTGACGTCCAATGGCTGCTAAAGGCGGTGCTTGCCGATCGATGCCCCGGCTTTCCGATCAGCCTGACGCTGCCGGACCGCAAGGCCGGTGCGCAAAGCGTCGCCAAGCTGCGGGCCTTTGCCGAGGGCGGCGGGCAGGTGGTGCTGTGCCATGATCCGAACCGGCATCCTCTGGACTTGCCCGCCCCGGCCGTCGCATGACCGCCGATCTGATCTGGGCGCTTGCCTCTTATCTGCGGGTCCGCAGCTTTGCCCTTTTCATTCGCGACCGCCGGGCGCTGTTGCGGTGGCAAAAGCGCCGCCTTTCGCGCTGGCTTGCCCGCGACGTGCCCAAGGTCGATGCGTTTTCAGCCATGGACACGGCGGGGGCGGGGCTTCGGCTGCAGGACCTGCCGGTGATGGATAAATCCGACCTGATGGCGGACTTTTCGCGCTATAACTTGCCGCGCGTCACCAATGCCGCAGGGTGGAAAGCCTTTGCCGGCAGCCGCCAGATCGGTGCGCTTATCGTCGGGGCCAGCACCGGCACCACCGGCAATCGCGGGCTTTTCGTTATCTCGCAGCGGGAAAGGTTTGCCTGGCTTGGCGCGATCCTGGCCAAGGCGGTTCCCGATGTCTGGCGTCACCGCGATCGAGTGGCCGTGCTGTTGCCGCTGGATACGCCGCTTTATCACAGTGCCAGCCAGACCGGATGGGTCAGACTTGCCTTCTTTGACATCACGCGCCCGCTTGAAAGCCTTGCCGACGAGCTTGAGCAGTTTGCCCCGACCCTGCTGATTGCCGCGCCTCGCATCCTGCGCCGCATCCTGGACCTGAAGCTCAGGCTGTCGCCACGGCGCGTGTTCAGTGCCTCGGAAAAGTTGGACGACATCGACCGTCAGGTGATCGAGGCGGGTTTCGGCCTGCGGCTTGGGGAAATCTACATGGCGACCGAGGGCTTGCTTGGGGTCAGTTGCGCGCACCACCGCCTGCATCTGGCCGAGGATTGCCTTGCGTTCGAATTCGCCCCTGCGGGGGGGGATCTGGTGTCGCCGATTCTGTCGGACTTCAGCCGCAAGACCCAGATCATGGCGCGCTACCGGCTGAATGACCTTTTGGCACTGGATGACCGCCCCTGTCCCTGCGGATCGCCGCTGCAGGTGGTGCGCGAGGTGGTCGGCCGTCAGGATGACGTGTTCAGCCTGCCCGCGCCGGGCAGAGCGGCGGTTGACCTGACGCCTGACATTCTGCGCAACACGATCCTGGACACCGACCGGGAAATTGCGGATTTTCGCCTCTTGCAGACGGGTCGTGCCGTCCTTGAACTGCGCCTGCCCGCTGCCATCCTGCCGCAGGTCGGCCCGGCGGTCGTGGCGCGCTTGCGGGCACTGTTGCAGCAACACCGGGTTGCGCCAGAGTGCCGGATCGACCTCGCGGCGCTGACGGATGACGACACGGGCAAGCTGCGCCGTGTGAGGCGGATCTGGCGTGCCCCCCCGGCAGGGCATCGGGACACCACGGAACAAGACGGAAAGGACGGCTCGGTTGGATTTCTGGCAGAATCTTAATTTCTCCTCGGCGAATGAGGATGGCGAAACCGAATGCCGCGCGCTGGTCGGGGCAAGGCGTATCCTGTGTCTGACCGGGTCGGGCACACGGCCGCTTGACATGCTGTTGGCCGACAGCGACGCGGTGATTGCGCTGGATGTGAACCCGGCGCAGACAGCACTTCTGGCGCTGAAGGTCGCGGCCATCGATCGCTTTGACTATGAGGATTTGCTTGGCTTTCTGGGCATTGCCGATGGCGCGCCACGGCGGGCAATGTACCAGGATCTGCGCCCCCGGCTTGACGACACAACCCGCCGCTACTGGGACCGTCATTCGCGGCTGATCGACCGGGGGGTCTGGCATGCCGGCAAATGGGAACGGCTTTTGTGGTGGAACGCGCGCGTGCTTGGCCTGTTTCATGGCCGGTCGATCGCGCGGCTGATGTCGGCACCCACGCTTGCCGACCAGGACCGCATCTGGCGCGAGCGGTTCGGGTCGCGGGGTCTGCGCCAGATCATCGGCATGATTGGGCGCGACTGGGTCTGGACCTGGATCATGCGAGAGCCCGGAGGCGCGTTTCTGCCCCCGCCAAGCGAGGTTGTGCGCCGTCTGTCCGACGATTTTGCGCGCGCCGCCGCCCAGCATTTGTTCCGCGAATCCGACTTTGCCACCCTCATCTTCCAGGGCCGTCATGTGCCGGGCCCGGCGTTGCCCCTGCACTTGCGCCGCGAAAGCTATGATCTGGTCCGCCAGCGCCTGCCAAGACTGCGGCTGGTCCAGGGTGGCCTGACCGACCTCGTCGCGCTGGGCATCGACCGCGTCGACGGGTTTTCCTTGTCGGATTTTGGATCTTACTGCGGCCCAGAGGCCTATGCGGCCTGCTGGCAAGGGATCGTCGCGGCGGCGGCACCGGATGCCCGGTTTTGCGAACGGATATTCATGAACGACCTGGCGCTGCCCTTGGCCCGGATCGCCGAGGACAGCGCCGCCTCTGCAGCTTTGACGCAGTCTGATCGGGCGATCGTCTACCGTATTCGGGCCGGCACGATACGCCCGGCATGACTTCGGCCACCGATCAGCGCAACCGGATCGCACAGGCCTATGTCGCTGCCTTTGTGCAGGACGGCGCGCGCCGCTATATTGCAAATCTGGACACCCGCGTTGATCTTTTTGCCTGGGGCGAGCATGTCTTGCCGGTGACGGTCAACTCGGGTGCGACGGCGGGCACCTTCGTCTGCTCGGCGCGGGTCGGCTACATCGACTACACGCGCGAGGAGTTGCGCCATTTTCCCGATCCGCGGCTGGCGGCCGTGCTGGGCCTGGTGGTCAGTGCCCTTGATCCCTTGCTGGCGCTTTGCGACATCGACCGCATCGTCCATGTCAGCAACTGGATGATGTCCACCAATCTGCCCGTCAATCTGGACGGCACCCTGACAAAAGAGCGGACCGCAGAACTGGTCGGGCAATTCCCCCGGCATGTCCTTGCGATGCGGTCGCTGACCTGGAGCTACAGTGCCGGCTTGATGGCGGCGCTGGAACAGGCCGGCTGGACCTTGCTGCCCTGCCGCCAGAACTATCTGGTCGACAACGTCGCCAAGCAGACCCTGCGCAAGCGCGACGCGCGCCGGGATCAGGCGTTGTGGGACCGGCATGACTTCGACTTTGCCGAACTGGCTGAGCTACTCCCCAACTCTTGGACAGATTCTGGGGTGATTTAAGCTACTGCCTGCACCTGCTGATCGGTTTGAGTTGCGTTGAAGTAGACCACGGCAG
>Ga0247839_1000889_pt1 | contig 52304 bp, 45 predicted proteins | sample LaCruzMarch2015__6_FD_192405 | JGI IMG/M metagenome (GOLD analysis project Ga0247839, IMG submission 192405) | Freshwater microbial communities from meromictic Lake La Cruz, Castile-La Mancha, Spain - LaCruzMarch2015_16m | ecosystem: Environmental > Aquatic > Freshwater > Lake | place: Spain...
TGAATGAAAGCGCTTTGTTCGCGCACCTTCTGGTTGATCACTTCTATACCTGTCATTTCCAAATCTCCTTTAGGAATGGGTTCGCGTGAAACAGACTATTTTTAGAGAGCAACGTTCAATTTTTCTATTAAAAAATTATCGTGGCAAATTGCACTGCCGAAAGGCTTCGTAAAGCACGATCGATGTAGCGTTGGCGAGGTTGAGCGAGCGGACGTTTTCCAGCTTCATGGGAATGTTGTAAACATGCTCCTGATGCTGTTCGAGCAGCTCTAGCGGTAGACCGCGGCTTTCACTGCCGAAGATCAGGCAGTCGCCGGGCAGGTATTCCGCTTCGGTATAGTTTTTTGCTCCGCTGGTGCTGAAAAACAATTTTCTGGCGGCGGGGAAATCATTTTTAAATTGTCCAAAGTTGGGAAAGCGGCGGATTTCGACTGCGTCCCAGTAATCCAGTCCGGCGCGTTTTACTTCCCGGTCAGTCAGCCGGAAGCCGAGCGGTTCAATCAGGTGAAGGACTGTGCCGGTCGCGGCACACAGCCGGGCAATGTTGCCGGTATTTTGCGGGATTTCCGGTTCAACCAGCACCAGATTGAAGGGCGGGTCGGGCCAGTTGAACGGAAGCTGGATTCGCGGGCGCGTCATGAGGTTGCTTTCGGCAAAGCGTGTGGTGATAGGCGTTTGCTGATAAATGCCTTTCCCGAATGAGACTTCAGGTAAGTTTCAAACTCAAGAGCGTTAGTTTTATTTTCAAAGGCGCAGTACCATTTGATTGTCCATGGCATGAATCTGGAAGTATGAGGACAGCCACCTTCGTTATGGACTTTTAACCGCTCGCGCAAATCCGAAGAGAATCCGACATATGTTTGCTCCGGATGTTCTGTGCTTCGAAGAATGTATACGTAAAACATATGCCCATGCTCCGCTTTCGGCACTCAAGCTACGCAGGGCACGCTTCGCTTGGTACGGTTATTTTGAGCACTCGTCCCTTTGGTTGTATTTAGTGGCTGTGCCACGCGAAGCCTGACAAGGCGAAGCGTGGTGGAGGTAAGGAGGGTCGAACTCCTGACCTCTTGAATGCCATTCAAGCGCTCTACCAACTGAGCTATACCCCCACAAAAGGTCGAAAGAAGCCGGGTTTATACGTGATGTTTTTTGGAGTGTCAACCACCATTGAGCCTGCTAGCTTTGATCGCGTGAAAAAGTTCCTCAAATTACTTATAGGTCTGTTTCTCCTTCCGTTTTGCTGGGCTTTTTCCAAAGTCGTTTTTTCTCTTCTGCAATCGCTTCCAGCAGAAACTTCCGGTTGGACGACGTGGGCTTTACCGGTCGGTTTCGCGGTCTCGGTTCTTGGTTTTTTCCTTCTGCCTCGCCCGTTTCGGACCTATGTACTGGCACATGAGCTAACCCATGCCGTGTGGGGGATGCTGATGGGCGCGAAGGTCGGAAAAATGAAAGTCGGGAAAACCGGCGGCCACGTCATGCTTTCCAAAAGCAACTTTATCATCTCGCTTGCGCCGTACTTTTTTCCGTTCTACACCGGACTGGTGATCGCTCTTTGGTATATCGCTGGTGCCTTTTTCAATCTGAGTGCCTATGAACCGTGGTGGCTGTCGGCTGTCGGCTTGACGTGGGGGTTTCATGTTACTTTTACAGTTTATATGCTGAGTCAGCACCAGCCGGATATTCAGGAGAACGGACGGCTTTTCTCCTACACCATCATCTACCTCGCTAATCTATTTTTTGTAGCGCTCTGGATTATTGTCATCGGTGCGCCGACATTTCGCGGAGCGTGGGCGATGTTACGTCCCGAAGTGCTTGCAGGCTATGGTAATGTGATCACAGCAGTGCTCAACATGTGGAGTCGCTTTAAACACTAACTTGTCTGCAACCTTCAGTAATGAGATACAAGAAAAGCGATACCGAATACAATAAGACAGCTTGCAACCCGTTTTATGCTATGAAAACCGCCAACGGAGAAATAGGCCGGATGGATCAGGAAGATGCACAATTACTGGCAGCTTATCTTGCAGGTGACGCCGAAGCGCTCAGCGGGCTGGTTGAGAAGTACAAGCGACCGCTTTTCGGGTTTATCCTGAGGTTTTCCGGTGGAGGGGAAGAAGCCGATGAAATTTTTCAGGAAGTGTGGGTGAGGGCGATTAAAAACATGAACCGCTACCGTCATAAAAGTTTGCTCAGCTGGCTGTTCCGCATAGCCCACAATCTCATGATTGACCGGGCTCGTCGGCGCAAACCGGTATTCTCGCTGGACACTTCGGCGAACGAAGACGGGATACCGCTTAGCGAACAAATCGCTACCTTACGGTTAGGACCCGATGATGAAACCGGTGGGCACGATCTTGGGCTTCGAATCGAAGCCGCTGCCGCGCAGCTCCCTGTTGAGCAGCGCGAGGTTTTCTGGTTGCGAATGCAGGCCGATCTTAGCTTTAAGGAAATTGCTAAAATTCAAAAATGCTCCATCAACACTGCGCTGGCCAGAATGCAATACGCGGTTTCAAAACTCAGGAAAGAGCTGGCCGGCGAATATAACGAATTGCGGAAGGCGGGAATATGAAAACAAAAAAACTGGAGAAGTGGCTACTGCTCGAACAGTCCGGTGAACTATCGCCCAAACAGCTCTGTTTGCTTAGACGTGAGCTGGATATTTCTGATAGCGCCCGAAGATTACGTGAGGAACTCGGCATTTTGAGTGGTTCCATCCGAAAGATAGACGTTGAGCCTTCACCGTGGGCTGTTGCGCGGATCGCTGCCCGGTTGCGTGAGGAAGGTCAGACGGTTGTCAGCCTTTCAAAAATTTTGAGACCGGTTCTTGCTTTGGCGGCTTGTTTAACCGTTGTCTCAGGGGTTTTGAATTTCCATGGCAAGCAGACCTATTCAGCTTCCACTGCTGTTATTGCGGCGGCGGGGGTGGACGTGTGGGACGATCCGTTTGAACAGGATCTGAGTAAACTGGAGAACCTGATAGTGTCCATATCAGGCAATCCGATTGACATCATGGAGATGTAAACCGAAGGAGAGAATGATGAAAAAATGGATGGTATATGGATTAATCGGTGCTTTAACGACCGGTCTGGCGGTAGCAGAAGAAACCGTACCGTGGTACAAAAGAATATTTAATAAAAATGCGGACGAACAAACCCAAGTAATTCCTCCCGCTCCGGTTGCGCCGGTCGCGGTAGCGCCAACAGCTCCGGCACCTGAATTGTCACGTCCGCAACTTAATCCTGAAAAGCAGGCGAAGTTTGAAAAAATGAAAGCCCAGATGACCCCCGAGCAAATGGAAAAGATGAAGGCTCTGCGCGGAGCGGGCGAACACCAGCAATTTCAGCTCAGCCCGGAAAAGATGGAAAAGATGAAAGTTCAGCATGAAGAGCTTATGAAACTCGGCGAAGCGGCCCGTAATGAAGTCGATCCGGCTAAAAAAGAAATACTGGTTGGTCAGCTTCGTGCCAAGCTCACCGAAATCGCCGATAAGATGCAGGTTGAGGCGAAAAAACGGCTGGAACAGGCCGAAAAAGAAATGCCCAAGCTTAAAGAACGGCTGGCTGATGCCGAGAAGAATAAGGCCACCCGCATTGAAGAACAGGTTCAAAGAATTCTTGCTGGCGAACCGTTGACTCCGTTCGGAGGAAAACGTCCAGAATCGCCCGGCAAAAACAAAAAAGCGGCCAAGGCGCCCGCTACCGAATAACCTGAAATTCAGGATAATCGAAAACCCCGCTGATGGCGGGGTTTTTCTTTTTCAGGCTTTGGACAGACTACTTCAACTTTAGCGTATCAAGAATAGCCTGGAAATCATCCGGCACCGGAGCGCTGATCCGCAGTGCGGACCCGCCTTGAGGATCGGGTAGAATAAGTCGACAGGCGTGCAGCATCTGGCGCGGCACGGAACGGAAGATGGGATTGCCACGCTGTTCGCCCGCATATTCCTTGTCGCCCAGCACCGGATGTCGCACAGCGGCCAGATGTTTACGAATCTGGTGTGTGCGCCCGGTGTGAATCCGTAATTCCAGATAACTCGCATCACGGTTGCTGTCGAGTACGTTCACCAGCGTTGTTGCTGACTCTCCATCAATATCACGCATGATCGTTTTGAGTTGCTCGGAAACACGGCCAATGGCGATGGCGCGATAGATTTTTACGAGCTTCTCCTCTTTGAAGAGCGGAATCATTTTTTCCTTGGCGGCGGCATTAGCGGCAAACAGTACGCAGCCGGAGGTGTCGCGGTCGAGGCGGTGCACGGCGCAGATTTGCGGATTATCCAGTTCATGCTGCAAACGCACTTCCAAACTGCGCGCGCTGCCGTTGGTCACGATGCCGGAAGGTTTGTTGACGATGATCAGATCGCCCGCTCTTTTCAAAATTTCAATCTTATGCGATTTTGGTTCAGGACGGACTGTTTCGATGACGTCTTTCAGTTTGAGCGTATGCTTCGCCATCCAGACGCGCTTGCCGTTCACAAAAACCTGTCGTGCATCGAGCAGTACACGAGCCTGCTTTTTCGAGCAGCGCAATCGGTCAGAAAGAACATCCACTAGAGGTAGTCCTTCTTCGCTTGGTTTAACTTGAAATGTTGCACGGCTCATTAGATTTTGTCCATTTCTGCGCAGGCTTCTGCAATGAGCGCGGCGGCTTTTTCTACTTCGTCGACAGTTACGTTTAATGGCGGAAGCATCCGCAGCACCCGCACGGCGGTGGCGAGTGTGAGCAGGCCTTTGTCTTGAAGCAGTTTTTGGAGCGGCACGGCGTTATCTTTCAGAACAAGACCGATCATCAGACCGTAGCCTCTTGCACATTCGATCCACTCATACTTCGCGGCAATCGCCTGAAGTTTTTCGAGGAACAGCGCGCCCATCTTCTGTGCGTTGTCGAGCAGATGTTCTTTCTCGATTGTTTCGATGACAGCCAGCGCGGCGGCGCAGGCCAGCGGCGTTCCGCCGAACGTCGTCGCATGATTGCCGGGCTGGAAGACATCAGAAACCTTCGGCGCGGCGACCACTGCGCCGATCGGAAATCCGTTGCCGAGACCTTTCGCTAACGAAAAGGCGTCCGGTTGTACGTCATAATTCTGGAAGCCGAACCATTTGCCGGTCCGGCCGACGCCGGCCTGCACTTCATCAAATAAAAGCAGGGTATCCTGCTCGTCGCAGAGTTTCCGCAGGCCCTTGATGAAAGCCGGATCGGCAGGAATAATTCCGCCTTCGCCCTGAACGGCTTCAACCAGAATCGCGGCGGTTTTCTCCGTCACCGCAGCTTTGCACGATTCAAGATTATTGAACTCAGCGTATTTGAAACCTTCGGGCAGGGGATAAAAGCCTTTTTGCACCTTCTCCTGGCCGGTGGCCGTCAGTGTGGCCAGCGTCCGGCCATGAAAAGAGTTCTTCATGGTGATGACTTCGTATTTACCTTTGGCTGAACCCCAAAGCCGCGCCAGCTTGATCAATCCTTCGTTGGCTTCCGCACCGGAGTTGCAGAAAAAGCACTTGCCGCCCAGCGACCGCTCGGAGAGTACCTGTGCGAGCCGCGGCTGGTTTTCGTTGTAGTAAAGGTTGGAGACGTGCACCAGCTTGGCCGCCTGCTCCTGGATGGCCTTTACGACCGCCGGATGGCAGTGGCCGACGTTAAGCACGGCGATGCCGGCGAGGAAATCTAGATATTCTTTGCCGTCGGCATCCCAAACCTTGGAACCCTTGCCTTTCACCAGCACAAGGCCCGGCGCATAGGTCGGCATCACATACTTCTTGTGCAACTGGATAATTTCTTCTGTTTTCATGACTTCATTCCCTAAAAGACGGGGGAATGTAACGCACGGGGGCTGTATTGCCAACGCATTAAATTTGCGGATAAGCGAAACTGCCAATCTGCAAAGTTGCTGAAAAGGTGGAACGCGACCGCCGGGCGTGTTCAGGCACGCTCGGAGATCGTGCTCCACCAATTTCCCCTCAGAAACATCTATCCAAACTCGGGGCGGATGGCTATTTTCAGCCCCGTAGTGCGAAACCGCCCGATAACCCCACGAACGGGCATGAACAAGACAGATAACCGACAACTATGAACTGATAACCGCCGCTGAAAGCGGCTAAATTTTAAATGCGTTAACGCGCAGTGTTGCTTCGTCAGAAAACCGCGAATTTTTTAGCAAGAAGCGAGACACGCGGAGACGCGCCCCATGTGGGTGCGGCTCCCTGTCTTGTGTTTCTTGCTGGGGCTTCGCGGTCCCTCTGATGAGGCACGGGCTTGGAGTCCGCGCCCCTTTTTTTGGCGGGCTCCCGAATGGAGTGCCGCGAATGAAAAAATGGATAAAAATTGTTGGACTGTTGCTTTTGACGCTTCCTGTTTCCGGACAAGCCGCGGATTTCATCTGCACAACCAATAGCGACGGTACGATCGCTATTATTGGATACACAGGCACCAATGGCGTACTGTCCATTCCTGGCATGATCAATAATAGACGGGTCACTATCATTGGGAGGAATGTGTTCGCAAATCGCTCCGGCCTGACCGGTAGCCTCGCCGTCCCTGCCAGTGTCACCTACATCGGGGAAAATGCTTTCTCTGGCTGTTCCGGACTGACCGGCAATCTCACCATCCCTGCCGGAGTTACCTTCATCGGGAGCAATGCGTTCGCCAACTGCTCCGGCCTGACCGGCAGCCTTACGATTCCCTCCGGTGTTACCAGTATTGAGGATGCTACGTTCCGTAGCTGCTCCAAACTGACCGGCAGTCTCACCATCCCCGCCGGTGTCACTAATATCGGAGTATCTGCGTTCGAGTACTGCTCCAAACTGACCGGTAGTCTCACCATTCCATACGGTGTCACCCACATCGGAGAATCTGCATTCGAGCACTGCTCCGGTCTAACCAGCATCACAATCCCTGCCAGCGTCACCAGCCTCGGGTTATATGCGCTCTGGTACTGCTCCGGTCTGACCGTAATTACGGTGGACGCAGCAAATTCCTTTTATAGCAGTACGAATGGAGTCTTGTTTGACAAAAATCAAACCACACTCATGCAATATCCGGCGGGCAAAGCGGGAAGCTACTTAATCCCCTCCAGCGTCACCAGCATCAATGGTTATGCATTCTATGGCTGCTCTAAACTGACCGGCAGCCTGACCATTCCATCCGGTATCACCGCCATCGGGGCTAATACGTTCTATGGTTGCTCCGGCCTGACCGGCATTATAATCCCCACCAGCGTCACCGACATCATAGACTATGCGTTCTATGGTTGCTCCGGCCTGACCAGCATTACAATCCCCTCCAGCGTCACCGACATCGGGAATTATGCGTTCGCCAACTGCTCCGGCCTGACAGGAGTCTATTTCCAAGGTAACGCCCCTAGTGTCGGTTCGTTCATGTTCTCTGGTGACAATTCTGCGACCATCTATTACCTGTCAGGAACCACGGGTTGGCCGCTGGTTCCCCGTCTTTGGTGTGATCGCCCAACCATTTGCATTACTTACACAACCAGTATCCTTAATGGTGCTATAACTATCACTCTCTGCACCGGGGTCGGTGGTGCGGTGATTATCCCAAACCAGATTAACGACCTTCCTGTCACCAGAATCGGAGCCAATGCGTTCCAATACTTCTCCAATATAACCAGTCTTACAATCCCCGCAAGCGTCACCAACATCGGGGCTAATGCATTCTACCTTTGCACAAATATGACCCAAGCCATAATCGGTAGTAGCGTCACCAAAATCGAGGGGTATGCGTTCTATGGTTGCTCCAACCTGACCAGCATTACAATTCCTGCTAGCGTCACCAGCATCGGGAGTTATGCTTTCTATGGCTGCTCCAAACTGGCTGGCAGCCTCACCATCCCATCAGGTGTCGCCAGCATCGGGAGTTATGCGTTCTATGGTTGCTCCGGCTTGACCGGCAACCTCACCATCCCCGCCGGTGTTACCAGAATTCAGGCTAATACGTTCTATGGCTGCTCTGGCCTGACCGGTAGTCTCACCATCCCCGCTGGTGTCACTAATATCGAGTGGGCTGCGTTCCAGAGCTGTTCCGGCCTGACCGGCAGCCTCACGATACCCGCCGGTGTTACCAGCATCGGTTCTTCTGCGTTCTATGGCTGCTCCAAGCTGACTGGTAGCCTCACCATCTCATCCGGTGTCACCAGCATCGGGGACAATGCGTTCCAAAACTGCTCCGGCCTGACCGACATTACAATCCCTGCCAGCGTCACCAGCATCAAGAGTTATGCTTTCTATGGCTGCTCCGGTTTGGCAGGAGTCTATTTCCAAGGCAACGCCCCTAGCGTCGGTCCGTTCGCGTTCTCTGGTGACAATTCTGCGACCATCTATTACCTGTCAGGAACCACGGGTTGGACGAATCCGTGGGGCGGGCTTCCAATAGTGCTGTGGAGTGGGGATTACACCTACACAACCAATAATGGAACGATAACCATCACGTCGTACATCGGATCCGGTGGTGCGGTAACCATTCCGTCTAATATAAACAGCGGGGTTGTCACCAGCATTGGAACCAATGCATTTTCTTCCTGCGCCAATCTAACCAGTGTCACTATTCCAAACAGCATCACTAATATCGGAGATCAGGCGTTCTATGGATGCTCAAGTTTGACAAGTATCGTGATTCCCAGCAGCGTCACTGGTATTGGGCACAACGCGTTCACGTCCTGTTCCAGTTTGACGAATGTTGTTGTGCCCAACAGCGTCACAAACATCGGGAGGTGGGTGTTCCAACACTGTACCAGCTTGACCGGTATTACGCTCCCTATCGGCATCACTAGCATTACTGATGGTACGTTCTATAACTGCCCCAAACTGGTTAGCATCATGATCCCCATCGGCGTTACCAATATCGGGGAATATGCGTTCTATAACTGCACCAGTTTGACTGGCATAACGCTTCCTAGATTGGTCGTCAGTATCGGGTACTACGCGTTCAATAATTGCACCGGCATGACGGAGGTTTATTTCAAGGGAAACGCCCCCAGTCTTGGCGCATCTGTGTTCACCGGTGCCAATAAAGCGACGGCGTATTCCTCGCCCGGAACCACAGGGTGGGGATCAAGTTTTGGCGGTCGTCCGGTCGTGCAATGGAATCCTCAGATTAAAATCGGGGACGCCAGTTTTGGAATGAGAACAAACGGGTTTGGTTTCACAATTACCGGCACCACCAACTTTACCGTCGTGGTGGAAGGCTGTACCAACCTGACTGGCAGTATATGGGAGCCGGTGAAAACTGGCGCCGTTACCAATGGTTCATTTTCTTTCAGCGACGCCCAATGGACGAATTATCCCGGTCGGTTTTACCGACTTCGTATGCCGTGAGATTGAAGAAAGGAGTCGGGAATATGGATAAGATAAGAAGAAATATCAAAAACATACATAAGCAACTTGAGGCCGATTTGAAGGCGGGCGATCCTAGAACCAAGGCTTTTGCACATAGCCTTGGTGGTGAGCTAAACGCAGCTCGGAAATCTCTTGGAATGTCACCATTACCGCAGAATGACGACATTTGGATTGGTTCGAAGTTTTACGATTCAGGCAATGGCATCCTTGTGCTTGGTGAATCGACTTATGGTGGTGACCCGCCACTTTATATTTATATCCCCATGTGGTGCAGAAAAGAGGTGATTGATCGCACTTTCAGCCGCATTTTTAATTCCTACTCGGGAAAGCACACGTCATCGGCCTCCATTTCTGAGCGCGAAGCGTTTTGGGCTGCTATCGCGTTTTGTAATTTTGTCCAAAAACCGCTTGGGCCCACACGTGAACACCGACCGACTACGGCGCATTACCGCAGTGCGGCGGCGGCGCTTCCTGCCATTTTGAAAAAACTTAAACCGTGTGGTGTATTGGTGTTAGGCAAAGGACAATCAGAGTTTTCCGAGCCCGTCCTTCGTGATGCTGGCATACCATTTGTTGTATCCCAGCATCCGACAGCTCGCGGAATCAAGACCGCCGAGTTGCAAGCGAAGTGGAAAGAACTTAAATCTAAAATCTGATCATTGCTGGATTGATGTCACTTCACAATCTCAGTTCCAACGCCTTGGTCGGTGAAAAGTTCCAGCAGCAGCGAGTGGGGCAGTGCAGAGTCAATAATGTGCGTCTTGCTGACGCCCGCCTTGAGCGCGTCAACCGCTCCGCCAATCTTCGGCAGCATACCGCCGGAGATAATGCCCCGTTCAATCAATTCTTCGACTTCGTTGAGGCTTAGGCTGGTAATCAGAGTCGTTGAGTCACTCGGATCTCTCAGCAGTCCCGGCACATCGCTTAGGAAAACCAGTTTCCGTGCCTGCAGAGCACAGGCAACGGCGTTGGCGACGTCGTCGGCGTTGACGTTGTAAAGATGTCCGTCCTCGCCGCGTCCGAGCGGCGTGATGACCGGAATGATATCGGCTTTTAGGAATGCTTTGATTGGCTCCACGTCCACATGAATCACCTTGCCGACGTAACCCCAGTCGAGAGTTTCTCCGGTCTGCGGATCAACACCGACATGCTTTTTCACCTTGATGATATCTTCGCCGTGAATGCCGTGCGCCTTGCCGCCGTAGTTTTTGATGATTTCCACCAGATGCGGATTCACTTCGTTGTTGAGAACGCTTTCCACCACGGTGATCGTTTTTTCATCCGTCACCCGCAGGCCCTGAACAAAGTTCGGCTGGATATGCGCTTCCCGCATTTTCTTGGAAACCGACTTGCCGCCGCCGTGCACAATCACCGGCTGAAGGCCGACGCATTCCATGAACGCGACATCCTTGAGAATATTCCGGTAGCCGATCTCGCTTTCCATGATGCTGCCGCCGAATTTGACGACAACAGTATCGCCCCGGAACTTCTGGATGTAGGGCAGGGCTTCAATCAATACCGAAGCTTTTTCAATCATCTGTTGCATGGCAAAATCCCTATTCTATTCCACATTGATCCGCACATAATCTTCAGTGCAGTTACAGGTGTAAACCACGGTGCTTCCGCTGCCGAGATTCAAATTAATGTTAATAGTAAACGCTTCTTTGGAAACAGCCGCGACCAGTTTTTCCTCCGGTGTTCCTGCGGCCATACCGTTCCGCACAGCAGGCACGTCGTCGTAATCAATGTCGACTTTGTTTTCCTGAACCTGTGCATAGGAATAGCCGATAGCATCCATAATCCGGCCCCAGTTCGGCCGCTTACCAGCCCACGCTGTTTTATTGAGCATGGAGTTGGCTACAGCCCGCGCGGCTTCCTCGGCTTCGCCGCCGGAAGCGGCACCGTTAACCCGTACCGTAATGACCCGCGTTGCACCTTCGCCGTCTTTGACGATCATCATCGACAGGTCGAAAAGAACTTTCTCCAGCGCATTGTAAAACGTTTTCCAGTGTTTGGAATCCTGCGAAAGTATTTCGTTGCCCGCTTGACCGTTGGCCAGACATATGACGGTGTCGTTGGTGCTCCGGTCTCCGTCTACGGTAATCCGGTTAAAGCTCACATCCGCTGCGGCCCGCAAAGCACATTGCAGGGTATGTTTTTCGATCACCGCATCGGTCAGGATGAAGGCCAGCATCGTGGCCATGTTCGGCTCGATCATGCCGGAGCCTTTAGCGAGACCGGTGATTCGTACTGTCTTACCGTCGATCTCGATTTCCACAGTAACTGTTTTGCTGACGAGATCGGTGGTCATCATCGCTTCCGCCGCGTCCATGCCGCCGTTCGGAGAGACCTCGTCAAACAGCAGTTCAATTCCGCCGGCGATTTTATCCATCGGCAGCGGTTTGCCTATGGTGCCGGTAGAGCAGACGAAAACATTGAGCGCTTGCACACCCAGTTTCCCTGCTGCGAGGGCGGCCATGGCTTCCGCGTCGGCCATACCCTGTGCGCCGGTGCAGGCATTGGCATTACCGCTATTCATCACAATCGCCTGAGCCTTGTCATGCTCCACGACCTTAAGGTCCCATTTAACTGGCGCGGCTTTAACCTGATTGGTGGTGAAAACTGCGGCGCTGACTGCCGGAACGTCCGAGACGATCAGGGCCATATCTTTTTTATGTTTTTTAATCCCGGACTGAATCCCAGTCGCGGAAAATCCTTTTGGCAATTGCAGTGATTTTTTCATGTCATCCAAGTACTCCAAGCGCCGGAGATTACACCTCCGCACATGTTTGCGGAATAAAAAAAGTCCCGGACTCGCAGGAGCGCCGGGACTTTGTCGTAAGCCGCGGGCGGCTTAGCGTTTCGAGAACTGGAAGCGTTTGCGTGCGCCCGGTTGTCCCGGTTTCTTACGTTCTTTCATGCGTGCATCGCGAGTGAGGAATCCGCCCTTTTTGAGGATAGCCTTCAGCTCTTCTTCCGCTTTAACCAGTGCGCGTGAAGCACCGTGGGAGATCGCTCCGCATTGGCCGACCTTGCCGCCGCCTTTGACGGTAACAGTCATATCGTACTGATCAGCACGGCCGGTGAGTACCAGCGGACGTACAACCGTATCCAGCATATCTTTGGTATCAAAATAATCCTTGGCCGTCTTGCCGTTTACGGTGATGACACCGGAACCTTTGACGAGACTGACGCGCGCCACTGCGGTTTTGCGCCGGCCTGTTGCGGCAATTTTATCGACTTTTTTCGCTGCTACCACGTTGTACTCCTTGCTTAGCCTTTAAATTCGAGTGTTTTAACTTTTTGTGCCGTGTGCGGGTGGCTGGGACCAGCATAGACTTTAAGACGGGTGATCGTTTTACGCATCAGCCGGTTGCCGGGGAGCATTCCTTCGACAGCCTGTGTGATAATGCGAGTCGGATTTTTAGCACGAATCACAGCAGCGCTGCGATTTTGCTGTCCACTAGGGAAGCCGCTGTAGTCCTGATAGATTTTGTTTTCTTCCTTGTTACCGGTCAGCTTCACCTTTTCGGCGTTGATGACTATCACAAAGGCGCCTGTGTCCACATGCGGGGTGTAGGTCGGTTTGTTGCGGCCGCGCAGAATGTCGGCAATAAACACAGCCAAGCGGCCAGTTGATTTATCCGTGGCATCCACCACGAACCATTCCCGTTCGATATCATTTTCGTTTGCTACAAATGTCTTCATTACAAATCTTTCCAGTTCAAATGCAAGGCGGGGAAAATATACGAGGGGGTACCCCGTGTCAACCCCCGTACCTAAAGTTTTATGTAAAAAGATAGGAATTGTTCTGACCTATCCGAAAGGCTATATCCTCCTTCATGAAACTTTTCCGCAAAAAAGAGGTTTGGATGCCCACTTGGCAGGGCTTCCTCCTGCTGTTTCTGCTTGCTGGCGGCCTTTTTTGCGGTGCCGTTCTTCGTCTTTATCCGTTTCTGGCCCAACAGCATCCATATCCGTCCGCTGAAATAGTTATCATTGAAGGCTGGATGGCCGATGCCGAACTTAAAGAGGCAGCTAAAGCGATTTGTCCCGGACAGATTGTTGTGACCACCGGCGGGCCTATTACCTTCGGGCAGAAATTTCTCAACTACAGTAATTATGCTGAAATGGCTACGGCGCGTCTTATCTCTGCAGGAATTCCCGCGGGAAATATTATTACTATTCCTTCGCCTGATACCCGGCGCGATCGTACTTATGTTTCCGCACAAGCCGCTCGCCGGATGCTCGAGGATATAGGCCTTTTCGGGAAATCCGCCAATCTTTACACTATCGGTGCTCATGCTCGCCGCTCTTATCTTCTTTTTCGACATGTTTTCGGCGACGACTATCCTCTTGGCGTCATCGCGGTTGAGCCGCCGGGCTACAACCTGGAACACTGGTATTCTTACAGCGAAGGTTTTAAATTTGTCTTAACCGAATTTATCTCCTGGATTTACGTACAGTTTTTTCTAATGACACATGCCTAATCGCCTCCAGCAGCGCCTTGCCGAAATCGGTGCGCCAGCCGATGTGTGTAAGCTTGCCTCGGAACTGGCTGAACTGGCTGTCCGTGATCCATTGACCGGTTTGTATAACCGCCGGTTTTTTGATGAAGCCCTTGCGCAGAACATTGAAACGGCCCGGCGTTATGGACGCGAGCTCAGTCTCATCATTTTTGACTTGGATGATTTAAAAGTCGTCAATGACACCCGCGGGCATCAGGCCGGAGACGAAATACTTAAAACTTTCGCGCAACTCCTGAAGAACAACTCGCGCAAAGCGGATATCGTCTGCCGCATTGGCGGCGACGAATTTGCCGTTATTCTGCCGGAGGCCGGGCGTTCCGATGTTCAGAATTTCACCGAACGGTTTCTCAGAATATTGGGAGAAACAAAAGGTGTCCGAGCTTCTGCAGGTATGTCGTCTCTGTCTTCGGGTAATCTTTTCGCCGATGCCGACGCCGCGCTGCTTGCCGTTAAGCATGCCCGATAGAGATTGGCCCGGTTAAAAATTTTTATCCCAGAACCAAACTAGCTTCGTTTCACTATTGGCTTTACCTTCAGCGTTGCCGCCTTTCAGTCCCGGTTCTTTTATGGTCGTCCGGCTGACACATGAGCTGCAGAGCAATAGAACAGTGACCAGATAGAAAAATTTTCTAAACATGGGGACGTCCTTTTTTAGAATGAAACGGCGCAGAAGTTGATGGCTTCGATTTTTCCGGCGACTTTGGCGAGCACTTTTTCAGGAACCGGCTGGCTTACTTTGAGAACCGCTATGGATTTTTGTCCATCGCGGCTGTGCGGATTGCGCACGTCATCAATGTTGATATTTTCCTTGGCCATGGCGCCGGCGATTTCGCTCAGAACACCGGGGCGATCCATGTAAGTAAAGAGAGCGAGATGTCCTTTGGGCTCGAAGTAGAGCCGGTCGAAGTCGCCGATGCGTGAGACCATCATGCGGCCTTCAGCCAGTGTGCCGCGAACGCTGATGCGCCGCAGTTCGCCGGCGCCGATGCTGGCCAGTAGGTCAATGGTTATGGAGTTGCCATATCCTTTAGATTGATCTGTTTCGCGGGTTGAGTATTCAACGCCCATATCCTTAAGGAAGGCGATAGCGGCTTTCGGGTCCATGGAGCGGTCGAATTCCGCGCTGAGGGCGCAGACGACGGGAACGGTGAGCCATTTGGAAAAGCTCTGGAGGTCACCGTAGAAACTAGTCTCGATTTTGTTGAGTTTGGTATCTCCGCCAATAACGTTTCGGCAGAGAACCGTAAGCGTGTAGGCGAGTTCGGCGTAGGCTTCGTCAAGGCCTTCCGGAATGTCACGGTTGACAATGTAAGAGGTGACGCCCTTGCTGTCGAAGTCGATGAGCTGTTCGGCCGAACGCTGGGCCGCGTTGAAGTTAGCCTCTTTGGTGGAAGCGCCGAGGTGCGGCACCATAATGTCGGCGATATCAATGACGCTCTTTGGGCCTTCGGCATCTTTAGCGTAGACATCGTTCAGGAAGCGCAGCCCTTTCTCTGCCTTAAGGGCGCGCAAATCGTCTTCGTTAACGACACCGGAACGGGCGCAGTTAACGAGTGTGGCTCCTTTTTTCATAATACCCAGCAGGTCTTTGTTGATGAGACCTTTGGTGTGTTCGTTTTCCGGGATGTGGAGCGTGACGTAATCGCTCTGGGTAAAAATATCTTTCAGGCTGACTAACTTAGCGCCGATCCGCGCGGCGGCTTCTTCGGAAAGGACCGGGTCGAAAGCGAGAATTTTGCACTCGAAACCGCTGAGCCGCTTTGCGACCAGTTTGCCGATAGCGCCGAGACCGACGATACCAACTGTTTTTCCGGTAACTTCCCGGCCCATAAATTTGGTTTTTTCCCATTCGCCGCGGCGGGTGGAAGCGTCGGCGGTGATTAGGTGGCGGGCATCAGCAAGCATGAGGGCGACGACTTCTTCGGCGACGGCGTTGGCGTTGGCGCCGGGCGTGTTCATCACGTCGATTTTTCTTTGCCGGGCGTATTTTGTGTCGATCGTGTTGTATCCCGCACCGGCGCGGATAACGACTTTGAGCGCGGGCAGAGCATCAATAAGTTTTTGGTCAACTTTTTCACTACGGACGATCAGTGCGTACGTATCGGAATGCTGCGCCGCGAGAGCGCCGAGTTCGGTTTGGGCGTCCTGCACGACGGTGTAATTTCCGTTGGCTTCAAGGAGTTCTTTGGCAATCGAATCGAGTTTGGTTGGGATCAGTACTTTTTTCATAGCTTTTCTCCGTAGAAAGGTTGAACGGCCACCAAGGTAATCGGCCGTTGTAAACGAATCAAGTGCAGACAGTTTTGTTTTTCGCTTCTTGACCGTGAACAGGGCGCTCTTCTATGGTGTCGGCATGAAATCCGCAAAATTCTTTCTGTTTCCTGTTCTGGCTCTGATTCTTTCCAGCTGTGCCGGCTATCATGTCGGCAGTACGCTTCCCAAGTCGGTTCAGACTGTTAGTTTGGAGATCGTCAATAAAACGGATGAACCGTCGATCGAGGTGGCCGTAATGAAGGCGTTGCGTGCCGAGTTGCAGATGGACGGACGGCTCGAAGTGCGCTCAAAGGATGAGTCCGATGCGGTTCTGAGCGTGACGCTGACAAAATTCGATTTGGAACCGCTGGCTTATGCCCGCATAGACAAAAAACCAAGCGCGCTGGTCAGCGAATACCGCATGACGCTTACCGCCAAAGCTGTGCTCAGCGACACACAGACCGGTGAGGTCATTTTAGAAAACCCGGTGGTGCTGGGTGAATCGGAATTTCCCTATGTTGCCGATTTGACTTCGACCAAGCGTGCAGGGCTGCCAAAGGCGGCGAACGATCTGGCGCGTAAAGTGGTCAGCGCAACGGTTACCGCTTGGTAGAAAACTTTGGACTGCGGCGGCTTGCCGCCGCTTTTCCCTGCGGAGCTTGCTCCGCATTTATCAAAGCAAGCTTCGATGTGTAAAGCGCAAGCAAGCTTGCGCACTCCATACAAATAAAAAAAGCCGTCCGGTGAAGGACGGCTTTTTTGTTCTCCACACAGTGGAAAACTATTTTGCCAGCTTGCGCAGAGCGGCAACGGCCCGCTTTTTACGGCGGATCGCGGTGTTTTTCTTGATCACGCCGCGTTTGACGGCCTTATCAAGCACCGAGCTGTACTCGCGTACGGCCTTTTCAGACGTTTCAACAACGCCTGTCGTCAGTACTTCGCGCGTTTTGCGGCGGACGGATTTGACCTTCGTCTTTACCGTCATGTTGCCGACGCGCTGCTTTTCAGACGAGCGCATCCTTTTTTTTGCACTTTTAATATTCGGCATGGGTTAACCCTCTATTTAATTAGTCTCTGTTGCTGGGCATGCGGCTTTCGCCACCGGGGGGCATGCGACTGTCACGCATGGCACGCGAACGGGCGCGAGCCTGTTTTTTGCGGCGTTTGTCGCCCGGCTTTTCATAGCGGCGGCGTTCGCGCATATCCTTCAGGATTCCTTCGCGGTCGAGCAGTTTTTTCAAACGGCGGAGACCCTTTTCGACGGGTTCGCCGCGGCGGAGTTTTACTTCACAAGTTGTACTGGCCATAATTTTTAACACCCCCTTAAGCGGGTAGAATTTTTACACAAAGGCGGAGAAACTAGGTTATGAGAGTTGTTTTGTCAACCGATTATCCGGCGAAACCCTTGGTCACTCTCTGTGGCGGAAGGAGATGCGTCCTTTAGTCAGGTCGTAGGGTGAAATTTCAACCGTTACCCGGTCGCCGATGGCGATGCGGATAAAATTTTTGCGCATTTTACCGGAGATGTGGGCGAGAAGGCGGTGTCCGTTTGCCAGTTTTACATTATACATTGTGGCGGGCAGAACCTTTTCTACAACACCTTCCATTTCAAGAACATCATCTTTGGCCATTCATTCTCCCGTCCGGTTTCGTTTTTGACGCGCCGATGCTACACGCGCACCCCGCCATTGCAAGAAGGCATTTGAAAAGAGTTGGCGCGAAAACTTGAGTGACGGCCCTCCAGAGGGCATATTTCCGCGCTCCAAACTCTGGAGGTTCACAAAGAGGATACGCATATGGAAGCATTAAAGAAATCGACTGTTTTTAAAGGCTCACAAGGACCGGTCGTACTGGTCATCATGGACGGCGTCGGTATCGGCAAATACGCTGAGGGTGATTTTGTCCTTTCCTCAAACACGCCCAATCTCGACTGGCTGATGAAAAACGGCGTTTCCACAACGCTTCAGGCGCACGGCACCGCCGTCGGTCTGCCGAGCGACGAAGATATGGGCAATAGCGAAGTTGGGCACAATGCCATCGGTTGCGGGCGTGTATTTCATCAAGGTGCGGCGCTGGTCAGTGAAGCAATCGCCACCGGTGCGATGTTTGCCGGTCAGACATGGAAAGAACTCATCGGTAATGTTCAGGCGCACGGCTCGACGTTCCATTTCATAGGACTTTTTTCTGACGGCAACGTCCACAGTCACATTGATCATCTTAAGGCGATGCTCCGGCGGGCCAAGGCTGACGGCGTAAAATCGGCGCGGATTCATCCGCTGATCGACGGCCGCGACGTTCCGCCTACTTCCGCACTGGAATATGTTAAGCCGTTTGAAGCTTTTCTTGCCGAACTGAACGCTGACAGAACTGTGGATTATGCCATCGCTTCCGGCGGCGGACGCATGAACATCACCATGGACCGCTACAACGCCAACTGGGATATGGTTAAGCGCGGCTGGGACACGCATGTGAAAGGCGAGGGGCGCTTGTTTGCTTCCATGACGCAGGCGATCGAAACTTTCCGCGCCGAAAAGCCCGGCATTCTCGATCAGGATCTGCCGCCATTCGTGATTGAACGCGACGGCAAAGCCATTGGTAAAATTGTGGATGGCGACAGCGTGGTCTTCTTCAACTTTCGCGGCGACCGCGCGTTGGAAATGACCAAAGCGTTCGAAGCGGATGATCTCAAAGAGTTTGCCCGCGGCCCGAAACCGAAAGTGAAATATGCCGGTATGATGCAGTACGACGGCGATCTGCGCATTCCGCGCAGTTATCTCGTCACACCGCCAGCCATCAACCGCACGATGGGCGAATATCTCGCTGCATCCGGCGTGCACCAACTTGCCATCAGCGAGACGCAGAAGTACGGCCACGTCACCTATTTCTTTAACGGTAACCGCGCCGATAAATTCAACGAAGCGCTCGAAGATTACATCGAAATTAAATCGGATGTTTGTCCGTTTGAAGATGCTCCGCGCATGAAGGCCGCAGAAATCACCGATGCGGTGGCCAAGGCGATCGAGAGCGGAAAGTATGAATTCATCCGCCTCAACTATCCCAACGGCGACATGGTCGGCCACACCGGCGTCTTTTCTGCCGTTACTATCGCGGTCGAAGCGGTGGATGAGTGTCTCGGTAAACTGAAAACTGCTGTCGAAAAGGCTAAAGGCATCATGGTTATCAGCGCCGACCACGGCAACGCCGACGACATGTACGAGCATGATAAAACCGGCGCGGTAAAGCGCAGTAAAGACGGACAGCCGCAGGCTAAGACCGCCCACTCGCTCAATCCTGTTCCGGCGATTGTTTACGACCCGTCCGGCGGCTCGAAGGCGCGGCTTTCTTCGGCAAAAGGTTTAGGGATCAGCAGTCTTGCCGGCACCTGCCTAAAACTGCTCGGCTTTGAACCGCCGACCGATTATACGCCCTCGATTGTTGATGTCGGCTAGTTGCTCCAAACATTCGGAAAACGGGTTCTTCCCGCTCGACGGCGGGCCGTCCGAAACAGTAATTTGCCGCCATGTATAAATCTTTTCCTAAAAGAGTTTCGGCACTTATTTTCTTTTTTGTCGCTTTTACCGCTCTGGCTCGGGCTGTCGATTTGACTCCGCGGGAGCGGGCATGGTTGGCCGAACACGGCGGGGTGATCCGTTTTGCCAGTACGCAAAATTATCCTCCCTTTGAATTTGTCGGCGAAAACGGCGAATCATTAGGGATGGCCGTTGAGCTGGGAAACCGGCTGGCAGCGGATGCGGGGTTCCGTGCTGAATTTTTTCATATGCCGCTCAAGGAGGCCCGCGAAGCAGTGTTGAGTGGGGAGTACGATCTGGTTACCTGCTTGTTTTACAGTAAAGAACGGGCGCAGAAATTTGGGTTCACACCAGTTATTTTTAATGTTCCTGCTTCTATTTTTGTTCCGGCTTCCTGCACCGATATTAAAACCCTCGATGACTTGAACGGCAAAACCGTTGCTATGCCGGAGAATGATTATGCGGAAGAATTTATCCGCATGAAGGGGATCAACTGTCGTTTTCTACCGACACCTAGTTTTAAACAGGCCGTTGAGGCGGTCGCACTGCAAAAAGCCGATGCAATTATCGGCGACGAACAGGTTGTTTATCATTATCTCTATCAGAATGGCTGGACAGAAAGGGTAAAAAAAACAGGGCCTTCGCTTTATACAGGGCAATGCTGCATGGCGGTCGCGGCGACCAATCAAACACTACTGTCCATTCTGACAAAAGCCGTGGAGCAGGCACGCAGTTCCGGTGCAATCGGGCGGATCGGACATAAGTGGTCCGGATTGGAATATACATCCGTCGGGTTTCATATTTTCCGGTATATCCGTTACATCATCATTGGTGCCGGAATCCTGCTGGCGGTCGTGCTCATTTTCTGGATATGGGATATGCGGCTGGCACGGCGCGTTCTTCAAAAAACCGAACAGCTGCGCAATAGCGAGGAGCGTTTGCGCACAATCTTTCAAAACTCACCGGATGCCATTTTTATCGAAGATGAGCACGGGATTGTGCTGGATGCCAATCCGGTAGCATGTGCCTTTCATAACTTAAGCCACAGCGAACTCGTCGGTAAGAACGTGTTTGACCTGGCATCCGTCGGTCACCGCGACGAGGCAAAGCGAGATTTCCATAAATGGTTCAATGGCGAACTGAAACGCCACGAGGGTATTTTACAGTCCGGTGAGGGACTCGAGGTTCCTGTCGAAGTGATCGGCTCGCCGCTTCGGTTTGAGGGAAAGAGTGCTGTATTACTGCTGGTGCGCGATATGACCGAGCGCAAGCAGGCCGAGCAGGCGCTTAAAGAAAGCGAAATGCGTTATCGCGGACTGATTGAAGCGCAGAGCAATTTCATTGTCCGTATTGATACCGACGGTATCTACACATTTGTCAATGAAGCGTTCTGCCGGTTTGTTGGCCGGGCTCGCGGCGAGCTGATCGGGCACGACAGCCGCTCCTATGTTTATCACGACGACATTTCCATCCCGGGTAAAGCAATTGAAGTGCTGGTGGCTCGCCGCGAACGGGTGGTCGCCGTGGAGCACCGCATGCGCGCCCGCACCCGAACCGCCTGGGTTCAGTGGGAGAATGTTGCGGTGTTTGATGAGTCCGGCAGGGTGGTCGAAATCCAGAGCGTGGGACATGACATAACTGAGCGCCGCCGGATTTATGAAGCGTTGCAGGAAAGTGAAAAACGGCTCCGGTTTCTGTTTGAAGAAATTCCACATATTGCCGTACAGGGTTACAATGCTTCCCGTGAGGCCATTTTCTGGAACCGCGCCAGCGAGGAACTTTACAAATATTCTAAAAAAGATGTGCTTGGTAAAAAAATCGAAGACCTCGTGCTGCCGGCGGACCGGCGCGAAGAAATAGTAAAAGCGTTCGACAATTGGGTGAACGCCGGCACATCAATTCCTTCCGGGGAAATGTTGAAGCGTGCTGCGGACGGGCATCTGGTTTCCGTTTACTCCAGCCATCTGGCCACGCGCAATCAGCGCGGCGAGTGGGAAATGTACGTCATCGACGTTGATCTTTCAGAGCTCAAGCGAGCCAGCAGAGAGCTGGTTGAGGCGAAGGAATATGCTGAAAAAGCCAGCCGCGCCAAGAGCGAGTTTTTGGCGAATATGAGTCATGAAATCCGCACGCCGATGAATGGTGTAATGGGCATGACCAATTTGCTGCTAGAAACCGAACTGACAGGCGAGCAGCGCGATAGCATTGAGACTATTATGGAGTCTACGCAGGAATTGATGCGCATTATCGATGAGCTGCTCGACATCTCGCGCATCGAGGCCGGTGAGGTGCGTCTGCATCCCGAACCGTTTAATCCACGTGAAACGGCGGAAAAAGTGGTGCTGCTTTTCGCTGACCGCGCCGGGCGAAAGGGAGTTGATCTTTCTGTCGCTATTCACGATAGCGTTCCCCGGCGGGTGCTCGGCGATTCCGGCCGCATTCGACAGATATTGATTAATCTGGTCGGCAACGCGCTCAAATTCACTCACGACGGACATATCCAGATACGCATGCAGGCTGAACGCATCGAAAGCGGCTGGAACCTGATTGCCGATGTCAAAGACACCGGCATTGGCATGACTCCCGAATTGCAGGAGCGTATCTTTGAAAAGTTCACTCAGGGCGATACATCTTCAAAACGTAAATACGGAGGCACTGGCCTCGGGTTGGCCATCACCCGTCAGCTGGTACGCTTAATGGGCGGCGAAATTACCGTTACCAGCGAAGTGGATAGAGGAACCGTATTCCAGTTTAATATCAAGCTCGGCTGTGCAAACTCGGACGATGTTGCCGCGGAAGTACCTGTCGTCACGACCGGAGAAGCGGTGGCGATTGATGCAGATATTCTGCTGGTTGAAGATAATCTTGTTAACCAGAAAGTCGCTACGGCAATGCTAAAAAAACTGGGCTGCAACGTAACTGTTGTGCCTAACGGGGCAAGGGCTCTTGAGCAGATTGCTCTGCGCAGATTTGATCTCATCTTTATGGACTGCCAGATGCCGATCATGGACGGCTTTGAAGCCACTCGCGCCATTCGCCAGATGGTCGGCGATATCCGTGATATTCCGATCGTTGCCATGACCGCACATGCCCTGAAAGAAGACCGCCAGCGCTGTCTGGATGTTGGCATGAACGATTATCTGGCCAAACCGGTCCACCGCGACGCACTTATCGCGGTATTAAAGAAGTATTGCGGGTGATCGTTAGTGAGTGGCGGAGGGGGAGGGATTCGAACCCCCGGAACCTTGCGGCTCTCCGGTTTTCAAGACCGGCGCATTAAACCACTCTGCCACCCCTCCCAAAGATGAGCGCCAGATAATAGAGACCGTGAACTCAAAAACAAGTTCCTATTTAACGGGATTACAGACTTTTCCGATGAATAGAATTTTACCGGATTCCTTGGCACGGACCAGGAAAAGAAACGGGTGATCGGCGCGAAACACCTTGGGCGACAGGGGAACAGACGTAAGGCGCATTATTACACCGGTCGCGGCGGCGGCTTCGGTTCCTTCTTCATCTACCTGTACGAACGCTTTATGCACCACATCAGAAATACACAACGATTCCTCGCTGATCCCTGAAAAGTCGGCCAGCGACGGATTAAAGGCATCTGTCATACCTAGTTCGGCGAGAGTTTTGACCAAGCTGTCAAACTGCGATTCGATTTTAAAGCGCGGCAGATGCACTTCTATTTCTTCCTTGTGCAATGCTCCGGTCCAGTCGGTCAGCGCATCGGCGGAGAACCCTTCCTCAATGCGGGCGAGGCCGTCTTTTTCTTTCGGCAGGACGATCAACATCGAGACTTCTTCGCCTTGATAAGGTAGCTCCAGGCATTGGAAGCTTTCATTTTCCATATAACCGAAACGCTTCGGTTTCATCGCCATCATCGGCACATTCGTACTGGTGCCCGGAGTCATCCAGAACAATTCGTCCGTTGTACTTTCCTTTGCGAACGCATGGAGCCAGTCGCCCTTAAAGTAGATGGCATTGACGAGAATCAAGCGGACATCAGGTCTCACAGAACCCGGTGCCAACAGGTTTTTGATTTTATTGCGGGTTTTTTCTTCGACCCAGCTGTTGATCATTCCCCGCTCAACCTCCGGCTGCCCGGCGAAGTCAGCCGGACGGATTTCCGCACTGTACTTTTCCTGCACAGTCGTTTGGAACTTACCAATGATTGGAAACTTTTTATCGGCCCACAGCGCGTTGGCGCTTTCCAGAATTACATTGGTTCCGGTCTTCGGAAAAGTTGCAGCTTCGGGTAAAAGCATACTCATCTGCCGAAGTGTATTGCCTGCCGCGCCTTCGCGCGTCATTGCCAGTGCCGCTTCAATGCTGGCCGGCGAGAAAAACAGATTTCCTTCCGCCGTGCGCAATTGACCATACAGTTTGAAGGCAAAGTCATCGCCGTGCGCAGTCAGCGTCAACGCGGTGGCCAGCAGTATGCTTTTTCTCATTTCATTTCTCCGTGGCGAGAACGGTTGCCAGTTTGCACGCTTCGAGATAGCGCAGAATATCGACGTATTCATTCAGGTCGTGTGCATGGAAGTTGCCCGCGTCGAATGTGACAGTGGGAATCCCTTTTTCGTTCAGAATATTGGCGTCGAGTCCGGCGTTGATAATTTCTACATCCGCTTCGCGGCCGGCCTGTGGCGCGGCACGCAGAAATCGCTGAACCACCGGTTCGCTCTTCTTTAACCGGAAACTGCGGTAATCGCTGGCGGTAATGAAATTAACCGAACCGCATTCGCCCTTGTCGTTTTTTAATCCACGCGCGGCTTTTTCAAATGCCATTTTCCAAACGCTGGAAATTTTCCGGAGAGATGCGGGATTGTGGCTCCGGCATTCGCCGGTTACTTTTAGAAAATCCATTACCTGATTGTCCGCTTCGCCGCCGCTCATAGAGCCGACGTTGGCCGTTCCGGTACATGGGCCTTTATTGATCCGTCCGAACCATCCGTTGGCTTTGAGAAACGCGATGGCGTTGGTGGCAATAATTGCGGCGGAAACGCCGCCTTCCGGGTTGACGGCAGCGTGAACGCTCTTTCCGTGGATTTCAGCGATCCAGCGCACTGCGCCGAGAGCGCCGATTACGCCGTTACGTCGGCCGCTTCCGTCGAGATTGAAGCACATGGACGGATTGCCGCCTTCAGACGGTTCAAATGCTTTGGCACCGTGCAGGCCGTTTTCTTCGCCGACGGTGAAGAGCAGGGTGATCGGCGGATGCGGCAGATTATTTTTCAGCACCGTTTCCGCCATCGTGACCACGGCGGCGACCGACGCGCGGTTGTCGCCGCCGAGTCCAGTTTTACCTTCCGGCACAATCCGGTTTCCTTTTTTAACCGGCACCGCGCCGCGGCAGAGTGGCACGGTGTCCAGATGAGCCGAAAACATAATGCGCGGTGCTTTGGCTGTGCCGGGGATTTTAACGACCAGATTGCCAATAGTGAAATCTTTCGACAGCCGCTTCAGGCTGACGTTTTCGCGGATCCATTTCGGATCGCAACCCGCCGCCAGCAATTTATGTTTCACAACCGCCGCTACCGGTCCTTCGCTGCCGCTAGGCCCTTCGGCGGCCAGCAGATCCATCAAATGTTTCACGGCCTGTTCTTTATTGATCATGATTTTCATAATCTGAACCATAGCGAACCGGTCAGGCGAAAGGCGAACAATTTCCAAACCTCGGAAATTACGTTGTCTTGGACGGTCTGGCGGGATATTTTGGGGCACTTTGAAGGAGAAACTTATGTCGATTACCGCATTGAGTCCGCTTGATGGCCGCTACGAATCTAAAGTAGCTGAACTACAGGATGCTTTTTCAGAATACGCGCTGGTTCGTTGCCGTGTGCAGGTGGAAGTCCTCTGGCTTAAAGCACTCTGTGCCGAAAAAGGAATTCCGGAATGCCGTGCGCTGTCGAAGGCCGAGATTAAGCAACTTGACGCTATCGTCGCCGAATTTACTCCCGCCGAAGCGGAAAAGGTGAAGGCGATAGAGAAAACCACCAACCACGACGTCAAAGCGGTTGAGTATTACCTGAAGGAAAAAATCGCCGGAACATCGCTAGAGGCTTTGAGTGAGTTTCTGCACTTTGCCTGCACCTCCGAGGATATCAATAATCTCTCTCATGCGCTGATGCTGAAGCAGGGGCGCGAGATTCTTGCCGTTGAACAGAATAATCTGATCGCTGGTCTGACCGCCAAAGCAAAGCAGTGGAAGACTGTTCCATTGCTTGCCCGTACACACGGTCAGACTGCTTCGCCGACGACTATCGGCAAGGAGCTGGCCGTTTTTGCCAACCGCCTGCACCGTGCCGCCGGAGTTTTCCAATCCTTGGAAATCCGCGGAAAACTCAACGGCGCCGTCGGTAACTACAACGCGCACCTTTTGGCCTATCCGGATGTGAACTGGCCGGCACTGGCCAAAGGCGTGATCGAAGGCGATCTCGGTCTGGTGCAGAATCCGTTCACGACGCAGATCGAGCCGCACGACTACATGGCGGAACTGTTCGACGCGCTGGCGCGCTTCAACACCATCCTGCTCGATCTGGATCGTGATATCTGGACCTATATTTCCTTTGCCTGCTTCAAACAGAAAACGGTCGCCGGTGAAATCGGTTCGTCCACCATGCCGCACAAGGTTAACCCGATCGACTTTGAAAACTCTGAAGGTAATATCGGCCTCGCAAACGCACTGTTGCGTCACATGTCCGAAAAACTGCCTGTGTCGCGACTCCAGCGCGACCTGACCGATTCAACGGTTTTGCGTAATATGGGCGTCACTTTCGGCTACACATTACTGGCCTACCGTTCGACGCTCAAAGGTCTCGGCAAGCTCGAACTCAATGAGGCTAAGCTGGCCGCCGACCTCGACAATGCGTGGGAAGTGCTGGCCGAACCGATCCAGACTGTTATGCGCAAAGCGGGAATTGAAAAGCCCTACGAAAAACTGAAAGAACTGACGCGCGGCAAGGCTATTAACGCCGAAGCCATTCGAGAATTTATCCAGAGTTTGAAAATTGATGCGGCGGATAAAAAACGGCTGCTGGCTATGACTCCGGCAAGCTATATCGGTCTTGCAGTTCAGATTGCGGAAGAACTCTGATGTCTCCGGTTTCTATTTACGGGCTTCTACCTGAAGCGCTTGAAGCATTTTGCAAAGAGCATGGTCAGCCCGCCTTTCGCGCAAAGCAAATTTGGGACTGGCTCTATGTCAAACATGTTTCGTCGGCTGACGGAATGAAGAATCTGCCCGCGCCGTTGCGCGAACTGCTTGCCGACCACTTCAGTTTCCAATGTTTTGAAAAACTGGAAACCAAAGGCTCGCTGGGCGAAACCCAGAAACTTCTTTTGAAACTGGCCGACGGCGAACTGATTGAAACCGTTATTATTCCCGCGCCCAGACGGCAGAGTAATACCATCTGCGTTTCCAGCCAGGTCGGCTGCCGCTTCGGTTGCGCTTTCTGCGCCAGCGGGCAGAAAGGTATCATCAGGAATCTTTCGGCCGGTGAAATCGTCGGCGAAGTGCTCGCCGTTGTGGAAATTCTCGGCGGACGCCCCGATAATGTGGTTTTTATGGGAATCGGCGAGCCGTTCGATAACTATGACGAAGTGCTACGCGCCATTCGCATCCTAAATCATCCGGACGGACTTTGTATTGGCGCGCGGCGCATCACCGTCAGTACCTGCGGTGTAGTTTCCGGTGTTCAACGGCTGGCCGAAGAAGGCTTGCAGGTAGAGCTTTCGGTTTCGCTGCACGCACCGGATTCTGAGACTCGTGCTCGGATTATGCCGGTTAATGAAACTTGGCCACTCGAAGAACTGATGGCCGCTTGCACGGACTATACGGCTAAGACCAACCGGATCATAACGTTTGAATACACGCTGATCAAAGGATTGAACGATTCGGAGCCGCAGGCTCGTCAGTTGGTGAAGCTGCTCAGAAAATTTTCCTGCCGCGTTAATCTGATTCCTCTCAGTCCGGTAGAAGAGTTCGACGGAGAACGTCCGGACCCTGAAACGATGCAAATATTCTTACAGACTCTGGAAAGGGCGGGCATTAACACAACATTACGCGACTCTAAGGGCTCGGCGCTCAAAGCCGCTTGCGGCCAGCTTCGCGCCCGCCACCTCTAAAGCCCTGAAAATAAAAAACCCTCTTCCGTGAGGAAGAGGGTGGTACAGGGTGGGGTAACCGATCTTTTTACTTCTTGAGCGGGCAGACACCGCCAGTGCATCCGGCATCTTTAACTGCTTTTTCAGCAGTGCATGCGGCTTTCGTCGCATCAGCTTTTGCTTTACAGGCCGGGCATGTTCCGCCGGCAGTTTTGCAGGCTGGGCAGGCTGATTTCTGTGCACCCATCTTGCAGCTTCCGTCCGGTGTGCAACAGGCGGCGTCTTTGACGGCGCAGGCTTTTGCATCAGCCGGGGTTTTTGCATCGGCGGGTTTTTTTGACATAGCCAAAACTGAACCGGCCAAAACACCTACTGTGAGTATGATGACGAACTTCTTCATGAAACCTCCCTTTGTTGGATAAAAAATACTGTATTGCTTCCATTTGGTCAAACCGTTCTGTACCTTCCTCAACTTTTTAAAAAGTTCGTAAAATCATTTGACGGAAGGTGGTAGGTGGTGACATAAAGTGGAGCCAAGAAGGGCGGAGTGGAGTATGAATACAGTAGAAAGAGTGATTGAAGAGCTGTTTGTCGGATCTTTCCACCATTCGCTTGATCCTAAACGCAGACTGATCATCCCGTCGGATTGGCGCGCGATGATGGGTGAAACGCCGCGTCTTTATGTTTTTCCTCATTCTGACCGTAAATGCCTATATCTCTACACGTTAGCGGAAATGAACCGCCGATTAAGACAGTTGCGCGGATCGGGTGCCGTTGATGCTCAGGATGAGCAGGCTGTACGCGCGATGACGGCGTCGGCAGACGCCCTGACCGTCGATGCTCAGGGGCGGGTGCGCATTAAGGATGAACTGCTGGCCCACGCCGAAGTGAAAAACAAGGTGGTTCTTGTTGGCACACTTACCCGCATCGAGCTTTGGAGTGAAGAACATTTTGATATGGCGCTGCCCGCTGTTTCGGCGCTGGCAGAAACTGCGTTTTACGGAGGCTATTAGGAGTCCGTCATGAGTATGAACAGTATTGCAAAATATATGTATTTTTCGCGGGCGATCGACCTGACGCCAGAGAAAGACCGTTATCTCCGGCTGCCGGAAGGCGGAATGCGTCGCACGGTACTGATGAGCGAAAGACAGGCAGCCACTTTTTCGGCGGCCTGTTCCCGCCGTGTGATTGGTTCAATGCAGGTAGCGTAAGGAGTTTATGCATGTTCCGGTACTGCTGAACGAGACGTTGGATCTGCTGGTGAAAAATCCGGCAGGAACCTATATCGACGGCACACTAGGGCGGGGAGGACATGCAGCAGAGATTTTGAAGAGACTTTCGCCGGAAGGACGGTTGATCGGACTGGATAGGGATGCGGAGGCCATAGAACAGACGAAAGAGATTTTGAAGCCCTTTGGTGAACAGGCAGTACGGATACACGGAAACTTTGCGGATATGAAAGAGCTTTGCAGACAAATCGGCGTGACGGAAGCGGACGGGGTTCTTTTAGACCTCGGCGTCAGCTCGCCGCAGCTGAATGTCGCGGAGCGCGGGTTCAGTTTTGCCAAAGACGGACCGCTGGATATGCGTATGGATCGTACGCAGGGCCGTTCCGCCGCTGATCTTGTTAATGAGGACGATGAAGAAACGCTGGCAAATCTGATTTATCGCTTCGGAGAGGACCGGGATTCCCGCCGGATTGCGCGGGCGATTGTGGTGGAACGTCAGCAGGGCCGGATTGAACGGACGCTGAAGCTGGCGGAGATCGTTGAGCGGGCGAAAGGCGGACGGCGCGGTGCGATTCATCCAGCCACGCAGACGTTTCAGGCGCTGCGGATGGCGGTGAATGCCGAGCTGGAGAGTCTTGAGGCGGGGCTTGAAGCTGGACTTTCGATGTTGTGTGAAGGCGGCCGAATGACGGTGATTACATTTCACAGTCTGGAGGATCGGCTAGTGAAGGAATTTTTTAAACGCCACATGGTGAAGCATGAATCGCTTCAGCAGGGCGGCGAAAAACTGATTTATGACGAACCGGCTGTGCGGCTGCTGACTAAAAAGCCGCTGACGGCCTCGAAGAAGGAATTGGCGGATAATCCGCGTTCGCGCTCAGCCAAGCTGCGCGCGGCGGAAAAGGAGAAAGCAGCATGAGAAATAGACAGAGAGTAAGAAGTCGTAAGGCCCAGGTACGGATTCCGTTTCCGGTGGTATTGGCCAATATTCTGGTCTTTGTCGCCGTGTTCGGCCTCAGTTATGTTTGGTTGTGTGCCCGCTGCGATACGCTTGGGCAGGAGATCAAACGGCTTGAAACCGTACAGCGTGAAACCCGCCGCCGGATGATTAACGAGCAGGATCGCTGGTCCAGTCAGCTGGCACCTGCCAATCTGGATCGTGCGCTCAAGCGGCACAATTTGGCGATGCATCTGCCGGACGAACAACAGATTTTCCGTGTACGCAATGGCTCGGGCACTTCGGTGGCATCTCTTGCTTACAATAAATAGTGTTCCAATGGATCTCTATGGATGAAGTATAAAGGAAGAGCTGTATTAACCTCCGTCGCAGTCGCGACGGTCTTCGTTGGGCTGGGTATTCGCCTGGCCTTTTTGCATTTAAGGCCTTCGCCGGGGACGATGGCGCGGATTGAGAACGCCCGGAGGCTCGAACAGGAAACACGCGGCCCGCGCGGACGGATTCTCGACCGCAACGGCAACATGCTGGCCGTGGATATCGCTGCCAAAAATGTCTGTGTCGATCCGAAGTTTATTCAGGAAAATGGTGATATTCAGGCTGTCTGCAATGCGCTGTCCAGCAAGCTCTCAATGGATCGTAACACCGTATGGGAAATGCTTAATCAGCCGGAACGGCAGTACGTGAAGATTCAGAAATTCCTGCGCGAAGAGACGGTCGATCCGCTGCGCAAAATGAATCTAAAAGGTGTGGTTTTTGAAGATGTACCGATTCGGGACTATCCAAAAGGCGTTCTTGGCGCACATGTAATCGGTTATGCCAATTATGAAGGGGTCGGCAGCGCCGGTATTGAACAGCGAATGAACTCCTTAATGCAGGGTGTTGCCGGTCTGCGTATTGGCCAGAAAGACGGCCGCCGCCGTGAAATTTACGGTTGCCGCACGGTGGACATTGAAGCGCAGTCAGGTGCTGATGTTTATCTGACCATTGACCAGCAGATTCAGCACTTTGCTGAAAAGGCACTCGACAATCTGAGCGCTAAGTATCATCCGAAAGCGGCATGGGCCATCGTGCAGAACGTCCGCACCGGTGAAATTTTAGCCATGGCTTCGCTGCCAACCTTCAATCTCAACCGCTTCAACACGGCGCCCGCTGAATGGATGCGCAATCGCGCTATAAACTACACTTACGAACCCGGTTCGACCATGAAGGCGATGATTGTCGCCTCGGCGCTCGACAGCGGTGCCGTGCGCGCTACCGATATTTTCGACTGTGAAAACGGGGCGTGGTATTACGGCGGAGCCACGCTCCATGATTCACACCCCTGTGGCAGATTGACCGTGGCTGATATTATTAAAAAATCGAGTAACATCGGCGCGGCCAAAGTGGCGCTCCAGATGGGAGACTCAAAAGTTTATAAATCTCTGCGGGCTTTTGGTTTTGGTCAAAGCACCGGTCTTGAACTGCCCGGTGAGGACGCCGGTATTCTCTGGAAAACCGACCGCTGGTCAAAAATGAGTATTACTCGTATCGCCATGGGACACGAAGTGCTTGTTACTTCCATGCAGATGCTTTCTGCTATCGGTGCGATTGCCAACGACGGGATTCGTATGCGTCCGCTTATTATTCGCAAGGTGGTGAACTCTGAAGGTGAAACCCTTCTTGTAGCGCAACCGGAAGTCGTCAGTCGGCCTATTCGTCCAGACACGGCGAAAGAAATGCGCCGCCTGCTGGCACGGGTTACTCAGCCCGGCGGTACGGCTACGGCCGCCGCATTGCCAGGTTATCTGGTGGCGGGGAAAACCGGTACTGCGCAGAAAGTCAATTTGGAGCAGGGCGGTTATTATCACGACAAATTTATAGCTTCTTTTGTTGGATTTCTACCGGTTGAAAATCCAACGATCAGTATTATTGTTGTTGCGGACGAACCGGCGCAGGGCGGTTACTACGGCGGAACGGTCTGCGCACCGTACTTCCGCGAAATTGCCGACCAGACGGTGCGCTATCTGCGCATACCGCCCGAAGGATTTACCACGGAATATGTCACAGAAATCGAAACCGGCGGATCCGGTGAAGAAAGTATCTCAGACTGAGCAAGCCATGACACTGCAAGAACTATTGGGCGACATTGAAACCGTGGAAATCACCGGAGATACCTCCTGCGAAATCACCGGCATCGTGTACGACTCACGGCGGGTCGAACCTGGATTTCTTTTTGTGGCGTTGCATGGCGAAAAGGATGATGGCTCAACCTATATTGAGGATGCGGTTCAACGAGGCGCTGCGGCGGTTGTCTCACAGACGCCCTGTGCGTTTGGCGGAGGCTTTCCTTGTATTCAAGTGATTGACGCCCGGCTTGCGCTTGCCCGGCTTGCCGGAACTTTTCATGGGCATCCTGCCGCGCGTCTATGCACGATCGGCATCACCGGAACTAACGGGAAAACCACCGTCAGTTTCATGTTGCGCGAAATATTTAAAGCGGCCGGACGGCGGCCCGGACTGCTCGGCACGGTCCGTTACGAAATCGGCGACCGCGTACTGCCTGCATCGCGCACTACGCCGGAAGCACCCGATCTTCAATCCATGTTTGCACAGATGGACCGCGCCGGATGTGACAGCGCGATGATGGAAGTGTCTTCGCATGCGCTGGCCCAGCATCGTGTAGAAGGCATTCTTTACGATGCCGCCATTTTCACCAACCTCACGCAGGATCACTTAGACTATCACGGCACGCTTGAAGAATACTTCAATGTAAAGTCACGCCTTTTTAATCAGGTGCGCCGTTTCGCCGTCATCAACTGTGATGATCTGTGGGGTTGCCGATTACTTAACGATAAAAAATTTCTGGCCGGACGGGTTTCCTACGGATTTCAGGAAGGTGCTCAGGTTCGAGGGTCCAGCGCCGTTACAGATGCCCATGGTTCGCGGATGCACGTCCAAAGCCCATGGGGTGATGCGGACGTCGCGTTACAGCTCATCGGACGTTTCAATCTCTACAACGCACTGGCTGCTTTTGCCGCAGCCGCTGCACTCGGCATTCCAATTGACCGTATCGTTAAAGCGCTTGCAGAGATGCAATGCGTGCCCGGGCGTCTCGAGGCGGTGCCGAACACTAAAGGTAAGCGGGTTTTTGTAGACTATGCCCACACAGACGACGCCTTGCTTAATGTGCTGGAAACCTTGCGCGAAATCACTTCCGGCCGCCTTGTCGTTGTTTTCGGTTGCGGCGGCAATCGTGACAAAGGAAAACGTCCCCTGATGGGGAAGGTCGCGGCACGGCTGGCTGACTATTCCATTATTACCAATGACAACCCGCGCAATGAAGTTCCGGAGAAAATTGCCGCCGATATCACCGCCGGATTTGATTCCGAGCGCAAATACGAAATCGTGCTCGACCGTAAGGCCGCCATTGCTCGCGGTCTTGAATTAATTAGTAAAAAAGATGTTCTGTTGGTCGCCGGCAAGGGTCATGAGACCTATCAGGAGTTTAACGGCGCGATATCTCCTTTCGATGACCGTGAAGCTGTCCGGGAGGCGCTCTAATGGAAAAAATACAGTTCAGTGCGGCGGAATGCTCCGGATGGGTTTGTAAACCCTGGAAGAATTCAGACAAAAATTTTCCGATCCTTGGGGTTTCCCATGACACACGCACGATCAACCCCGGCGAACTGTATATTGCCATCAAAGGTGCAACGCACGATGGGCATAATTTTGTTCGGCAAGCCGTTGAAAAAGGTGCGGCAGGTCTTATCGTCGACCGGGAATTTCCGATGTTTGCAACCGTACCGCAAATGGTTGTGCCTGATACAATGCAGGCGCTTTGGGCTTTGGCCGCCGGAGTGCGCAGCCGCTGGGCGGGTACGGTCGTCGGTATCACCGGTAGCGTCGGCAAAACCACCGTCAAAGAACTGATTGCTTCCGTGCTGGCGCAAAAAGGCACCGTTTGCAAAACGCGCGGTAACTGGAATAACGAGATTGGCTTGCCGCTCAGTATGCTGGCCGCTGATCGCAATGCGGATTTCTTTGTCTTCGAACTGGGTATGAATCATCCCGGAGAAATCAACCGGTTGGCCAGCCTGCTCAAACCGGACTGGGCGGTTCTTACAGATATAGGGAAGGCTCACATTGAGTTTTTCCAGAATCTGGAAGGCATTGCAGAAGAAAAAGCTTCGTTGCTTGCCCACGCCGGCAATGCGTTGCTCGATGAAACATCAGAGTGGTTTGAGCTGTTCCGTTCAAAATGCAATGGCCGCATTGTTACATTCGGCAAGGAACCCTTTACCTTCACTGCTCCGCTGCCCGGCGAACACATGATCTGCAACGCTCGCCGCGCCGCAGCGCTTGGTCTTGCGCTGGGGCTTTCGCATGAGACTGTTCAGTCCGGCCTGTCGGCTTTCCAGCCCGCGCCGATGCGCTGGGAACGAACCATGCATAATGGAATTACCTTTATCAATGATGCCTACAACGCCAATCCGCTTTCTATGCGTGCAGCGCTCACAACGTTCGCCGGACTGCCGTGCGACGGACGCAAGTTCGCAGTACTTGGCGGTATGCGCGAACTCGGTGAAGCGACCGAAACAGAGCACCGCGAGCTGGGACAGTTTATCGATCAGCTGAAGCTGGACTGCATTATCACGATCGGCAAGGCTGGCGCACAAATCGTCTGTAACGGTATGCCCGGCCTCGATAAACCGGCGGCGGTTGACATACTGCGCAGTCATCTTCGTTCTGGCGATATGGTACTTTTCAAAGCATCACGCGGCGAACGGCTCGAAACCATTCTTGAAGAAGTAAAAATTAAGATTTAACCCGGAGAAGAAATTTATGCTGTATTGGCTGTATCAGTTAAGCGATGTCGTTTCACCATTGAGAATTTTCCACTACATCACTTTTCGTGCGGTGATGGCTGCCGGAACCGCCTTCATTTTCAGTCTTATTATCGGCCCGTGGCTGATCGAAAAATTACGGATCGTCAAATATGGCGAACAGCGCGAAGACGAGCGGGTGGCCGGGCTTGAGCGCGCGGCGAAAGTCGGCACGCCGACTATGGGCGGACTGATGATTATTTTTTCTACGGTCGCCGCAACGGTGTTGTGGGCCGAGCCAGGCAACTTTTATATGCTCTGTGCGCTGACCACCTTTTGTTTCCTTGGCGTGCTTGGGTTCATTGACGATTACCTGAAGATCAAGCGGAAGGGCGCGAAGGGCGGGCTGTCGCCGCGCGTAAAACTGGCGGCGCAGGCCGGCTGGACGATCCTGCTGATGCTGGCGCTTTGTTCGAACGCGGAAACCTGCCTGCGTACTCAGCAGCTCATGGTTCCGTTTGTAAAATTTCCGGTGATTCCGTCTATGGGGCTGTTCGGCACACTTGCTTTTGTTTTTCTCGTACTGGTCGGCTCATCGAATGCAGTTAACCTCACCGACGGACTTGACGGGCTGGCGATCGGTTGCACCAACGCCGCGGCGGCAGCCTATCTGGTGATGGCTTATGTGGCCGGTAATTATATTTTTGCGGAATACCTGCAAGTACCGTTTGTAAAAGGTGCAGGTGAGCTGGCCGTCTTCTGCGGCGCACTGCTCGGTGCGGGACTCGGGTTTCTCTGGTTCAACTGCCATCCGGCCCGCGTATTTATGGGTGACACCGGCAGCCTCGCGATCGGCGGCGGCATTGCAGCGGTCGCCATTCTGATCAAACAGGAATTGGTCCTTGTCATCGTCGGCGGCGTGTTTGTGATGGAAGCCGCCAGTGTGCTGATCCAGCAGAGCTGGTTTAAGATTACGAAAAAGAAATACGGCGAAGGCCGGCGCGTTTTCCGCTGTGCGCCGCTTCATCACCACTTTGAGTTCATCGCCAGAGACCGCGCGGCGGCGGCAGGCCGTTCCGTTGGTGCGGCGGAAAACATGATCACCATCCGTTTCTGGATTCTCTCCATCATCTTCGCTCTGATCGGCGTCGCGACCTTGAAGATACGATAAAGCACAAACACTGGACGTCCCAGCGAGGCGGGAACCTCGCCTTATGATTTTTTCTTCTTTTGTTTGGGTGTGATAGGAAGAAGCGGCGCGGTAAGTTTTTCGTAAAGGGCGAAAAGGTATTCCACACGCTCGCGTTCGCTGCCAAACGCTTCGGGGCGGTAGCACTTGTCCACGGCGCGGTCGAGCGCGGCATGCGCCTTCACCAGCACCGGCGGCATCGATAAGGGATTATAAAGATCAGCCAGCGTCGCATCTGGAAATTCCTTACGAGCATCCAGCACCGCTTGCGCCGCTTTTTCCACTGCCGCGCGTTGCTTATCCGTCATTTCCGGCCACGGATAATTATTATAAACGAGTTTGGCCGAGTAGCGGTAATCCGACTTCAACCGCCCGCAAACCTGCCGCACCCATGCCATGTGAATTGACGAAGACAAAACACCGAAATGGTAGAGCGTTGCATCAGGAACGATCAGGCAAAGGTTGCTCGCAATGGTTTCGGGAGGCAGAAACCCCATCGGAATGTAATTTCGTCGTTCCGAAGAAACCGATGGTATCAGTAAATAATTTTTCTCTTCATGGCTGATGAAAGCAAATCGCGTTGGGGTCAGTGCCAAAGCGCGTGTTACCGGACGTTTGCTGGACAAGCGGAAATCCCGAACGGATTCCACTCGCCGCATGACTTCAGGCATACTACGCAATTCAGTGGGCGAAGCGTTTTGAAGCCAAAGACACCAACGTTCCTCACCATTGATAAATTCGTCCGCGCCCAGGAAAGGACGGAGAAACTTCACTGCGGCTGGTTCTTTGGCTAGAAGCTCTGTCTTTGCCTCCCCATCAAGTAGCAGATGTCCGCCGTCAATGGGCTGGTTGCCGAAAGAAATTTCCGGCACATAACAAAGCGGCTTGCTGCGATTGACAACAGCGAGGTTGGAACCTTCGACGAGATACGGGCTGATATTCTTGGCCGGGATTATGGTAACTCGGTCGCCTTCGTAGTCGTAGATGCGCTTGTTCGTTGTGTCAAAGTTGGCAAAGCCGATGATAACGACATGGACATGAGCTTTGCCGCGTGCCTCACTTATCCACGGAAATGTCCGGTGACCGAAGTGAATTTTTACACCGAAACGCTGAAAGAGGGCGTTCCATAAAACACCGACTTGCTCGCCTTGACTGATGGAATTGGTCGAAACGAATCCGACGACGGTACGGGTGCCTTTGACGTATTCTGCCGCTTTGAAATACCAGCCGGTGACGTAATCAAGTACACCGCTGTTTTGGATGTCGCCTACAACGGCGTCCATTTCGGCACGTTGCTCGTCGTTCTGGAACTTCGCGCCGACGAACGGCGGGTTGCCGAGGATGTAGTCGAATTTTTCGCGCGGACGGTTCTTTAAGTTTTCGATTTCCTCTTCCGTCAGAATATTGACTTTTTTGGCGGCGACGTTGACCACGTCATAGCGCACCGGTTCTTCCGCAACTTTCATGACGTTCAGCGTGTCGGCGTGCAGGTCAATGTAGCTACCCGCAATCAGATGATCCCAATTCAGCCGCAGGGCGTTGCCGCAGACGATGCGCGGGGATTTCTTGAGCGGCAGACGCTGGTAGAGCTGGCCGAAGGCTTCGGAAACCTTGAGGTTCATCTGGTGATCCATCAGCCAGAGGGCGACCTCGGCGATACAGGCGGGCCACGCGCTGATTTCAATGCCGTAGAACTGATCCACATCGACTTGCGAGAGGCGGTTGACCTCGTCGAGCGTGAACTCGCGCTGTGCGCCAAGGAGTTCTTTCAAAACTTCCAGTTCGATCTGGCGCAGTTCGCGGTAGGTGATGACAAGGAAGTTGCCGCAACCGCAGGCGGGGTCGAGGAAGCGCAGGCGGCAGAGTTTGGCATGGAACTCTTCCAGCCGCGCCGTGCGGCGTGTTGAGCGGTCGGCCTTGAGGTTTTCAAATTCGGCGCGCATGTCGTCGAGGAATAAAGAGCGGATGACTTTCAGAATGTCGCGCTCGCTGGTGTAGTGGCCGCCGATCTGGCGGCGTTCTTTCGGCTCCATGACGGCTTGGAAAAGGGAGCCGAAGATGGCGGGAGAAATACGCGACCAGTCGAAAGCTGTACAGGCCAGTAAAGCGTCGCGCATGGCGCGGTTGAAGTCGGCAAAGCCGAGGTTTTCGGCGAAAAGCTCGCCGTTGACGTAGGGAAAAGCAGCGAGGGTTTCGTCAAGGTTGCTTTGGCGCTTGCCGGGTGCGGTATTGAGTACGTCAAAAAGCCGGGCGAGGTGCAGGCCGAGGTCGGAGCCGTCGGCGGCGGTACGGTTAATCAGGTAGAGCTTGAAACTTTCGCGCTCGAACAATCCTGTGTCCTCGGCGAACAGGCAGAAAAGAATGCGAACAAGGAAGCGTTCGAGGTTGTGGCCGGAATAACCGCCTGCTTCCAGTGCGTCGTGAAGGTCGCCGAGGATTTCGGCGGCCTGAATGTTGATCGGGTCTTGTTCCTCAAAGCGATGCTGTTTATAGCCGGGGATGAAGGCGAAGGAGTGGATGTGCTTATGAAACTCGGCCATCGGGAACTCAATGGTGGAAACGCGAATATTGTCGAAAAGCGGCAGGCCGCGCTGGTCATCCGGTTCCAGATCGTGCAGGGCAATGCGCGTGAAGTCGGAGACGATGACGTAGCGGGGAATCTCTTTGGTGCGGCCTTCGCGGGCGAGGTCGTGGATGTAGCGGAAGGCTTGCGACTCAGCCTTGCCGAGATTGGCTCCGGCGCTCTTGTGTTCAATCAGAACGACGCCGGGCCAGAACAGGTCGATGAAGCCGTAGTCGCCGCTGATTCGTCTGACAGGCTCCTCAAAACTGGCGACGACGCGGCGGCGGATTCCGAATACGTCGAAGAATTCATTCCAGAACGTCTGCTTTTCGGCGGCCTCGCGTTTTTCTCCCGTCCACTCGCGGGTGAACCGGATCGCGTTGTGACGGATTTCATTCCAAGAGAGAGTTGCCATGCCGGGAGAATGCAGACTCTTTATGACCAAAGTCAAGATTGAGACCTATATGAGTGCTGAACGATAACTGGCCGGCTGCCAATTATCATTTATCACTCACCGATCATCGTTTTTCCGGAGGTTGTGATTGATGCTCATGGAGCAGAATTTTTCGCCGCACATGGAACAGTAGCGCTGTTTGACGTCAAATTTTTCACCCGGCGGCATGGACTGTTCTCGGAAGCGGCGCGCCCGTTCCGGGTCGAAGCAGAGGTTAAACTGGTCTTCCCAGCGGAATTCGAAGCGCGCTTTGCTAATGGCGTTGTCGCGATCCTGCGCGTTGGGAATACCCTTGGCGAGGTCGGCGGCGTGCGCGGCGATTTTGTGCGCGACGACGCCTTCGCGGACGTCTTCTTTATTCGGCAGGCCGAGATGTTCTTTCGGCGTGACGTAGCAAAGCATGGCGCAACCGTACCAGCCGATCAGCGCGCCGCCGATGGCGCTGTTGAGATGATCATATCCGGCGGCGAGGTCGGTGACTAGAGGGCCGAGCGTGTAGAAGGGCGCTTCGTAGCAGTCTTCCAGCTGGCGGTCCATATTTTCTTTGATGAGGTGCATCGGAACGTGGCCGGGACCTTCGATCATTACCTGACAGCCGTGTTTCCACGCAACCTGCGTCAGCTCGCCGAGCGTCTTAAGCTCGCCGAATTGTGCTTCGTCGTTGGCGTCGGCCAGACAGCCGGGACGCAGCCCGTCGCCGAGTGAGAAGGTGATGTCATATTCCTGCATGATTTTGCAGATCTCTTCGAAATGCGTGTAGAGAAAGCTCTCTTCGCCTTTGTTCTGCATCCACTGCGCCATGATGGAGCCGCCGCGGCTGACGATGCCGATGAGCCGTTTGGCGGCGAGCGGAATATGTTTTTTCAAAACGCCGGCATGGATGGTGAAGTAGTCAACGCCCTGTTCGGCCTGTTCGATGAGCGTGTCGCGGTAGATTTCCCAGGTGAGTGCATTGACGTCGCCGTCGACTTTCTGGAGCGCTTGGTAAAGCGGAACGGTGCCGATCGGTGTCGGACAATGACGCAAGATCGCTTCGCGCGTGGCGTGAATATCTTTGCCGGTGGAAAGATCCATGACGGTGTCCGCGCCCCAGAGAATCGACCAGCGCATTTTTTCTAGTTCTTCCGGAATGGAGGAGCCGAGCGCGGAGTTACCGATGTTGGCGTTGATCTTGGTGCGGAACTTACGGCCGATAATCATAGGTTCGGCTTCGGGATGCATCCGGTTGAGCGGAATGATGGCGCGTCCGGCGGCGATTTCGTCGCGGACAAACTCCGGTGCGACCGATTCGCGGATAGCGGCGAATTCCATTTCGGGCGTAACGGTTCCGGCGCGGGCCAGTTCGAGCTGGGTGGAGTGTGTGCGTCCGGCGATCCACGGCGCGCGCAGGGCGGGCAACGGGCCTTCCATATTAGGTCCGGCGGTGTCGTAGACGCGAATGGGTGCGTTGCGGTTTTCGCTTTCGTCGGCGTTGATGGTGTGAGCCAGTTCGATTTCACGGAACGGGACGCGTACGCCGGGTTGGGTGCCATTGACGTAAACTTTCCGTGAGTGCGGGAAAAACGGTCCGTAGTCTGAAGTCTCTTTCATCTCTTTTCCTTATCAAAGTCGGGAAGAGAGCGGCAAAAAAACCGTTCGCTTCCCTTCGCGGCATTATCCGCGCAGGTTCAAAGGGTGGTTTCTCAGCCCGTCCGGGCACCCCCAGCAAAGGCGGCACTATACTGCTTCCGCCGGATGAGAGAAGCCTTTTAAGCGTGATTTTTCCAGCCTGTGCGTTCGCGGCGGGGTTGACTTTATCGCACTGATTGTACAGCTTGTTTCCATGTTGCGATTTCTGAAAGTGCTGGCCGTCGTATTGGCAATCGGTGCGCTGATTGCGCCGGTTCCGGCTTGTGCCGATTCGCACGACGTCGATTGCTGCATGGATTGCTCCTGTGTGTGTCACTGCACGGCGTTTTCCAGCGGCCACGAGAATGTCAGCGAATCGATCGACCCGGTTTTACAACAGGTCGTGGTTTTTGAACCCGACTGTCTGGGAATTCTTCTGGTTGCCGACATTTTCCGCCCGCCGACTTTGGCGTAAAGCGTTCATCCTTGCTGCCGTCGTATGACGCAGCATTCCCTTCGTCCGGCCCCGCATTCGGGGACGGCTCTATTTCAACCCGGCAACAGGACTGCTTATGAGACAAAATTTTTATAGAAATACCGGCGTGTTTATTACGCTGACACTCGCCTTGCTTGGCGCGGGATTACCGGCCCGGGCGCAAAGTGAACCGGATGGAGTGCTCGATCTTCGCCATGCGCTTGAGCTGGCTTTGCTGCACAGCCCAGACCTGACGGCGGCGTCACATGGAGTTTTAGCCGCTGAAGGAACCGCGCGGCAGGCGGGCGCTTTGCCGAATCCTCGGCTCGGCATCCAGGCTTCGGAATTCGGCGGTTCGGGAACGCGCAGTGGATACGGCGGCGCCGAAACCTCCGTGCAGTTGAGTCAGTCCGTGGAGCTGGGCGGCAAGCGGGGTAAACGGCAGCGCGTGGCGCAGGCGGAGGCCCGGCTGACCGGCTGGGAATACGAGGCGAAGCGGCTGGATGTGCTGTCGCAAACGAAAAAGTCGTTTGTAGATGTGCTGCTGGCGCAGGGTCGGCTGGGCTTGACGGAATCGCTACTGGCCGTTGCGGAAGATGTTCGCAAGGCCGCGTCACAACGGGTCAGTTCCGGAAAAGTTGCGCCGCTTGAAGAAACGAAGGCGGGGGTCGAAATGGCGACGGCCCGCATTGCGCGAGATCGGGCGAAACGCGAACTGGATACGGCCCGCAAACGCCTCGCCGCATCCTGGGGCGGAACGATGCCGGTGTTTACGGAAGCTGCCGGCGATCTGAGTGCGGTCGCGGATATTCCGTCGATAGAACAGCTTTATGTTCAGCTGGACAATACGCCGGAGATTGCCCGCGGGCACGAGGTGATGGCATCGGGCCGGGAATCACTGGCACTGGCCAGGTCGGAGCGCATTCCGGATATTGAAATCAGCGCCGGTGTCAGTCGCTTCGAGGAAGACGGCTCAACGGCCGGAATTGTCGGTCTTTCGATTCCGCTGCCGCTGTTTGACCGTAACGCGGGCGGCATTTTTGCGGCGAAGCATCAGGCGTTGCGCGCGGAGTACGAACAGCGCGCAATCAGTCTGGGTGTAAAAACCGATTTGGCGGAAGCGTTGAACCGGCTTGAAACGGCGCGGGCGGAGGCTCTGACGATTAAAGCGGATTTGCTGCCCGGCGCTCAGCGGGCTTTCGATACGGCGCAGATCGGATACCGGGCCGGTAAATACGGTTATCTGGACGTGCTGGATACCCAGCGCACGCTCAGCGAAGCGAAGTCCGGCTACCTCGATGTGCTGGCGGCCTATCACAAGGCGGCGGCGGACGTGGAACGGCTGACCGGAACGCCGCTCAATACCATTCAATAAAAGCAACTGGAGAAATTTATGAAGACGAATGAAAAAATCTGGACGATCTGCACCTTGGTTACAGTGCTGGCGATGTTAAGCGGGTGCGGAAAAAAACAGGAAGCCTGCGGTGATGCGGCCTGTAATGGACATGCGGTTGAAGCTTCTTTGGATCAGCGTCTGACCGAAAATTGCGAGTGCGGCATACCGATCTATCAGTGCGCCGAATGCCGGTATGAAGTCGGTCTCGTAAAGCTAGATGCCAGTCTGATGAAAAGCACGGACGGCTCAGGGGTAGTGCGAACGCAGGTGGTGGCGCTGGCGGAAATGTCCGAAGCCTTGCCGGTCACCGGAGAAGTGGCGCTGAACGATAATGCGGCGGTGCATATCAGTCCCCGCATCGCCGGTATCATCGAGTCCGTGCCGGTAGACATCGGAGCGCGCGTCAAAGCGGGCGACGTACTGCTCACGCTGGCCAGCGTGGAGCTCGGTAAAGCCATGTCGGAATATGAGCGCAACCGCACGCTAAGCGAACTGTCCGGTAAAATTCTCGACCGCGAAACAAAACTCATGGAGCAGAACGTGGGCTCCGGTCAGGATGTGATTGAGGCACGCATGGTGTTTGAACAGCACCGGAGCGACCTGAAAGCGTCTGAACAGATGCTGCATGTGCTAGGACTGACGGAGGAGGATTTGGCGGGAGCGCTGAAAATGGAAGCCGGGCGGCTGCCGGTTCGGGCACCGGTATCCGGAACGATTATCGAGAAGCATGCGGTAACCGGCGAAATGGTAGAGACCGGTAAAGACCTGATGCTGCTTTCCGACCTGACGACGGTTTGGGTCTGGGCCGGCGTGCATTCGCGCGATCTGGGGAAACTGCTGGCCGCTGAAAAGAGCGGGCCGATTGCGGTTGAAATCACCGTCGACGCTTTTCCCGGACGGACATTCAAAGGGAAGCTCGACTACGTAGGCGCTACGATGAGCGAGCAGACCCGTACTGTGAAAGTGCGGGCGACGGTTGATAATTCCGGCATGGAACTGCGTCCGGGAATGTTCTGCAAAGCGACCATTTCGCTCGGCAGCGGTCAGGCCGACAACGTGCTGGCCGTACCGCGATCCGCTATGTTCGCCGATGAAGGAAAATCGTTCGTTTTCAAACATTGGAAAGACGATTTCTACGTCCGTCAGGACGTGAAGCGCGGCCGGGAATTTTCCGGCATGGTGGAAATTCTCGACGGTTTACAAGCCGGCGAAACGGTAGTGGCGGAAGGCGCGTTCCTGCTTAAGTCGGACGTGCTGCGCGAAAAGATGGGTGCCGGCTGCGCGGATTAACGGAAGGATTTCGCCATGTTAGATAAGCTTATTCATTTTGTTTTACAGCAGAGGATGCTGGTCATTCTTGGAACGCTCATTCTGGCCGGTGCCGGATTGTTTGCGTGGAAGACACTGCCGGTCGATGCGTTTCCTGACGTCACCAATGTTCAGGTGATGATTCTGGCCAAAGCGCCTGGGCTGACCGCTGTCGATGTCGAAGAGCGGGTCAGTTATCCGATTGAACAGGTCATGGGCGGGCTGCCAAAGGTGAAGCAGGTTCGGTCGCTGTCGAAGGCAGGACTGTCGCAGGTTGTAATCGTGTTTGAAGACGGCGTGGATACCTACTGGACACGTCAGGTTGTATTCGAGCGTCTGGCGATGGCCCGCGGCGAACTGCCGCCGGGCGTCGAACCGGAGCTCGGGCCGATCAGTACCGGGCTCGGTGAAATTCTGCAATACACGGTAGATAACGACACGCACGATCCCATGGAACTGCGCACGATTCAGGACTGGCTGATCAAGCCGCGCCTGAAACCTATCGCCGGCGTCAACGAGGTCAACAGTTTCGGCGGTTCGGTGAAGCAGTATCAGGTGCTGGTTTCGCCGGAACGCCTGCTTAACTACGGCTTAACTGCGAATGATGTTGTCGAAGCGGTTGAACGTAACAACGCCAATGCGGGCGGCGGAATTCTGGTGAGCGGCTGGGAACAGTTTTATCTGCGCGGCGTCGGGCTACTTCAGGATATTCCGGACATTGGACGGATCGTGCTGCGAGCCGACGACGGCACGCCGGTTTATCTGCGCGATGTGGCCGACATCGTCATCGGAGCCGAACCGCGTCAGGGCGCGGTGACCCGCGACGGGCAGGGCGAAGCGGTCGCCGGTATGATCATCATGCTCAAGGGTGAAAATTCCCATGACGTGGTCAATCGCGTTAAAACCGCTATCGCCAAACTCGGCGACGCGCTGCCGAAAGATGTCCGCCTGAATGTTTTTTATGACCGCACCTCGCTGATCGAAGCGTGTCTGCGTACCGTTGTGAATGCGACGCTGGAAGGCTGCTTTTTTGTGATCCTGATCCTCTTCCTTTTTGTGGCGGAACTGCGCACGTCGCTGATCGTTGTGATTTCTCTACCGCTCACTTTTTTCGCCAGTTTCATCGTCATGGGCTGGCTAGGAATGAGCGCGAATCTGATGAGTCTCGGCGGGCTGGCGTTTTCGGTGGGCATGGTGGTTGATGCCTCCATCGTGGTGGTGGAAAATGTCCGCCGCCGTCTGGCCTATGCGCCGGTAAACGCCGACAAATGCAAGACGGTTGCCGAGGCCGTGATCGAAGTGGCGCGTCCAGTGTCCTTTTCGGTACTGATCGTCGTGGTGATTCTGGTGCCGTTGTTCACGCTTCAAGGGATTGAAGGCAAGATGTTCGCGCCGCTGGCAATGACCATGTTGATCGCGCTGTTCACCTCGCTGGCCGTGGCGCTGACGATCATCCCGGTACTTTCCGTGACCTTCTTGAAGCAGGCGCCGGAAAAAGAATTCGGGTTCATCCGCCGGTTTCATGCGTGGTATCTGCGGGTGCTGGATCGCGCCGTCGCCCGTCCGCGTTTCACGCTGGGAATCGCCGCCGCCGTGCTGGTGGCTACGGTTGCACTCGTCCCGTTTGTCGGAACCGAGTTTATGCCGCCGCTGGATGAAGGAGCCATCGCCATCAACGTCGTACGGCTGCCGAACGCGTCGCTGGACGGCTCGGCGCTCGTGGCGGGCGTAATCGAAAAACGGCTGCGGAAATTTCCGGAAATTGAAACCGTCGTCAGTAAAACCGGCCGGGCCGAGATATCCGAGGATCCGATGGGGCCGGAGCAGACCGATGTTTTTATCATGCTGAAACCGCGCCGCCAGTGGAAAAGCGGCCGCGATAAGACCGAGCTTATTGCAGCCATTCAAAAAGATCTGGCGGTGATCCCCGGACTGCGGCTCTCATTTTCCCAGCCGATTGCTCTACGGGTTAACGAGCTGATTTCCGGCGTGAAAAGCGATCTGGCGGTAAAAGTGTTCGGGCCGGATCTCGCGGTACTCAAAGAATTTTCGGATCGCGTTGCGCCGGTTATGCGGGCGGTGCGCGGCGCCGAGGACGTACGGGTCGAACAGATTTCCGGCGCGGAACAGATCGACGTTGTCATCAACCGGGAAGCCGTCGCCCGCTACGGAATCAACGTGGAAGACGTGAATGCCACGATTGAAACGGCGGTGGCCGGTAAAGTCGCCGGTACGCTTATCGAAGGGCAGCGGCGGATCGCGGTCGTCGTGCGGTTTCCTGAATCGGCACGCGGCGATATTGCTCAGATTGAGCAGTTGCTGATTCCGGCACCGAACGGCCTACGGGTTCCGCTCGCGCAGCTGGCGGATATCCGGATGGTCGAGGCTCCCGCGCAGGTGAGCCGCGAAAACGGTATCCGGCGCGTGGTTGTCGAAGCCAACGTGCGGGGCCGCGATCTCGGCGGATTTGTTCAGGATGTACAGACGAGCCTCGCGCCGTTGATCAAAGAACTGCCTCCGGACTATTTCATCGAATACGGCGGCCAGTACGAAAATCAGCAGCGCGCCATGCGGCAGCTTTCATTCGTTGTACCGATGGCGCTTCTGCTGATTCTGGTGCTGCTCTATCTGGCGCTCGGTTCGGTGAGCAACTCGCTGCTGGTGCTGCTGAATCTGCCGTTTGCGCTGATCGGCGGCATTATAGCCGTGGTGGCGTTCCGGATGCCGCTTTCGGTTTCTGCGGCGGTGGCGTTTATCGTACTGCTCGGGATTGCCGTTCAGAACGGCGTTATTCTGGTGGCCTTCTTCCGGCAGCTGCGCGAACGCGGACGGTCGGTGACGGAGACGATCCGCGAGGGCTGCAACCTACGGTTTCGTCCGCTGTTGATGACGGCGCTGACCAGCTTTATTGGCCATCTACCGATGCTCTACGCCACCGGTTCAGGGGCCGATATTCAGAAGCCGCTGGCCGTGGTCGTTATGGGCGGACTGGTCACTTCGACTATGCTGACGCTGATTGTTTTGCCGACGATTTACGGCCTGGTCGAGCGGCGCAAGGAGCGGATTAAAATTGGGTAAAATGAATACGGGTATTCCCGGAATGCGGTAACTGACCGCATTCCGGGATTGTAAACGGCGGGCGCTCTGTGGAAACTAGCGCCCTCAATTTTATTGGAGGAATTCAAGGTGAGTAGAAAAGCAATCAAAGAGGATATTTTCTGGGTCGGGGCGCTGGATCCGGATCGCAAGCTGTTCGACGCACTGATGCCGTTGCCGTACGGAACCACCTATAACGCGTATCTGGTCAAAGGGTCGGAGAAAACCGTGCTGATCGACAGCGTGGAGCCGGAGAAGATGGCCGACCTTTTCCGTAATCTGGAAGACATCGAAAAAATAGACTATATCGTCTGCAACCACACCGAGCAGGATCACTCCGGCTCCATTCCCGAAGTGCTCGGAAAATATCCGAATGCGAAAATTCTCTGCCTTCAGAAAACCAAAGAGATGCTTCAAGATCTGATGACTATCGAAGACCGGTTTTTTCAGGTGGTCGCCGACGGCGAAGAGGTTTCTATCGGCAATAAAACGCTGCGCTTTATGCATCTGCCTTGGGTGCACTGGCCGGAAACCACCGCCACCTACATTCCCGAAGATAAGATTCTCTTCAGTTGCGACTTCTTCGGCTCGCACTATTCCTTCGGCGATAATCTTTTCGCGGGCGATAATCCCGTCGTTTACAAAGAGGCCAAGGAATACTACGCCGAAATCATGATGCTCTATGCCAAAATGACCGGCAAGCACCTCGACCGTGTCGGCGCGCTTGAACTCGACTACATCTGCACCAGCCACGGCCCGGTCTACGACCAGCCGCAGCGGATACTCGACCTTTATGATGACTGGATGCGCGGCGAGCCGAAAAACCTCGCGCTGATCGCTTTTGTTTCCACCCACGGCAGTACCCGTATCATGGCCGAACACCTTGCCGCCGCCATCGCAAAGCAGGGCGTGGAAGTAAAACTTTTCGACCTCGTCGGACTGCCGCTCAACGACATCTCCAGCGCGCTGGTCGATGCCGCCACGATCGTACTTGGCTCGTCCGTCGTCATGGGCGCTTTGCATCCATACGCCGTCAACGCCGCTTTCCTGATTGACCGGCTGAAACCGAAGGCGAAGTTCGCCGCCGTCTTTGGTTCCTATGGATGGGGTGCCACGCCGCTCAAAGAAGCGGCCAAGCTGATGCCGTCACTGAAAGTAGAGCTGCTCGGCACCGTCATCGCTAAAGGCCACCCGAAAGGCGATGTCTTCACCGAACTCGATGTGCTGGCCGATACTATCGCCGCCAAGCACCGCTCCGCCGGGTTGCTTTGATAATGTGGAAGCGGCTTCCAGCCGCTTAGCCCAGCGGCAGGGATGCCGCTTCCACCTTGGAATTCTGTAGCCGCGCATGGCCTGCCCAGAGCAAAGCCGCAAAACCCACCCCGGCCTGCGCCCACCCCTCCCGTGGAGGGGATCGGGAGTGATGAAATGCCTGGCAAAGAAATCCCCTCCGTCGGAGGGGTGCCGGAACGGCGGGGAGGGTCGTTGTTACTGCGGCATCGAGATGCGGTAATAGCGGTTGGGATAATTTATCCAGGCTGGATCGCTGAACTGAGCCGATCCGTCAGTCAATGTATTAGTTTCAACCGGAACCCAAACGCCATCGGCCAGATTCGTACAGGCTTCTACCATAACGGTGAAGTCGTTGGTTCCTGAAATTTTGAATCCAAACTTGTTTGATCGCACACCAAAATCAACATCACCGGTTTGAATCTTCGGATTCCATAAAACTGTTGGGCGACCGCCAAATATTGATCCCCAACCCGCAGTTCCCGGCAAATAATAGAAGATCGTATTGGTAGAAGAAGGGAACACGTTCGAACTACCTAAGACAGGAATATTTCCTTTGAAGTAAACTCCCGCTAGGCTCAGACAGTTAGAAAATGCCGAGTCTCCGATGTAGGTGACACTATTAGGAATTGTGATATTGGCAAGGTCGAAGCAGTGTCTGAACGCACCTGACGAGATATTTGTGACTCCGTTGCCAAACGTGACGCTGGTCAGATTTGTGCATTCGTGGAAAACATCACTCCCAATACTGGTAACGCCGTTACCAATTTCAACACGAACTAAGCCATAGCAAAGGGTGAAGGCACCATCACCAACTTTGCTAACGCTGTCGGGAATCGTAACGTTAGTTAAGTTCGCACAGTAACGAAATGCATAATCGTCAATAGTGGTGATATTGTCAGGAATTGTGATGTTGGTTAAACGAGGGCACCAATTAAATGCAAATCGCCCAATCCTGGTGACGCCATTACCAATCGTAACATCAGTCAAACTGGTGCACTGTTGAAACGAATAATCCCCGATATTGGTGATACTATTGGGAACCGCAATGCTAGTCAGGTTTGTGCAAAGACGGAAAGCATCTGTTCCAATGCTCGTAACAAGATAACCGTTGATCGCATTGGGAATGGTCACCGCACTGTCGGATCCTGTGTATTTAGTGATGGCGATCTTATTGTTTTTAACTGTGTAGGTGTAATCTTGAGCCGGAACCGCAATGGGAGTAATTAAAACGAATAAAAGCGACAACCTCCGCACAGACCGACCGATTTTAAAGTACAATCTCGCGGTCAATATCACAAAAAAACTTGATTGCTTCATACGACCATTTTCCTTGCGTGACACCCTACAACGGCAAAAAGGCTCTGACAAGGAACATCATTTCCCGCGTTGACCAGTACTCTACTACATCATATTTTAAAAACGGTGTGGAGAACGGTAAAATACGCAACCCGATGTAGGAGTTAATCGAGGATTACGAATGCAACAGTACATACCAATATTCATCGCTGGGCTGATTGGTATAATCACCACCGTAGCGGCTGCCTTTCTATCTGCCAAATGGGCCGTGCAACAGGCAATTCAGCAGAAATGGTGGGAGAGAAAAGAATCCGCATATATCGAAATCATCGAAGCATTGCATGATCTTCTCCGTTATTCATCTATGTGCGCTGAAGAAAATTCTACTGGAACGGCAGATCATAGGAAAAATTCGGAATTCAGCGGTAGATATTCAGAAGCGTACTGGAAAATTCAAAAAATGACCGATATTGGCGCGTTCGTTATATCAGATGCTGCCGCAGGCATTTTGAGTAAACTTCGCGACAAACCTCCGTTAGAATGGAATGACAACCCGCCGTGGGAAATCTACGGCGCTGACTGTGCTCATTATCGAGACGCATTGGAGGATATCAAACGATGCGCAATGAAAGACCTCAAAATTAAAACTGGGGACTTGAGTAGATAAGTGGGCTTTGTCGTGCTAGGAATAATCACATCCCCGCAGAACCAGTGTAGCCGGTGATGGTGATGGTATTGTCGGCGTTGGTGATGTAGGTGAAATCGTCGGCTGGCCCGGCGACGGGAAACATCAAAGCCAACAGCCCGGCAATCTTTATCCATTTTTTCATCGGCGAGACTTCTTTCCTCGAATGCGATGCTCTTGCAGCACGGAGCTGAAAGTAGCCCTCCAGTCCGGTTTTTGACAGCAGTTTTTAATGCGAAATTGACAAGACCGTTTCTCGTAAAAGCGCGGAGCCGCTAAGGAATGCCAGAAGGGATTGTTTAAGGGACTCTGCGCTTTCGCGCCTTGAGCGACCGGAGGAAGCGGGCGAGAGAATGAGATGGTTCAGGTTAATGCCATATCACATGGCCAACTATTCCCACTTATGGCGGGGATATTTCCGTGAAAGCGATTTGCGCAGTTCGGGGTAGGCGGTGTTCCAGAAGGATTCTAAATCTTCGGTGACCTGAACCGGACGCCGGTTCGGGGCGAGCAGTTCGACAACCAGCGGAATTCTTCCAAACGCAATGCAGGGCGTTTTAGTCATACCGAAAAAATCCTGAATCATGGCAGAGAGTACCGGTTTGTGTCCGGTTTCGTAGCGGATGCGGGCGCGGTGTCCGCCCGGCATGGAAAACCGGTCGGGCATTTGTTTTTCAATCCACTGCTGCTGTTCATAGGTTAGCCAGTCGCGCACGACGGATTTGACGTTCGCTTCGCGTAAATCTTTTCGGCAGACCGCGCCGAGGCAGAGTTCTTCGAGCATGGTGCGCCGCGCCGTTTCGTCGATCACCGGAATGTTTTTGTCGGGGCACCACTGAGCCAGCAGATTAACGCGCAGAATCCAGTTCTCGATTTCATCGTCCCATCCCGGAATGTCGAGATTGCCTTTCAGCACTTCGGTGGCGAGGACGGCGGCGGCTTCATCGGGTTTTGGGTCGTGCGTGATGGATGTATCAAGAACGAGGTCGCGGAACATTCTGCGCCGTTCGACGACGACCCGCTTGATCGACGTGTCGTACTGAGGCACGCGGACTTCGCTGAAATCTTCTGGGAACAGCTCTTCAAGCCATTCTTCCTGAATGGCGGTGGCGAGATTCAGGAGAACACCGGTCTGGCCGCGTGTCTGGCCGATTTCGGTAATCTCGGCGGCGACCAGCAGTTCGGCATCGCGGATGACGCTTTCGCGCGCCAGCTCGGCGGTGCGGCCATGCACCAGTTCGCAACGAAGCGTGCCACGGTCGCACCGTTTGGCAAGCTGGTCAGAGAACGCGGTCAGAATGCATTTTTGCAGAAATTCATCTTCCGGCGCGGCGCGATTAACTTTCAATCCCTGCTGTTCGGCAATTTGCAGGAAGCGTTCGTAGAGCGGCTTGACCTGGCGTGCGGCGGCGGCATGGATACCGAGTTCGCGGCAGGCGCCGGTGTTGTAATTGTTCTTGTCGGCGAAACTCCACGCCCGCATAAGCCGTTTAAAGTCGGAGCAGTCATCATCGCCGAGTAGATCGTCGCGCTGTCCGCGCACTTCTTTGCCTTTGTTGCGTTCTAGAATGCCTTTACCTTGTGTGAGTGCGGCGATCAGGCAGGCCTGACGGACGCAGTGGTACTGGTCAGCGGCGAGGAGCATCCGGGCGTAGCGCGGATGCATCGGGAACTGCACCATCCGCTCGCCGGTTTTCGTCAGCTTGCCGTGGTGGTCGAGCGCGCCGAGATCGGTGAGTAGGGTGAGCGTACGCGCCAGCGAAACCGGATCGGGCTTTTCCAGCCACGCGAAATTTTCTACATCGTCGATACCGCCCGCCTTCAGCGTCAGTACGACTTCGGCCAGATCGTGCCGCAGAATTTCCGGCAGTTCCTGCGCTTTGCGCGTGGAGTGTTCCTGAAGCGTCCAGAGGCGGTGGCAGACGCCCGGCGCGGTGCGTCCGGCGCGTCCGGTACGCTGGTCGGCAGAGGCGCGGCTGATTCGCTCAACCATCAGTGTGTCGATGCCTCGGTTGGGATCATAGCGCGCGATACGGGCGAGTCCGCTGTCGATGACGACGCGGATGCCGTCGATGGTGATCGATGTTTCGGCGACGTTGGTGGCGACGACGACTTTGCGCTGTCCGCAGTCGCCGACGGCGGCGTCCTGGTCGCGCGGCGAAAGTTCGCCGTGCAGCGGCA
>Ga0247839_1000894_pt1 | contig 52160 bp, 46 predicted proteins | sample LaCruzMarch2015__6_FD_192405 | JGI IMG/M metagenome (GOLD analysis project Ga0247839, IMG submission 192405) | Freshwater microbial communities from meromictic Lake La Cruz, Castile-La Mancha, Spain - LaCruzMarch2015_16m | ecosystem: Environmental > Aquatic > Freshwater > Lake | place: Spain...
TATTGAGGTTGTTTGCGGTGATACCTCATTATCGTGCGATCCGGACGCTAGATGGCTAAAGAAGGGCAACCGGAGCTATTTTGGTTATAAGGCATTTGTGTGTGCAGATGCAAAACATGGATTTATCCTGAATGTAGATGTGACACCTGCCAATGTATCGGAAGTACGGTCTATGGAGCTAGCGATCGGCCCTTTGCGTCCAGCAAGATTATATGCCGACAAAGGCTATGCGAGTGCAGAAAATCGAGAGCTGTTAGGCCTTAGTGGTATCAAAGATGGCATAATGCATAAAGCCGTAAAGAATAAGCCGCTTACAAAGTGGCAAAAATTATTTAATCGCATGATTAGCCGGAAAAGATATCCCATAGAACAGGCGTTCGGAACGCTAAAACGACGATTTAAGTCGGATAGAGCATCGTATATGACGCTTGCTAAAGTCAGCTAGAATGTTGGAGGTGTAATCGAAATAATGAAAAATGGTGACAAAATAAAGCAAAATACAAATATACAACAAAACAAATAATGATTTTTTAGAACAGAACAAACACGTTATAGTCATACCAGTTGACGCAAGGAATGAGAAAACTCTATAGACCAGTTTGTACGCATAACTCAAATTCTCAAACGTGGCTACACCGTCCTTATGTCAACTGGCATGACTATAACTGCCTTAGACGTAAAAATATACAACAAATCATCTTAAAACGTCATTATTCAGAAGTCTTTACAGTTAACGAGATTGCACATACAGCAGATCTTTAGTATTATTAATTTACTTGCAGGAAGCATAGCTGCGAAAATGTACTCTGACAGCCCCAGACAATCGCGCAGAGCTTAAGGGCATAAAGGCGTGAGGTTGTTCTTAGGCGGCATTCCTTAGAATGGCCCCACAGTCCTATACGGACAGAACCATCCAAGCTAATCTGGTAGGGCCTACCAGCAGCTGCAAATGGCCACCCAGAATGTTTGAAGAACGGAAGCTTTTGGGTCTAGGTCTCTAGAATATCCTTTTCCTTTTCTATCCGAAGTTCATCAACCTTCTTTACATACTGGTCGACCACCTTCTGTATTTCGTCGGTTTTGTGTTTCAATTCATTCTCAGAAATCTCTTTTTGCTTCTCCATTTTTTTGAATTCATCGATTGCATCACGCCTGATATTGCGAATAGCGATTTTCGTACTTTCGCCATATTCACTTGATTTCTTGACCAGCTCTTTTCTCCTTTCATTACTAAGATCTGGAAGGGGGACCCTTATTACATGGCCCTCGGCTATAGGGTTGAGTCCCAAACCAGCAGCCATAATAGCTTTTTCAACAGATTTTGCAAGTGAGCCATCCCAAACCTGCACGACTAAGGTTCTCGCATCTAACGCAGAAATATTCCCAAGCTGGCCTATCGATGAGATGCCTCCATAAGCCTCGACCTTTATGGGCTCTAACAAGGAAGTATGCGCCCTACCAGTCCGCAAGCCAGCGAGAGAATTTTTAAAATTATGGATAGCTCCATCCATTCGCCGTTTCAGGTCTTCAAATACATTTTCTTTGAGTTCCATAGCACTCATAATTACAATTATCGCCTATTAAGCAAAATATTATTCTTGATTAAAGACCCATACTGACTGCTCAACAAATACATCTGGGTTTGCTGGAATAAATCCATCACAACATTCACCACAATCAGGAGGCTTGTTCCCCCAAGGTAAAATGGAATTGAATACTGCGCTATAAAAATCTCTGGCACAACGCAAATTATAACAACATAGACGGCGCCAATAGCGGTAACCCTAGTTAATACGTAATTCATGTAATCGGCAGTATTGGCCCCCGGCCTGATTCCTTTTAAAACTGCCTTCGCCCTTCTCAAATTCTCGGTTGTTTCCTCAACGTTAAAAACAATTGATGTATAAAAGAAGTTAAAGAATACTATCAATATCGCATATAATAAAATGTACAATGGCTTACCATGACCCAAGTGCGCCATAAGTTGGTATTTCCAAGAGGTCGTTGCGCCGGAGCTAGATTCCATGAAACCAAGGATTGTCGTTGGAAATAGCAATAAAGAACTCGCGAAAAGCGGCCCCACAACCCCAGAGGTATTAACTTTGATGGGGAAATGAGTAGAGTCTTCCGCAAATACTTTCCTCCCGACCTGTCTTTTTGGATACGTGACCAATATTTTCCTTTGCGCCTTTTCCATGAACACTATAAATCCAAGAAGCAAAAATGTCATAAAAATCACAAATAAAACAAATACTGTAGACACTGCGCCAGATTTCCCCATACTAAACAAACTCGCTACAGCAGAAGGCAACCCAGCAACGATCCCAGAAAAGATGACAAGAGAGCTGCCATTGCCAACTCCCCGAGCGCTGATTTGTTCTGTGAGCCACATTACAAATAAAGTCCCTCCGGCTAAGTTTATCGCCGCCACAAACCTGAAGACCAATCCAGGACTGGAAACGACAGGAACACCCCCCACAACAAAGCTTTCTGCCCCAACAGCAATGCCATAGCCTTGAAATAATGCGAGCACTATAGTTAAATATCTCACGTACTGATTGAGCTTTTGTTTCCCCCCTTCTTTTTTTAGAACAGCAATATCTTTAATCAAAACACTCAGTAGCTGCATCACAATAGATGCCGTGATGTACGGCATGATGTTAAGTGCAAATATAGAAAGTCTTCCAAGCGCCCCGCCCGTCAACATATTTAGCATCCCAAGGACGCTCCCTTCATTCTGTTTCACGACATCAGTCAGTAACGATGGGTCCACACCCGGCAATGGAACGTACGTTCCAAACCTATAAACTAACAACATAGCGATAACAAAGTAAAACCTATTCAGAAGTTGGTTCATAGATCCGTTTTTAAAAAAATAAAAATCCAGAGAAATAAAAAATGCTCTAACTCAACGTGGTGGGACCTACAGGATTCGAACCTGTGACAACACCGTTATGAGCGGTGCGTTCTAACCACTGAACTAAGGTCCCCAAATCATCCAAAGAGGCGTCGAGATCAATCCATCTGCATCGAGACCCCGGTACAATTATCTATCAGGAGAACAACCTCTTTGCAACTTATTTAGTAGAAAGGATGGAAGGTTAAAGGGGGGAATTGCCCTTATTCGATTCTGGAGCATTCTGCTCTGTGCAAATATTCAAAAATGCCGAAAAATACAAAAACTTATTCCAAAGATAGTCTGTTTGTAATAACCTTATGCGAAGCGAAAGCCTTTAACATGTCCCGTTTTATAAGTTGCATAACCTCTGGTTTATGTATTAACATCCGACTGGTAACGACTAAGTTTTAAATCTTCAATGAATAGATTTGTTATCGGATGTGAAGAGTGGTGCTCCTTACCAGAACTAGATTTACCCTTCATCAAAGTAAAAGTTGATTCAGGGGCTAAAACCTCAGCTATACATGCTTTAAATATAAAGATTCTTATAGAAAATGGTAAAGAGTTCGTATCCTTCCGTGTATATCCAATCCAAAATAATCGCAAAATTGTGTGTCAGTGCAAGGCGCCCTTAACTGATCGCCGCGAAATAAAGAGCTCAAATGGACTTGTCGAAACGCGACTCATAATTACAACGCCGATTACAATAGGAGAAAACACATGGGGCATCGAACTCTCTTTGACCAATCGGTCTTCAATGGGCTATAGAATGCTGTTGGGAAGAGAGGCAATGCACGGAAGGATCATGGTAAATCCAGATAATTCTTTCTTGTTGAGAAACGTCCCAGAACATGACGCAATCAAGTCATATCGTCCGCTACATAATAAGAAAATCCCACTGAATATAAAGCTCCTCGCGACGAATCCAAACCTATATTCTAACCGTAGAATTATGGAGGCAGCGAAAAATAGGGGGCACAATATCGACTTCATCAATATTAACCATTGCTACATCAACATAAAGTCCAACACCCCCTTTATCTATCATCGTGGAAGCGGGGAATTAAAAAACATAGATGCCGTCATCCCAAGATTGCGTCCATCTATGTCATTTTATGGGTGCGCTTTAGTCAGGCAATTTAAGGCTTCCGGAGTGTTTTGTCTAAACGAAGCTCATCCAATTCGTAATTCAAGAGATAAATTGCGATGCCTGCAAATCTTGGCAAGCAAAAATATTGACCTTCCCATGACGAGTTTTGCAAATTCAATTAGCGATACAAAGCATTTGATAAAGCTTATAGGGGGAGCCCCGGTGGTAATCAAATTACTAGAAGGAACACAGGGCAAAGGGGTAATATTGGCAGAAACCGCAACAAGCGCAGAGAGCATGATCTCCGCGCTTCAAACAGCGAAGGTTCATGTTTTGGTGCAGGAATTCATTAAAGAAGCCAAGGGCTGTGATATCAGGGCGTTTGTAATTGATGGTCGGATTGTTGGAAGTATGGAAAGAAAGGCTAAACAAAACGATTTTCGCGCCAACCTACATTTGGGAGGCACAGCTTCCTCGGTCAAACTAACTAAGCAGGAAAAGTGCGTCGCTGTACAAGCCGCAAATGCACTCGGATTAAAGGTTTGCGGGGTTGATATTTTACGCTCAATGACAGGACCGAAAGTAATTGAAGTGAATTCCTCGCCAGGATTAGAGGGGATCGAAAAGGTCACGAAAAAAGACATAGCTAAAATCATGATCGAATGCATAGAGAAGAATGTATACGGAAGAACCCAATAGCCCCCGCACATCGGTTGCCGGACTAAACCCCGCCGCCCCCTATGAGCGAAAGGGCCTCCATACAAACTGACTCCTAGGATTTGGCGATTCTTGAAACCTTATGATGGCTATAGAACGAGGTTCCCTTGGGACCTTCTTTTTTTTGGTCAGCTGGCGGGATTGTTTCTCGAGATTGTCTAGCCCTACGTCTCCAGCGGAGAGAAAGCTCACCTCTAGGGACTTGACACGTAAAACCCCGATGTGAGTTAGTTTTTGCGCCTAAGCCACCTCTAATCCATCACCTACGGTATTCCTGGGCCCATCCCGAACCACTGGTATACAAGCTTATTTCGCGTCAATTTTATCCACTACTTCCTTAAAAACCGCAGATGGAATTTGCATGGCGTTGATTATAACGACCCTAGACGGCCCATAATAAGAGATAATCGGCTTGGTTTCTTCGGCGTATATTTTTAGTCGTTTACGAGCTATGTCCTCTGTATCGTCATCCCTAACAACTTCATCTCCTCTGCATCCTTTGCATAAACCCGGATTTTTGAGTACATCAACCACTCCAGTATTACATTTTGCACACATCGCACGCTTTTTAATGCGGTTGATGAGTTCCTTTTCATCACTAATTTGTAACACAACTATTTTGCTATTCACTGTGGGAGCCCCACCTATATTAGACTGATTTGCATTTAAGGCTTTCAATTCCTTATCCAATACCACGGCCTGAGTAAGAGTCCTTGGATATCCTTCTAATATGAATCCATCTTCGCAATCCTCATCTTTAATCCTGTCAATCACCAGATCATTCACTACACTGTCAGGGACCAAAAGGCTACTTTTAAGATACGGCACAATAACATGATAATTCCTATCAGTTGGGTCATTCTTTATATCTCGGATTATTTGGCCGCTCGAAATATACGGGAGCTCATAATAATCTGCTAGCGCCGCCCCTAATGTTCCCTTTCCAACACCAGGCGGGCCTATTAAGATAATCTGTGTTTTTGTTTTGTCCTGTATAATCTCTTTATCTGGGCCATAAAGCTCAGTTTTCTTATTGCATCCAGCGAGGAAGAAACACAACACGATCCCCAGAGACAAATATCTGCAGAGGATTAAGATAGAGGGACTCTTCTTCATATGCATAAAGCTATTTATTACGTACGTTAGTGAGCTTATAGAAGCTCGATTGTCCAGATTGTATAGGGTTGTTCAGAGTCTTGCAATATAAAGTTACCCGAAAAAAGCCGGAATTCCGCTAGTTGCTTTCCAAGAATAATGGCGTCATACTGATAGTGTAGCGCTTAGATCATTTATGGGGGGATTTAGTATGCAAGAAGGAATCAAAGGCCCAACAAGTAAACAAGAGGAGGAGAAACAAAAAAAGAAACTGGGATGGTGGGGTAGAGTAAAGGATTTTCTTAAGAGTCCCTTCGGCGGGCTTTTGATTTGCGCGTTAACCCTGCTCATTACCGTTTTTGCATATCCAGTATTAACTGTTGGCGTTTTAGCATTAGCAATCTTTCCACTTGTTCTTGCTGTTGTGTATATAGTCGAAAATTTCCATATAAAACACACGAATCACAGATTACAGAAAATGAGTGATCAGTTGGGTTTGATTAAGACGCTAGAAGGGAAATTGGCTGTGCAAATACTCTCTATTTCTAGTAGACTCTCTGATAGATCGAGCATTCAACAAAGCTTAAATAAGCCGAAAAAGAATCTTCAGCAGGCCAACAAAGAATCTGTCTCAGTAGAGATAGATGATCTTAAAAGTTCGATCCTTGGGCGGATATCCTATTTTTTTTCTTGGATCGGGAAAGGCCTCATATGGATTTTTAGCTCTCAGAATGTAGAAGGTAGCTATAAAACGAAGAGAAAGGAACTCATTAACTCTGTTGAGAAGGCTAGAGAGGGAACTCAATTAAAAGATGTACCAGCCAACAAAGAAGGAAGTTTAAAAGTATCCGAACGTGTATACGACTTGGCAACCTTTCTGTATTGCGTATCTAGACTTCCACCAGATAATTCGAAAATAGACAAGAAAAAATTTGATATTTCGGCACAAAACTTCGAGAAGATGCCTGTTGAGGAGCAAATAACGGCATTACGAAATGCCAGACTTCTGGAAGAGAAAGATGAACAAACCTTTCGAGAAATGCGCCAAGATAGCCTTGGAAGCGATCTTTGGAAAATGACGAAGGCGTTGCTTTCTCGTGAACGAACTAATAACGAAGTAATGTTGGGAACTCCTATACTATCCAAGCAAGAGAAGCTAGATCAGCAAGAAGGGCAGATAGAGCAGCTAGAGCGGCAACAGCAGCAGCAACAGCAACAAATTCAACAATTGCAGCAACAGCTCCTAACAAATCTTACTACGAAGCAGGATCCCGACAAGCAACAGCAGCAGCATCGGCATCGGCATCAGCAGGGGAAGAAGGACGGCGAAAAGTGGGTGCAGCAGCAACAGCAGCAGCAACAGCAGCAGTAAGAAGTGCAGGACGGCGATGGGGTGCTATTTATCTAAAGACAACGAATAGAAATCAAGGTATAAGTTCATGGTATATGAATCATAGAAAGATTTGTGCCTAGCTTATATATAAAAATGTTCATAGATGTCCACAGATCAGAAAAAAATAAGAAATTTTGCCATCATAGCTCATATTGATCACGGCAAGTCAACTTTAGCCGATCGAATAATAGAGTTATGTGGCGGACTGACAGCTCGCGAGATGCATGCGCAAGTCCTGGACTCGATGGCGATTGAGCAAGAGCGCAATATCACAATCAAAACACAAACCGTCCGTTTGTTTTACAAGGGATATCAGATAAATCTTTTGGACACCCCTGGGCACGTGGACTTTGGTTACGAAGTCAATAGGGCCCTTGGAGCGTGCGAAGGTTCAATTTTGGTTGTCGATGCAACACAGGGTGTAGAGGCCCAAACCCTAGCAAACGCCTATAAGGCAATAGAAGCGAATCATGCTATTGTCGTTGCTTTAAATAAGATAGACATTCCGTCAGCGGACATAGATGGCACTAAAAAGCAAATTGAGGATGTGATAGGGATAGACGCAAGTGATGCCGTTCTCATATCCGCCAAAACTGGGGCTGGCGTTCCTGATTTATTGGATAAGGTGATTGAGCTTCTACCAGCACCACAAGGATCTTATGAAGCTCCGCTGAAAGCGATGTTAGTAGATAGTTGGTATGACACTTACCTTGGAGTTGTGATATTAGTGAGGATTTTCGACGGAGCCCTTAGAAAGGGGATGCGAGTCAAGATGCTCTCCACGAATAGCAGTTATAACATTGAGAACGTAGGGATCTTTACCCCAAAAAAGCAAATTGCAGATCAATTATCTGTTGGCGAGGTTGGTTTTATTACGGCCGGTATAAAGCAATTAACTCATTGCAAAATAGGCGACACAATCACCGAGGAGAGCAATCCATGCGCCGAGGCGTTACCAGGATTTAAGTATTCCCAGCCAGTTGTTTTTTGTAGTCTATATCCGATTGATGCCAGCGAGTTTACATATTTACAAGAGAGCCTCACCAAGTATCAGTTGAATGACGCTAGTTTCGTTTTTGAAGTCGAGACATCAAACGCACTGGGGTTCGGATTTCGTTGTGGATTTTTGGGTTTGTTGCATCTAGAAATCGTACAAGAGAGGCTGGAGAGAGAGTTTAACGTCAATCTCATCACCACAGCCCCTAGCGTCGTGTATAAAATTCATTTGCGCTCCGGGGACGTAATAGACATTCATAATCCAGCAGACTTTCCAGATCCGACGCTTATAGATTTCGCCGAAGAGCCGTGGATAAGGGCTACCATCATGTGCCCCGAACAATTTCTTGGCGATATGTTTAGCTTATGTATTGAAAGAAGGGGGGTTCAGATTAGCATGAATTATGTTGGTAATCGTGTAATGCTTGTTTATAAACTTCCGCTTAACGAAATAGTCTATGATTTCTATGATCAAATGAAATCCCTATCAAAGGGATATGCCAGCTTTGATTGGGAATTTGACTCATATCAACTTAGTGATTTGGTGAAGATATCGATTTTGGTAAACCATGAACCAGTTGATGCACTATCGATGCTGTTATATCGATCACGAGCAGAAAGCAGAGGGCGTGCACTGTGCTTAGGATTGAAGGATTTGATTTCGCGACATTTATTTCCTATCGCAATACAAGCCGCTATTGGGGGGAAAATTATAGCGCGCGAAACGATTAGTGCGATGAGAAAGGATGTAACCGCAAAGTGTTATGGTGGCGACATAAGTCGGAAACGCAAATTATTGGACAAACAGAAGGCCGGGAAAAAGCGGATGCGTTCATTCGGAAAGGTCAGTATACCACAGAGCGCTTTTATTTCTGTGTTAAAGACAAAAACGTGAGTATCTACTAATTATATCGATCAAGGTTACGTGGTGAGCTTATGCTAGATCATATCAAGATGTTAACAGAGGATCGTCTATTCCTTTTGGTGCATTCCATTTTCATTCTTTCGATAATGATCTGCATATTGTATCTCTCTAGCAGGATATTGAGATATTATCGCCATAAACTAAGGGATAAATTATCGAGCTCCGCAAAGACAGTCGGCGGGAATCGCAATAAACTGTCGTGGGAATTATTCGTCCTTACTGCGATAAAACATCCGCTGTACATAATAATACTCCTTGTCGGATTTACCAATATTGCAGAGTTAATTATACTGGATTTTAATTTAAAGGGAAATTTTCGCACAGAATATATCCGAATAATCGGGATTACAGGAGCCATTGGATGGTTTTTACTTCGTCTTACATATAAGTTGGAGAAGTATCTCCTAGAATACAGTACGAAAGAAGATGCGAAGATTACCAGAACTACCGCAGATGTTGTCAGCAAACTCATCTATGTAAGTATTATAGTCATCGTCGCCTTGACTATATTAGAGACGCTGGGATTTAGCATCAGCGGTATTTTAGCAGTAGGTGGACTTGGCGGAATTATTATTGGGTTTGCAGCGAAGGATACAATCTCAGGATTGTTTGGAGCCCTCATGATCTATTTCGATAAACCGTTTGTTGTTGGGGATACGGTTTGTTTGGCTTTGGACAAAGCCATCACAGAAGGTGTCATAGAAAAGATAGGATGGAGGATGACACGATTACGTACGCTAGATAAAAAAATAGCATACATTCCCAATCTGCACTTTATTACATCAACCGTAGAGAATGCTTCGCACGCCTTTCATAGAAAGTTATCGTTAAAAGTTGATATGTTGTATGGAGAACAGTTCTCGACAATTATAGAATTTTTTGAGCTTCTAAAATTAGAATTGACTCAAATATTGACCGAAAAGATGAAGAGCGGTGGACGCAAAGTCCCAGAGCACATGACCCCATATGCACAACAACTAGTCTCCACTCAGATCGAGATCACTGATATCAATAACAATCTAATAAGGGTGAATGTTGGAGTCCTGTTTCTGAACTACATAACAAACGATGATTTCGATAGATTAAAGCAAGATGCAGTGATGTCTCTTGCGACTATCATAAGAAGCCGGTACTCCTGGTTTTCAATGCACGCAACTCCTTAGACTTAGAATAAAAACCCCACGAAAAATCTTTTTGGTAGACATCAAGATTTTGCCACTATCAGTCTATGTAATCATCGGTATCTAATTTGCGTAACATCATGTTTGAGACCTCAAGTTGAAAGTTCTCGATTTCGTTCATGATTTCCGTCAATTCAGATAAGAATTTATTATAGAAAATAACAGCTGGAATAGCCGCTACAAAACCAAGGGCTGTCGCAAGAAGGGCCTCCGCAATGCCAGGAGCAACAACCGCCAAAGTTGCATTCTTCGCCATAGCAATTGAGCGAAAGCTACTCATTATACCCCACACAGTTCCGAACAACCCCACAAACGGACTTGCGCTACCCGCCGTTGCTAAGAAGCCTAAATTCCGCTCTAAATCTATAGTCGACCTATTGGCCGCAATCTGCATTGATTGACGTATTCTGTCTTTGATTGTGCCAGAGTGAAAATTGGCACGGAAAGTTGATGCATTTACGTACTCCTCAATTGCCGCAGATAGGATGCTAGCAAGCGGATGGGTTTCCCTGCTTTTCCCTAAATTTTGAAGGAATATATCTACCGATGGCGCAGATTTAAATGCATGCATGAATTTGGCCATCCTAAGCCTGATGACTCTAAAACTGATAAATTTTTCGAAAATAATGGCCCAATTCCATACCGAAACTAATAACAACAGCAACATCACTAACTTGACCGTAAAATCTGCTTGCAAAAAAAGATCAAAAAATGAGGCCTGTGATTGGGCTGCCGAAGAAACTTTATCACCAATATTAATGCTCTCGATAACTGGGCTTGTAGTTATAGTTAATAACAAGGCAAACATACTTTTCACTAGTTCCAACGATCATTGTAGAGATTATACGAGATGGCTTTCACGAAACGCAAGGAATAAAAATTAAAGACAAATAGTTGAACATAGTGACCATAGAATGGAGGGACGCAACTGGCTTTATGACGAGATTGTGAGCTAGATATATCTCTATTCCTGCTATATAGATTTAAGCTCAAAAATACAGCGTAGAAAGGAAGACTGAAGACTTCGTATTTCTTAAGATAATCTAGAACAAGAACTAATGTAGTTGCATTTTATCGATACAGTAGATATCATCGGATTAGTTATTAGTAATATAGCTCATGCTCGTTTCGGCGGGATAAAAGTTTTTCGTGCCGGTCGTTATGCGCCCCTGTTTTTATATAGATGCATAGTAAAAGCGTGCAAAATCTGCCTCCAAAAGCCGTTTTGTGCAGGTTATAACATGATCCCGTAGCTCAGCCGGTAGAGCAACTGACTTTTAATCAGTGGGTCACGCGTTCGAGTCGCGTCGGGATCACCATAAAGTTTTCACTTTCTCCTTGACCACTCCTATATAATTGTTCTAACATCAGACGGTTAGATATTTTTGTTGGGATTGTTTTCGTGTATGGCAAAAAAGAATACAACGTTGATTAAGCTGGTTAGCACGGGGAAAACGGGCGTTTTTTTTGTAAAGAGGAAAAATCCTAAGACATTAACCACAAAATTATCTTTCCGGAAATATGACCCAAAACTGAGGAAGCATGTAGTCTTCAAGGAAGAAAAGTTAAGCAATTGAGCGACGCAAGTAGTGCTGTAGAAATGCCCTAGAATGGAAGTGGGAAGTGCGGCTCGGGCCCCTATGTTCAGCAGATTTATCTATAAATGGACGTTAGTAAGTAAGTTTAAAATGAGGCAGAGGGCTTAATGTTTAATAAGTTATTACGATTACTGGGGTACATAGCTCTGTTCCCAGCACACGCGGTAATGTTTCAAAATGACAAGCCGTATGGTATGAAGGGCTCTATATCCAAAGATTGGTTCAAAGTAGGAGGAGATCTGAGGTCAATATTAACAAGAATAAATAGAGATCGCGAAAATGAACAGACAAAGAACTTACAACCGCGAGCACATGATGTCCGGCGGCACAGACAATCGCAGCCAAGTGAACGATGTGCGAGATGGATTCATGAGACATAGTCGGAATAATGCCGGCATCTTCCCTTCCCCAGCAATATTGGAGAGTTACGAAGAAATTTCCCCGGGAATGGTGGAAAAACTTGTGGAAATGGTCCGGAACGAGCAAAAGCAGAGACATACCATGGAGGAAAAGTGCATGAGGTCCGTTATGCAGGCTACGCGATTTGGGCAGCTATTGACCGCCCTGGTTGCTATCGCCGTAATATACGCCACAATTCTTGTAGCTGGGACCTATGGCATAGCGTTTAGCGCCATTATATGCATAACCGGATTCTCGTTCCTAACGCTGTCTGGCATGTTAGCCGCACGTAACAAAGTACGACCTAGAGGAGCATCACATCGACCTGGGTTCCATGACAATAAGCACAGGAATCCTGGCAAGCGCTAAGAGATTTAGGGGAGCTACTTTTTTCACGCCAGCTAATCTACAAAAGCAGAGCGGAGCTCCAAAATCACCTTTCTGGTCATCGTAAAATTGCAAGAACGACCGAATCATAGTGATGCCAATTGACGCCACTACCAGATCACATACCGAATCTTTGGCCCGGCCGAAGTTTCGGTAAATGGTCTACGTTCTTCTGCCACCACTTAACTAATACCAGCAGAAGCATCTCTGTCAGAAAAGAGCATTATTGATTCAGAGTGATATTAAGTTATTGACACCACTTGCCAGAAGGCATACACCTTGATTCGAACAAGGATCTTATAGAGGCCGTTTAGGCACATGTCTCTCTTGCTAGCCGTAGACGTGGGGAACTCCAATACAGTCTTTGGGGTATTTTCGGAAGGACAATTACACCACACATGGAGGCTTTCCACCGACCCTGCACGTACCGCTGACGAATATACCGCCTTTCTCTCATCCATAGCAAGAAAGTTTTCTTATGCCTTTACCGCAGGTAAAGCAATCATTTCTAGCGTCACCCCCAGAATCAACCGCCCCCTTGCTTCCTGCCTTAGAGAACAATTCGGCCTCGAGTGCACGTTTGTCCCAGAAATAAATCACCCAATACTAATTAACGGAAGCGGAGCAGGATCAGATCTTATTGTAAATGCAATGGCGGCCCTGACCATATACAAAGAAGACTGCATTATAGTTGATTTTGGCACAGCAACGACTTTTTCTTCCGTGAGACACGCTACAAAAGAGATAATAGGCGTCGTTATAGCTCCCGGCATTCTGTCCAGCATGAAAGCTTTAACGACCAGCGCCGCTCAATTACACGATGTGGCATTACAACAACCCTCTGGTAGCATCCTATGCCTCACAACCGAAAATGCCATTGGAGCTGGCGTATATTATGGTTTTTTGGATTTGGCAGCTGGCATTATAGGTCGCATAAAGTCAGAAAAGAAGCTAGGAGCAGATTGCAGAGTTGTTGCAACAGGCGGTACCACAAAACTATTTCGTAAGGAAGATGCCCCATTTTTCGATACTATAGAGCCAGATTTTACACTATTTGGATTATACGAATTAGCGAAATATAATACGAAACAAAGAGTTTAGAAAGAGATTAAAGCTGGTGCGTAGTCTACAATTCGGAAATAAACAATAATCTGAACAATTTTATATTTAAGTGAGATGGCAGTATTGGAGGAATGGCTCAATATAACAGAAAGAGCAGCTATAGCTTGCCATCGGTGGATAGGTAAGGAAGATCCGATATCCGCTGATCAAGCGGCTGTCGATAGTATGCGCACCTCTTTGGATGCAATGAATATTCACGTACGGATAGTTATCGGTGAAGGAGAGAGAGATCTAGCGCCAATGCTTTATATAGGCGAAGAGCTGGGAAGATTAATCGAAACAAGATACGACCGTAGAAGCATTCCTGAATCCTTGTGCGTTGATATTGCCGTAGATCCCTTAGAGGGTACGGCTCTGTGTGCGAAGGGAGCTCGTAACTCACTTTCCGTTCTAGCGTTCGCAGAACGTGGCGGAATCTTACGTGCTCCGGACGTCTATATGAACAAAATTGCCGCTAGCGGGGCTGGCGTTTCTGGTGACGTCATCAGTTTAGACGCCTCCGTCGAAGAGAATATAAGAAATTTAGCCAAGCTCAAGGGCAAGTCACCTTCCGACATCCGCGTCTCCATTCTTAAACGCGATAGACACAAACAAATCATTCAAGAAGCATCCAATACTGGCGCCCAAGTAATTTTATTTGAAGATGGAGACGTGGCAACAATATTAGCAACATGTATGGCAGAAACGGAAGAAATCGATTTACACATAGGGATAGGGGGGGCTCCAGAGGGCATCCTAGCAGCAGCAGCACTGAAGGTTATGGGCGGTTATATGGAGGGCAGATTACTTTTTGCAGATGAGCTTGAGAAAGAGCGAGCTAAAAATTACGGAATCAACAGATTAGACAAAAAATATTATATCGATGACATGATTCCTGCCAATTCTATAACGTTCGTTGCAACTGGCGTTACAGATGGCTTCTTGTTGGATGGAGTGAAAGACACCAACGGTATGTTTATAACGCACTCATTAATCATATCGTCTCAACCCAGCCTTTCAAAATCTATATCAGGGCAAATTAGAACAATACGCAAAGTCGAAACTCGCCATATATTAGTTTAACCGATCCGGCTTATATCTGCAAAATCAGCACAGAGTCATACCAGTTGACTTAAAGAACGAGGAAATTCTATAGATCAGTTTGTACGCATAACTCAAATTCTCAAACGTGGCTACACCGTCTCTATGTCAATTGGCACAACTATAACACTACTCTACTTCTTGCAATTATAATATAGTTCATGTAAACTATAATTCATGAGAGGGGGTGTCGATGCCTCACCATGTCTTCGCATAATGAGGTGACTGGATTCGTAAGGACATGGGTAGTAAATCCCTCCCTTTGACCTCATTAAGGTGTTGTCGCTTCCCTCCCAAGATCAACATAATATATTACGGAGGCAAAAAGTATGAAGAAAGAAGTAATAAGCCAAGAGATATAGCCATGCCAGTTGACGCAAGGAATGAGAAAACTCTATAGACCAGTTTGTACGTATAACTCAAATTCTCAAACGTCGCCACACCGTCCTTATGTCAACTGGCATGACTATACACTCTACAATGCTAAGATCGCACAAACCGAACCCAAGCTTGCAATCTCCCTTGGTGGGAATGGTAACAATGTTTTTGAAGCATTAGCAACGACTATGCTTGACGGGGACAAATTTTCAGATTTTGAGTTAGGAATCAAGTTGTCGGATATACATGTAGATGATAATGAGACATGCAATTTAGACGTGGATGATAATATAAAGACGAAGGTTAAGAATATACGCCAGGAAAAGACTTTGCCCGATCAGGTAGAGAAATGTAAAACAGAATTTGCTAATTATATACTGGATATGGAGAGTTTTTCTGTAGACAGATTACTGAAGACTAGGTGTTGCGGCCTCGCCCTTAATTCGGTAATGGCGAGTTTCGGTATACCGGAGAAAGAGACGATAGAGTACACACCCTCGAATAAAGAGACAAGAAGAGGGAAGCTGGAACAGATACTCTCGCAAGATAAGTCTTGTATTATTGGTTTAAACATTGGTAGGCACGCTTATGCGTTGCTGAAAACGCCAAAAGAGAAAAGTGGAAGCTCAAAACTGTATATCATGCAAGCATATACTGAAAACCGCCCGGCGTACGTGGAGGCCGATATTGGTTACGGAATGGGGGAATGGCTGTCCAAAAAAGGTGCTACCGCTTTCGATTCCAAGGAATTTATAAAAGATCTAAAGGCATGCGATGACTTGACAAACGCAAAATCAGCAAGTGAAGCAGCAAGTGAATCACCCAGTGAAGCAGCCCGTCAAAAATTCTTTGAAAAATACTACGTGCCCGGAACCCTTGATGGAATGCACGCCAATCAGGCGTATATAGATGCCATCCGAAAGGACAAGAACTTTACCTCGATTAATAAGTTGTATTCGAAAAACCTTTCGTTAAGGGACATCGCAATATTTCGAAAGAATGTGAATAAAATGACCTTTAAGGACCACTTGCAGGCAGTCAAGCCTCCAAATATGCGCAATATACCTTTTAGGAAACTAATACACACCAAGCACAAGAGTGAAAGACAAACAAAAGGATTCAATCTGTAAGTCCGGCAGAGTCGATGCGAGTATGAATCCATGGGATTTGCAACAAGATTTATCTTCATAGAGTAATGGCGTTTGCAATCTAGACACATTTCTGCTATATAATATATACGCCTTGAATTTATAGTCAGAAATAAGCAATATGAATCAGCATGCTGAAGACCAATCTTTTCAAGTTGGAGACAACGTCGTGTACCCGACTCACGGCGTTGGTCAGATCACCGCTGAGGAAGTCCAAGTTGTCGCTGGAATTGAAATGAACGTCTATGTCATCTCCTTTGCCAAGGAGAAGATGGTGTTACGAGTCCCGAAGTCTAAGGCCTCCAGAAGCGGACTTAGACACCTCAGCACTAAAAATGGCCTGGAGGAGATGGCCACCACCTTAAAGGGCAGACCCAGGATTACCAAAGGAATGTGGAGTAAGCGTGCGCAGGAATATGAGCGCAAGATCAATTCCGGAAACATTGTTTCCATTGCCGAGGTTGTAAGAGACCTCCATCCGAGCGTTGTTGATCCCGACAGATCGTATAGTGAAAAGATCATATACGAACTGGCGTTAAGTAGGTTGGTTGTTGAATATTCTCTAGCCGCCGGTATGGATAAAAGCGCGGCACAGGATAAGATCGTGACCATTCTCGATTATATGAAAAATGAATAGCATCACCTGCCAGCGAATCATTATCGACCAATCAGACCAATCTTATCTCTAACGACGAGGCCTTTTATAAGAAATGAGATATAAATGTCTTTCTATTGCAGGATTTGATTCCTCCGGTGGCGCCGGGATTCAAGCTGACCTCAAAACATTTTCTGCCTTCGGATGCTACGGAATGACCGTACTAACCGCACTACCAGTACAAAATACATGCGGCGTAAAGAGTTATTATGATATTGAGGATCGCTGCATCCAAGATCAATTGGAGGTGATTTTTGACGACATTATTCCCGACAGCATTAAAGTTGGAATGTTGTTTTCTCCCAAAATCGTTACTTTGGTAGCAAAATTTTTGAGCAAGAATGCCCGCGGTATACCAATCGTTGTCGATCCAGTGATGGTCGCACAAAGTGGAGATCTTCTCCTAAAAGAGGAGGCAATTGATCTCCTAAAACGCGAACTTCTTCCAATCGCTACGATCATTACGCCAAATTTTCCAGAAGCCAAGACCTTAGTCGAAGGATCTGGTTATATTGGCAAAAAAACCCCTCAAAGTGCTGGCGAAAAAGATATGGAGCATCTTGCAGATAAGCTTCTGTCTATGGGCCCAAATGCTGTTTTGCTGAAGGGCGGACACTTATCTGGCGAAACATCAGACGACCTACTTGTGGACATGGCGGGAAACAAGAGATTGTTTCGATCAAAACGCATTCCATCTAAAAATACTCATGGCACTGGATGCACCTTATCAGCCGCAATCTGCGCTTGTTTAGCCCTTGGCTATCCATTGATAGAAGCCTGTCAGATTGCCAAAAATTATCTCTTCCTGGCATTGAAGGCCGCTGAAGAGGGCTCGGTGGGAAAGGGCTCCGGTCCAGTGCACCATTTTTATGATATATGGCCGACAATAAATATGGAAAAGAGACGTTATCTATAAGAAGTTCGTAAGGTTAATCAATCCGATAGATAAGAGGTCGCGGCATTTTCAGTCTTTAACGGGAAACGGAGCAAAGCATCTCTCGATGTAAAGAATAAAGGAGATTTTTGATGACAAAACATGAAATTTATATAAAAATTTTACCAGATCTGATTATGGGGCTGGAACGGCCCCCACAAAATTTACCGACTCTCTTCATCCTATTACAAACACCAACACTTTTAGAGAATAGGGCATGAATATAAAAATATTGCACTCGTTACTGGGGCATCTTCTGGAATAGGGGCCGCATTGTCCAGGGAGTTGATAAGTCGGGGATGGATCGTCATTGGATTGGCACGCTCTTTTGATAGACTAACGACTCTACAACATCAAATGGGGACATCCTTTATTCCCATTGTTTGTGATGTTTCAAGTCAAACTGATGTTATAGTCATGCCAGTTGACGCAAGGAATGAGAAAAGTCTATAGACCAGTTTGTACGCATAACTCAAATTCTCAAACGTCGCTACACCGTCCTTATGTCAACTGGCATGACTATAATATCGCGTCTCAATCTATCCTCGACAAGAATCTGTGTCCTCACCTTTTCTTCTTGAACGCAGGAATAGCGGGCGAACAAGCTATCGAAAATCCCGATATCTTCAAAGTTCACATGCACAAGCACATTATGGCTGTGAATTATTTTGGTGTTTTAGCATTTATTGAGCGATTTGAAGAACCCTGCCTGAAAAATGGTGGAGCTCACTTTATTGTGACAAGTTTGGTGAATGCTATTTTTGCATCACCGACAGCGAGCGCTTATTGCGCATCAAAAGCAGCAATCTCCAAAGCTTTTGAGAGTTTATCACTTACGTATTTTGGAAAGAGTTTACGATTTTCCTCCATTTATACAGGCCCGGTAGAAACAGACGGCCTTAAAGGACGTTGGCCCTTCACATGGAAGCCAGAAAAAATGGCAAAATATATGTATCAATTTTCAATGACAAAAAAAACGAGAGGGTATCCCTCTATTTTGTATTTCATTATTTGCCATTTATTACGTGCATTACCGGACAGCATTGTGATGCGAATTTTAAAAAAATTGTAAGTCTTTATACAGAAACATCCTCGACTACGCCTATGAGTAACCCAATCCGTAAGTAAGGAAATTAGTGGCCTTCAAGACATCAATATCCGCAATTGGCAAGCTATTATGGCCTTCCCAACTCAATCTGACGAGCCTTCCTCTTGGGAAGCACCCATCTTTGTACAATTGACATAGCGACCTTATCCACGACTCGGACTAAAGATGGGGGTGAAAAGCTAGCTCTATCGCAAACATCGCGAATTACAAAAGACTCACTTCACCACAAACCACCCAACCTCGGAACAGAATTTGGTTCCCACTTCGAATCTGTGACTTCCCCTTTCCAACTGCCAGCGAAGGACTGTGGCCCCGAGTACCTGCCCGTCTATGTAGATCTTTGCGCCATCTATATACGGCTCTCGTATCACGTTTACAAAATTTATCGACTGATATTCTCGAGGAATGTTCTGATCTATCATTAAAGAACTTCCATTTAGAGGATATTTCAGAATTCGACATTTAGCAAATGTGGGTATAGTCGACGGGATCAGAAGAGGCGCGCTCGATCTTTGCGAGACCTTGGGAATGCCCTTGTCTTGTAACTCAACACTAACATCATTCAATCCTTTATTACCCCCCTCACTCATTCTTTCCTCGACAGCACCGGTATTCTCGTCAAATCTGTAAGGCATTACTTTAGGCAACCTTGTAAATAAGGCGCGCAACAAAGGGGCCGCTCCATTACCCCCCGTTATTTTATTCATGCTGGAATTATCAAGATTTCCAAGCCAGACCCCCACAACATAATGTGAATCGAATCCCAGAGCCCAGGAGTCTTTGTAATTACTCGATGTTCCTGTCTTGACAGCCGTTCGATTAGGGAAATTCAATACACTGCTCCTACCAAATTCTAATCTACGAGCGAATTGGTCAGACAATATATCGGTAATGATTAGCGATGTTTTTTTAGAGAAGATTTCTTTTTCCACGATTCCACTGATGTAGTTATCACTGTATTTTAGCCCACTATTGTACTGAGGGTAATTCTGAAGGAAATTCAGCCGTTTTTGCAGCCCCCCTCGGGCTAAAACCCCATAAGCTTGCACAACTTCAAACAGAGATACCTCGCCGTTACCCAAAGCCAAGCCTTTTCCGTATATATCTGCACTTTGTCTCAAGCTTGAAAACCCTAATGTGCGCAATAAATTCAGATAATTTTCTGTTCCCACGAAGTCAATCGTTTGTAGCGCCGGTATGTTTAGCGAATTCCCAAGCGCTTCTCGCAATGTTATTGGCCCATAAAATTTATGGCTATAGTTAAAAAATCGATGGAAACCACCTTTAGTCTGCGTTGCCATTGGCGCGTCCTCAAGCATTGTCAAGGGGCCCCATCCTTTGGTGATAGCCAAAGCATATAAAAATGGTTTTAGCACAGACCCTGGCAACCTTGGAATTAGGACGGCATTGAACGAACTGGACGAGTCACTACCTTGGCCCGTAACGTTCCATGATAGTATTTCATTAGTTCTGTGATTAATAATCAGAATAGCCCCATTATGGACGTTATCACCACACATTCTCTTGACAGATTCGTCTAAAATCACCTGCGCATTTTCTTGCAATTTTAAGTCCAGAGTTGTGTGTATTTTGAAATTTGCCCCGGTTCTTAGTGATATATTGTCTTTCGCAAAATTAATAAAATAAGCCACGCTGGAAGTAGAGCTTTTCTCGAACGACTTGGAGAGCGTGAAAGTTAACTTTTTAGAGGAAATGATGCTATTTTTCTGTTCATCAGTTAAGAAACCATGCTTGTACATACCGTGATTTAGTTGCTGGACTAGAATCTCGACCTTAGAGGGAACGTTAGATGGAAAGCGAGCTAAAATAATAAGCGCCAAAAGCTCTTGATTTGTTAGTACGTTAATATGTTTGTCGAAATAATACCGCGCCGCCTGAACAAGACCTCGTCTATTCCCCGAATATGGTAATTGATTCATGTATATTTCTAGGATCTGTTCTTTCGTCAAAATCATCTCTAAGTTATATGCAGTGACGGCCTCTATCCATTTCGACCAAAGGGTCCGTGGATTGGGATGCAGGATTCTGACGACCTGCTCCGTAATTGTGCTTGCTCCTCGCCTTGTATGCTTTGTGCTCAAGATAAAATGACCAATATTTCTAATGGCCGCAACAGCTTTGGCAAGGACATCAATTCCGCTATGCCTATAAAAGCGTTTATCTTCAGAAAAGATAACGGCCTCCTGTAAGAGTCGCGGAAAATAATACAACGGCCTGTAATCAATCGCATTAACCGCATCACAGTAGGGGTGATTAAGCGGAGTTCCATTCTGGTCTACAAAAGCAAGACGCTGGCCATGGTATTCTGATAGAAGTGTTTTTGGCGGAATATAGGAGATGTACGTTAACCCCAGAAACGCGCAGGAAAAAACAGCGCAAAAAGGAATTAGCGAAGGCAAAAGACGCATGTTAAAAAGGCAACTGACAACAAAATTCGAAAGCGGGTCCTTTTTCTGTTGCCCGGAAAGGACCCAAACCGCGTTAGCGTTAAAGATTAGGCAGCCATTAACATGGTAGCATTGCTCTTCTTGCTAACTGGAAAATTAATAACTTTTCCATTTATGTTTTTCGATCCGTTACGCAGCGGTATCATGCTGGGCAAAAGTATACTCTTTATATGCCTGTCGAAACTGCTTCGCCCCCATTCTATTGCATGGCCTTCATTCAAAGCCATCAAAAACCTGGTGGAGGCGTCGGGTACTGCCCCCGAGTCCAAACATTTATTCCAATACACCATTTATCACCATAGTCTGCTAATGCAGCATCAATCATGGTATACTAGTCGGGACGAGCTGTCAATCTTAGCTTATATCTGAGCTACATATGACTTTTTATATCTGGTTTATGTCTCTCCGCCAATCTTGTGGCCCCTTATACCCTTTAAAAAATATGCTCCTCCTACCATGCGCAAACCTACACTAGACATATCGACGTCATATCGACATTCTCTATTCTCCTGATTACGGTTTATGCCGGTTTCGAAGATATAACGTTTTCCAAGACACCCAGATCGCGCTCTCTCCTTATTAAAAAAACACCTCTTGCAAAATTTCGTTGTAAGAGCTATCATCTATCGCGTTCATCCGACGGAACTGTTCTAAAACAGCTCAGTGATTAAAATGTAATTGTTTAACCATATTGAATTATGTCACTAAATAGCGAAGAAAAACAAAGTCTCATAGCATCATCTGCTAGACATCCAACAGACACGGGATCTCCTGAAGTCCAATGTACCGTTCTCACAACAAGGATCAGGGCTTTAACCGAGCATATGAAATTAAACCCAAAAGACTTTCAGTCTCGTAGGGGAGTTATTGCTATGGTGAATAAAAGGAAAAAACTCATGCGTTATCTAAAAAACGAAGATAATTCTAGATATGTAGAGATGACTGACAAACTACAACTAAAGAGAAAGTAACTGTTCATACGGACTCAGGTATTTCACGAATAGTTTTTGTCCCAGTCTTATCGAGCTTTATGTGATGGCGTGTGTGCCCTTAACTCCCTGAAGAGAGTTATGGTAAAAATCATAGACAATAGAATTGTTGCAATCGCTATTAAAGTTCCAACAAGAAACCAACTCGCGATGAGTGTTATGAAGTACGGTATGTTAAGGAGAATGGTCGCGATATACGCACGCAACATCAGTCCATAGTTCTGGCGAACAGACTTAACACTCTGCCCAAAACAGCTCAAAGAGGTCGCCTGTGGAAACGTGAGAACCGTTACCTCTATGAAGATACAATAAAACGCAAAAATATAAGGACCAATAATGGTCGGCGTTAAAATAAGGTACGATAAGATGTAAACCACTTCAAGTAGGAAAATTCTTGGAAAATTTTTTGAAATGAACCTTATCAAAAAAGTTATCTCCCTAAAGCCCTTAAGGGAATGATCGACGATATAATATATTCCGCTCCATAATACAGATCTTATAAACGCAGCAACCATCATGAATCCTACGATTACAGCGAAACCCCTCTCATAAACAGATTTACCAAGAAGGTTGTTTACAGAGTCGAGGGATGAAGCTTTGATCATTATGTATATAGGGGCCAAAGAAATAATAACGGCAATCAGGACAAAAATACACAACTCTAAGTATTTCTTCCTCATTACCAATAGCGTCTCCTTAAAAATATCCTTTATATTGATCATCATCTTCTATAAAATTACTCTTGCAATTCCGAAGTTAAACGCCACCTGCACACCCCTGATTTTGACCTATTGTCACAGAAATTCCCAGTTTCTTTAGCGTCTCTAAACATTCTTTCCTACAAACGCTTTTTTCTTTGTTTTCATATTTATGAAGGAAGGCATTTACGAACTTCTTGTCTTCTTCTGACTTTTTAGCAAGAATCTCGCCTATATGATTAACATGCACCCCTTTATTGGTGGTTGGCATAGGTTCTCCCTCTGTGGCCTCTCTACGATTATTTCTATATTCTTTCATTATAGATTGTACGTTACATATATCCAACACTAATAGACCAGACGCAAGAGTGTACATTAAGTCTTGTCGATTTTCCTCCGGCTTGGTATCTCTTCCAACGGAAAGATTTGTAAGAGTCCGCACACCCCGTTCCGCAAAAAATAAACCAGCAAGGGCGCCACCCACTACCCCAATTTTTACCAACGCACCCCAATTATTTCCAATCGTATCCTTTATAACCCTTATCTCCTTAGACCAACTCAAAGTTCTCCTTGGCCCCTCTGTAACCTGCAAGCCATTCGGGTTTCCCTTCTTCTTTAACGTTGCATTAATCGCTTTTTCAGTATCCGCTATATCAGATGGAGATGCTTTTAAAACATTCGCTAGAACTTGCCCCAACTTCTCATCATTAATCTGCCCTTCGGTAATATGTATATGTAATGGATTTTGTGGGTCTACCGCAGATTCAAGCGCCTTTACCTGCCCCTCAATCATCTCCCGCCTCAGTTTGAGAGCGTCCATCTCTGCACTATAATCCGGGGGCATTTTATACTCCTGTTCTATCTTAATGGAGCATTCTAGGGCCATCTTGAGACGCAACGTTTGCAATCTCCCCAATTCCTTATTAATTGGCCCGAAATAAGCTTCGTAAAGTTTTTTTTGATCTTCAACCCCCATTTTTTCTAAGGTTTTATCTCCGGCCCCCAAGAATTCCTCAGCAAATGCTAGCTTTAGCCCCTCTAACTTGATCATAGAAGCTTGAATGCCGCTCAAATACCCGATAGGATCATTATTTTGTTCGGGCACCAACTTCTCTACACTGAGCTCGGCCACCCCCTTAATTAGATCAATAAAATAATCGTATTCATTTACCAAAACTTCTTCTGCTTTACTAGGCTCGTTACTTGCCAACTCCTGCTTCAGAGATGCCATCTTGATGGTGCCTTCCTTGGCTAATGCTATTTTTCCCCGTATTTCTTTGCAATAAGCAACCTTTGATAAATCTTCAATAATTGGCCTAGCATACCCCGCAACGTCCCGCATTACCTGACATGGTGAAGCTGTGCCGTTATTAAGATTTTTGGCGCTTTCCTTCTCATATTCGTTTACGGCCTCTTCTATATTTACCTGCATGAAATCCCTCACATTCATAAAAATAACTAACGCTATAATCGTATCCCGCGAATTGATTATTTGCAATGATTTTGGAAATGACCTTTATGCCACTAAATTAACATCCACATTCTGAAACATTTTGCTTATCTCCAAAACGGGAAGTATCGCAAAAACAGAGACATCTCCTTGCTTTATCAACAAGGCTTTAGCATTATCCTGATCTGTCCTTCTCAATCCGTATAATTCATCTCCAGTTAAGTTCAGAGCCCTACGCAAATGTTTATCGGCAGACTCCTCACTCAAAAAGATGTGGGTGGTAAAGTTCTCGAGGAAGCCACTAAACACCTGATTGTTACAAACTAGATCCCTATTAGACAGTACAAATAAAGCTATGGCTGATTTTGCTGTCAGAGCATCTAACCACTCTGTTAAATGTCCAGTGAGCAAATCCGAAGTAAACATGCAATCCGACTTATCGAGCATTATCATTGCGGGTTCATTCTTTAGTCTGCCTGGAAGTCGAGCGAGAAAAACTTCTAAGACAAGACGAAACTCAGGAGTAGATTTGAGAATACGACTCATGTTTATATTTAGTATCCGCTCATTAAGCAGATCGTCAAAAGCTTCAATTGAAAATAAATTTTTATAGACGCTTGATTTCAAGAACTTTATCAGAGCCGTAAGAGATGTCTGGGTAAGGTCGGTCTCAGTAAGGGAGCTAATTAATTGCTTTCTCTCTTCTGCACTCTTAGCCGCCACGACAGACTGAACCACCCCCCTAATAACCTCCATATCACCCTTCACATTCTGGCTATTTAGTAATCTTGTAAGGATTGCCCTCAATAATTCATTAATATCGTTATGAAAATTGTTCAGATCAAATAAATCTATCTTTAACGGACTAGTCTCGATATTTTCAATAAAAACACTTCGTCCACCAATGCTGGCGAATAAATCGGTATCTTCCTCATCATCGATTGTAATACTTAAAATCCTGGGATTCAGTCTTGTCGTTTGTAATACCAAAAATTTGGACAAAATCTTCATAACGCCTAAATCCAACCCAAAGATAAGGGTGTTCCCACAATCCCCAGCATGATAATTGAAGTAATATGGTAACCCATAAATAGTTTTAAAAATTGTAACTGCGCTACCCCAACTGCTCCCACTATATCCAACCGCAGTTCTATGGTGGATCGAGGAGAAGTTTGCAGATAACATAGTCGCGGTCAGCTTTTCTCGTGTAAGCAACTTGAAATTAGATGGAATTTGCGCAAAGAACGACCTCGGTAGATTGAAATCTTCCCGCACCACAAGGATTCCATATCTTTCGCAAATACTCAGTAATTTGCCCACGCCTTTCTGTAAATCGGTCTTAACATCACTGTACATAGTTATAGTTATTTGCTGCTTACAATAGTCATTATCCTTTTGTTTATTGGCTTCCAGCAAAGCTTTTGTTTTCGATAACTCAATTAAATCAAGAGCATTTGACGCAGTATAAGTGTCGTAGTGCTCTTTCCAAACACTTATCGACCGATGACCCGATGTACATAATATAGTTTCCGTGATTAATAGACGATGATCTATACTCAAAATTTCATCCGTAATCTGCAATTCGAGATCATATGGATACTTAAGAATAAAAACCACTGCATATCTAGAAGAATCGCCAGCATTTTTTATTTCTAACGAATTGGGTTGGTACTCTATATCTACACTACCCACGATCCTTGAGGCATCTGATTTTCTTAATATTACCGGGGTGTAGTCTAAGTGAGTTAGTGCATGGAAAAAAGATAAAGGCTCAGAATAATATGTTCCATCTTCTTGCTGAATTGTAGTCAGTATATACGTTTTATAAGCAGCAAGATCGGAAACAATAGCGGAAGTTATTGCGTTGAGAGCAGCCAAGCATTGATCCAAAAACACGAAGCTCTTTTGATGGAAAACAGCGAATGCACTTTGATCAAAAATTTTCTTAATATATCGCTGTTGTTTTAGGGCTTTATGGATGACTGTGATATACAGCGTATTAAGAAATTGACGGCCCCACTTGTTATACTTATTCCATTCGGTATCTAAAAATTTAGCGGGTTGGGAGGAACATGCTGAACTAAGTCTAATATCCTTATATGTTCTTGTAACATGAAGATAAACTGAAGAATGGCGGCTATCTAAGTTATCATATATCGCCTTACGGACCGCTTCACGGAGCACTTTGTCCTGCCCCCTATTATCCTCAGAAACAAGCCCAGTTATTCGTATTGTCTGCAACAATTCGCCATTCTTTGACAAAAGAGTTTTTTCGTCATAATGACAGGCGATCGGTATGAATTTATGATTGGGCTGCATTATTCATTACTCAACGCACAACACACCTTTAGATAGCTTTTTAACTGCCGCCTTAACAATCGTTTTGAAGATCTTGATAATGGTGACGGATTATCAAAACCGCAGGAACAAGCTTCGTATGTTAAGTAATCTGGAAAGAGACCAAAAAGGATCCTATGTATAGGAAAAATTAGGTTCATACTAGAGACATCTGCGCAATCGAATTTGGCCCACTTTTTGAACATCAGGCATAACGCAAAAATTCAAAGAATCTCAAAAAACACAACTCAAGGAACGTAAAAATCCATGTTCTATATAAAATTTAGGCTAACAGACGGTCCCCTGATGCCAAAAGATTTTTCCTACCATGCCCATTTTACCTATGTTCTCCATATACAGCTTTCACATCCTTAAATCAGGAACAAAAATTGTGGTAGAGAAGGAAAAGCCCCCTACGTCTGAAGGGGAGAAATGTTCGACAACAAGAAAATTGGTGCAATAAAGCCTCTTTATAAAAAGCCTCGCCACACCATTCTCTTTATCATCGCATTAGACATGCACGCAAACCTTATTGGGCAAAGTCCGCAGATAACAGGATTCTTCGCCCAACTTAAACACTAAGTATGCGCTGATAACTTAGAAATTATATCTAATACCGAACATAATTTGGTTAAGGTTCAAATTCGCCTTATAGGCCGGAATTACGGCACCAGTAGCAAGCGTAGTCGTTCCATCAACATTCTTAACTTTACCTAAACTAACATAGTTATAGGCCAGCTCTAAAGCGGTCGCAGCTCCCATTTTGTAACTTATGCCGCCACCCAAAGAGAATGCGAAGTTGCTAGTACTCTTGCTGCCAAAAGTCATAATTTGAGGTGTTGCATCGCCAACACTAGTCGCGACCATTGTCCCAGCCCGATTGCTAGAAAATCCGATACCAGCGCTTATAAATGGAGCGAATCCACTTACATCTCCAGCTTCAAAATAACCCTTCCATAGACCATAAAAACTCCTCATATTTTGCTTTACGGAATACGAAGGCAGCACAGCTGAGATCGCACTTCCTTTTGGTCCGGTGAAAATGCCATTAGGACTATACTTGGCGCCACCGAAATAACCCAATATCACATCGGTCCGGAAGGCATCCCATCTATAACCAGCGCCTAGATCAAAGGCAAACGCATTACCGGCCCTTTGATGCTGGTAGAAATCATAAAGATTCGTTCCCAGATTCGTTGAGACAGGAACCTTGGTGCTGTCGTCAAAGGTCTTGTTATTAAAGCGGGTCGGCATACCAATACCGATATCACCCCTCATATACCACCCACAGGCCGGAGGGGCGCTGGATGGCGACTGAAGCGAGGAAGCCTGAATTTGGGGCTGTTGGACAGCAAATCCTGGTTGTGGAGGCGGGGCCTTTATTGATTGCTGAGGCTGAGTTGTTGCGGCATGAGCACTCGCTGCACCCAGAGCGCTTGCTGCCAGCACCGCCATCAAATATTTTGTCTTTTTCATAAATTTTACCTATTATTGTTCTATTTACATTATTAACTATTTTCAATAAAGTACCGTTATGTTAGAAAGTAATACCTGGATAGGTGTCTAATACTTCCTGACAATCGGCTTGTAGTATCGCAAAATCTGCTGCCGAGGTTCCCGTAGAACCAGAAGCTAAAACTGCCTTACAGCACACATCGACATGGACCGCATATCCCATAAGATCAACAGCGGTTTTTAGCTGTAAAATCAGGGAGTAACACGTAACCGTAGTGGCGTCCGCCTTGGTAACAGTCACATCAGTACTAGGGGGATTGGCAGCAAAGATCTGCGGTGCAGTACAGAACGAAAGTCCACTACCCTTGCACAATGCCAAAGCCTGAGTTGTTATAGCTGCGGTATTCCCGTAACTAGATGTAACCGCCGGAAAGGTGGGAGTAAAGCTGACGCCAGAAACGTAAGTCCCAGCCACTCCCATAGTCAACATTTTTAACTGGGCCCCTGCGAAGGCTGGATAGAAGTTCGTGAACGTAAACGGCAAACCACCTAAGAAGTACTGGCTATGCGTCAGGCACGCAGCTCCATTATTCGGCAAAATACTCGTTATAGTCGTTGATGCATCCAACCGCCCACAATCCGAAAATGACAAACACCCAGTTTTTGGTGACAGTGGGTAATCACCATCCACAAGCCAACCACTAAGGCCTCTTGCATTAGGTCCAGAGAAACCACCAGAAGCAGCATCCCATATCTGATTACACGCACTCTTCAAGTAAGTGAAATCAGTAGAGGACCCACCAGTAACGACCGCAGTTGCCCCTGCGCTCAAAGCAGCAGAACAACATGTGCCCACATACTTACCATAGGAAGCAAAATCCGTTACGGCCACCATCGTAAATGTATTACTTAAGCATTGTGTAGTCAGACTATCAAGAATTTTTGTAGCAGTAGTTATCGTGATGGTCGCGCCAAGAGTCATACCCGCGGTTATCATGGTATTAACTACATACGTGAAGAGATGCGGCGCAGTCAATATACCAAGAAGCAGAGCGGCAGAATTAATGACTAGGTCGCTAATGCCGAGTCCCGGCGTCGTTATCGTAAACGAAGTAGTAGAATACGCAGCCCCAGAACCACTTCCGACCATTGCTCCTGCAAAGCCAAGCTTACTCACCCCCAACTGAGCGGAAGCTAGATAACCAAAGTTTTTGGCAAAAGTCGCAACCTGCGGCCCTAAAACCGATGCACTAGATGCCGGGGGCATCAGACCCACATAAGTCATACACAGGCCAGCCTGCGGCGCATTGTACGCAATCGGCCCGTTACACTGGGCATCCACAGCTTGACAAGTTGAAAAGGTAAAACCTGGCATAGAAAACCTCAAAAAAAAAATTATTATCATCAAGTATCTCCGACTTAGAGCGCCCGCCCCTAGTAGGGTGATGCACGGTAGTAGATACGTCCGTTACAGATCAGCCTACACGAATGAAGACGCGACCGTCAATAGACCTTTCGATCGAAAGCTCCTTTTAGCTGCATTTATTTCCTTATAGTTGCAAATATACCACGCCCATATTACGCGCCGCCCCACTAGTTATAAGAATATCTCCGAAAGAACGACCTGACACCTTAGGAAAAAATCTTCTTACAGACGAAATCTTCCAATCCAACTTGTCTGCTCCATCGAGATGTGTTATATATTAGACGTGTTGCAAACAACAGCTACGCAAAATGAAGGAACAACTCAGAAAAGAGCAGCCACAATACATCAACTTCGATACACATAGCGCAGTGAAGCGCTTGTGCCGCGCTGGCCTAAAGGAAGAAGAGGCTGAAAGCATCGTTTTGACAATCCTTGATTCTAGAGAATACGACCTCTCCAAAATTGCAACAAAGGAACAGCTCACAAACGTAGAAAAAGAGGTTGCCATTATCAAGGGCGATATTGGAGAACTCCGACTGGAAGTAGCTGGGGTAAAGCGAGAGGTGGCGGAAGTTAAGCAGGAAGTAGCTGTGATGCGTCAAGAAATGACATCCAATCACGCTCACCTTAAGGAAGAAATGACATCCAGTTACGCCCACCTTAAAGAAGAAATGACATCCAGTTACGCCCACCTTAAAGAAGAAATGACATCCAGTTACGCCCACCTTAAGGAAGAAATGACATCCAGTTATACCAACCTTAAGGAAGAAATGACGAAATTTGCCACCCGCGAACAATTACTTGAAGTGGAGAACAGGCTACTAAAGGAGATAATGAACATCAAATACGATATCCTTAAGTGGATAATTCCATTTATGATCGGAATAATCATCGCGATATTTTTAAAGCACTAGCACACACCCCATCCGTTATAACGCCACCTCCGAAAGAAGGAGCTGGCGCCGCTATATAATCCAATTAATTAGCGCAGTTTCAACGTCGCCAAACCTAACAGAGCAAACAACACGGCTATGATCCAAAATCTAATCACGATCGTGCTTTCACTCCAACCAAGCTTTTCAAAATGATGATGTATCGGGGCCATTTTGAACACTCTTTTACGTCGCAGTTTATATGACGCAACCTGTATAATCACCGATAAGGCTTCAATCACGAATAATCCACCGAGAATCACCAAAACAAGTTCGTGCTTTGTGATAATACTGATGACACCTATCATCGCGCCAAGGGAAAGGCTCCCAACATCCCCCATGAATATCTTGGCTGGTGGCGTATTATACCACAAAAAACCAAGACCAGCGCCAATCATCGACGCCGATACGATACAAAGTTCGCCGGCACCTTGCACATAATAAAGTTGTAGATAGGAAGCAAAAATCGAATTTCCAACCAAATATGCGATTAACGTCAAACATACGGACACTATAATCACGGGACCTATCAACAACCCGTCTAAACCATCCGTAAGGTTTGTTGCATTTGAAGAGCCAGTAATTACTACCGCGCTAAATATCGGATACATCCACCCGAGATGAATGACGGTATTCTTCAGAAACGGGAAGACAACGCCAGTACTAGAATCATAATCCTTGCTATAGATTATGATTCCAATATCGATCAATATCCCAAATACGCACTGCAAAAGTAATTTTGATCGAGCCTTGATTCCCTCAGAATCCCGGTGCTTTAATTTGTAAAAATCATCTAAAAACCCAATAAAGGCGAACGAACACATTGTAAATAGGAGAATCCAAACGTATCCATTCGTTAAATCAGCCCAAAGCAAAATGCTAAGCAAAACATTCCCTATAATCATCACCCCACCCATCGTAGGAGTGCCCGATTTTGTAATGATGTGTGACTCCGGCCCATCTAGACGGATCGGTTGGCCGGCTTGCTGCCGCTTCTTGAGATACGCAATAACTTTGGGGCCACACAACAAAGTTCCAGCGAAGGCAGTTATGACCGCAAATATGCTGCGAAACGTTATGTACTTAAATACATTGAGTATGGTAAACTTGCTGATTAGTGATAGCGCAAAGAAATACAGCATAAGAAATGGCCCAGACTTATATCATCATGCATTGATATCGGTTAACACTGAATTTAGAATATAAGCTAGACAATGTCAGTCCCAATTACAATATTTATTCACGACATTCTATTTCCCACGCTGACATTGTGATAAAAAGCTTCTGCCTAGTTAGATTTGGCCAACTATTTGCCATCACTCTTATCCGCCAATTTAATACCCTCTACATAAAGATGAGAAATAAAATGCAGCCTTTAATGCAATCACGTATGACCTACATCACTTATGTCCACTGTATATCCCAACGATACCAAGACTCAAAATTTTAGCATTTATATCTCCAAAACCAGAATCCTTAATCATCCCGATAAATTTATCGTGCACCGGAAATAACCGGATACTACTCACCAAATATTTATAAGCGCTCACATTATTGGCAATAAGCTTTCCTAGGGCCGGTATGACCAAAAATGAGTATACATCATATAAAATCTTGATCTTCATCTCTGAGCTTTTCGGATTAATAAATTCCATGCACAAAAAGCGGCCCCCAGGTTTTAGTACGCGCATTATTTCTTTCAATATACCAGGTATATTTTCCATATTACGAATACCAAATCCAACAGTACAGTAATCAAAGGAGTTGTCCGAAAACGGCAATGATGCCGCATTTCCGCATATTGGATAAATCGGAATCGGAAATTTTTGATTCTTTGAATCGCAGCGCGTTTTATCAAGACAACCCGCCAACATTTCCCGGCTAATATCACAGATATAAGCTGAGGTGGGCCAAAACGTTTTCGAATTGGTGTATTGACGCATGTAGCGCCTAACAAACTTGATCGATAAGTCTCCTGTACCACCAGCCAAATCTAGCAAAACCCCCCCTTTCTTGATTGGGCAAAGCATGTCTATCATCTGATTTTTCCAGGCTCTATGCATCCCGAGAGACATTGCATCGTTCATGATGTCGTAGCGCTTCGCAACATCCCGAAAAATGTTACGAATATGACGAACATTTGGAATCTGGGTCAAGGTCTGGCGTGCTCGCATATCAGATAACTGGCTCTCAGCAATTTAGTTGTCCATTCCTAAAACCCAACATGTATACATGGAGAGATCAGATCGAGCAACTCGATAAGGAATTACATAAGATGTATTTGGCTGAAACATACCCTCTGTTGCCCTAAGCCTACGACCACCTCCCACAGCGATACATTCGGAAGACATTGGCTCAATATCGAAAAGTATTGAAAAAACAAACTACGACTCTGCAACAATCGGCCCAATAACCTCCTTGATCTCATCGCCAGTCAAAGTTTCTCTTTCCAACAAGGCAGAAGCGAGAACATGCAATTGCTCTAAATGCCTTTTGAGAATCTTTTTCGCAGTTGCATATCCTTCATCGACAATGCGCTTAATTTCTGCATCAATCTTCGAAGAAACGGCTTCAGACAAAGGCACCCCCCTACCAAGAGAGTGCCCCAAGAATACCTCGTCTTTCTCATCTCCCACAAGCACCATACCTATCTCTTTACTCAACCCCCACTGCGTAACCATTTTGCGCGCAATGTAAGTGGCAGTTTGTATGTCGCCCGCAGCCCCAGTCGTCACATTACTCTCTCCGAACACCATTTCTTCGGCGACTCTCCCACCCATAGCCACAGCGATATCTGCCTCAAGTTTCTTTATTGACGACGAATACCTATCACTCTCGGGCAAGCGCATAGTGAGACCCAATGCACGCCCCCTTGGAATGATAGTGGCCTTATGTATCGGATCAGAGTTTGGCAAACAGAGAGCAACCAAAGTATGCCCACCCTCATGGTATGCTGTTAGCTTTTTTTCGTCATCGCTCATAATCATCGAACGTCTCTCTGCGCCCATCAAAACTTTATCTTTGGCTATTTCAAAGATCTTCATGTCAACACTAGTCTTATTCATCCTCGCAGCCAAAAGTGCAGCTTCATTAACAAGGTTGGCCAAATCAGCCCCAGCAAAACCAGGAGTACCCCTTGCCAAGATTCTGGTGTCAACTTCCGAAGAAATCGGAACTTTCTTGATGTATATATTCAAAATTTGCTCTCTTCCGTTTATATCTGGAAGCGGCACAATAATTTGCCTATCAAATCTACCTGGCCTCATTAAAGCTGGGTCTAAAACGTCCGCCCTATTTGTTGCTGCGATTACTATAACCCCTTCATTTTTCTCAAATCCATCTAACTCGACCAACATCTGATTGAGCGTTTGCTCTCTTTCATCATTACCACCACCAATACCGGACCCCCTATGCCTCCCTACCGCATCAATCTCATCTATAAATAAGATGCATGGCGCATATTTTTTAGCCCGATTGAACATATCCCGAACCCTACTAGCACCAACCCCCACGAACATTTCCACAAAATCAGACCCAGAAATTGAAAAAAACGGCACACCAGCCTCACCAGCTATAGCCCGAGCCAACAAAGTTTTCCCGGTCCCAGGAGCGCCAATAAGCATGCATCCCATAGGAATCTTCCCACCCAACTTCTCAAATTTCCCGGGATCTCTTAAAAATTCCACTATCTCTCGCAACTCGTCTTTAGCCTCGTCAATACCCGCTACATCAGAAAAAGTAATCTTCGATTCTTCTGACATAAGTTTCGCCTTTGATTTTGCAAATCCCATAGCTTTACCGCCACCCTGAATATTCCGCATAAAATATATCCACACCCCAACTAGCAGCAACGCGGGGAACCACGACAACAAAACGCCCCAAAAATTCCCAAAAAAACTCTCGGCGGGAACAACCCTGATCTTAACTTCTCTATTCCGCAAAATATCCACTAATTGGGAATATGAATGAGGCGCAATAGTATTGAATATGGAGCCATCCTTTCTTTTGCCCTCAATAAAATCACCGCGCATGTCAACTGAACTAACAGCATTAGCCTCTACCGATTCCAAAAAGTCTGAGAAAGATAGGGCTCCAGAGCTAATGGAAACATCGGCAAAGACGTTGTACAAAACAGCAAGCAAAAATGCTATCACAACCCAGATGAAAAAACCGTTAGTCGGCTTTTGAAAATTTTTTATCATTAGATTTTAGAATAAAAATAAAAAACACAATGTAATACAGGACTTTACCTCTAGAGCTCACTACAAAATAGCGCGCCCTTACTTTATAGCATTATCGATGAACTTCACAATATCAGCAAATATTGCAGCAGTTGGACGAATACCGTCTACATTTGAAAAATATTCATAATCCTTATAGTAATCTATAACCGGCTGCGTCTCTTCTCGATACACGGCTAATCTACGCCTTACCACATTATCAATATCATCCTCACGCTGAATAAAATCTCTACTACCACACCCATCGCAAACCACAATCTCGGCATCATCTCTGGTAGAAAATATCTTGTTACACGATTTGCATATAACTCGCGAGCGAAGTCTTTTCAATACCTCTTCATCACTAACGTCAAAATTTATAACGCACATCCTATCATTATCAAACATTGAAGTCATCAAATTATGCAGGGCCTTAGCCTGATTAACGGTACGGGGAAATCCGTCTAAAACGAAACTATTATTCCCCACGCCCTCTATGTTATCCCTCAAAACCTTGATCACCACTTCGTCGGCCACAAGATTTCCCGACACAATGACGCCCTCGATGCTAGCCACAAGAGGGTCATCGGGATTATTTGCAATAAATTTCTTCAGGAGCTCCGCTATTGACAGTATGCGAATCTTGTACCGTTGCTTCAACAAAAATGCCTGCGTACCTTTGCCAGCTCCCGGGGCGCCTAACAACACTATCTTCATACCATATCGACTCTACACTTTCTATTCATTAAAAAGAGATAACTCTCTAGCGCCCTAAAAACTTACGACCCCTCACAACAGAGATCCATCAATGTGAAGGAGATCCATCAATGTGAAGAGGTTGCATTAAGTATGGAGCGCTTACATATAACTGTCTATGGGATTTTAAAAATCACACCCTAGACTCACACATATTATTCAAATCTGTCTGGGAACAAAGGCCCAAGAGAACTGGATCTTTCGGCTTTATGTTAAGATAATTCCAATGCGTCTTATAACGCACAGACTCTATTGTATGCTTCGTAGTCCCAATAAGCTTTATAATCTGCGAATCGACAAGTTCTGGATGGCTCTTTAACAACCAAGCTATGGCATCAGGCTTGTCTCCACGACGAGCGATTGGAGTATAGCGACCCTTCTTCCTTTTCTCAAACGCGAGCACCTCAATCAAAGCTGACGACATCTGAAGTATACTGTCTGGATCTTTTTCACAACGACCAATCTCTTCACGAGTCAGTTGACCAGTAGTTACCGGATCTATACCCGCGATACCCCGCGCAACTTCATCATCGGCGATTCCGTGTACTTCCAATATGTGCATATTACAAAATTCCGCTATCTGCTTAAACGTCAAAGAAGTATTCTCAATTAACCACACGGCAGTGGCCTTCGGCATCAATAAATCTGCTGTCATCTAATCAATCCATTCAATTAAAATACTATCTTATTTAGCTCTCGTGCGTTACTATATACCCTACTAAAACGGTTGTATAGTTAGAAATATTCCGATTGTCAATATCCATTAGTTAAGTCCCCCTCACCAACATTAACGAACCCTAATGAATAAAAAAAAGCAAAAAGTCACAGGTAAAAAAATCTCTTCAACAAATTGGTTGAATCGGCACATCAACGATCCGTATGTACATTTCGCAAAACAACAAGGATATAGATCTAGATCGGCGTTTAAATTACTAGAAATAGATAAATCTTTCTCTTTGCTAAAAGAGTGCAAAGGTTGCGTTATCGACATCGGATCAGCACCCGGGGGGTGGCTCCAAGTTATACGTGAGAAAGTAGCTAATACAACCCATGTTTTGGGAGTAGATCTACAGACAATACACCCGATTGACAACACGACCTTTTTCAACGGAGATTTTACGTCCGAAAAACTGAGGCAAGAAATTGAGGATTTCCTCCGGAATAATGTCTTCATAAAACTCCGCAATGTTGACCTGATCTTAACCGACATGGCTCCATCGACATCTGGAGATAGGGGAACAGATCACATACGAATTATGCTACTAGCGGAATCTGCAGCAAACTATGCCATAGAAACCTTACGACATGGGGGAAATTTCGTGGCAAAGATTTGGAGCGGCAATAGACAGGGCGACCTAATATCAAAACTCAAACACTCATTCAAAATCGTCGAATTTTATAAACCAAATGCAAGTTATAAAGATTCTTCAGAAATTTTCATTATTGCACGAGGCTTGCTATGCAAATAGACTGCCTCTATTCGGATTTTAAAACACCTGAGTCACAGAATTATCATGTATAAAAGAGTAGGAATAGTCGGAGCCACAGGAAACGTCGGGTATAAAGCTATCGAAATGATTCTGGAGACAAAGCTTACAACTTATCAAAATATCACCCTCTTCGCATCCTTAAAATCCGTTGGAAACACCGTTAATGTCGGCGGCAATAGCTTCCTTGTTGAAGCGCCGAGCGCTGAAAAATTTAATAACATGGATATAGTGCTTTTCAACACAGAAAGTGATGTATCAGCAGAATTGGTGCCACAGGCCTTGCAAGGCGGGGCATATGTTGTAGATTCCAGCTCGCACTATAGGCTTCACCCAAACGTCCCATTGATTGTTCCACCTGTAAACGCACACCTTATAACGCATAAACACAAACTTTACTCACATGCAAATTGCTTAGCCTCACCAATCTCGCTCGTCGTTCATCCCCTGCACGCTCATAACCCTATCAAACGAATTACCGCGGTGACTTACCAATCCACTTCCGGAGCCGGTAAAGCCGCTCTTAGTGAGTGCTGGAACGAGACTGCAGCCGCAATTAGCGGGGAACAATACAGCAGAACATGCTTCCCTAGACAAATTGCATTTAACGTAATCCCCCAGGTCGGTGACATCATGGATGACGGCATGACGTATGAAGAACACAAGATAATTCACGAGATAAAGAAGGTTGTGGATCAAAACATAAAAATCACAACAACGGCTGTCCGTGTCCCAGTTTTAGTAGGGCATTCCGTAGCTTTGAACATAGAATTCTCAAAAGCTTTTGAGATTACAAAAATTGTTGAAGCGCTTGAAGAAGCGAAGGCTGTCAAACTAAGTGAACACAACTACTCTACGCCAGCTGAGGTCGAGGGGAAAAATGACGTTTTCATTGGACGAATCAGACGAGACCCATCGTTAAAACATGGCCTAAATCTTTGGCTTTGCTCAGATAATCTACGACGGGGAGCAGCTGCAGATGCCGTTGAAATACTGCAAGCGATAGCGCAGCTTTAGACCGGAATCGCTCGATGACCAACATAAGTCTCATCCGTACCTTTGACCTTGTTGAATACCAAGTCGCAGAGACTTATATGAAGCAAAGAGTAAATCGGATAGCTTCTAAGGAAGCCTCCCCAGCAATCTGGTTTTTAGAACATAAACACATCTACACATATGGCCCTGGGTATATACCGACACCGACACAACAACCAAGAGAGCTCACATCGGACGATACACGCTTTCATCAAACTGATCGAGGTGGCAAAATCACATACCACGGACCAGGACAAAGAATTGTCTACTTTATGCTGGATTTAAAAAAACTCCCAAATATTCAATTCAATGTCACAAGATTCATTCACGCGATTGAACTTACGACAATAGAAACTCTGTCAGAATTCGGCATACCAGGCACTATCCTGGAGAACCTTCCTGGTGTATGGGTAGAGGTCGCTAAAAATGAATTCCATAAAATTGCCTCAATTGGATTGCGCTTCAAAAAAAGCATCAGCTATTATGGAATAGGAATAAATTTAGCCACAAACATGGAATTCTTCAACTCGATAACCCCATGTGGACTTACCGGAATAAAAATGACTTCTGCAAAAATCTTGGGTCAGGACATCGAGATCGCTAACTTTGATTACATCTTTTTTCGAAAATTTCTACGTATCACCGGCGCCCCGTAAAAAATATTTTTTACATCCGATATGCAAAATGACTGGACAGCTCGCCATCTTTTGCCTAATCTACCGTCGGATGATCAGCTAGTGTTTCGGTAAATCCGTTTACCCATATGTTGAGTATAGAGTTATATGGACTTTAGGAAGATATTACCAAGCGTATTTGGAGTATTATTAGTCTGCCTTGGATTCTGCCCACAAATAGCCTTCGGGTATAACTTGGGTGACGCAGTCAGTTCCGCGCTACTCCATAACGAAAGTATCAAAATGTACGGAAGCCAATTAGAACAAGCACGAATTGCCCCAGCCGAAGCCTTTACCAAATTTTTACCAAAGATCACTTTCGTGGTAGATGCGACAAAAATTAACCCCTCCCCACTATACAGAGACATCACAAATGACCAAGGAAAAGTTGCGGACCATGCATTCCCAAAAGGCCTCAATTTTTTCCAAGGAACGAACTTGAATCTGGAACAGCCGATATTTTCTTTTGGTAGCACAATGGCTAGCTACAAAAGCGCTAAATTAGGGGTCAAGGCAAGTGAAGCTGAATACGCCGGACGCCTGAATGAGTTATATTCAGCAGTTGTGACGTCATATTCTAATGTTCGCGCTTACAGAAGTTGGTATAAGGTAACCTTACAGCAAGAAGAAAGCCTGCGGAACATTGTGTCTCAAGCTGAATTGCTCCTTTCTTTAGGAGCGGGGACTAAGAGCGACTTGCTTCAAGCGCAAACGCAGCTATTGAGCACTATTTCGAATAAAGAACAAATATTCTCCAACTTAAAGGAGGCGGAAGCCCAGTTCCTTTATAACACAGGAGAAGTTCCACCAGTACAGATGATGGCGATAGATTCCAACGGAGTTGACGCCCCAACTATCTTGGACGAGTACATATCTCAAGCCCAAAGCGCATTTCCCTCAGTTATTCAAGCAAAATACTTGGTGGAATCGGCCAAAGAAGGTGTAAAAGCAAATGTTGCGGGATTATTACCAACCCTGAGCTTTAGATCAAACATCTTGCGGTATCAAAACGACCCAGCTCAGTGGAACCACCCACAAAGCAGCGATACTTATATGTTTGAGCTGCAGGTCCCTATTTTCCAACAAGGCCTGGAATACGTCCACATCAAAGAATCGAGACAACGCCTACAAACAAGTAGGTATGCGCTAAAAAATCAATTGGAATGGATAGCCAGTAAGGCTGTTTCGATATGGAGCCAATATCAAGCGCTAAAGTTAGAAGCCATATCTTCTGCGCAAGCCGTTAAAACAGCCGAGGACTTGGTTAAATACAGAGAAGAAGAGTTGAAACTCGGATCTAAAACTATTGAAGATTTGGTTCGTGCGCAAGTAAGCTTATACCAAGCTCAGACCAACTTCATACAAACCCAAGCTAAGTGTACACAAACCGCTCTCAGTATACCAATGATCACAAATACTTTTGGTAGCCTTGATTTAAATAAAATCAGTATTGTGGATGACGGAATAGACGCGATCGGAGATGCTAAGCCAGCTGTCCCCTTCGCTGATCTCAGAGAGCTGAAAGATGCGAAGAAAGAACCATATAAAGATGCCCCCAGTAATATACAAGACAGTCTCTCAATCCAGGAAAACCCAGTGTCTTTTGAACAAAAAGATCGGCCAAATATAGCAAAACAGGCCCTATCATCACGCCAGCACTAGCTAGCTGGATTTTACGACAAGCGTATTGTAGACAACACACCATGATATCGAAATTGACTTTGAAAAATCCTCTTTGCCCCACATTCTATCAGGTAGTCTGAATCCGTTAATAATTGAATTCGAAGATGGTGCATAACAAAATGAACAAGCTTTTAGCGCTCTTTTTCCTCACCCTAACAACCCTCATCTTGTCTGGGTGCAATACCAGCAAAGATAAAGAGATAGAAGCACTCTTAAGTTGGGACGCCAACACACTGTACAACACAGGATTAAATGAAGCGCGCCTCGGAAAACTCGATGCCGTAAAAAAATTCGATGCACTGGAACAAGCGTATCCTGCAGACCCAAGGATTCCAGAGTCTTATGTCCTGAAAGCTTACATCTACTATCTCGACGACAAATTCGATGAATCGATCGCCACCATAGACGAGTTTTCCGAGCGATATCCACGCAGCGAAAGCCTATCGTACATGAAGTATCTTAAGGGATTATGCTATTATACGCAAATCATTGACGTGGGTCGCGACCAAGAAATAACCCAAAAAAGCCTAGCTGCCTTTGACGAAGTAATAAAGGAGTTCCCAGATACCGATTATGCAACAAACGCAAAAGGCAAAAGGGGGTATGCTTTAAGCGTATTGGCCGGGAAAGAAATGGACATAGGCCGCTTTTACATGAAGCGAAAAAATATGATTGCAGCAATCACACGGTTCAAAACCGTCATCGACATCTACGATACAACCCTCTTTGTTCCAGAGGCGCTTTATAGATTATCAGAATGTTATTTAGCTCTTGGTATCTTTACTCAAGCGGAGACATACGAAGCGGTTTTAGCCCATAACTTCCCCGATAGCAATTGGCATAAAAAATCCTATATGGATATACAACGCGCTAAAATGTCCAGTAAAGTCGATGTCCTAACCACTCCATTACCAAGCAAAACAGCGCCGTATAGAGCCCCATAAATTCGCTATTTTTAGGAGATTTTGAGCCCAGAAATCAACGCCCCTCTCAATGGGTGGCTTTTACTTGATAAAGCAACCAACATAAGCTCTTATCATGCAATAAGAATACTAAAAAAAGCTCTTTCCACTCTCGCAAAAAGCAGCGGATCTAAGATAAAGATGGGACATGCTGGAACTCTTGACCCCTTTGCAACCGGCTTACTAATAGTCGGCATAGGATCGGCAACGAAGCTAATGGAATACCTTATAGCGGCCGACAAGTCCTATCTGTTCGAAATCAAATGGGGAGAGGAACGTGACACACTAGACCTTACGGGCTCTATAGTATCACATAGCGATACCATACCTAGTTACACCGAAATCCAAACCCTCCTGCCATTACTCATCGGAGATACTTGGCAGAAACCACCACTTTACTCAGCTATCAAAGTTGATGGAGTACGATCATATTCCATCGCCAGACAGGGGGGACAGCTAAACTTACATGATAGAAAAGTTAGTTGCTTTGATATCAGAATACTGTCACACTCTGATGAATTGGCGAGAACCTCTTTTTATCTCTCCTGCAGCAAAGGATTCTACGTGAGATCCTTGGCGAGGGATATAGCGCATAAATTACGTACAGTTTCGCACGTCAGTAAACTCCGGCGCATAAGGATATCGGATTCACTTGTCCATCATGCAGTAAACACAACCTGCCTGTTGGACCTTAATCAACCTGAAGTCGAGCGACTGATACGATCTAGATTATTACCGATAGACTCTGTCTTGAACAACGTAAGGCGCATATCGCTTTCCAAAGCCACAATGCTAGACATACAATGTGGCCGAAAGATATATCACAAACTAGACAACCTTGAGAGCCCTCGAAACAAAGATCTTGTCGTAGTGTATTTTGACGAAGAAGCCATTGGTCTTTGCGAATACCTGGATAACCACTTGGTTCCAAAGAAAGTATTCCTTAAAAGCCCAATTCACTTTCCTGTTTCGGAATCAAACAAAATAAAACTACACAAATAAGCGATGACATTAACTATCCACGCAGAATATATCACGTCACTTAAAAAATGTGCGCCAGAGGCTATTCGCCCTAACCCAAAAGCACACCCGAGGAAAATACCCGCAAAAAAATACCTCTTTTTGTACGCATGATTTGTTGTAACATAAGCAATAGAACACACCATAAAACCCACAGATGCGTGGCCAGACGGAAAAGAACAATTGCTCCGGCATTGATCACTTATCACAAACGGTCCCGTAAATGAAGCCATACCACCGAACTCCTCTATCTGTACAGGCCTTGCACGATGAAAAACATCCTTTACAATATAAAAAACTAACAATACACTGATCGCGGTTACTAATACTAAGTAAGTCACTGCTTTTGCTTTGTGTGAATAGTACAGAGATTTTTGTATATAGTTTGTGACTATGGTGGTGGCTTCCTTGCACCGCACTGTTAGAGCTAACTCCGCAAGAGAAGTACAAAGTGTGAGCAAAATGACTCCAAGCAGAACCTCTGCCGAGTGCTCTGCTATAGATACAAGTAGAGAATTGTTTTGGAATGAATGACTCTCCTGGTTATAAAAGAGTTTTGAGAAGCTTAGATCAACGTGTGGAAATAACCTGAAAATCATATATATAATAAGAAACGATATGACAAAAATCACACCACGTCTGACAAAAACACAGCCCACTCTGCTTTGCCGATCAGAAAGTTTTTCCTTTACCCCCATGCATACCTCATATTAAGACAATGGACAATTTTTCATAACTCTGCATATATGTCGATCAGAATACTAGTAGTGGATGACATTCCGATCAACACTAAAATTCTAAAATCTTTCTTAGAAAGAGAATATTATCATGTTCATACGGCAAAAAATGGCCTAGAAGCATCAGAGCTGCTGAAAAAGGCTAAATACGACCTGATATTGATAGATACGATAATGCCCGAAATAGAAGGAATGGAGACAATAAAAAGAATCAAGTCTAGCCCCACCTATGCACATATACCAATAATATCCATAACGGCACTCAAAAGCTGTGCAAATTATTCAGAGTCTTTCAGCGCAGGAGCTGACGAAGTCTTGGTTAAACCAGTAGACAAAAGTTTATTGCTAGTCCATATCAAAGCGCTTGTAAAGCTGAAGCCAATCCCAGAAGCATTACGAGTCAGCGAGAACAACGGTGTTGGACTAAAAGAAATTTTATATGAACCAATAAACCCGATCACCCTTGATGACGCCCGCATCCTTGTCCTTGATTCGAATAAAGAAAAATGTAGGGCTTATAAATCCTTACTCAATACTTATGGTTTCGAGGTTGATATCGACTCCCATAAAGTGGCGGACGTAAGAGGAGATTTTTTCGCAGAATGTCCCGATTCCCCCAAGAGGTTCAACTCTGACGGCTTCTTTAAAGAAGAGCCCGCCCTAGTATGCAATGATTACAGCCTTATTATTTTAACCCATTCAAATACATCGGAAATGCTCAGAATTTGTTCGATGTTGCAAAGTAAGTCTTACATCAAAGATGTCCCGATATTAGGAATCTTTGACCATATTAATCCCGATGTCTTAGAGCAAGCTTTCGACCTAGGTATGCAAGACTATATCATTTCTTCGGCTCATAAGGAAAACTTGATTGTAAAGTGTAAAAGACAAATTCAAAAATATCGTCACCTGATCTCTGTAAAAGACTCCTATGAGAAACAACTTGTCAACGCATCAAAGGACAGCCTGACAAACCTCTATAACCGGACGTATTTTGAATCCTACGTTTCGAGATTAGCCTCCATACACGACACCACTCTCCTTATCATGCTACTCGATATAGATAGATTCAAAAAAATCAATGACAGATTTGGTCATTTAGTTGGAGATGATGTACTGAAGGAATTTGCTATTCGAATTGTGTCTAGTCTAAGAAAGGGCGATCTTTGCGCCAGGTGGGGGGGGGATGAAATTGCGATTACTTGCTCCGGCATTACAATGGAGACGGGACAAATGGTCGCAACAAGAATCGTGTCCTCAATATCCAATAAGCCCTTTATTATCCAAAGAGAGGACGGTAGCCATAAGAAGATCCCTCTCTCTTGCTGCATCGGAGGCAGCACTCTCCGTAAGGGAGAAAGTTTAACAAGTCTATTTTCGCGAATAGATCTTAACCTATACCAGGCTAAAGAATCTGAAAGAAAGAAGATCTTTCTAGATTAAAGGTGGCCGACCTCCTTCAGCAAAACTCGAGAGATGGAAGCAAGATTAATGATACTGCATGAGAAAGAATGATGCTAAAGAGGGGATCTATTATAGAGAGCGCGCGCTCCATATTCTGCAAGATCCCTTTGAATTGCCGCAAAATCCAGCATATACCCCCCTCGATCGGTCACCAACGTTTGCGTCCACCTGATCGAAACCCTTCTCGTTTATTGCATAAAAAGTCCAAGTCACAAATCAGATACGCAAACCTAATCCCGAATTGACGTTATAAAGCCACCAGAAAAAATGGTAACCAATACGTTTACTACCGATCCTTGCATGCCACGACATCATCAACTCGGAAAAACGGCACCAGAAGCTATCTTGCAAGTGGCCCTGTATAGAGGGGTGGACATATTTCTTGCCCACCAATAGCGTCAATCAACACTTTGCGATACCCAAGGCCTCCCACTTGACAGGTGATCCAAGACTCGATCTATTTGCCACTCACGCCTCGAGTCTAAACGAAGTGTATACGTTCCATTCTTGGCCAAATCAGATGATGTAACATTAATTTTGGCGTTTTGGCATTTTATATCATTAATCATATTTACAAACACATCTATTTCTCGCTGCTCTGCATTACTATCGATCAAATCGCATATCTCTGGATAATGCCGCCCCCTATCGGCGTATATTATTGCTTTTTTTCCATATAACTCCCATTGACAGAACGCTTGAGAGCAATTTGGGATAATGTATCGGTCGAGGGCCTTTTCTGCAAAAGAGTCAGGCTTAAGGGTTTGCCGCCATGCCTTTTGGGCATATCGCTCTTTTTGGATCGAAGAGAGGACGAAGCTCTTTGTTGGCGAGCCGCTCTCCAACCCCCTTGTGCTGACCGCAAAAAGTTTCGCATTGCCAGAAATAATTATATCTGGAGAGGCATATCTCCAGATTGTTGTACATCCGTAAATCGATAGGACGGCCGCAATATACCTTAACCTTGTACGCAGAAGACACCATAAAATCTGCGCTAGCGCGATTGCAACTATACCACTATCCGAGAAACTTGGAATATATAGGGCTGCATTTGGTAATTCGCTTATAAATCTGGAGATCCACAGCATGCAATCTATGCCATACCTCATCACTACCAAAAGCGGATATTCCATATGCAGAGGCATCAACAATATCGAAATCATCCCTATTGGCATGATGATAAAGTCGCTCAGCGGAACAGATATTAAATTTGCAAGAACACTATAAATTGAGAATTGATTAAAGTGATATATAATAAATGGCGCCGTAGCTAAACCAGCCACAATTGATGCGTAAGTAATACTTCCAATGTATTTCAGAGCATTTGCAATGATATGCAAAATTTTGCTTTTTTTTAGCAATCTGTTTGCAAATCTAAGATTGAGCTTTTTATAGCTAGTATTAAAACCTGTAATGAGGGCTAAACATGCCGCTAACGACATTTGTAAACTAGGACTGAAGAGCATTTCTGGAGTAAAGATTAAAATGATAATTGTCGTTATTGTTAATCCACGCAATGCTTGCGGGTGCCGGTCTATCAAAATGGCTAATAAAACCAGACCAGACATGAAAAATGCCCTGAGAGCAGATACTGGACTTCCGGATATCAATAAATAAGCAAAGCTAAAGCAGATCGCAACAATGGCGGCAATCTTCTTAATGTTCCACTTTAGGCTGATTGATGGGAGCCGCGATAAAAGAAATCTCGTTACGAAAAATATCAATCCGGCAACGACCGCTATGTGCATTCCAGAAATAGCAATCAAATGAGCTGTCCCCGCTACACGAAGGGCCGCGAAGTCTTTTTCTCCTATACCCGCCGCATCCCCTATTAATATACCGTTGGCTATAACGCTTGCTGGTTTTGGAATGCTATCTTTAATTCTGCTTCCTATCTTTTGCCTAACGCTATCGATGAATAGATGGACTCCAACATCTTCCCCCTTAGTATGTATCTTTGATACTGCATAACCAATTGCGCTCAATCCCTTGAAGTATGCAAAACGTGGAAAATCAAATCCATTGGGAAGGATAGGATTGGGAGGAGGCATCAACACTGCTCGGACATAAGCCTTACTTCCTATGATCGGGAGTATGTCCAGCTTTTGCCTTAGGTTAATGCGGATTTTTGGGAATATTGGTAACGTTTCTCCTTCTCCCCACCAGTTGTCTACAATCTTTACATCCGCTAAATAGACTCTGGTACTCTTTTCTTGTACTTCGATCTGCTCTATTATCCCATCCAATTTGACCGGATGACCAAAATTTTCCCTCAGAAGCTTTGTATCTAATAACTTTGTACGCACTAAGGATGCGACATATCCACAATATATGGAACAAAGAATACTGGCAAAAAGTATAATGCAAGTGCGTGTCGAGAAAGCTTCAAAGAAATAGCGCAGAACACCGATCGACGAAAAAACAACGGAGGTCGCAATAAACATCACATAGGAAAATTCGCCTAAACTTATGTCTGTTTTAAAAAAAGCCCCTATGCCAATCGCAATAAATATTGGAATGTATATAAATGGATCTTCGAGCTCTTTGACAAAGCTTTTTATGATGAAATTAGTGATTTTATAAAGAAATCGCTTAAGCATCTTTTTCGATAAAAACACGAGAATTAGAAGTGATATACCACAATACCGAGATCTTGTGCTTTATAGACATATAGTCGCACCCAGACCCTTAGAGACGCCAACCAGTTCAAGGCTGTGGCACATCTAACCACACGTGCCCCCAACCCAAATGAATTCGTCCAATCTCTTTGTGATGTAGCCACTTTACGAATATTCGGACCAAGAAACGGTCACCCCACATGGAAGACCCGATAAACAGCTATGCCCCCCTCTCTTCCGCCTCTAACGCTCCCTTAGCTCCACATAACTTCATCGCATCTCCCTTGAGAGCATGCGCCAATGCAAAAAACTCAATAATAAAAACTTTAACCCGTGGCAACTTCTTCGTCATTTTTAAGGCCACCAATTGCCTGTTTATTTTCAAGCTCTATTTCATAAAACTTCTTCGTCAGCAGTTTACTTTTGCTTTCAGCCGCACTAATAGCTTCTCCAGCTTGTTCCAATTTTAACCTAGTTTTGGTGAGAATGCTGGCAAAATTTAAGAACTCCTTCCTCACGACCTCTAAAAGCTGCCAAACTTCGCTCGAGCGCCTCTCTATTAACATCGTTTTAAATCCAATTTGCAGGCTGCTCAATATTGCGCTTAAGGTTGTGGGGCCGGTTAATATAACCCTGTAATCTCTTTGCAAAGATTCGACTAATTCTACATTTCTAAGCGCCTCCGCATATAACCCCTCTATTGGGAGAAACATGATTCCAAAATCCGTTGTAGTTGGGGGATTGATATATTTTTCTGCGATTGTTTTTGCGGCTTTCTTAAGGCTATTTTCTAAGGCTTTTTCGTTGCTTTGAATTTGCTCAAGATCCTGTTTTTCTTGCGCTTCTAACAATCGATAATAATCGGCCAAAGGAAATTTCGCATCAATGGGAAGCCACACCACAGATTGGGTTTTGTTACCAGGAAGCTTCACCGCATATTCGACTCTCTCTGCCGAGTTATCCTTAACCTGAACATTTTCTTTATATTGATCCCGACTAAGCATTTGTTGCAAAATTGCGCATAGCTGAACTTCACCCCACGTTCCGCGGATCTTCACGTTACTAAGAACCCTTTTGAGATCGCCCACTCCGGTTGCCAGGGTCTGCATCTCTCCCAACCCTTTATACACCATCTCAAGACGCTCACTAACAATGTTAAAAGAGGTACTCAAGCGTTTCTCCAACGTTTCTTGCAACTTTTCTTCTACGGTAGCCCGCATCTTCTCAAGTTTTTCGCTATTTTCTTGTTGAATCTTCGATAATTTTTCTTCTACAATTAATCGCATGTTCTCCAGCTTTGATTCGTTTATTTGAGAGACTTGAGCCATCTGTTGATATAATCGCTCGAACGAAGTCTGTTGCCCCACTAGTATCGAACGTATATTTTCGCCGATACTGGCTTGCAACAACTGAAGCTGCTGGTAGGACTGTTGTATAGCAGATTGATGAAGATTCGTTGAATCTCGCTCTGCATTCACTATAGCCTGCAACTTTACGTCAAGATCAGTGAGGCCACGTTTCTGGGTTATCAAGAGAGCTAACAAGCCACCAAGCTGAGCTATACCAAATACGATAAAATACGCTTCTAGCATCATTCTGCGATCATCTCTTGACGAAAATATTTTATATCCACGAAGCATCTAGTAATGGTGGAGCCAGGCGGGTTCGAACCGCCGACCTTTTGAATGCCATTCAAACGCGCTACCAACTGCGCCATGACCCCATTAATCTTTGGATGTGAAGAATCTTCCCGTAGCAAGTTAGCATAGAATGCCTAACTTGCTCAACAATATTTTATGCGCCAACTGAAAATAAGGCCGATATTCCTTTGTTATGGCATAGATAAAGGTTTGGTTGAAAGATAGATTTTGGGCCTATTTTTCTGATTTTATGCCCCTGTAGCATTCGGATATGGGACGCGCCAAACTCACTTTTGGAATTAGAAAACGACAACCTTCTTTGATTTACATGAAAAAACATGCTACCATGGATCGATTATTAAGGTGGCAAGCGTGGGTGACGATGCTATCCGTGCAAAATATCTCTCTGCCCACTCCATTAGCAAAGGCCGCAGTTGGCGAGCTCTCGCCCTATAAGATACGCATCATCGATTGCATTTCTCCAGGTTTGTTTAGAGTGTCTGTGAACAGAGGAATATCTTGGAGGGATAGGGAATGGCAGAGATAAAAATGAAACAAATCACCTTTGACCACGTTAAATTCCATTATAAGGGAACTGAACCTCTTTTCCAGGACAAATCAATCGAAATTAAGGCCGGCCAAAAAGTTGGCCTTGTCGGCTATTCCGGCGGCGGCAAGTCCACATTCGTACATTTGATACTGCGACTTTATGATGTTACAGATGGCACCATTCTGATTGATGGGCAGAACATCAAGAGCGTTACCCAAGATAGTTTACGAGAAAACATCGCCATGATCCCACAAGATCCGTCCTTGTTTCACCGAAGCTTGATAGAAAATATTCGCTATGGACGAATTGACGCAACAGATGCAGAGGTTGTTGAAGCGGCTGCAAAAGCTCATGCCCATGAATTTATCGAGAGATTACCGCAAGGCTATGATTCGCTTGTAGGAGAACGAGGAGTAAAACTCTCCGGCGGGCAGCGTCAGCGTATTGCGATAGCTCGCGCTATTTTGAAGAACGCCCCAATCTTGATTTTAGATGAAGCAACATCCCAACTTGATTCTGTCACGGAAAACCTCATCCAAGACTCATTATGGGAATTAATGCAAAATAAAACTACGGTCGTCATCGCCCATCGCTTATCGATTTTGCTACATATGGATCACATCCTTGTGTTTGACAAAGGCAAGATCGTAGAAGATGGTACTCACAGCAAGTTGCTTGCCAAAGGCAGACTTTATAAAAATCTGTGGGATGCACAAGTTGGAGGCTTTTTGGGTGATGAAAAAATGGAGGATGAGGTATGAGTAAACCTCTAGCAGTAACTGATATCGACTTTCTGACACAAAAAATCAATCAAGAAATACCTGAATTTGGTGAAGCCCATCCTTTTGCATTTTTTATACTGGATGAGCACAACCAGATCACTGCAGGCTGTAACGGGAGTGTGATTTTCGGCAGCATGTATACCGATCAATTATGGGTACATCCAGATCATCGTAAGAATGGTTTTTGCCACAAATTGATGGAAGCGGTTCATGACTATGGCCGCAAGTCAGGATGTACCATAGCAACGGTCGCTACGATGAGCTTTCAGGGCGCTAAGTCATTTTATGAGAAATTGGGGTATGTGATGGGTTTTGGAAGGCAAGGCTATAGGCCAAATTCTAGCTGTATCTTTTTAAAACGGAGCTTGTAATGTTTAAAGCCGATTGGGAAAAAACAAGCGTCACATATCAGCTCCCAGAAGGCAGGATAGAGGAAATGATATGGCTTGCTTACCCGGGCAAAAAACTTATTTCGCATGAATTGATTGCTGGCGGATGTGCTAATCTTAATTACAAAATTCAGTTGGAAAATGAAAAACATCCACTGATTTTGCGTGTTTATTTGCGTGACAAAGACGCAGCTTACCGCGAACAGAAATTAGCAACGCTACTAAAACAAACTGTTCCGGTACCTATAACGCATTATATAGGGAAACTTGAGGGCCCTCATTTTGCCACTACAGAATTTATGCCCGGCATATCTCTTCGAGATCTTTTACTGGGTGATGCTCCGCATGATCTGAGCGCAATCATGCATGAGGTTGGTTTGACCCTTTCAAAGATTGCCGCGCATGAATTTTCAGAAGCAGGGTTTTTTGATAGAGAGTTGGGCGTGACACGCTATAAACCCTCTGATGCCATAAAGTTTACGCAAGATTGCTTGAGCCATGAGACCGTATTATCTGTATTAGCCCCCGAAATGATTTCAGAAATCCGAAAGGTAATTGAACAATATGGCCACTTATTTCCAGGAGGAAATGAACGCCATCTCGTCCATGGTGATTTTGATCCCGCTAATATTTTAGTCAACGATGTGAATGGTACTTGGATTGTGAGCGGTATTTTAGATTGGGAGTTTGCTTTTTCTGGATCTTATCTTTGGGACGTCGCTAACATGCTTAGATACGCTCATAAAATGCCATCTGGATTTCAAAATTCATTCATAGAAGCTCTGGAAAAAAACGGCCTTAAATTAAAGGGGGCCTGGCGTACAGTTATACATTTATTGAATTTATCGTCTTTGCTTGATTGCCTTAAGCGATCAGATCCTGGAAATCATCCGAATCAATGCGTTGATATTCACGAGATCATAGCCCATATTTTGTCAGACTTATTACGCCTGCCCTTAAAAGTTAAAAGAAGTCACGAGGCATAGCTCACTTGAGGTTTCGAAAAGAAATTCCTGATTTTATACTCATTGAGTTGAATTTTAGTTAGGTAATATCGTAGATTTGTAGTTAGGTCATCCATAGATTTGACCGGCTTAAAATTACCTGAATTTGCTTTATAATCAATCCAATTGACATAAGGTGTTGGCTATGCTAAAAGCCACAATGAGAGGAGTGTATTAAATATATTTAATAAAGAAGTTATGGCAAGGCCGTGCACAAAGGAATTTCGAGAAGAGATATTGAGTTATGTAAGCGAGAAGGGATGGGGCGTTGAGGAGGTG
>Ga0247839_1000895_pt1 | contig 52057 bp, 51 predicted proteins | sample LaCruzMarch2015__6_FD_192405 | JGI IMG/M metagenome (GOLD analysis project Ga0247839, IMG submission 192405) | Freshwater microbial communities from meromictic Lake La Cruz, Castile-La Mancha, Spain - LaCruzMarch2015_16m | ecosystem: Environmental > Aquatic > Freshwater > Lake | place: Spain...
GGGGGGGGCCTCCGGCGGCCTGGCAGGGGCCTGATTTAAAAATATCCAAAACCGAATTCAGAAACACTTCCCCACGAAGTCATGTTTCATTGGTTCGGGAAACTACAGAATGAATGTTGCACTACCATATTGATCAAGGTGCCCAGAGTTTGAAGATTGAGACCTTCGCAGGCAGCATCTGTAGCAACCATGATGCGGATCTCGTGTTCAGCCACCATTTTTTTGAGCGTTTCCCGCTCGCACGTCACGCTATCGCCACGTTGATACAAACGACTACGGCCTGCACCAGCGTACAGGCCAATTGCTTCATCCGGGTACCGCGCAGCTAACTCGTCAGCGACCCACTTTGCCGTGTCGTAGTACTGACTGAAGATAATGACCCCGAGCTCGCGCCACTTTTCTCTTTCCAGGTAATGGATAACGGCGTTGAGTTTTGGGTCTTCCCCAATGTGCTCTAGGCGACTGATCAGCCGGAGCAAAACCTCGCGCTCTTCGCCGCTTTCAACCCTCAGATCACCTTCTTGCTCATCTTCTTCTTGGTGGATCGTCCGGCCCTCCAAAAGCATCCTGGCGGTACTGAGTCCTGCCTGAATGCTGGAGCAAATGCGTTGCTCCATGAGGTTTTTCATGAACCCGCCGCCCTTGCCGCGCTTACCGAGTGCCTTACCAAACAAGCGCGCCTCTCGATAGGCTTCACGGAAGTTCTCATTGGTTCGCAGGGCCTTGGCTTCAAATAGCGCATCGAACCAACGTGGGTCGCCTACAAGCTGGCGATCTGGATGAACGTCGACACCGACCTTAGTCAACAGTCCTGCCTCTTCGAGGCTGACGCGTTTGCGCAATACGACGTGACGCACCAATGGATTCTCTCGCTGGAATAGGGTGGCACCCGAAATTCGGCGCTCCAACTCATCTTCCAGGATCTCCCGGGTATCCTTCGTCAGATCTGTAGCTGTCTTGGTGGTTTGCCATTCCCCGTTGACAAGCCCCAAGTCCTGACGAATAGCGCTGAACAGCTTTCTCGCTCGCGGTTCTTGGGTGGAGTCAACCAGTGGTAAAGGCGATCTCAGCAGTTGCCAAGCAAATCCAACATCAGTGACCTCTTGCTCCCCGGAAAGGATAGGCAGCACTTCACGAGGCCGGTGCCACGGCGCAAAGTCATTGCCGAGGACAAAGTTGCCTTTGCCTTGATGGAGAATGCCGATCAAGTCCCACAAGTCCTCGGGCTGGGTCTGAACCGGCGTCGCAGTGCCCAGAAGAACGTGATCTGAGCGCGACGCAATCTCACGCATGAACGCTAGCAGCTCATTTGGGGAGCCTGCATCCTTGCCGAAGCCTTGGCGACTGCGCGCCTTGTGGGCTTCATCAAGGATGACCAAACCGAATCGCAGGCCCAGGAGGTGCTGTTTCTCCAGGGAGTCCCGCATCATCAGGCCAGTGGAGACAATCCCAATCCGCAAGGGGCACTTGGCTATCTGCTCGCGGCCTGCAGGTGAGATTACGCGTTCATCAGTGTCCAGCCAAACCTTGCGCAAGGTGTCCCAGCGCGCACAGGGGATCGCCAGCTTATCGATCATCTCTGTCTGCCATTGTTCGCACAGGGTGGCCGGAGCAAAGATCACCACTGGCTTGCGCGCCTGGTTTTCTCGATCCGCCAGCAAACAAAGTGTCAGCGCTGCGGTGCCGAGGGACAGCGTCTTTCCGAGCCCCACCTCATCGGCCAGCAGCAGCCTCACTACTTTGTTCTGTTGGTGGTGGCGCAGGCACTCGGTGATAAACCCCTGCTGCCAAGGCTGTAGAGACAATCCCTCGCGGTAAAGAGGCGATTCGATTAAGGCCGCTGGTGCGAGATTCTCCTCTTCGTCGATCTCGTCGAAGAACACCTCGCGACGGTAGCCACGCCGATGGACCTCCCGGATGACCACCTGCGGAAGCGGTCGAGCCGCATTCCACAAAAACTCGAACTCTTCCTCAATCCAGGCGACCCCTTCGGGGGACTCGTCTTCCCACAATATCTCGTAGTGCCGCTGCCAGCCGCTGCGGGTCTCATTCATCGAGCCGATGAAGCCCAACTTGCGGCCGTCAGCCAGATCGATGACTCCCGCCTTGCCATGCACGAAGCCGCAGATGTTGTCTGGAGCCACGCGCACGGCCTGACCATGCTTCTGCAAGAAGGTGTCTAGGCGACGGTAACGATCTCGATTGAGCAAGGCCTCCGCTTCGATAGCCTTCTCGTTCCAACGCCCCATCATCTTGGCTTCGCGTAGCTGCGCCACCTTCAGATCATCGGGGTGGATGTCCACGTTGCAGACGATCTTGACCTCAGGAATGGTCTCCAGCAATTCGTTGGCGACCTCGAACAGCGAGCTTGTGAAGTAACCAGCGATACGCTTATAGCTGCGAGCCCCTGCAGATGCTGCAGCAGGAAGCTCGCGTCGAGCCGATGGGTCCGGGAGGAGAAGCGCCGGATCGACATTCACTTAGGCGCCAAACCGCAGGTTTTTGAGGCGTGCGCCAAGCACTTCAGCACCGGCGCGAACTTGCTCTTCCGGGGCTTTGCGTTCAATAAAGGCCAACAAATCCACCAGCAGTGAGCGCACTTCGAGGAAGTCGGCCATTTCGGCTTGCAATTGGCTGACGATGGCCTGCGGTTCGGTTTCCGCCAACACCTGTTGCACGCCAATGATCAAGCGCCCAAGTCGGGTGGCACCGAGCTCGGCGCTGTCGGTCAGGTCACGAGAGGCAAACTCGGGCACGCGCTTCAGTCGAGCTTGATTGGCCGCCATACTGCCCATCACCCGGCTGTAGTCCTCAACCCGGAAGGCCTTGGCAAAGTTCTGATAGTTGTCGAGCTTGGCCGCACCGGTGGTTTCCATGTCCATCATGCGCAGCATGAAGCGCTCGATACCCGTCAGCTTGGCCCAGGTGTCGGCTGCCAGACCCTCGGGCACTAGTAGACTGTTGGCCGCTTCTGCCGCCTGCTGGACGATTTCATCGACCACCGTGACCTCGCCGCGCACGCGTGGGCGCAGTGCGAAAGCCGTCACGTCCTCACCACCAATTTGCGTATAGGCCGTCAGCACCTTTAGCGCGGCGGCGTAACCTGCCATCTGCAGGTCGGAGTCATTGAACACGGGCTCACCGTGTTTGCTCTTCACCTCATCGTTGAGGTGCATCATCGTTTCGATCTGACGCTGCACTTCGCTGCGCACGGCAGGCAGGATGCGTTGCTTGAAGCCTGCACGATCACCTGCGGCACGCTTCTTCAACATCAGAATCACGGTACCCTGTACGTAGCCGCCTTTCTTCAACTCGGACGTCGTCTCGGTGGCGATGTACCAGGCTGCCACGACCTGTAAGCCAGCAGCCCAGAAGATGCCGACCATGTCCGACCAAACACCCGTGTCCTGGTGGGTGAACATCACGCACTGCATGCCGTTGTCGGGCATGTGATCCGCCATCGCCTTGTAGGCGGCGACCATTCCGCGCCGGAAGTCCTCACCCGAACCCTTGATGGCCAGTGCACGGCGTGAATCCCACACCCACTCGTCAAATGGCTTGGGTGGGTTCTTGCGCAGCCAGGCGATGAAAAACTCGGTGATCTCGTGGTAGTTCACCGCGTCGGCGTAGGGTGGGTCTGTGATCCAGAGTTCACAGCTTTGTGTCGGCCTTTCTGCGGGCGACGAGACGATGGAACGCTCCACGCTGGGCAGCGGTGCATCTGCCATCTTGAACGAGGAGGCCCCGAAGCCCGCCCACGCACGCGTGGCGTAGTTGTAGAAGGTATTGAGGGCCTGATTCGAAAATACGCCCTTCGGTCCACCCAGCCCGCCGCCTTGCGATGTGGCCCAGCGGCATAGCTTCGAATTGAAATCGGCCGCTTTGGCCAGATTAATCCAGCCCAAGGGGGCGGAGTCTGAACCCTTCCACGCCTTGATGGAGATTGCTTGAAGCAAGAGTTGCCTAGCATTGAACAGATGGTGCCAATGCGTCCAACCGCGTGTCCGAATTGGCTCGTCGGTTTTGTCCCCTGGCTCGATGGCCATATCCGGCGCCAACCCCTCTGCCTGCCATTGGGCAAGATTCTTAGAGACCAGCTTTTCCACCTGGCGCTCACGCGCGAGGTCGGCCTCGGTCACCGTGGAGAAATAGGTGATCTGCCGAGAAGCGTTGATGGACTTTTTGGTGATCCATTGGATGGCGTAGAGGCGCTCCTGAAAGATGTCATCGGGTCGTGGATGAAACTCATCTTTCTCCCAACGACGCAGGCGATTGCCGGTATTGCCATCCGCATCACGGAAATCCCCGCGCAGCGTCTTGATTGGTGAGCGATAGGTGCGACCGTTGAGGGTGTAGACCATGTCCCCGTCTTGTACGGTGCCCTTATCGGCAGCCGCGATCTGTGCTGCAGATGCTCCCGTGACGACTTCGATGTCGAAACGCTTGTTCTTCTCGTCAGGGATGAGCTTGGCAACCGCGCCTTGTTTGGGCGAGATCACCCAACTCGGCGAGAGCGGAATCATCCACCCGGTTTCAGGACAACGCGTCTCCAGACAATAAAGGTACGCCTTGGCACGGTTGCCTTTCTCGTCATGTTCGACGCCTAGTTTGGTGATCTCCTTGTCGATCACATCAAACACAGCCTGTTGATCCCGATCAATCTCTGCCCGGCGCTCGGGGGAGGCTCCGATGACATTGAGTGCGCCCCAGGTCAGCATGCACGCAATCGGGTTCAAATCGGAGGCAAAGGCGTCGCAGCCGATGCGTGCTGCTTCAAAGGGAATCGAACCACCGCCACTGAAGGTATCACCGGCCCTCGGCCGATGGCCGTAGCGCAGCATGCCCAGTTGTTCAACCAGTTCGGCAATGTTGTTGGCGTTGATGCCTAAATGCGCGTAATGCTGGTTAACGGCCTCCCACGCCGGAGCGTAAAGCCATTCCTGATTCACTTCTTCGGGGCGTTTGCCCAGTCCGGCCTTTTCCTCGTAGCTACCAAAGGTCGCCAATGCTCTGCGATAGAGCACCAGCTTGTCATCGTCGGTGATGTCGCGCCGCCAGCCCCGTCCGGAGAAATAGCGCTCGGGGTCGCTGATGGGGATCAGTTCCTGCAAGCGCGTCGCGGACAGCGCGTTTTCAGCTAGCGCACGCCTTGCGAGGCTTTCCTCATCGAAGGCCATCAACTTCTCGAACACCGCGAGGTCTTGTTCAGGGTCGTCAGTCGCGGGCAGCAGGCTGCCAAGCACGATGGCGCGCACCAGGATCAGAGGTTTACGCCCTTTCCAATAGGAACCCAACCCAGTCAGCGTCTGGGCAGCAACCGCTTTACGTTCGGCTTGCGCCTCGAACGAGACTTTTTGCGCAGGGAACACCGATTCAATCAGGGCCGGTGCGTCCTTGAGCGTCAGCGGAACTAGGGGCGTTGTTGTTCTTACCGCTTTATTCATTTTTCATTCGTTCCCAAATAGGTCCAAGGTCGGGCGGTCGCTGTCGTCGCCCGCGCGTTGACGCCGCGCCTTGGGTTGCAGCAGTTCGCTTTGTGCGACGTCGCCTAGCGCGTGGCGCAACGCCAACCGCCAACCTTTGTCACTGTCGTTGATTCCGCCTGTGCTCATGGCCGTCATACCAAAGAGCCACCAGCGCTCTTCGGGGCGCAGCGCCAGCCAATTCCTCACGGCGACCGGCACTTTCTCAATCTCCATGTGTTCCACGGCCCACGCGAGGACACAGAGCTCCTTGCCCAACAGTCTGTCCACTGGGTTGTCGCCGACTTTCCAGGCGCTAGGCTTGAGCCCGTGCCCATTGAGCCGGGCATTGAATGCGCGCTGAACTTCTGAGCGGATGGCCGTCCAGCGTGGTCGATCCAGCAATACGCGGTCGATAACCGCGTGCTCATCGGCGGTGGCTTGCATGCCGAGGTACTCACTGATCTGCACGCGCCCGGTGTTGCTCCGGGGAATGATGACCTTGAAGTGATGCGGGTCCGAGGTGGCAGGCACGCCAAAGCCCAGCGTAGGGTGCAGACTCTTCTGCCCGACCGCTTTGCTTTTTGCCGCGCTGCTTGCCGCCTTGGATTGAGCCATCTCTTTAGTTCTCCTGAATAACGTCGCCGGGCTTGAGCTCAATACCCACCAGCTTGGCGAACTCTTTGGCAGCAAATCCAGTGTCGAACTGGATGCCATCGGCAATGGTGATAGCTACCGGTGCTTGGTCTTCGTTCAACACCTGACGAAGGCTATTCACCACACCCTCAATCATTGCTGCGGTTACTTCTCGCTCTTGAAAGCGAATGGTCACAGTGTTTTCGCCCTCGCCAATCTCAATGCGGACACCCTTGAACCGTGTGCCCGGCTGATCGCGGAAGCGGTTGATAACGCCGTAGACGCGATCAGTGGTGTCCAGCGCAACTCGCTTGGATTGCAGCTTGGCTGGCTTGGTGTCAATAATCTGGACCGTCTTGTCGCCACTTGCAGGAACCTGAAAGTCCGCTGTTTTGTTGGCTTCACCAGCGCGTGCATAAACCAAGAGGCGTACCGCTTGAGGCCCGATCTCGAACGGACCCTCGTAGGGCATGCCGTCCTTGGGATTGGAACCATCCAGCGTGTAGAACAGATCTGCCTTGGGCGTGCTCGCCAGGGTGATGCGCCGCTTGTCAGCGGCTGGATCAACCTGGTGGCGAATCTTGAGATCGGCAGTCCACCGAACAGGCGCACCAGTTTCGTACTGACCGGTCTGATCTTTAGCCAGGAAGTAGAGCGTGCCTTCTCCGGTCGTGAAGCTATCGAGATCGTCCACCGCTTTCCCGGTAACCAGTTCCTCTGGCCGGGTTGCATAAACGACCATTGGGCTTTCGCCTGCGTGCCGAGGGGTGAGACTCAAGATGGTCTCGCCGGTGTCGGGATGGCTACCGACCACGGAGACGTTGACAGTGGTCTTGTCTTTGGGGAAGGGCCCCTTTTCGACATACCCATCCTCACCCAATCGCCAGCGACCCTGCTTCAGTGCCTCCGTCTTGAGGGTGTCCATACCGCCGCTACCGGGCATCCAGGGCCAAACGGGATTGCTCTTGGCACGGCTGACGACATCCTTCCACGGGGTGCGCCGGTTGTCCTTACCTGATGGCCAGAGGTATTCCTCAGCCATCGCAAAGTATTCATTAAAGTTCTCGGCGAGATCGGCTGCGAGTTTGTAGTTGGCGCGCGGACTGGCGAGCAGGGATTCGATCTGAGCCTCAGCGGATTGATCTCCTTTGCCCAGTTTCAACCCGTTGTCGATGGTGACTGGCGCGAGAAACTCGCGCCCATCCAGATCATCAACACTGGGGAAGTAGACGCGGTTGTATGCTGCCGACAGGGCTTTCTCGAAGCGATCTTCGGCTTCTTCCTTTCGGTCGCGTGCTTCCTCAAAAAGCGTGTCGCCAGCCCTCAGCCGTTTATGAATCTGCTCAATGGCATAGAGCTCCCGCAGGCGATCCTCGACCGCATCAGCCATATGACTGTCCTGGCCTGTGAGCACAAGCAGGTTGTTCTTCTCCTGCTGGTAGTCGAAGAAGTTCTGCAGTTCGCTCGGGGGCACCTTGCCGTCTGGCTTGATGACAATTAGCGTTCGCGGCCCGGTGAGCTTCAGCTCGTCTAGCTTCGGCAGTACCTGCACATCCTGATAGGCGTTGCGCCGCTCGGGCTGCAGGATGCCAGTCAGTCGGTTAATGAGCGCCTGGTCAACCTTGGGCTGCGGTACTTCCTTGGCGTTGCGTTCGATTTGGCGCGAGAGGTTTTCGGTTTCCTTGATGAAGAAACGCTGATCCTCGCGGTGGAGGTACCACGCGTGCTCACGGAGTCGTTGCAGCGCCTGGAGAAATTCATCCGCCTTGCGGTTGGGCGCGGCCAAGAACTCGATGATCTCGCTGTCGGACAAGCCAATTCGCCCACCGACTGCGCGAGACAAGGACGATGCCAACAGCAGCGTCATCACTTGCTGGGCGGCATCGCCGTCCAGTTCGTCATCGATGGTTTCCGCGATGGCATTACCGTTGTCGGCGATGTCGCGGGTGAGGGCTGGCATCAACTTTGGCGCGATGCGTTCGATCTCGTCTTTGACTTGATCGTCATTGAGTGCCAAATGCTGGGTGCCGATGAGAAAAACGTCGTCTGCTTCCCGTTCCGCAACACTCTTCAATAACCGGGCGGTGAACTGCATCAAGCCACGGGTCTGGCGGAAGCCTTCGTTCTCCTTGAACAGGGCGACCAGATGCTTGAATGAGGGATGGAACGGATAGGTCTCGCGAACTTGCTCGGCAATCTGTTCCAGGCTGGCGGCGACAATGTAGCCCCCATCTTCGGCCTTCTTGATCTGCTGGGCGTATTCGTCGGCGATGTCAGCGATGATGCGCTCGTCGGGAAGTTCGTCAATCAGTCGCTTCTTGAGGATCTCGTAGATCTCGTTACCGGCCAGTTGCACCGGCGTGATCGTCATTGCCTGGCGGCGGGTTTCCTGCTGCAGATTGGAAATGGCATCCCCGAGAGCCTTGGTCTGCGCTTTGTAGCTGCCGGAAAGGTTGGCGACGACGATGGCGCAGTTGGGCAACTCAAGCGCGGCACTCATCAAGCTGCTGAGGCTGTAAACCACCATGTTGGCGAGCGTGCCCTGTCCAAACACCTGGGTGCTGGCGTTGTCAAGGTAGGGTGGCAACTCGTCGAGCAAGATCAGCGTGGGCTTGTCCCCAATGATTTCTTTCCACTGACGTTGGTCGACCGCTTTGGGGCCATTGACCCAGTAGGGCTTAATGGCCTCGGCTTCGCCTAGCTGCGTCGCGATTTCGCCCCAGATGTAGTTGTCGGGGTTGTTGCGACCGTTGAAAGCGGCGATGCGGGCCTGACCGAAATCCACGCGATCACTCAAGTCAGTGACAAGGACTTCCGGACGCAGATGAGGATGCCGCGCCAGCAGACCAAGCGCGATCATCATGTGCGTCTTACCGCCACCCATTGCTTGGGTCAGTTCGAAGACGGCCTGATCAGACTTACCGGACAGGCGCAGTAGGCCTTCGCGGAAGAGTTGCTCCATGCCGTGCGTGACGAAGTTGCGCGAGAAGAACTCTCGACCGTCACCCGCGTCATGAATCAGATCGGCCAGGTTCTCGATGCCCTGACTCATCCGGTAGTCTTGAATGACCGGATTGAACCGGCAGGCCTGCTTAACCGTCTTGATCATGAACGCTCTCCACTCTTGTTCTCGGTTTCGGAGTCGGGGATGGCAATGCCTCGCTGCTCGCAGTAGCCACGAATCAAGACCTCGATCATGTTCGCGATGGAGCGATGCTCCGCGTGAGCTGCGACGCGCAATGCCTCCTTCAAGCTCGGATCGATCCGAAAGGTCAGCGTGGCGGTTTTGCTGTTGGCCATAGCCTCTCCTGACTCCACTGCAAATGTACTGCATTCTACAGTATTGCTCATCCTCCAACAAGAAGTCGGCGTCTGCCGTCAATCGTGCGGGGATTGGTCGGGCAGGAGCGAAGAACTGCGAAGTGGCACTCCTGGCTTGGTGAAAAAGCTGCGCGCCAACACCAACCCTCTTGGAGGGGTGGCTTGAGGCGAGTGGAACCATGAGGAATGCCATTCAGGAGTCGTGGACCGTAAGGGTGCAGGGACTCCATGAACGCGCTGTTTAGCCAAGAAGCCAAGTGCCGGATGTGCGATTCGGCCAAATCGTCGAATCCACGCCCTCAAGGCCAAGGCGTTACCATCTGGCTCGGCAAACGGACGCGGGTTCGGTTCCGTGTTCCACCACCATACCGCATGACAAAGGCCTCCAAGTAGCGATACTCGGAGGCCTTTTTCATTGGTAAATCAACAACTTACAGTGCAGCGACGTACAAAGGCAGATATTGACAGCTAGACCCAAGCGGGGGTACAAACGGGGGGAGAACTGGAAAAAACGGGGGGAAAGTTGAAGATGTACCCCCGTTTGCCTATGTTGCACCCCCACATTCACTCGAGGCCGTACCCCTATGCTGACCGATGCCCAATGCCGAAATGCAGTTTGCCCACCTGATCGCAAGCAAGCGCGTTTTGCAGATTCAGGCGGGATGTATCTGCAAGTCAGCCCGGCAGGATCAAAACGCTGGTTTCTGAAATACCGTATTGCCGGGGCTGAAAAGCAATTGGCACTGGGTAGCTATCCAGACGTAAGCCTAACCAATGCCAGAAAAGCCCGTGACGCGGCCAAACTCCAAAAATCAACCGGCGCTGATCCCGTACAGGTGCGCAAGGTCGAAAAGCTGAAAACCACACGCACCGGCGGCGACACATTCAAGGCGGTGGCGTTGGAGTGGTACGGCAAACAAGCCCCCCAGTGGAGTGCAAGCCACGCAGAACGATCATTGCGACAATTGGAGCGTGACCTGTTCCCGTGGATCGGTGACAGGCCCATGGCCGACATTCACGCCATGGAGCTACTGTCAGCACTGCAAAAGGTAGAGGAACGCGGCGCGATTGAAACGGCAGACCGGGTATTGATGCTGGCGCGGCAGGTTTGGGACTACTGGCTACCCACGGCGGCAGTGCAACAGCGCAATATCACCGAAGGGCTGAAAGGCCGCTTGACACCCTACCGGGGCAAGAACTTTGCAGCGATCCTAGACCCGGCACGCATGGGCGGTTTGATGCGGGCAATCAAGGGCTACAAGGGCGGGCCGATTGTGCGCACGGCATTACAGCTAACCCCATTGCTGTACCAACGACCCGGCAACCTGCGCATGATGGAGTGGACAGAATTGGACTTGGACGCGGCGCTGTGGACGATCCCCAGCATGAAGATGAAGCGCACCAAGCTGGAAAAGGAACAAGGCGAAGCCCACACCGTGCCACTGCCCACGCAGGCCGTGGCATTGCTGCGCAGCATCCACCCACTGACCGGGCACGGGCTTTATGTGTTCCCCGGCGAACGCAGCCATGACAGGCCAGTGTCTGATAACTCGGTGCGCAGTGCGCTCTATGCGCTGGGTTTTGGCAAGGAACAAAGCTGGCACGGGTTTCGGGCAAGCGCACGCACGATGCTGGTGGACGAATTGAATATTGACTGGCAGGTGATCGAAGCGAATCTAGCCCACGCCAAGAAAGACGCGAACGGCACCAGTTACAACCGAACCAAGTACATCAAACAGCGGTTTGTCATGATCCAGCAATGGGCCGATTACTTGGACAAGCTGGCCACGGGCGGCGATGTGATCCAGTTCAAAGCGGCATGAGGCAATCTATGTTCGCACAAGTAATCCTTGCAACGAGTCAAGACTTTGAATCTACAGTTGTTTATGCAGCTTTGATGCGTAAATTTGGGCTTCACTTCATTGTGTTTCCAGACAATCATGCCAAGCTTGCGGCCGAATGTGTCGCAATGATTAATGCGATGAAAACGGATAGATAGTTTTAAGCCACGCCTAGCTATCGGCTGATCCCCGATGGTGAAAACCGGGACTCCCTGACCCGGCGGCGCTGGTTTTTCATTGGGGCGTTACAGGGGACGGGGATGGTTGACTTATCGCATTGGGATTTTCAGGATGAATTTGAGCTTTCAGAGGTTGCGTCACTAATTGCAGGGGTAGAGCCAAAGCAGGGGAAGAAGGTGATGAGCGAAAATAGCGGCATACCGTCCCCCATCAGCAAGCGTGTGTTTGGTGCTGTAGAAGCGGCGTATATGTTCCAAAGGGAACAAAAACTAGTTCCGGCGGATTGCTTGCAATCGAACATGCATGAGGTTTTCCATAAAGAAAAAAGCGTTTTGGCAACCATTGCTGACATGGCGCTAGGCGGCGACGATGTTTTGGTAAAAAGGGGTGAAGTTGCTCGATGGCTTGACGCTATTGGCCTGCAATCGAAGTATGTTTTCAAGCGTGAAGCAAAGGCGCAAGCCACTGACGAATTGATAGATAAGCCTCTCTCAACCCGCGAGCGCGACACCCTTTTGACCATCATTGCCGTGCTGTGCAAAGAAGCCAAAATCGACTACAGCAAGCCAGCAAAAGCGGCGGGATTGATACAAAGCACGGCGGCATTGATGCAGGTTTCTATCGGTGAAACCACCATTGAAGGCCACTTAAAGAAAATCCCCGATGCGTTGGCAACCCGCATGAAATAAGGGTTTCGTAGGCAGTTGCCTATTTGCTTTGGGCAGTTGCCCCCGTACCGCTTTACCAATTTTGACAATGCCCCCCACTTGCTGCACATCGTGGCAATAAGCGCCGAAAGGCGATAAGGGCTTTCAATGTCAATTCTCAGAATGCCAGCCGTTAAGGTTGAAACCGGGCACCGTTCCCACGCAAGCATTTACACCGCCATCAAAGCGGGCCTATTCACAACCGGGGTGGCTATCGGTCAACGCTCTGTAGGGTGGCCGTCGCAGGAAGTCGCAGCCATCAATGCGGCGCGGATCGCTGGGAAATCAGAAACGGAAATCCGCGAACTGGTGAAGGTGTTGCACGCAAAGCGCACCGAACTGGTCATGTCGTAAGGGGTGGCCACAATGAATCACCACACCGACACCACCAATGAAAAAGCCCCCGGAGCTTGCGACTCCAAAGGCTTAGATACCGACACCACCAACGACCTAGATTTTGCCACTGGCACGCGGCACAGTAAAGCGATTGTCACGCAGGTTGCACAGCTTGCAATCCGGGGCCATGCAGTCCACCAGTTGCAGGACGGCGGGTTTCTGGTTTGCAAGTATGGCCACACATTCCACGCGATTGACTTTGCGGCATTGCAAGCCTTTGCCCGTCGATTGGGGGTGAAGCAATGAGCGCACTACCTATGCCGTTTGCGGTGGCCAGCAACCCCGAACAAGCGTTTCAATCGGCTATTGCAGCGGTGGGATTGCCACCACCAGACACCATCATTGCCGACGGCAAGATTCAGCGATTCAGCACCAACGGCAAAGGCAGCGACGATGCGGGCTGGTACATCCTGCACCTGGACAACATACCCGCGGGCAGTTTCGGTAATTGGCGCGAAGGCCGTACCGAAGCATGGTGCATTATTGAGCGCAGTGCGCAAACACCAGAGCAACAAAAGCAATACGCCACGCTGTTGAAGTCTATGCAGAATGCCCGGCAGCGTGCAAAGAAAGCCGAACACGATGCAGCGGCACAAATGGCGCAAACGATATGGGCGGCGGCAACACCGATAGACGATGCGGCGGGGCATGGCTACCTTGTCAAAAAAGGCATCCAGCCCCACGGCGCAAGGTTGATTGAAACGGATGCAGCGCGGGCACATTGCGGCAGGTTGTCCCCCACGTTGTCCGGGGCGTTGCTGGTGATCCCCATGCGCAATGCAGCGGGTGAACTGCGAAGCCTGCAATTCATTACCGACGATGGCACCAAGCGACCCCTTACAGGCGGCGAAAAGCAGGGATGCCACTACCGCATAGACAAGCCTGATTCGGCGGCGCAAGGGGGCACCCTGATCGTGTGCGAAGGCTTTGCTACTGGTGCATCCATCCATGAAGCAACCGGGCAATCCGTGGCCGTGGCGTTCGATAGCGGCAACCTTGAAGCGGTGGCAAAGTCACTGCGCAAGGTGTCCCCCGATGCAGCGTTGATCGTGGCAGCGGACGACGACCACCAGACGACAGGCAACCCCGGACGCACGGCAGCGGCTGGCGCTGCAAAGGCCGTGGGCGGCATTGTGGTTGTGCCCATGTTCCCGGCGGACAGGCCAGACAAGGCTACCGACTTTAACGACCTGCACCAGTTGGCAGGCGGTGGGCTTGATGCGGTGCAAGTCTGCTTTGCTGGTGCTATCGAATCTATAGCTGGTTGCGCAAGTGATACGGGGGCTGGTGGCCAGATTGATACCGAACCCATGCAGACTGTAGCCACGGCGCAGGAAGTCACGGAAACCACCGAAGGCAGCGAAGCCCCACCATTGCCACCCAGCCCATTCCCCGGCATGGATGGCAGGCCGCGTTATGTGGTGTTGGACGATTGGACAAAATCAATCGAAGGCAACCACAAGCCCGGCGTGTACTACTGCGGACTGACAGCGGGCAAAAAAGATTCACCACCGGAACCATTCGACGCATGGATATGTTCCCCCATGCACATTGATGCAGTGACGTTTGACGGGCAAAGCAACAACTTTGGGCGGCTGTTGCGATTCAAACCCACGGTGGGCAAATGGCGCGAATGGGCAATGCCTATGGAGCTACTGGCTGGCGATGGTGCGCAGCTACGCGGTGAACTGTTGGCTATGGGTGTGGAGCTTGATCCCTACAAAGCCCGGCAGCAATTGCCCCACTACCTGCAAAACGAACACCCGAAGCGGCGCATTCATTGCGCATTACAGGTGGGCTGGTGCGGTGATTCGTTTGTGTTGCCCGATGCGGTGATCGGGCCTAGGGCAGCGGGCGTGATTTTCCAAAGCGGTGAACGTGGCCACGAGGAACACACGCAGGCAGGGACGCTGGCAGGCTGGCGCGAGGGCATTGCGCATAAGGCCGTGGACAACCCGCTATTGATGTTGGCTGTATCGGCATCCTTCGCCGGGCCATTGTTGCAACGGTGCAATTCTGAGGGCGGCGGGATTCACGTTGTTGGCGATTCCAGCACGGGCAAAACCACCTTGATTGAGGCGGCGTGCGCAACGTGGGGTGGGCCGGGCTTCAAACGCAGTTGGCGGGCAACGGCAAACGGCATGGAAGGTGCGGCGGCAATGTTCAATGATTGCCTGTTGGCATTGGACGAAATCAGCGAATGTGATCCGAAGGAAGTTGGGGCCATCGTTTATGCATTGGGCAACGGGCGCGGCAAGCAACGCGCAAACCGAAGCGGGAACGCACGGGGTGTAACCAAGTGGCGTTGTTTTGTCATATCCAGCGGTGAACGCACCATTGCCACCACCATGCAGGAAGGCGGACACCGGGCGAAGGCGGGGCAGTCTATGCGGCTGTTGGACATTCCTGCGGCACAAGCCTATGGCGCATGGGATGCCTTGCACGGTGCAACCAGTCCGGCGGCATTTTCGGATGCGATCAAACGGGCAGCGGCGCAACACCACGGACAGGCGGGCCGGGCGTTTCTGGAAAAGCTGGCGTTTGATGCGGCGGACTATTGCGCGGAACTGGACAAGATCAAAGCATTGCCACTATTCGCAAGCGATGGCACCGAAGGCCAGGACAAGCGGGCGGCGGCGCGGTTTGCCTTGATCGGGCTGGCTGGTGAGCTTGCAACGCAATACGGCGTGACAGGCTGGCCAGTGGGCGATGCAGTCAAAGCGGCGGCGCACGCATTCAAGCTGTGGCAGGCCGGGCGCGGTAAGGGTAACGACGAACGCAGACAGATTGCCGACAAGGTGCGCAGTTTTATCGAGCGTCACGGCGATGCCCGATTCTCCAATGCCGACTACACCGGGGACACGCAACCCGTGCGGGATCGGGCGGGCTGGTGGCGTAGCAACGGCGATGGCCGGGAATACCTTTTTACGGCGGACGGTATGCGCGAAGCCTTGAAAGGGTTTGACTTCAAACGGGCGCTTGATGTGTTGCAGGAATTGGGCGCACTGCCTGCACCGGGATCGGATGGCAAGCGGGCGCGGTTCTATCGGGTGGGCGGTGTAGGCGCAAAGTTGTACCCGATAACCACTGAGAACATGGAAGGCGGAGACTATGGCGCTTGATGCACTGTGGGCGTTGTTAATTCCTGAGGTATCAGGGGTATCTGAGGTGCAAGCCCCTATTCATGCGGGTTTGCGTGATACCCCGGCGGTTTTGCCTGAGGTATCAAGGGTATCAAGCAACGACAGCGGCGGCACTGTAACGGCCATACCCGGCGGCGCTGATACCCCTGATACCCCAGCGGAAAACGTGAGGTATCAGGCGCAACCCGCATGGGCATTGGCTTGCACCCTTGATACCCCTGATACCCCTGAAAAAATCAATGCCGAAGCCCATGCAAAGAATGACCTACTTTTAGGCGACCTACTCACAGCGACACCCGACGAACCAAAGAGACTATTCAGGCAGCGCGGGCCGTGGCTAACTGGCACCGAACAATCAGCGGCGCAGGCATACCACGCACACCACTTCAATTGCCACACTTGCATTGCAGCGGGCAGGGGCATCCTGTATGGGCTGCGCTGTGACACTGGGTCTGCACTGTGGCTGGTGTACACGCCTGCAACTTGAAAAAAAATCAAATTAAATCAAAAGACACCACCATGACAACACCACTATTCACACCGACGGCAGACGGCACCGCCTACGACATTCAACCGGCAGGCGTGCTAATCATGCTGGCCAGCTACGTTTACGACGCTGAATCTGATCTACCGGACGACGGCAAAGCGGGCTTGAAACGCCACATTGATTCCATATTGACGGCGGCGCGTGCTGGGGGCTTCACGCAAGGCGATATTCTGGCCACGCTGCTATCGAGGAATGAAGTCTCGCACCGGGTCAAAGCCATGGCGGTGCAGGCGTGCGCAGCGGCTGGCAATGAAGCAATAGGCCAGATATTCAACGCCATGCGCATAAAGGACTAATCCACCATGGCAAAGAACGAACGCACCCGAATCGACTACATGCCCGGCAGCGCAGCATTTGAGGCGCTGGGGATCGCTGCTGACATATTCCCCAGCCTGCGCACTCAGGCGCTGATAGACAAGCTGGTGATAACTGGCCTATGTGCTTTGCAGTGGAAACCCCCGGCGCTGTACGGCACGGATCGGGATCGCTGGGAGTTGCCAAAAGCAGCGGCACCGGAAAGCGACCACTAAAGTACGGCGAAGTACCGGCACCAGACCGGGAAACGCTGGTTTAAATAACGGCGTAAAAGGCAAAGAGGCCGGGGGCGGTGGCGGGCTGAAAGTCCACAACCACGACAGACGGGAAACCTGGTGGTATTTCACGCGGACAATAAAAGTCCTGTGGGCGCTATTCAAAATGATGGCACTTTGATGGCGAGTCCGGGGGCGGTCAAAAGTCTGGGTGATCGAATCAGGAAACCGACGTGTTCCCTTTGATTTATCGCTAATCCCCAACTTGCCGTTGTGCGCGTGCGCGAGGCAGAGATTAACTGCACACTGTAAGTCCGCTATTTCTGTGACAATCACGAAATGCAATTATGTGACAGTCACGAAACTAAGGCTATGCCATGCAAGCAACCAAAAAGCCCGGACGACCTGCCAAACTTGACACGGCCATGACCGACAAGCAACGTGCCGCAGCTTACAGAACACGGCGCTATGAAGCCGCAAGCACGGCGCATGAAAACCTGACTAACGCAAGCACGGCGGTTTTACTGGCAGGGCTGGCACGACAGATCAAGGCATTGGGCGATCCAGACCATGCAGACATTGCCCGAAGCATTGCCGGGCAGATCATCAAACAATTATGTGATCGTCACGAAATTAGATTGGCGTGAAAAACTGGTTCTATAGATCGAATTCAGCATAACGGCTTGTGTAATGCCGTACCAACGCGGCAACAAATATGGCTGATTTTCTGGCCTATTTTTTGGTGCAAACAGGGGTCAATTCAAACGTCGGAAAGGCTGGTATTTTCGGGGTAGCGAACCAAAAGCGGGGGTACAAACGGGGGTGCAAATTGACTATTGAAAGTGCAAATCCTATATTCCATGCGGGTTTCAAGGCATCATTCAATTGACCCCAGCCTCTGAAGACCGCCAACACTAAACCGTTGGCGGTCTTTTTCTTGGGCGCTGCCCGGGGTTGCGTGGATGGATCGTGTAAAGTGGAGATTCCAAAAAATCCACTTTTTATAACGGAGCCCACCATGGCAAAAGGTCAGCAGAAAACCAACAAGGAATCCAAGAAACCCAAAAAAGACACCTCGCCACCTAAGCCCTTAACCGGCGAGCCCATGCGTGCTGCGGTGACGACGGCGGTGATTCCACGCGGGAAGATCAAGATCAAATAAATCTCCCCCGCGCTGCCGATGTGGTTACCTGGGTTTTATTTGCCTAAATCGGCAGATCGGCTGTCTAAAGGTGTAATGAAGGAGTTTTGCTCCCAGTCGGATGCAAGCCGGCTTTCCTGAAATGGGGGGGTGTCGCCCACGGCAGAGTCGAGTTGCGCAAAGCTACTGCTTTTGCTTTGCCTCTGGCGTGTAACCGCTGCTTGCAGGTTCCCCCGAACATCCTTGAAGCGTGTTTCCAAGTAATCGCGCTCGTTTGCCTTGACCGCTTTGTCACCCAAAAAGGCGGTACGGATTTGGGTTAGGTGGGGCAGGTTAGATGGCGAAACCACCCAGTATCGAATGCCGAATTGGGTCAGCAGTGTGTGCTTGAGGGCTTGGTTGCCCCTAGAGATGCCTTTCGGCCCTTGAACGTCGACGCAGCCAATGACCCGTCCGTCCATGCTGCATACCGTAAACGTGCAATAAACCCCGTTGAGAAGCTGATACCAATGCGCCGCGTCTTCGTTAGCAGACGGTGCCGTGAATCGGGTCACCGGCAGTTTTACCAGCACTTGCTGGTCGAACATCACCTTGGCAAGCCAGAGCCATACGCCCCGCTCGCTGCTGTTGACGAGCGGCCGAATTTTGAGCGGCCACTCTTTGGGGATACGCTTGCGTTGGCGCCCAGACGCCTTGTTGAACCAATAGAACAGAGCTGCACCGACGCTTGCGCCAAGCCCGGTGCCAGCCAAAAAAGCAATGACCATTTGAATATTCCTCCCTGAACGCTTAACCCTCTTTGGGGTATTTCTGATTAGCGGCAAGTTTATCCTGACTCACCCCGTGGCACTTGCGAACGCGCAAGCCTTGTCGCCTTGGGCGAACCCCAGAGCATCAGAACCTCAGTTTTGGTATATTTTTTCCACTGCGGACGCATTCGCACTCAGCAGCGCGATCAAATTTGGGTCAAATTGTTTGCCAGATTGGGCGCTGAGGTAAGCGAACGCTTCTTGCAGCGGCCAGGCTTCCTTGTAATAGCTGGTGCTGACCAGTGAATCGAAGACATCGGCAACGGCAGCGATGCGGCCCTCTATGCTGATGGCTTCGCCGCTCAACCCTTGGGGATATCCGGTGCCGTCCCAGCGTTCATGGTGGTCCAGGGCAATGAGTGCGCCCAGGGTGTGCACCCGGACATTGGAGCGCGACAAAATAGTATGTCCCTCTTGGGCATGGGTTTTCATGTGGTCCCACTCCTGGGTTGACAGGGGGCCGGGCTTGGTCAGCACCTGATCGGCAATGCAGACCTTGCCGACGTCATGCAAGCTGGCCGCCATGCGGATGAGCTCTGCCTCGTCCTCGCTGGCCCCGTTGAGCGTAGCCATCAGCGCGGCAATGCTGCCGACCCGCTGCAAGTGCAGCGACGGCTCACTGCTGCGCCTTTCAATTGCTCCACCCAGGATTGAGATCGTGGCCCGCTGCGCGTCGGCGGTGTCCTCGCGCTGCAACAGTCCGTCGTAGGTGATGGCCACGTTGCGGCAAAAAATCTCCAGCAGTTCCCGAGCATCGTCTTTCACCGGCTCGGGAAAGACCATGTAGATCATGCTTTCGCTGCCCGCTTTGGTGCGGAAATATCCGGCGTAGTGCAAATCACCATAGTGGCTGGTCTTCTCCAGCAGGACCCGCTGCAGCGCCTCCCGCACCTCGGTGGGCAAGTTGGCCAGGTCTTCGCCCTCCATGAGCTGTGAATAGGCATCGGTGGCGGCCAGCACCCGGATCTGGCCGTGGGTCGCATTGGCCGTGAAGGCGGAGGTACGGCTTGCGCACAGACCCTGGCCGTTCAGGTTGAGCAGCATGTTGACTTGTTCCAGGACTGCGGATGCAAAGCTGCGCAGGCTGCGGGAGTCGTAGATCTGGCTGATGGCCTCAATGGAGCGTTGCAGGCCAACCCGGGCGTGCTCAATGCGCATCAGGTCCCGGTAGGCGCGCAACCCGGCATAAAACACCGTGATGAGCCGGCGCCGGGTCAGGTCGGTCTTTTCCTTGTAGTCATTAATGTCGTAGTCTTTGATGACCTGTTCTTCGGGTGCCTGGCCGGGTTGCCCGGTGCGAAGAATGATGCGCACATTCAAATTTTTGATGTCTTCACGGATGTAGCGCGCCAAATCCAGCCCGGCACGGTCTGTTTCCATCACCACGTCCAGCAAGATCAAGGCAATGTCGTTGGGGGCTGAAAGCACGGCCTGCGCTTCGGCGGCGCTGAAGCAGTGGGTGAACTGAAGGGGGCGGCCATCCATCTCAAATCCGGCCATCACCAGCTTGGTGACATCATGCACCGCGGGCTCGTCGTCCACGACAAGCACCTGCCACGGAATGAGCGTCTTTTGGAGGATTGGTGTCGGGAGCTCGTCGTGAAAAACCAGATCATCTGACATTGCTGAGTCTCGTAGAGGTGGATGCGCGGTGCGCACAGTCTATAGCGGATTGGGGCTGCGATACTAGGGGCTATGCAGCTTCAAGATATTCTCTATTCGCAGGGCTTTGGAACCCGGCGTGTGTGTGCCGGGCTGATTCAGCAAGGTCTGGTTCAGGTTTATATGCCAAATGTGCCTCTAGCCCCCGTGGTATGTGCGCAAGCAGCTATGGAATTTGTAGCGGAAGGTTTGCGTTTCAAAGTCCAGGGCGTGGATTGGCCGTACCATGAAAAGGCCTACGTGGTGTTGAACAAACCCACCGCGTCCGAGTGTTCCCAAAAGCCATCCACTTACCCCAGCATCTATACCTTTTTGCCGTCGCCCTTGCGGCTGCGCCCGCAAAAAGGGGCGGTGCAAGGGGTGCAGGCCGTCGGCCGCCTGGACCAGGACACCACCGGTATGTTGTTGCTCACCGACGACGGCAAGTTCATTCACCGCATGAGCTCGCCGCGCCACCATGTGCCCAAGGTGTACGAGGTGACGGTCAAGCATCCATTGGATGCCAAGCAGGTGGAGAAGTTGATGGACGGGGTGGTGCTGGACGATGATCCCAAGCCGGTGCGCGCTGCAGCTTGTGAGGCAGTCAGCGAGTACCACTTGCGCCTGACCCTGACAGAGGGCAAGTACCACCAGGTCAAACGCATGGTGGCGGCCGTCAGCAACCGGGTAGAAGCACTGCACCGCTCGCAAATTGGCGGCTTGCGCCTGCCCGATAACTTGGCACCGGGCCAGTGGCGCTGGCTGAGCGAGGCCGATTTGGCGCTGATGGCCGGCTGACCCAAGGCCGCTACACTTCCTGCCTCTTTTAAAGCGATTTTTGTGACTTTTTTTAATCGAATTCTGGCTGTTTGTTCCGTAATGGCTGGCCTTTGCATGGTCGGCAGCGCGCTGGCCCAAGCCAACCCCATTTTTGTCCTGAATTCGCTGGACGCCAGCATCAGCGTGATCGACCCGCTGACCTGGAAAGAGACCCGGCGCATTCCAACCGGCAAAGAGCCGCACCACCTGTACCTCACCCCGGACGAAAAATCACTCATCATCGCCAATGCGTTGGGGGATTCGCTGATGTTCATCGACCCCAAAACGGGGGCGGTGCAACGCACGGTGCGTAATATTCTGGACCCCTACCAGTTGCGCTTTTCGCCGGACATGAAATGGTTTGTCATCGCGGGAAACCGGCTCAACCATGTGGATATCTACCGCTGGGACGGCACCGACCTGACCTTGGCCAAACGCATTCCCACCGGGAAAACACCCAGCCATGTCTGGATCGACCGCAAAAGCACCGTGGTCTACGCCACGATGCAGGAAAGCGACGAGTTGGTGGCCATCGACTTGCCCAGCCAAACCCTGCGCTGGCGCAGCAAGACCGGCTCTTTGCCAGCCGATGTGTTCGGAACCCCGGATGACAAGTTTTTGCTGGTGGGTTTGACCGGTGGCGAGGGTGTCGAGGTTTATGACGTCAGTGGCCCAGCGCCCCGATTGACCAAGACTATCCCCACCGGCAAGGGCGCCCATTCATTCCGCAGCGCCGGAGACAAACGGCATGTGTATGTGAGCAACCGGGTGGCCAACACCATCAGCAAAATCGATTACCAGACGATGACCGTGGTGGACAACTACGTGGCCCCCAGCGGCCCGGACGATATGGACCTGTCGCTCGATGGTCGCTACATCTATGTCGCCTCCCGTTGGGCCAAGAAGCTGACGGTGATTGACACCACCACCCGGCAGATCGTGCACCAAGTCAAGGTCGGGAAATCCCCCCACGGGGTCTGGACACTGGACCATGCCCCGCGCTAGCCAAAATTGCAGGGCTCCGGGGCGAAGTGCGGGTGCTATATGTTTTATAGCTGCTTGCGCATATTCTACGGGGGCTGCAGCCCTAAATGCCTGTGAAAAGCCGGTCTACTTGACGCTGGATACGGGCCACATGGAAGTGGCTCCCTTGATGGCGGATGTGCTGCGGCGCCACCAGGTGCGCGCCACTTTTTTTGCCGCCAACGAGCGCACCAAGACCGGTGACGGCAGCCTGGGCAACCAGTGGGGAGGCTGGTGGAAGGCCCTGGCGGCCCAAGGGCATGAGTTCGCCTCCCACACCTATGACCATGTCTATTGGCGCGGCGACGTGCCGGGTGTGCAAGCTCGCTTTCGCATGAAGCCCACCGCGGGCGCATTCGAAGGGCGTGAATTTACCTGGGATGCCGCCAAGTACTGCGGCCAGATCAGCTATGCGGCGGAGCGCCTGCAAGACTTCACTGGCAAGAAGCCGCTGCCCTTGTTTCGCGCCCCTGGCGGCAAAACCTCGCCACGTTTGCTGGCGGCTGCCCAGGCCTGTGGCTACGCGCATGTGGGCTGGGCGGCGGCCGGGTTTCTGGGCGATGAGTTGCCCAGCGAGACTTTTAGCAACGAAGTCCTGCTCAACAAAGCCTTGCGCGACATCCGCAGTGGCGATATTTTGATGGCCCACCTGGGCATCTGGTCGCGCAAAGACCCTTGGGCCCCGGCCAATCTGGAGCCTTTGATCGTGGGGCTGAAAGCCCGTGGTTTCTGTTTTGAGACCCTGCGTACCCACCCCGCCTACAAAGACTGGATTGCCAGCCACGGAGGTTGAGCCCCGCAATGGACGCATTTGCCAGCTTTTTTGCCGAAATTCAGACTTGGATGTTTGAGACCCTGGTGCAGCCCGGGCTGTTTGCGTTGGGCTTGGGCGGGTTTCTGGAAGACGCTTACAGCGCCACCAGTTGGTTCCTGGTGGGCGTGCTCCAGTTGGTGGTGATGCTGGTGGTGATTGCGCCGTTGCAACGCTGGCGTCCGGTGGAGCCCGTGACCGACCCGGCCGCCATCCGCACGGATGTGATTTACACCCTGATTCACCGCTTGGGCCTGTTTCGAATGGCCCTGTTTTTCTCGGTAGACCCGCTGTTTGATGACTTGTTTGGCACGCTGCGGGTGGCGGGGTGGTCGACCTTTCACCTGGACGATGTTTGGCCCGGTGTGACGGATAACGGCTGGGTCAGCCTGGCGCTTTATTTGGTGGTGTTTGATTTTGTCAATTATTGGGTGCATAGGGGGCAACACCAGTTTGGCTGGTGGTGGGGGCTGCACGCCTTGCACCATTCGCAGCGCCAGATGACGATGTGGACCGACAACCGCAACCACCTGCTGGACGACCTCATTCGCGATACCCTGATCGTGCTGGTGGCGCAGCTCATCGGCATTCCTCCGGGCCAGTTTGTGGCCGTGGTGGCCTTGACACAACTCAGCGAGAGCCTGCAACACGCCAATGTTCGGCTGTGGTTTGGTCACATCGGCGAGCGTGTGTGGGTAAGTCCCCGCTTTCACCGCCTGCACCACAGTATTGGCATTGGGCATGAGTCACCTATGCCGAAGCAGCAATTTTCCGCCGGGCCGCCCCAAGGAAAATTAGCCCCCTCGGGGGGCAGTGCAGCACACGAAGTGGCAAACGTGGGGGTGCGTCTAGGAGGGCACAACTTTGGCGTGCTGCTGCCGTGGTGGGACATGGCGTTTGGCACCGCCAATTTTGAGTTGCGGTTTGACGCAACCGGCGTGCGTGACCAGGTCGAGCAGGGCATGGACTACGGGCGCGGTTTTTGGGCCCAGCAGTGGCTGGGGTTAAAGCGTCTGTGGCCCAGTAGCTAAAGCCCTGGGGTGACGACACGGCCCGTTCTATCGCGGTATGCTTGTCGGATGAACCTGCTTCTTGATTCTTTTTGGCGTGCGGTGGCTTACTGCATGCACCCCCGCATCATCGTTTTGTCCATTCTTCCGCTGGTTCTGATGGTGGGCTTGACGGGCGGGGTGGGGTACTTTTTTTGGGAGGCTGCACTCGACCAGGTGGGCAGCATGCTGCAGGCCTCCTCGCTGATTCAAAGTGCGTGGGCTTGGCTGGAGCGCATGGGCGCTGGGGAGCTGAAGTCTGTGCTGGCACCCATGATCGTCATTGCCGTGGCGACACCTGTGGTGGTGATCGGGTCTTTGTTGGTAGTTGCTTTGCTGATGACCCCGGTCATCGTGCGCATGGTGGCGCGGCGCCGCTTTGCTGAACTGGAGCGCACCCAGGGTGCCTCGTGGTTGCACAGCCTGGCGTGGTCGCTGGCCTCCACGGTGATGGCGCTGGTGGCCATTGTGCTGTCGGTCCCGCTGTGGTTCGTACCGCCACTGGTGCTGATCATTCCGCCGCTGATTTGGGGCTGGCTCACCTACCGGGTGATGGCGTTTGATGCGTTGGCCGACCATGCCACAGCGGACGAGCGGCGCACTATCTTTCGTGAGCACCGGGTGCAACTGGTCGGTATGGGCGTGTTGGCCGGGTATCTGGGCGCGGCACCCAGCCTGATCTGGTCATTCGGCGTCATGACCATTGTGATGGCGCCCATTTTGGTGCCGGTGTCGATTTGGCTCTACACCCTGATTTTCGCGTTTTCATCGCTCTGGTTCGCCCATTACGGTCTGGCAGCTTTGCAGCAGCTTCGACGCCAGCGCAGTGCGCAGGCCGCAACTCCGGTGGAGCCCGCCACCGTCCTGTCCGATGTCGTACTTTTGGAGACTCCATGAAATTTGGTCTGGTCATTATTGGGGATGAAATTTTGTCGGGTAAACGTGCCGACAAGCACTTAGCGAAGGCGATCGAGTTACTGGGCGCACGCGGTCTGCAGGTGGCGTACGCCGATTACGTTGGGGATGACCCGGACCGCATCACCGCCACCCTGGAGCGCGCTTTTGCCTCGGGCGATGTCGTGTTTTCGTTTGGTGGCATCGGTGCCACGCCGGACGACCATACCCGCCAGTGTGCCGCCCGGGCGCTGGGCTGTGACCTGGTTTTGCACCCCGAGGCCGCCCGCCTGATCCGCGAGCGCATGCAGGATGTGGCGCGCGAGCAGGGTCTGCCTTTTGAGCCGGACCGCAGCGACAACCTGCACCGTTTCAATATGGGTATGTTTCCGGTAGGGGCTCAGATCATCCCCAACCCATTTAACAAAATTGCCGGATTTTCCTGTGCAGCACCCCATGTGGGCAGCGCGGATGTCGGTGCGGGCGTTCATTTCGTCCCTGGCTTTCCGGTGATGGCCTGGCCGATGCTGGAGTGGGTGCTGGACACGCACTATGCGCACCTGTTCGTTCGCGATGCCTGGGCCGAGCAGTCGGTCATTGTGTTTGGTGCGATGGAGGCCACGCTGACCCCGCTGATGGAAGAGATCGAGCGCCAGCATGCCGTCAAGGTCTTCAGCTTGCCCAGTGTGGACCATCCCGAGTATGGGCGCCATATCGAACTGGGGGTCAAAGGCACTCCGGCTGCTGTTGATACTGCCTATGAAGCTTTGCTTCGGGGCTTACAGACTTTTAAAGTAAAGCTTGGCCCCGAATTGGTGCGTAAATAGCGACGCACTAATTTCGTGCATTTTTCGGTTCGTTTGTTTTTGGTGCATCCTGATTTCGTTTGCCGAGATGTTGAATGCTTCTTTGACGTTGCGCGGCGGAAAATCCGCCTATCTCAGGGCAGAATAGGGTGCTTAAGCAAAATTGTCTGCAGTAGCGTTATTGGCATAGAAGCTGCTGGGTGGACTAGGTAATTCTTTTAACAACCGCGTGCATTTTTTGCAATAGGAGTATTTGATGGCCAAGACCGTCGCTGACGTGATGAAGATGGTGAAAGACAATGAAGTCAAGTTTGTTGACTTCCGTTTCACCGATACCCGCGGCAAGCAGCAGCACACCACGGTGCCTGTTTCCCATTTTGATGAAGACAAGTTCACGTCGGGTCACGCCTTTGACGGCTCTTCGATCGCCGGTTGGAAGGGTATTGAAGCCTCCGACATGCTGTTGATGCCCGATCCCGCTACCGCCAACATCGACCCGTTCTTCGAAGAAACCACCATCATCATGACCTGTGATGTGGTGGAGCCGAGCGACGGCAAGGCTTATGACCGCGACCCACGCTCCATCGCCAAGCGCGCTGAAGCCTACCTCAAGGCCTCCGGTAATGGGGACACCGCTTACTTCGGTCCCGAGCCAGAATTCTTCATTTTTGACGGCGTTCGTTGGAGCACAGAGCCCAACAACACGTTCTACGAGATCGACGAATACGAAGCCCCTTGGAACACCGGCTCCAAGCTCGAAGGCGGCAACCGTGGCCACCGTCCGACCGTCAAGGGTGGCTACTTCCCTGTGCCTCCAGTCGACAGCACGCAAGACATGCGCGCCGAGATGTCTTTGATTCTGGAGTCCGTTGGTATTCCTGTTGAAGTGTTCCACCACGAAGTGGCTGGCGCTGGCCAGAATGAAATCGGCACCCGTTTCAGCACTTTGGTTGAGCGCGCTGATTGGACCATGCTGCAAAAGTACGTGATCCACAACGTGGCCAACGCTTACGGCAAGACCGCGACCTTCATGCCCAAGCCTTACCACGGTGACAACGGCTCCGGCATGCACGTTCACCAGTCAGTCTGGAAAGACGGCAAGAACCTGTTTGCTGGCGACGGCTATGCAGGTCTGTCTGACTTCGCGCTGTACTACATTGGCGGCATCATCAAGCACGCCCGTGCCCTGAACGCCATCACCAACCCCGGCACCAACAGCTACAAGCGTTTGGTTCCTCACTTCGAAGCTCCGGTCAAGCTAGCGTACTCCGCCAAGAACCGTTCTGCATCAATCCGCATTCCGTTTGTGGCAAACCCCAAAGGCCGCCGCGTGGAAGCCCGTTTCCCCGATCCACTGATGAACCCTTATCTGGGCTTTGCTGCCCTGTTGATGGCGGGTCTGGACGGCGTGGAGAACAAGATTCACCCCGGCGAAGCCGCTACCAAAGACTTGTACCACCTGCCCCCAGAGGAAGACAAACTGGTCCCTACCGTGTGCCACAGCCTGGATCAGGCGCTGGAGCATTTGGACAAAGACCGGGCGTTCCTGACCAAGGGCGGCGTGTTCACCGACAGCATGATCGATGCTTACATCGAGCTCAAAATGCAAGAAGTGACGCGTTACCGTATGTCGGTGCACCCGGTTGAGTTCGACATGTACTTCTCCCTGTAATTTCTGCTGCCCTTGTGGCAGTGGGATCTACTCAAAAAAGGACGGCACAAGCCGTCCTTTTTTTTAGGGAACGCGCCGGTGTGTTTTGTATCCAAACGTAGCGCCGTTCAGGCCGATTTTGTTTTTCGGAGATTTTTGACGCATACTGACCGCAAGGCACCACAGTGGAGCCAAGTAAATACAGCATGAAACCTATTTTTTTGATACCGTTGTTCGCCCTCGGGTTGGTGAGTGGTGTGTTTGCCCAGGAGCGGATTTACCGTTGCGGCAACGAGTACACCAACACCGTCTCTGAAGCGCAGGCAAAAAATTGCAAGTTGGTCTCCGGTGGCAATGTCACGGTAGTGCAGGCGCACAAGCCCAGCGCAGCGTCCGTGAGTCGGCCCGCCGCCGCTGCGCAACCAGGCCAGCGCGTGGATACCGGCGACCAACGCGCCAAGGATTCGGATTCACGTTTGATTCTGGAATCTGAGCTCAAGAAGGCCGAGGCACGCCACGCTGAACTCATCAAGGAGTACAACAACGGGGAGCCCGAAAAGCTGGGCCCCGAAGCACGCAACCACCAGAAGTATCTGGACCGCGTGAGCGAGCTCAAGGCCAGTATCAGCCGCAGCGAGAGTGATATCGCCGGTATTCGGCGTGAATTGGGTCGGGTCCCTGGGGCCTCGGGTGCGTCCACGCTCAAATAGACCGCGTGAAAACTCCGGATCTGCTCCCGCACGCACGCTTTCATTCGTTTGACCTGCTGGCCACCCTGGTGGCTGTGGTAAATGCCGATGGAACGGTGCTGTTCTCCAATTCTGCGCTGGAGGACGCGCTGGGCACCTCACGCCGGGCGATTGTTGGCTCTGGCTTTGCCGATGCATTTACTGATCCGGCGCAACTGGATTCGGCGCTGACCGGCGCGCAGGGCAACACCTTTGCCGCCATTCGCTATGACGCGCTGCTCAAGCGCTTGGGCGCCGAGCCTATGCCGGTGCATGTGATCATCACCTGCAACCAGAGCGCCAACGAGATCGTTGTGGAAATGGTGCCGCAGGAGCAGCAAACCCGCCAGGACCGGGAAGAACGTTTGGCCGAGCAGGCTCAGACCAACAAAGAACTCATTCGCAACCTGGCCCACGAGATCAAGAACCCCTTGGGCGGCATTCGTGGTGCAGCGCAGTTGCTTGAGATGGAAATGGAGTCCCCGGACCTCACGGAGTACACGCAGGTCATCATCCGCGAAGCGGATCGCCTGCAAAGCTTGGTGGACCGCCTGCTGGCACCGCACCGGCGTCCGCACTTGGTGGGTGACGTCAACATCCACGAGGTGTGTGAGCGGGTGCGCTCTTTGATCCTTGCGGAGTTTCCCAAGGGGCTGCGGGTGGTGCGCGATTACGACACCTCTATTCCCGAATTTCGGGGCGACCGCGAGCAGCTGATCCAGACGGTGCTGAACATCGCGCACAACGCCTGCCAGGCCCTGGTGGACCGCATCGCAGCGGGCGATGCCAACCTCATATTTCGCACACGGGTGTCGCGGCAAATAACTTTCGGCAAACAACGTTACCGGTTGGCATTGGAATTGCATGTCATCGACAACGGACCTGGCGTGCCAGATTCGATCAAGGACCGCATTTTCTACCCGCTGGTGTCGGGCAGGGACGGTGGTTCCGGGCTGGGGCTGACATTGGCGCAAACCTTTGTACAGCAGCACCATGGCTTGATCGAAGTCGACAGCGTGCCAGGCCGTACGGATTTCAAAATTCTGATTCCGTTACCGTAATTTGCAGAAATAGACAGGGGTAGACCGAGCATGAAACCGATTTGGATCGTAGATGATGACCAGTCCATCCGGTTTGTACTGGAAAAGGCCCTGTTGCGCGAACACCTGCCGACCCGCAGCTTCTCCAATCCGCGTGATGTACTGGCAGCGCTGAACACTGCGGCAGACGACGAAGGCCCCCAGATTTTGGTCAGCGACATTCGCATGCCAGGCGGCTCGGGGCTGGATTTGCTGGAAAAGGTCAAGGCCAAGCATCCGGGGCTGCCGGTCATCATCATGACCGCGTTCTCGGACCTGGACAGCGCCGTCAGCGCCTTTCAGGGCGGTGCCTTTGAGTATTTACCCAAGCCCTTTGATTTGCCCAAAGCGGTGGAGTTGATCCGCCGTGCGGTGGAAGAAAGCCTGCGTGAAGAAGTGGCGGAAGAACGCATGGCGGAGGCGCCGGAGATGCTGGGCCAGGCCCCGGCCATGCAGGACGTATTTCGTGCCATTGGCCGCCTGTCGCAAAGCAACGTCACAGTCATGATCACCGGCGAATCGGGCTCTGGCAAAGAGCTGGTGGCGCGTGCGCTGCACAAGCATTCGCCGCGCGCCAATGGCCCGTTTGTGGCGATCAACACCGCAGCCATTCCCAAAGACCTGCTGGAAAGCGAATTGTTTGGCCATGAGCGAGGCGCTTTTACCGGCGCGCAAACCATGCGCCGCGGCCGCTTTGAGCAAGCCGATGGCGGCACGCTGTTTTTGGATGAGATCGGCGACATGCCGTTTGAGCTGCAAACCCGTTTGCTGCGGGTGTTGAGCGACGGCAATTTCTACCGCGTGGGCGGCCACAGTGCCGTGAAGACCAATGTGCGGGTGATTGCGGCAACTCACCAGAATCTGGAGCAACGCGTGATCGACGGGGCGTTCCGTGAGGATTTGTTCCACCGCCTCAATGTCATTCGCCTGCGTTTGCCCGCCTTGCGGGAGCGCCGCGAAGACGTGTCCATGCTGACCCGCCATTTCTTGCAGCAAAGTGCGCAGCAGCTGGGTGTGGAGCCCAAACGCATCTCGGACGCGGCACTGGCATGGATGGAGAACTTCGGTTTCCCGGGCAATGTGCGGCAGTTGGAGAACATCTGCCACTGGCTCACCGTGATGGCACCATCGCAAGTGATTGAGCCCAAAGACTTGCCGCCCGAAGTGGGGGTCACCCGCACAGGTGCGGGGGCCGACGCCGCGCCACTGCCAAAATTACATGTTTCAGAGGTGCCTGCCGTGGGCGGGGCAGAGAGTGCGATCACCATCGCAGCCGCCCCGACAGCATTGCTGCCCGCCGCGCAAGACTTGTCCGGCACGCCGGCCGCGCCTGTGCTCTTGGGTGGCGCTTTGCAGGGTTGGGAGCTTGATCTGGAAGCAGAAGCCGTCGCGCTGTTGGATGCCGGTCAGACCGATGTGTGGGATGTTCTAACCCGCAGGTTTGAGTCGCGCCTGATTTTGGCCGCGCTGGCCAATACCAAGGGCCGGCGCATTGAGGCCGCGCAAAAGCTGGGCATCGGGCGCAACACCATCACGCGCAAGATTCAGGAGCTGGGTTTGGAGTGAAATAGGGCTCCAGCCCCCGTGCGATATGCGCAGGCAGCTCCTAAATTTATAGCGTTTTGACCTCGACCACCACCGGTGCGTGGTCGCTGGGCCGCTCGTTCGTGCGGGGTGTTTTGTCAATGGCGCAGGCGGTCACCAGTGGTTTTAGCGCATTGCTGACCAGAATGTGGTCGATGCGCATACCGCGGTTGCGCCGGAAGCCGGCATCGCGGTAGTCCCACCAGCTGTACGACTTGGGGGGCTGCGCAAACAGGCGGTAGCTGTCGTGCAAGCCCAGTGCAATCAGGGCGCGCAGGTGGTAGCGCTCTTCCTCGGTGCAATGGATGGTGCCTTCCAGGGTCGCGGGGTCCCACACATCGTTCTCGTCAAAGGTGATGTTGTAGTCGCCCATCAGCACCAGTTTCGGGTGCTGGGCCAACTCGTCCTTCACCCAGCGGCGCAGGGCAGTGAGCCATTCCATCTTGTATTCAAACTTGTCGGAGCCCGGCTCCTGCCCGTTGGGGAAATAGGCCCCAATCACCCGCACGCCCTCCACGGTGGCAGTGATGACGCGCGACATATCGTCTTCAAAGCCTGGAATGTTCTTAGTGACGTCGCTGGCCGGCGTGCGCGAAAGCAGGGCCACGCCGTTGTATGTCTTTTGGCCGAACCACTGGGCGTGGTAACCCGCGGCCAAAAAGGCATCGGCGGGAAATTTGTCGTCGGTGAGTTTGAGCTCTTGCAGTGCCAGCACATCCACCGGCGCACCGGCCGCGGCTTGGGCTGCCAGCCAGTCCAGCACCTGTGGCAGGCGAACGGTGAGTGAGTTGATGTTCCAGGTGGCAAGTTTCATTGAAAATTTAAGCTAAAAGGGGCTGCAGCCCCCGTAGATACTGCGCAAGAAGCTATTAAATATGTAGCGCTGCAAGCACGCCAACGACCAGCCCCAAGCCGCCCGCGCCGAACATGGCGTACTCCAGCCACTTCTTCTTGGTCAGCAAGGCAATGGCCGCCAGGGCAATACAGACCTGCAGCACGGTGGTTGACTGGGCCCAGCGGTGGTGTTGGTGCATTTGCTCATCGCTTTGGTGGTCCCAGTCAGTGGCTTCCGTTTCGAGTTTTTCGGCGGTGAGTTTGATTTCACCTTTCTCTTTTTCGTAGCGCTCTACTTTGGCCTGGTACTTGGCCTTGTCTTCTTCGCGTGGCGACAGGTCGCGGGACATTTCGGCCAGTGACTGCTTGGTGCTTTTCGCCTGGAAGAAATTCCATTGGTTGGAGGCTTCGGTTTTCTTGATGGCCGCGTTGTTTTTGTAGAGACCTGCATTGGCCTGGGTCGCGCCGCCCATGTAGCCAAAAATAGCGCCTATCGTGGCGACGATGGCGGTAAACATGGCAATCTGGTTGATCATGCCGCCGCTGCCGTGGTCGCCACCGTGGCCGCCCTGCTGGGCGTGCTCCAGTTCATGGTCATGTGGGCCGTGTACGTGAAATCCGTGTCCTGACATGTTTGTAATTCCTGTAAGTCGTTTGAATACAAAGGTTTAAGTGTGGCGGGTCAGTGTGACAAAACTGTAGTGCAAACCATTGGTGGCGACGTGCGGCTCCCGGGCGGTTTCCACCCAGTCAGACCCGAAGGTGGGGGCAAATGCATCGCCCACAAACGGCGCGTCAATCTCGGTCACCACTGCTGTGTAGGCCATTGGCATTGCTTGTGTGTAGATTTGGGCGCCGCCTATGACCCAGACATCTTGCACACCGGGCGACAACTCCGCGCACACCGCCAAGGCTGCTTGCAGATCGTGTGCGGGCTGGGCACCGCTGGCTTGCCAATCCGGCTGGCGAGTCACGACCACGTTGGTGCGTCCGGGCAGCGGGCGAAAACGGGGGGGGAGCGAATCCCAGGTCTTGCGACCCATGATGACCGGGCACCCTAGCGTGGTGCGCTTGAAATGCGCCAGGTCTTCCGGCAAGTGCCAGGGCAGGGCACCGTCTTTGCCAATCACGCCATTGGCGGCGCGGGCGAAAATCAGGTGTAGTCGTGGTGTGTTGTGGGTAGCCATGGACCTATTGTGCCGTGCCCGGCTTGCGGGCCGCCAAGACGGATCAAACCGCGACCGGTGCCTTGATGGCGGGGTGGCATTCGTAGCCCTGCACCTCAAAGTCTTCAAACTGGTAGTCAAAAATGCTGTCCGGGCGGCGTTTGATATGCAGAGTCGGGTAGGCCATAGGTGCCCGACTGAGTTGCAACTCCACCTGCTCTGCGTGGTTGCTGTAGATGTGGCAATCGCCCCCAGTCCAGATAAAGTCGCCCACGTCCAGGTCGCACTGCTGCGCCACCATGTGGGTGAGCAGGGCGTAGCTGGCGATGTTGAAGGGCACGCCCAGAAAAATGTCGGCGCTGCGCTGGTACAGCTGGCAACTCAAGCGGCCCTTGCCGCCCGCTTCGGTGGCCGGTGCCACGTAAAACTGAAAGAAAGCGTGGCAGGGCATCAGCGCCATCTTGTCCAGGTCGGCCACATTCCAGCTGCTTACGATGATGCGGCGCGAATCGGGGTTGCTCTTGAGCGTTTTGATGACCTCGGCAATCTGGTCGATGTGCCCGCCATCGGGCGTGGGCCAGCTGCGCCACTGCACGCCATACACCGGGCCCAGGTCACCGTCGGGCTTGGCCCATTCGTCCCAAATGGAGACGCCGCGTTCTTTCAGCCAGTTGTTGTTGCTGCTGCCGGTCAGAAACCATAAAAGCTCTTGAATGATCGAGCGCAGGTGTACCTTTTTGGTGGTGACTAGCGGGAAGCCTTCATTCAAATCGAAGCGCATTTGGTAGCCAAACACGCTCTTCGTGCCGGTGCCAGTGCGGTCCGCCTTGAAGACGCCAGTGCTGTGCACATGGCGCATGAAGTCTTCGTACTGGGAGCGGATGGGGTGGGGTTGCATTGCGGCCATTAATAGGCTCCAAAGAGCGCGTCCAGTGCATCCTGTATGGCCAATTGTTGGTTGGCTATATTGGCAACACTTTTCAAGGCGTTGGACGGCACACTGCCAATGGCGGGCGTGTCCATCACTACGCGGTGTCCGTTCACATCAAGGACGGGGTTGATATTTTCCAAAATGGTGGTGACCACGCTGGCATCCCACAGCGGCACTACCACGCGCGATTGAATGCCCTTAATGTGGTCGTTTTGAACGTCCAGAAAGAAGGGAACTAATGCGCGTTCGGCCTTGTCGGGGTTGGCGTACACATCGTAGCGCGCCATGTCAGCTCTCTGCTTGCTCGCTACCCAGGTCTTTGCCGAAGGTGCGGTACTTGGCAAGCGGCAGGCCGTGTTGCGCTATGCGCGCGTTGTAAGCCTGAATCGCCTCAGCGTTGCGTTCGTTCCAGCCTTCCCAATAGAGCCGTTTTACTTCCTCGGTGAGCAGTGCATCCACGGTCTGAGAAAGGTTCATTCCCAGTTCACGCGCCAACTCCAGCGTCTTAACTGAGAGGTTCAGGTTGGTTGCTTTTTTGGGAGCATTGGCAGACTGCAGCATATTGACTCCATTTTGGGTGAGAAAGGTAAATTATATGCGCATAGATCGTGCGCAAGACCCTGGGTTAAATCCGCATCACTCGCCCCGGATTCATCCGGTTGCGCGGGTCCAGCGGCAGTTCTTTCGCGTGCCACCTCCAGTGCCTTGGAGTTAATGGAGAGGTTGGTCGCATTCTTGGGGGCGTTTTAGAAGTGAAACCTGGCGGGTCACCTGGTGCAGTGTTGCTTTCGAAAATATATGCGCACGAGTTGTGCCCATACCGCCCGGTCATAGTCGAGTCATTCGGCCCAATTCATGCAGGCTGCAGGCTGCAGGCGGCAGTCTTCAGGCTGCAGTCCCAGACCGCATCACGCAAGGGCACTTTGCGCCGTGCTTTGAGATCGTGATGTGGACCGCTGCTCAACGCAACTTTCACGACCCAAGTGTGCGTGAATAGCTTGGGACGCAGCCGCAAAGGCGGACACCAATGGTTGGACCAGTGCCTTGCAAATGGGTGCTGCGCCATTGTGTCCTTCGGTCTCCATGCTTTGGCACAGCTCACCCAGGGCCAACGCGCCAACGCTGCGGGCAGCGCTTTTGAGTGTATGGGCCACACCGGCCATGGTGGTGATGTCATCGGTCATTGCGGCCGCGGTGATCTCATCGGTTTGCTTTTGTGCATTGCGCAAGAACTCTTCCAGCAAGCCGCTGAGTAGGTCCGGATCGTCGCCCACCAGTTCGGCCAGAGTGGCAGGGCATCAGTGCCATCTTGTCCAGGTCAGCCACATTCCAGCTGCTTACGATGATGCGGCGCGAATCGGGGTTGCTCTTGAGCGTTTTGATGACCTCGGCAATCTGGTCGATGTGCCCGCCATCGGGCGTGGGCCAGTGCGGTCCGCCTTGAACACGCCAGTGCTGTGCACATGGCGCATGAAGGTCTCAAATTGGGAGCGAATGGGGCGGGTTGTCAGGTCAGGTGGCAGCGTCTGAGGCGGCGGGTTCGGGTTGAAGCACGGGATACCCTTGGTGCATCACTAAACCAAAATTTATAGGCGGAGCAGGTTGGTATTTCCCCCCGCCACCTTAAAGACCGCGACTGCCTGTTTCATGCGGTTGGCCTGTTCGCGAAGACTCTCGGCCGCCGCGGCACTTTGCTCTACCAACGCGGCATTTTGCTGCGTCATTTGGTCCAAACTCCCAATGGCTTGGTTGACCCCGGCAATCCCCGAGCTTTGCTCAGCCGCCGCTGCTGTGATTTCAGAAATCACATCGGCAACACGCCGCACCGACTGCACGATTTCATCCATCGTAGAACCCGCATCGGTCACCAGTTTGGTGCCGGACTGAACCTTGGACACCGAGGTTCCAATCAATCCCTTGATTTCCTTGGCCGCCTCGGCACTGCGCTGTGCCAAACTGCGGACTTCGCTGGCTACTACCGCAAAACCCCGCCCCTGCTCACCGGCCCGGGCGGCTTCCACGGCCGCATTCAACGCCAAAATATTGGTTTGAAATGCGATGCCATCGATGACGCCAATAATGTCGGAAATCTTCTTGCTGCTGGCATCTATCTCCTGCATGGTGGCAACCACTTGGGTGACTACGGCACCACCGCGTTGGGCGACCGCGGAGGCACTGGCCGCCAGGATGCTGGCCTGGCGGGCATTGTCGGCACTGGTTTGGACGGTCGATGTCAGTGCATCCATGCTGGAAGCCGTTGCCTGCAGATTGCTGGAAGTTTGTTCGGTGCGCTGGGCCAGATCATTGTTGCCACTGGCAATCTCGGCGCTGGCGGTAGCAATGCTGTCGGTGCTACCGCGCACCTCCGACACCATGCTGGCCAAAGACCGATTCATGGCACCCAAGGAGTGCATCAGGTCGCCAAACTCATCAGAGCGTGACTCGTCGATGTTGGCGCTCAGGTCGCCCTGGGCAATCTGGGCGGCCAAAGTGTTGGCCTGCAGCAGGGGGTGTTTGATGGAGCGAATCAAGAAGCCGGCCCCCACCACAATACATACCATCAGCAAAGCGACCGCTAATCCGGCAGACATGACAACCCGCTGGCCGCGCACCTCGTATGCCGCACGCATGTCTTCATAAGACGTATCCTGCATGGCGACAAACTCATGAAAAGCGCCCTGAACCGCCAATACCGCAGGGCGATACTGGGTTTCAATCAAAGCCGGTAGTTCTGCGGGTTTGGTCACTTTCAACAAGGCAGTTTGCCCGCTGATTTCGAGCACCTTTTTGCGCAGATCTCCAATTTTTCCGATTTGCGCCGTGTCCTGTGCCGAGATGTCCATGGCTTCTATGGATTTTTGGAGTTCTTCAATTTTCGCGTTTGAGGCCAGAATTTCGTTCTTGAAGGCCACCGTGACGCCCGGATCCACCGACACCACGACCGCATAGGCGCGCGTGGCATTGACATCTGCCAGTGCGGCCCACTGGTTAGCCGCCTTGATGCGTGCCAGCATGGCCGCATTGGCGGTGGCATAGTCTGCGCGGGATTTACTGGACGTGGTGGCTGCAAATCCAACAATGAGAGCTAAAAACAAGATCATGGCACCCATGGATAGCCACAGTTTTGTTGCCAACCGGAGTCTGTCAAATCGCATACCAAGTCCTTTAATTATTCTGTAATATTTACCTTGATAGCTTCGCGCAATTTTGTAAATATTGAGATAGGACAAACCCGTAGGCCTCGATATGTCATAAAGACGGTCCGCACGAAAGCGGGCCCAGGGGGCTGCTTCCCTGGGTTTAAAGGCGAAGCATCCGCCCCGGATTCATCCGGTTGTGCGGGTCCAGCGCGGTTTTTATGGCGCGCATCATCTGCAGCGCCACTGGGGATTTGTGCTGCTCCAGTTTCTCGCGCTTCAGGCTGCCAATGCCGTGTTCGGCCGAGATGGAACCGCCAAACCGGTCTACCGCCGCGTAGACCAAGGCATTGATTGGTTTTTCCTGGTTCTTTAGGAACGCTTCGGCGACAAAGCCTTGGGGGGCTTGCACGTTGTAGTGCAGGTTGCCGTCGCCCAAATGGCCATAGTTGACCAAACGTGCACCGGGGAAATCCCGCTCCAGCGCGGCATCGGTCTCGCGCACAAAGGCAGGGATGCGTGATACCGCGACCGAGATGTCGTGTTTGATGTTCAGCCCTTCTTGTGCCTGCGCCAGTGGAATGCTCTCGCGGATGTGCCACAGCGCTTTGGCTTGGGCCATGCTCTCGGCCACTACTGCGTCCAGCACGCAGCCGCTGTCCAGTGCGGCTTCCAGCAAGCGCTCGAACTGGCCGCGGGCATGGGCCTCGGACTCGTTGTCAGAGTTCTCCAGCACCACGCAGTAGGGCGGCGGCGCGCTTGCCGTTGCCTCGTGGCCGGTCTGAAAGGGCACGTTTTGCTGCGGAAAGTGCTTGCGCACCAGGCTAAGCGCGAACGAGCCCATGACCTCAAAGCCCGTCAACCCGGCACTCAGAAAACGGTGCGCCAGGCCCAGCAGCTCCACTGCAGCCTCTAGTGAGGGCACTGCGGCGAACGCGGTGAGCTGGGACGCGGGCAGGGGGTACAGCCGCATCGTGGCGGCGGTGATCACGCCCAGCGTGCCCTCCGAGCCAATGAACAGGTGGCGCAGGTCGTAGCCGGTGTTGTCCTTGCGCAGGCCGGTCAGCCCATTCCAGACCTCGCCTTGGGCGGTGACCACTTCCAGGCCCAGACACAGCTCGCGTGTATTGCCATAGCGCACCACTTGTGTGCCGCCGGCGTTGGTGCCCAGGTTGCCGCCAATGGTGCAACTGCCCTCGGAGGCCATGCTCAAAGGGAACAAAAAGCCAGCTTGCTCACAAGTCTCCTGCAGGCTTTGCAGCACGCAACCGGCCTCCACCGTGACCGTCAGGTTGGCCGCGTCCAATGTGCGCACCTGGTTCATGCGCTGCAGGCTCAGCACCACCTGCGTGCCACTGGTGTCCGGCGTGGATCCCACCACCATGCCGGTGTTGCCGCCCTGGGGCACGATGCTGACACCGGCCGCCACGCAGCCCTTAACCACTTCGGCCACTTCCAACGTGGAGGCAGGGCGCACCACGGCCAGTGCCTTGCCGTGCTCGCGTTTGCGCCAGTCCTGCTCCCAGGCGCTCAAGTTTCCTTCGGTCAGGACGTTGGCTGCACCCACTGCGGTGCGCAACGACTGCAGCAAAGGCTCAAACGCGCTCATGGCGCAGGCGCGTCCGACATTGGCAAGCCCACAGCTTTGGCACGGCCAAAGCGCACTCTCACATGCAGCGCGCACGCGGTGAACAAGGCCAGACAAAGCAGCACTTCAATAAAAGCGTAGTAGCTGCTGGGGGCCTTGTCACTGTAGGCGCGCACTGCGCCCTCGGTGAAATACAACCACACCATCAGGCTGACCCAACGGTAGGTGTACATGCGGTTTTTCAGCAAACCGGCCAGCGGAATGCACAGCGGCAGCGCCTTGAGGGCAAGCCAGGAGCCCCCAGGGTGCAGGGGTGCCAGAAACAGCTCCCAGCTCAGTCCAAGAAGAATCAGGCCTACGAGGCTACCCACGGCTAGCCAGCGGGTGAAGTTAACGGATGGGTTCATGCGGTGGCATCATAGCGGGATGCGACTTATTTTTCTTTTCAGGCGGTGGTTACAAGAAGTGGCGCGCGTGCCGTGGGTTGAGGCAGTGCGCACCCTGCGCGAGCGTTTTCGGGACGATCACCTGGGTTTGACCGCCAGCAGCCTGACGTTCACGACCACCATTGCCTTGGTGCCCATCATTACCGTGGCCTTGGCCGTGTTTACCGCGTTTCCGATGTTTGCCAAGTTCCAGGATGTGCTGCAAAAGTGGTTGATCCAGAGCCTGGTGCCCGACAACATTGCGCGGCAAGTGCTGGGTTACCTGACCCAATTCTCCGGCAAAGCCAGCAAGCTCGGGGTGGCCGGGGTGGCGGTGCTGCTGGGTACGGCACTGGCCTTGATCTTCACCATTGACCGCACCTTGAACAACATCTGGCGGGTGCGCACGCCGCGCCCGTTTGCGCAGCGGGTGCTGATTTACTGGGCGGCCATCACCTTGGGGCCCTTGTTGTTGGGGGTGAGCCTGACCATCACTTCCTATGTGCTGTCCGCCTCCAAAGGCGTGGTGGGCGCAATGCCGGGCGGCGTGGCGTTGTTGCTGGATATATTGCAGTTTTTGTTGGTGGGTGCAGGCATGGCGGCCATGTTTCGTTATGTGCCCAATACCCATGTGCGCTGGGGCCACGCGTGGATCGGCGGGCTATTCGTGTCCACCGGCATGGAAGTGGCCAAGAAAGTGCTGGCGCTGTACCTGAGCAAGGTGCCCACCTATTCGGTGGTGTACGGAGCGTTTGCAACCGTGCCAATTTTGCTGATCTGGATTTATGTGGCGTGGGTGATTGTCTTGCTGGGCGCAGCCCTGACGGCCTACATTCCCAGCCTGTTGGCAGGGGTTCCGCGGCAACGCTCAGTGCTGGGCTGGCAGTTTCATCTGGCGCTGGAGGTGCTGCAGCAGCTGGACGCTGTCCGCCAGCAGGTGAACAAGGGCCTGACCCATTCGCAGCTGTGCGCTCAGCTGCGGGTGGACGCGCTGCGCCTGGAGCCGGTGCTGGAAGCCTTGACCGCGCTGGACTGGATTGGTCAGTTGGCTGACACCACCGCTGAGGGGGAGGAGGCGCGCTTCATATTGCTGACCGACCCGCAAACCACGGTGCTGGAGCCCTTAATGCAAAAGCTGCTCTTGCCGCCCAGCGAAACCACCGAGAAATTATGGAGAAATGGCCGCTGGCCCTTGTGCACCCTGCGCGAGGTGCTCTGAAATTTATAGCGTTAACGGCTGCTGCGCACGCCCACTCAGGGCATCAAAAACTGGGTTAGCGCCTGCAGCATGGGCTCAGGCGTCTCGTTCATCTGGTGGTGGCCGCCGGGCAGGTACACCACTTGCGCCTGATGCGCTGTGGCAATCAAACCTTGCGCCGCCTTGGGCGTGGTCATCTGGTCCACCTCGCCCAGGACAAACAGCACCGGGCAGGTGACCTTGGCAATCGCCTCCAGTCCACCGGCGTAGCTGTCGCAGGCCTTGAAGCCGGTGTGAAACAGGTTGGTTTGGGTGTTGCTGGCCAGCACACGCCGCCCCAGCGCCATGGACGCGCCATAAACCCAGGTGCCCGGCCCCATGGCGGAGGGTGGTGGTGCCAGTGTGGAGCGCGAGAAGATGTTGACCATCTCCAGCGCCTTCATGGGCGCGTTCAATGACGCGTCGATCAGTGCCGGAGACACTTTCATCGGGAACGCGGTGCCCACCAGCACCAAGTGGCTGACGCGCTGAGGTGCGCGCCCTGCGGCCTCCAGCGCAATCAACGAGCCGAAGCTGTGGCCGATCAGCGCCGCTTGTTCCAGTCCGGCGGCATCCATCAAGGCCAGCACAAAGTCGGCGGCGGCCTCCACGGTGGCGGGTGGCTCACCGGCGCTGCGGCAATGGCCGGGCAGGTCCACGGCCAGCACATTCCAGCCGTGGTTGGCCAGATAGCGGGTTTGCAGAATCCAGACGCTGTGGTCGTTCAATACCCCGTGGATGAAGATGGCCGTGGGCTTGGCGGCGTCCAGCGCTTTGCCGCCGGTGTAGCAGTAGGTGGTGTGGCCGTTGACGGTGAAATACATGGCAGACCTTCTTGAACGATAAATTTATGGCTAATAGGGCTGTAGCCCCCGTGGAAATTGCGTAAGCAGCTATTAAAATAATAGCATTTGCAAAATGATCCAGAGAGGATTCTGGTATTTAAGCCGCTTTTTCTGCCGCCTTGAGCGCGCGTTTGAGGTCGTCAATCAAATCATCGGGGTCTTCCAGACCGATGGACAGGCGAATCGTGCCTTGGGTGATGCCACCGGCCGCCAGCGCCTCGTCCGTCATGCGGAAGTGGGTTGTGCTGGCCGGGTGAATCACCAAACTGCGGCAGTCGCCCACGTTGGCCAGGTGGCTGAAGATTTTGAGGGATTCGACGAACTTCTTGCCCTGTTCGCGGCTGCCTTTGAGATCGAAGCTGAACACCGAGCCCGCACCGCGCGGCAGCAGCTTTTGCGCCAGCGCGTGGCTGGGGTGGCTGTCCAATAGGGGATGGCCGACGCGGGAGACAAAGGGCTGCGCCGCCAAAAATTCCACCACTTTGCAGGTGTTGCTCATGTGGCGCTCCATGCGCAGCGACAGGGTCTCAATCCCCTGCAAGATCAGCCACGCCGAGTGCGGACTCAGGCAGGCGCCAAAGTCGCGCAGGCCTTCGCGCCGCGCTCGCAACAAGAAGGCACCCACGGTGGATTCTTCGCTGAACACCATGTTGTGAAAGCCGTCATAGGCTTGCGTCAGCTCGGGGAATTTGCCGGATTTATCCCAGTCAAAACTACCGCCGTCCACCACAATGCCGCCAATTACCGTGCCGTGGCCGCTCAAAAATTTGGTAGCCGAGTGGTAGACCAGATCGGCGCCATGGTCGAACGGCTTGATCAACCAGGGCGAGGTGAGGGTGGAGTCCACCAGCAGCGGCACACCGGCTTCGTGGGCTACTGCGCTGACGGTGGCAATGTCCAGCACGTCCAGCCCGGGGTTGCCCACGGTTTCGCCGAAAAACAGTTTGGTGTTGGGACGCACTGCGGCACGCCAGCCGTCGATGTCGTCGGGCTTGACAAAGGTGGTCTCAATGCCAAAGCGGCGCATGGTGTAGTGCAGCAGGTTTTGCGAGCCACCATACAACGCGGTGCTGGCCACGATGTGCGAACCCGCGCCCATCAACGTCGCCACGCTCAGGTGCAGTGCAGCTTGGCCGCTGGCGGTTGTGATGGCGCCAATGCCGCCTTCCAGAGCGGAGACGCGTTGCTCCAGCACCGCATTGGTCGGGTTGCTGATACGCGAGTAGACGTGTCCCGCACGTTCCAGGTTAAAGAGCGACGCCGCATGGTCGCTGGACTCGAAAACGAAGGACGTGGTGAGGTGGATCGGCACCGCGCGTGCGCCGGTGGCGTCGGGCGTGGCGCCTGCGTGCAGGGCGAGCGTGTCAAAGCTGGGATCGGCGTAGCCGGGCATAGGATTCTCCCGAATGTGAAAAGTGGGGAAGTCAGCAAACTGTGTGGGATTGTGGGCTATATTTCACCGACAACAGCAAACCATGCGTCAAGAGGCAACAACATGAAAGTCAGTGATATTTTGCGGGTCAAGGGCGGTACGCTCTTTACCACCACACCGGAAGACTCGCTGGCCGACGCCGCCAAGTCCATGTCCGAGAAGGACATCGGCTCCTTGGTGGTCATGTCCCACGGACGGGTGGTGGGCATGCTGACTTTTCGGGAAGTGATCCAGGCAGTCGTCAAAAACGGCGGATCGTTTGGCACCACCAGCGTGTACCGTGCCATGGATTCGGGTCCGCTGATCTGCACCATGGAGACCGAGATGGATGAAGTGCGCCGCATGATGCTGGAGCGCCACGCCCGCTACATGCCCGTCATCAACAACAGCATGTTGATGGGCGTGATCAGCTTCTACGATGTGGCCAAGACCGTGGTTGATAGCCAAAACTTTGAGAACAAAATGCTCAAAGCCTATATTCGTGACTGGCCAGAAGGGGATGGCGTGCCTGCCAGCGAGCCAACCCCATAACGATCACGACACGACCAGGCTCACGCGGTGAGCCATGCACGGCGTAAGGTGGCCGATTGTTTGGAGTCAACTATGTCTGATGAATATCGTTTGCCTCACCGTGTCAAGACTTTGGGTGTCGCGCTGCGCCCCTCCTTGCAAGGCCTGGAGCAAGGCATGCGCCAGTCTGTCCGCGCAGACGTTCCGGTTTACAACATGCTTGAAACTGTTTCGCATCACCTGCGGTCCATTGGGGAGGATGTGAGTCGCTTGTCCGTTGGTGTAGACACTTTGATGACGGATGCCATCGCTTTTGAGGCCGTAAGCGATGCACAGGTGTACCGTGCTGTTGGGCGTTTTGATGCCCATTGGGATGGGTTGTTAACGGGCTTGCGAAGCGTTCTTGCACTCAACGCCAAGGGGGTTGACCTGCTGGCACGCAATTTGTTGGAGGGTGTTTACCGGCATTTGTTGAACGAAATTTGCGACTGGCTGGCAGACCTGATTGATACCATCGCCGACCCGTTCACGGCCCTTCAAAAACACGGGCTGCCGACCACTGGCCCAATCGAGATACCGATCACGCTGAAGCTGACGCAGGCACCCCAATTGGCGGGCTTGTTGCGCTGGGGGCAGGAGCATGGTGCGCATTTGTCAGCCGCAGCAAAGCAAAAGCTCGGCTTTTGGCAGGTGGCGGGTCAAATCGGGCTGGGTTTTGTGCTTTGGGACATCCTTTCAGACTGAACTTGGGAGGCTATGAGCCGCGTCCTAAGCGGTCTTTTGCGCTTAAGGCTCAGGTCTCGATTAGCGTCAGACTCGGTACGCGGCGAAAGTCTTTTGCATTTGCCGTGACCAGTGCAGCGCTTTGCAGCAGTGCTGTAGCAGCAATGAGTGCATCGGGCAACTTCATTCCGGTTTCCCGCCGAACACGGGCACCCTCGTCTGCGACAACTGCATTCACGGGCACCAACTGACACACATCCAATAAGGCAAGCGCCGTTGTCAGGGACATCGCGGTATGACCATGCCAAGCTAAAACTTCAGCGCGAACAATTGCAGAAATAAGGATTCGCCCAGAGTGCAAACACTTTTCGAGAAGTTCAAGTGTTTCAGGTGGCAAAGCATCGTTCAAGAAAAGAATCAACGCACTGCTATCAAAGACCACAGCATTTGTGGTGACCCCAGACATGGTTCAACGCTCCCACTCATCGCGTGATTTCGCTAACTCTGCCAAAACGGTTTCACGCTTGCCTTTCCCCAGCGAGCCTTTGGCACGGTTGAAGATTTCGGTCAGCGCGACGGATTTGACTTGCGGCACCGCATCATCAAGCACCACCACAATCCGCCGTGGCTCAGCCATTGGCGGCGGGCAAGCACCTAACCAAATGATTTGGTTGCCTTGTAATTGGGCATCAAAGCTGTGCAACATGGGGGCTTTCGTTGTGGTGATTGGATGAAAGATTGTAGTCATGCCCGCCAGACTGCGACACCATCCACCGACGCCACTTGCTGCGCACGCCCAAGCGCTTCCAGGGTTTGGAGCAGGGTGGGGAGGGACTTTTTCCAGGCGCCTTTGCCTGTGAAGCGGGCTTCCAGGTCGGCGAGCGGCAGGGCGCGGGTGGCGCTGCTGAGTACGTGGGCTACGGCGCGCACTTGTTCGGGCAGCGTGCTCGGCCAGGGGAGTTGAGCGGGGCTGGCAGTGACTGTGCTGGCAGTGGCTTCTGGCGCAGAGTTAAGTGCCAAATCGACCTGTAGCCCCCGTGGAGCGTGCGCGAGAAGCTCCTTATTTGATAGCGAAGTAGATGACGGTGCAAGGGCGTGCTGCGGATTTTGAAACGCTGAACGCAGCCAGCGGATGGTGCCCGTGGCTTCTTGCGTGGCGCGCTCGGCATTCAGGGCGACCAGGTGCGTGAGGATGTCGTCAATGGTTGCACTGGCGTGCAGGCCGTAGGCGTGCAGCACGGCGGTATCGAGTTCGTCGTGTAATTCTTTGAGCACGCCGACCAGGCCGCTGGTGTGGATTTGCTTTTCTTTGGGGGTTAAGGGGCGGCCTTCTTTGAGCGCTTCTATGACGTTGTAGAGGCCGGTGAGGGTGAGGCTTTTGGCGGCTTTGGTTGAGGCTGTGGCCTTGGTTGCGACTGCTGTTGGGTTTGTGGCTGCTGGCGGCGTGGCAGTCGGGCACGCAGGGGGCCTCATACTCGCTGCGCTCACCAAATCGGCCCCCTGCGCGCCCGACTGCCCCACCGTCAGCGAAGTGTGTTCGTGGCTGGCGGGCGATGGGCAGGGCAGGAGTCCTAAAGCCCGTTTGCGGTGGGTATCGATTTGGTCGGCCAGGGAGGCGATTTTTTGGCGCAGTGCGGGCCAGGTGGTGGAGTCTGCGGCGGTGGATTCGTCGGGGAAGGGGAAGGTTTCGAAGCAGGTTGTTTTGACATACACCGGGCGATCTTCCAGCGTACTGCCCGCCGCCAGCGCCCACGCACCATGCGCACGGCTGGAGAGCACGCCCAGGTGGAACGCGTCGTCCAGCGCGATGGCGATGAGCTTGTTGTCGGGCAGGATGCTGGCATCCAGAAACTGGAATGCGCGGTGTTTGGCGGTTTCTACGGTGGCGATATAGCGGGGGAGGGTGGCGAGTTGCTTGCGCAAGACTTTACGGGGTTCGCCAAATGTCCACCAGTTATCACGGTACGTTGCGCGGTTGTTTAGGTCGCGTTCTGGCTTGACGCGTGCCAGCAGCCATTGGTACACGGCAGGGTATTGATCGCGCAATTGTTCGGCAGTGAGGCCAAACGCATCAATCACCATTACACCGCGTGGCGCATCGGTCAGGTCGCGGCCATTGCGGTACTGGCGAATCACGCGTTCCAAACCGGGCGCAGTGCCCAAGCCCAACTCCGCCGCTTCGTTTGGCGACACGATAAAGCCCGCGCCAAACAGTTGCACGCCCCTGTTGCTCAGGTTTTCGTTGGATTGCAGTGCCAGCGCATCGGTCACATTCGCCCCCACACTCAAATCCGCGTGAATCACCCCGGTTTTCTCGGTCAACACCACTGCCACTTCGCCGAAATCGCCGGTCTGCTCGGACGTAACGGTCAGCAGGCGGCCTGTGTGTTTGCTTTGAGCCGCAGACATCGATATTTCCCCAACCGTCATGGCAATGCGCACCGCCGCGCCATTGGCACTATCCACCCAAGGGTGGTCAGGAATAGCAAAAACCAACGACACTCCGCCAGCAGCGGGGAGTGTGTGCGGGGCGGCGGTGGGGGCCGATTTGCTGGCCGCAGGACTGATGAGGCCCCCGCCGCTGCCCCGCGCACGCTCCCCGCTGCCTGCCACCGCAGCAGGCAAACCCTGCCCCAAATGCCCCCCAACAGTCCCATCCAACGCAACCTGCACAACCCGCCGGTTAAACGTCTGCCGCAAGCTGTTCGTGGTGATCAGCCCAAAGCGTGAAGCCTGACCACGCCCCACCAAAGCGGCAGAGCGCGCCCACCAGTACATAACAAAGTCGGCGCTCTCGGGCACCTCGGGCCACGCAGCCCGCAGAGCTTGCACATAGCCATCGCCCAAAGCCGCACGCATGGTGCTGGCCCCGATAAACGGCGGGTTACCCACCAAAAAATCAGCCTGTGGCCAAACGGCCTGCCGTGCCCCGACGTAGCTCCACTGTGCGACCTGCGCCGCCTCATCCGGCACCTGCGCACCGGTGACGGGGTGGGTTTTGAAGGTGGTGCCGTCCCAGCGGGTGAGTAGCTGGCCGTCGGCATCCAAAGCGGGCTCTTGTGCATCCCAGGCCAGCACCGCGTCGCGGCATTCGATGTTGCCGTAATCGTGCACCACGGGCTCGGCCACGGCTGCATTGCCCTGGGTGCGAATGTGCCACTGCAAGTAACCAATCCACAGCACCAGCTCGGCCAGTGCGGCGGCACGCTCGTTCAGCTCAATGCCGCGCAGTTGTTGCAGGGTGACGGTTTCGCCCTCAAAGCCCAGCGCATCCTGAAAACCGGCGCCGGGCAGGCCCAGGGATTCGAGCTGGTTGAGCACCTCGCCCTCTAGCCGCTTCAAATGCTCCAGCGTGACGTATAAAAAATTGGCACTCCCGCAGGCCGGGTCCAGCACGGTGAGGGTACACAGCCGGTGGTGAAACTTTTTCACCTCAGCTCTGGCCTCATGCATCTTGGCAGCGTGGGCTTTGCCCTCCAACGCGGCGGCCTCAAACGCCAGCACCACCGACGCGGCTTGGGCGTTGGCCCACTCGGCGCGCAGTGGCTCGATCACGGTGGGCAACACCATGCGCTCCACATAGGCGCGGGGGGTGAAGTGCGCGCCCAGCGCGTGGCGCTCGGTCGGGTCTAGGGCACGCTCCAACAGGGTGCCGAAGATGGCGGGCTCCACCTCGCGCCAGTTGGTTTGCGCAGCCTGGATGAGCAGGTCAATCTGTGCGGTGGTTAGCAGCAGGCTGTAGCCATCTGCATTGCTGTGTTTGAACAGTTTGCCGTTAAAACGCAGCACCTTTTTGGCCAGCGCAATGCAAAAGCCGCCGGTGTCCATATCGGCCCACAGGCTGCGCAACATGTGCTGCAGCGTGGCGGGGTCGTCGCGGTGGGTTTGCAGCAGGCCCAAAAAACTGCCTTCTGGCAGCAAACCCACGTCTTCGGCAAACATGCTGAAGAGGCAGCGGGTGAGGTAAGCTGCTATTATTTCAGGAGCTGCTTGCGCATATTCCACGGGGGCTTGAGCTTGATTTGACTGTAAATCGTTGTCCGCGCCTGCACCGGCAGCACCGGTTTCCAGAGAAACTGCCAGCCGGGCCAGCAGTGCGGCCACTTCGCGGGTGACTTGCGCGCTAATGAGAGCCGGGTTCAGGCTGGCGGGGTCGGTCCAGATGCTGCGCAAGCGCGCCAGCAGCTCAGGTTTGGCCAGATCAGCCAGTTTGATGCGGTGGCTGCGCGGGTCGGGGAATGGGATGTAGGTGCCCCCGCTTTGGCTGAACTCGGAATACACCTCAATGACCGTGCCCACATCCACCACCAGCACAAAGGGCGGGCGGCCCTCAAGCGCAGGCAGTGCGCGGGCGTAGCCTTCGCCCTGCGAGCGTGCGCGTAACAGGCCGTCGTCAAAGCCCTTGGTGTGGCTGCCTACCTTGAGCTTTTTGGCTTCCAGCACAAAGTGGCCGCGCTTGTAGCAATCAATGCGACCCGGGCTGCTGCTGCCATCGCCATGGCTGAAGGTGACGGGCCGCTCAAACATGTAACCCTGCTCGGGCGTGGGGTGCGGTTTGTCCACCCCCAAGAGCGCGCATAGGTCGATGACGAAGCTTTGCGCGGTGGCAAGTTCACTGGCGGTGGTGCCGCTCCAGCGGGTGATGAAGGCGGTGGCGGCGAGGCGATCGGCCTCGGAAAAGGTGGTGTGCATGTTGTTATTGGCTCCCTTGTAGGGAATCATAGCTTTATTGTTTTAATGTATATTTATATACATCAAAAGTGAAAGTTCAACATGCACCGCACCCAAATTTATCTGCAAGATGCCCTTTACGACAGCCTGCGCGTGCGTGCGCGCAGCGTGGGCATCAGCATGTCGGAGTTGATCCGGCGCACGCTGGAGAAAGACATCCAGAAAGACCCGGTGGCGGACGCACGCGCTTTTTTTGACCGGCTAAAGCCGCTGGAGAGTTTTGCAGAGGTCGATTCGGTGGACTACGTGCGTAATCTGCGCAACACCAGCCGTATTTTGCGAGCCGGTGGCGAGGGTTGAGCACCGAGCGTTTGGTGCTCGACACCAACATTGTTATCGACCTGCTCAAAAAAGTACCGGCAGTGGTGGATCGTTTTATCGCACTGGTAGAAGCGCGGACCCGGTTTCTAATCTGCCCCATCGTCGTGGCGGAGGTGTACGCCGGGGCATTCAAGCGGGAGCATAAAGACATTGAGGCGTTGTTTGATTTATGCCTGCGGGTTGATATGGACGCTGATACCGGCCGCATGGCTGGCCTGTACGCCAACCAATATGCCAAAGCCTTTCAAGGGGTTGCGCTGGAGGACTATGTGTTAGCGGCCACAGCGCGCACGCACCGTTGCCCCCTGTGGACGCACAACCGCAAGCATTACCCCATGGAAGACATTGAATTGTTCGCGGGTTAAGCGTGTGGAATCCCTTGATAATCTCCCCCCATGAGCGGCAATACATTCGGAACCCTATTCGCAGTCACCAACTTTGGTGAATCCCACGGCCCAGCCATTGGCTGCGTGATTGACGGCTGCCCGCCGGGCATGGACTTGTGTGAGGCAGACATCCAGGGCGACCTGGACCGCCGTCGCCCAGGCACCTCCAAGTTCGTCACCCAGCGCAACGAGCCCGATGCGGTGCAAATTTTGAGCGGTGTGTACCAGGGCAAAACCACCGGCACCCCCATCGCCCTGCTGATCCAAAACACCGACCAGCGCAGCAAGGATTACGGCAACATCCTGGAAACCTTCCGGCCCGGCCATGCTGACTACACCTATTTCCAGAAATACGGCATCCGTGATCCGCGTGGTGGAGGCCGCTCCAGCGCCCGGCTGACCGCACCCATGGTGGCGGCAGGGGCGGTGGCGAAAAAATGGCTCAAGGAAAAATACGGCACCGAGTTTCGCGGCTGCATGACGCAAATTGGTGAGTTGCCCATTGCGTTTGAGTCGTGGCGCCATGTGCCCGTCAATCCGTTTTTTGCCCCGATTGCTGATGTGACCGCATTGGAGGAGTACATGGAATCCCTGCGCAAGGGCGGGGACTCCTGCGGCGCCCGCATTCGTGTCTCCGCCTCCAATGTGCCGGTGGGGCTGGGCGAACCCTTGTTTGACAAGATGGATGCCGACATTGCCTACGCCATGATGGGCATCAATGCCGTCAAGGGCGTGGAAATTGGCGCCGGTTTTGCCAGCGTGGCGCAGCGCGGCACCACCCATGGCGATTCCCTCACACCACAAGGTTTTGCCACCAATAATGCCGGTGGCGTGTTGGGCGGTATTTCGACCGGGCAGGACCTGGAGGTGAGCATTGCCATCAAGCCCACTAGTTCGATCCTGAGTCCGCGCGATTCGATTGATGTGGCGGGCAACCCGACCCAGGTGATCACCAAAGGCCGCCACGACCCCTGCGTGGGCATTCGCGCCACGCCGATTGCCGAGGCCATGTTGGCCCTGGTGGTGATGGACCATGCGCTGCGCCACCGTGCGCAGTGCGGTGACGTCCACACCAGCCTGGCACCGATTGCGGCCAATATTTAGTGCGAAATTTTGTGCCAAATAGGCCTCTAGCCCAATAGATACGTGCGCAAGCAGCTATTAAAAAAATAGCAACCTCATTGACGATTGCTGAAAGAGCTTGACTATGAAAACCGCCCTGATTCTCAATGGCCCGAATTTAAATCTGCTGGGCACCCGCGAGCCACAGGTGTATGGGTCGCAAACCCTGGATGACGTGCAAGGCTTGTGCGAGCGGGCCTGCATGGTCAATGGTTTTGCTCTGGACTTTCGCCAGAGCAACCACGAAGGCGTCTTGGTGGACTGGCTGCACGAAGCCGGGCGCTTGCAGGCGGCAGGCACGCTGGCCGGGGTGATTCTGAACGCCGGGGCCTACACCCACACCAGCATCGCCTTGCACGACGCGATCAAGGGCACGGGCATCACCCTGATCGAGCTGCACATCAGCAACGTGCACGCCAGAGAGGCCTTTCGCCACCATTCCTACATCTCGCCAGCGGCCAAAGCGGTCATGGCGGGTTTTGGGGTGAATGGCTATGCGCTGGCGATTGCGGGCTTGGCCGGCATGCAATAAAGCGGCGATGTGCGGCCGCTCTTTCTTTACTTAATGTTTTCTTAAACACGCTAAAAACGGGTTTGTACTGAGTCGCTTTTCCTGGGTGATGGGACTATACTTTTTTGGGCGTATTCGTCCAAATTAATCCCCATTCAGGAATCATTCCCATGAAAATTTTGTCTGCATTGAAGGTCTTGCTGAGCGTGACCGTCATGAGTTTTGCAATGGCTGGTGTTGCCCACGCCGCCGATCAAGGTACGACGGCCGAAGCGGAGGCAATGGTTAAAAAAGCGGTGGCCTACATCAAGACCAACGGGCCAGAAAAAGCGTATGAAGAATTCACCAACGGAAAGTCGTTCAAGGACCGCGATCTGTACATCATTGTGTATGACCTTAATGGCAAAAATCTGGCGCAGGGTGCCAACCCCAAGCTGGTCGGCAAGGACCTGATTGGCTTGAAAGACCCGGATGGCAAACCCCTGATTCAAATGTTCATTGACCTGGCCAAAACCAAAGGCAAGGGTTGGGTAGAGGGCTACAAATTCCTGAACCCCGTGTCCCAAAAAATGGAAGGCAAGGCCATGTACCTGGAGCGCGTAGGCGACACCCTGGTGGGTTGCGGTATTTACAAAGGCTGATCGCTTTCTGATTGCTGACGGGTGGATATTGACAAGGGTTTCCCCGATGTTGGTGCGGAGCTCCCGGTCGTAAAGTGGTATCAGTCCCGGTGACTGGGCCGTATCAACAACAGGAGTATTCGATATGCAGTTTTTTTCCACTTTCAAGGTGCTTCTTGGGACATTGGCCATGGGGTTTTTGATGGTCAGTGCGGTTCAGGCGGCCGACCAGGGTACGGCGGCCGAGGCTGAGGCCATGACCAAGCGTGCGGTGGCGTATCTCAAGGCCAATGGACCTGAGAAATCTGCCGACGAATTCACCAACGGTAAATCGTTCAAAGACCGTGATCTGTACATTGCTTACTACGACTTGGCCGGCAAGGTGCTTGGCCATGGAGCCAATGCCAAGCTTGTCGGCAAGGACCTAATGGGTTTGAAAGATCCTGATGGGAAACTTCTCATTCAAATGCTGTGCGAATTGGCAAAAACCAAAGGTAAAGGCTGGTCCGAGAGCTACAAATTCCGTAACCCAAGCACCGAAAAGATTGCGGAAAAGGTGATGTACCTGGAACGCGTGGGTGATACATGGGTTGGGGTTGGTGTTTACAAATAAGGGAGCTTCGTTGAATTCACTGTGATTTTTCAAGCCATAGCTAAATTCAGCTTGCCACAATGAAACAGAATTCTTGCCCGGTAGTTGGTGAAGTTGCGAAACCCACGTGCATTGGCTTTGATAAGCT